>WNEY01001424.1_pt1 | contig 16865 bp, 12 predicted proteins | sample 5400531 | NCBI WGS metagenome assembly WNEY01 (sample SAMN13153338, study PRJNA577476) | soil metagenome | isolation source: 200 cm saprolite under Douglas fir tree site 1 | place: USA:California | collected 2015-04-18
CACTGTCCGCCTTGTGAAGCGGGCGATGGGAGCGGGGCATCGGAGTCACCCTCCGCATTCTGTCGGAACCGCGCGCGGCCAGCCAGGTGACCATAGCATCGTTGGCGCCGAGGCGTCGAACCAGTTCCCCTCCGTGGTAGACAGACGCAAGGAGCGGATTCCCCGCGCCGGCACTTCGCGTCCGCGCGCTCCCGCTCCTCTCGAGGCCGGCCGCCGTCCTTGGCCCGGTGCTCTTCCCACCGTGCAGGCGGCAGGGTCGCCGGTTCCGAACGAACTCCGGATTGCAGGACCTCGGCAGCTGCACTCGCGACTATCCATCCGCAATGGGTTCTCGCGCCGTTAAGAGTGCTCGGTGGGAGCGTCGGCACATTCGTGACGGTATTCGCCCTCCGATCCGTCTGGTCAGGCAGCGACTTGCGCCCTGCGCTCGCGACAGACGACCTGACCTCTATCGACGGGTTGGTGCGCGACGTGCGGCAGTTCGAGCGAAGGATTCGCGAGCGAAATCGCCGAGAGGTGCTCGCAGGCCTGTTCGTCGTCGTCGGCTTCGGTGCATTCCTCTGGCGTGGACCTGAGCTCGTGAGTCGGATCGGCTGCGGCCTCGCCATGGCGGGAGCGCTGTTCATCATTTATCGCATTCGCACACGCGGTGTGGCACACCCGGTGCCCACGGACGGGGCGCTCTCAGCCGCGATGGCCGTCTACCGACGCGAACTTGAACGTCAGCGCGATCTGCTTCGGACGGTTACGTGGTGGTACCTTCTCCCGCTCTTACCGTCCACGGCTGTGTTGACGCTCGGCCAGGCCATCATGCGGTCCCAACCGGCGCCAGCGCTCCGCGTGTTCGGCTTTGTTCTCCTGATCGGCGCGCTCATCCGACAACTCAATCAACGGGCAGCCCGGAAGCTCCAACACAAGATCGATCGATTGACGGCGGCACTAGAAAAACAGGAGTGACAGCAGTCGATATGCGCCGGCGCATCGAATGCGCTGGAATTGTGACCATATTTATTGACGATTTCTGGTGCCGGGGGCGGGAATCGAACCTGAAATTCGCGCGATCGCAGACTTTTTGATGGCGCACGACTTCTGGGCGCGAATTCCTTGAAGCAGCAGCTTTGTTTGCCTCTTACCAGACTGACGGGAAGAAGTACTTGACGCCAACGGACGCCGCGGCGGCCTTGATCTCCGCCCAGTCGCGCCGCGGAAGCGTGCGGATGAGATGCGCGCGCCGACTCATCACCGCCGATTCGATCTGACGATCGGACGCTTCCTGCGACCGAAGGGCTTGGACCTGTGCGGCGGCGTCCGACGCAATGTCGAGCAGCGAGATCATGCTCGACGGCTGGATTCGCAGCCCGGTACGCATCCCGGTAATGAACGAATCCGGAAAGGAGCCGTCTTGGAGCCGATGCTCGGCGGCGATGCCAGCCTTCGCACCAAAATACAAGTCCCACACGACGTACTCAGGGACGAGATGTGGCTGCTTCGTAAAGTTTGCTTCCACACGGCACGGGGAGATCGCCTCATTCCTGACGCGCTTGCCAGGTGTCGGTAGCTTGAACGCCGCGGCCTCCGTGCGTTTCCAGACGATGGCCTGCAAATCATCGAAGGTTGTCGGTGAGAGCTCCCGGATCAACTCGTCGCGAATGTTCATGATCGCCGCGGCCACGGCGACATCACTGCTCGACATCGCTCTCAATTGCCTCGCCCGCTCGGTTCCCGATAAGGCCTCCGCCTTGATCCCGCCAAGCGTCGACGCGCCGACATTCAGCGGCCGCGTCACCGTCTCGTCGGACGCGGCGAGCGCCGCCAAGACCGGTTCCCATTGCATGTATGAAGGAACGTGCGTCGGAAACCTCCAACCTTCGATGTTGGCCTCGCAGGCGGTGGAATCGGGCGCCGGCAACTGGCGTGCTTCGACTCGTGGGCTCGTCGGCCGATGCGACACGAAAGCGAGAATCGCCAGCCCACTCACAACGAGCAGCGCACGGGCGCGCGGCAGTCGCGCGCTTCGTGTTGGAGGCCATCGATCTTGGTGTCGTCGTCTTTCGACGCGTGTCATCGACCGGCTCGATCTGGTGCTCACCTAGCCTCTCCTTTCAGGTTGCGGCGGCGCGCTCGGGCGCGTCGGCCGGCGCGCGGACGCGCAGCGGTTCGCGCTTGAGGATCATATGAAGCAGGATCGATGCCGTCATGATGACGGCGCTCCAGAAAAAGATCTCCTGCAGTCCATGGAGCAACGCCGCCTTGACGCCGGCGAGCAGCCGCTGCAGCAGCGCGGCGCCGCCGGGCACGCGGCCGAACCCGGCTTCGAGCTGCGGACGGACCTGCATCAGCAGCAGCGGATTCTCGAAGTAGGGCCGCGTGACTTTCGGCACCACCGACGGAATCGTCCGCGTGAACTCGTTGTGATACCGCGTCAGCATCACCGAGCCGAACGCCGCGACGCCGACGGTGCTGCCGATCGATCGAAAGAAGATCGTGGACGAGGTCGCCGCGCCCATGCGCTCGCGCGGAGCGACGTTCTGCACCGCGAGCGTGTAGACCGGCTGCAGCAGTCCCATGCCGAAGCCGGCGACGACCATCGCCGTCGCCACGTACAGCCGCGCCGTCTGCCCGTCCATGCGCGCGAAGAGAATCATACCGATCGCGACCAGCACCGATCCGACGACACCGAGCATCTTGTACTCGCCCGTGCGCGAAATCGTCTGGCCGCCGACGATGCTCGCGACGACGACGCCCATCAGGAGCGGCGTGAGCAGGTTGCCGGACTGTGTGGCCGACACGCCGAGGACGCCCTGCATGAACAGCGGCAAGTAGATGATCGTCCCGAACATGCCGACGCCGAGGACGAACGCCGCGACGGAGCAGACCGCGATCACTGGCTGTGTGAAGAACGTCAGCGGGACGATCGGCTCCGCGGCCTTCGACTCCGCGTACAGCAGCGCACCAAGCATCACCGCCGAGACGACGAACAGCGCCACGACACGCCCCGCGCCCCAGCCGTACTGCGTCGCCCACGTCAGCGCGAGCAGTAGCGGCACGATCCAGCCGATGAGCGTCGCAAATCCGGCCCAGTCCAGGACGTGATCGATGCGGCGCGGCTTCATATTCGGGAATTCGAAGTGGATCGCCGCCACCGCAATGACGCCGAACGGCAGATTGACGTAGAAGCAAGCGCGCCACGACCAATGGTCCGTCAGCCAACCGCCGAGCGTCGGACCGAAGATCGACGCGACGCCCCACAGCGCGGCGAAGAATCCCTGGTAGCGTCCGCGCTCGATCGGCGAAAAGATGTCGCCGACGATCGTGAAGAGGATGCCGACCACCATGCCGCCGCCGACGCCCTGCAGTCCGCGGAAAACGATCAGCTGACCCATGCCGTCGATCGGCAGGAACGTGAATTCGCCGGCCGCGCCGCACAGCGCGGACGAGACGACGAACAGCATCGCGCCGAGCATGAAGAACGGCTTGCGGCCGTAGCGGTCCGACAGGCTCGCGAAGATCGGGACCGACACGGTGGACGTCAGCATGTAGATCGTCGCGACCCACGGGTAGCGGTCGAATCCCTGCAGCGACGCGATGATGCGCGGCTCTGCGGTGCCGACGATCGTCTGATCGATGGCGGCGAGCAGCGCGGCGAGCAGCAGACCGGTCATCGTGCCGATCAGCTGCGGCTTGGTCAGGCGAACCAGTCCTGAAGTGACATACACGGGCTCTGCGGCCGTGGTCGACATTGGAAGCCGTTAGCCTAACATGCGCGCCGGAAAGACATCTGCGCTCGGCCGCGCCTCGTCGGTGGACTATGCGTGTCGTAGCGCGACCAGCGGATCGACGCGAACGGCGTACCGGGCGGAATGTAGCAGGCGAATAGCGCAGCCGCGATCAGCGCGACCGTGACGCCGGCGACCGAGGAGCAGGTTCGTACGCGAAACACCCGCGAGATTTCTCGCGTGTTGTGGACGAGTTTTGTTTTGCGAGGCTCGCGACCAACAGTATCGGTTCGTCGTGCTCCACGTCGCCATACGAAAGCTTTGCGCCGCACGCCGCGCCACGATCGCGCCGGCTGGCGGAGCGAAAGTCCGGTCCAGCGAGACGGTCCAGACCAGTGTCGTGTACTCAAATCGCATTCTGCTGGCCAATGGCCGTGGAAAATGGGAAATAGCTCGGCCTAAGAAAACCCTGGACGACCGGTCGGGACGGGGTATCATTCATGCGTACGGAACGGTGTCAATCGCGGGCACTGATGAACAGGAGGGTTCTGTGCATCGAAGACGTGTCGCAAACCTGAAGGTGTTCGTTGTTCTACTTGCGGCGATTTCGTTGGCGGGCGTCACGCTCGCTGGCCAGACCGTGGCGCCCAAAGACAGTAAGGTGTCGGCGGCGCCGCGCAGTCCTGATGGTCATCCCGATCTGTCGGGGACTTGGGAGCACAACGCGGCCACGCCGCTGGAGCGCCCGGACGAATTGGCTGGCCGCGCCATGCTGACCGACGACGAAGTGGCGCAACTGAAGGCGAAGGCCGCGGAGTTATTCGGCGGCGACGGGGATGCCGGTTTCGGCGACTCCATTTACCTCGCCGCTCTGCACAACATTTTGGGCAAGGAAAAAGGGTTCAAGTCCAGGGACGTCGGGACGGGCGACTACAACTCGTTCTGGGTCGTGGGGCGGTGGTTCGAGCGCCGGACCTCGCTCATCATCGATCCGCCGACCGGCAAGCTGCCGCCGGTAACTGCTGACGCGCAGCAGCGGCAGGCCGCGGCGGCGGAACACAGGAAGGCCCACCCGTTCGACGGGCCCGAGGACATCTCACTCGGTGAGCGGTGCATCACGGGCAGCGTCCCGATGCTCGGCGCCGGCTACAACAACTATTATCAAATCGTGCAATCGCCGACGCACGTGGCGCTGAACATGGAGATGCGGCATGACACCCGGATGATTCCGATTACGAATCGTCCGCATCTCCCGAGCAGCGTGCGTCTCTGGCTGGGAGATCCGATTGGCCGGTGGGAGGGCGATACGTTTATCGTCGATACGACGAACTTCCGCAGCGACTCCCCCGTTGGTCGAGGCGGCGCCAGCGAGAAGATGCATCTCGTCGAGCGGTTCAGCCGCATCAACGCCGATACGCTGAAGTACGAAGTGACGGTCGACGATCCCGGTACCTGGGCCAGGCCGTGGACGGCGGCGCTGTTCATGAAGAACACCAAGGACGAGATCTACGAATACGCCTGTCATGAGGGAAATGAGGCGATGTACGGCACCCTCAACGGCACGCGTGTGCAGGAGCAAAAGGCTCGAGAGAAAGCGGCAAAGAGCACGAGCCCTTCCCGATAAGCGATCGTGTCGTGCCTCCGATCGCTGGCCGTCCGGCCGGCGATCGGAGATCTCCCCACCTCTTATTGCCCGCCCGTCCTCCGCACGACAGCGCGGGGCACCATCATGACGGTGATTTGAAGAGACGCGCGGCTTCACTCGCTGCAAGGAGGTGCCTTGACACTCGCGCCGTTAAGGGATATCTGTTCGCCACACGATCAGATGCTCAGCTAAACCTGTCTGGGGGTGGGAATGCGTACTTGGATCGGACTTGCGATTCTCGCGGCCGGAGTGGCTGTTTCGGCGGCAATCCTTGGGCCCGTCACCCCGGTGTCCGGCCAGAGCCCAGGCACCGCGATGCCACGCACCGCGGACCGCAAACCGGACTTCACCGGCATCTGGCAGGCCATGAACACGGCGAACTGGGACCTTCAGGCGCACGAGGCGCGTCGCGGGCCGGTGATTGCGCTCGGCGCCGCCTTCAGCATCCCGGGTGGCCCGGGAGTCGTCGAGGGAAACGAGATCCCCTACCTTCCGGCCGCCGCCGCGAAGAAGAAGGAAAACGCCGAAAACTGGTTGGCGCGCGATCCGGAAATCAAGTGCTTCCTCCCTGGAGTGCCGCGCATGATGTACATGCCGTACCCGATCCAGATCGTGCAGGGACAGGATACGATTTTGATGGCGTCTGAATTCGCAAGCGCCAGCCGCACCATCAGGATGAACAGCAAAGCCAAGAGTCCGACGGATGCCTGGATGGGTTGGTCGATTGGACGTTGGGAGGGCGATGCGCTGGTGATCGACGTCACCGATCAAAACGATCAGACGTGGTTCGATCGGGCGGGGAATTTCCACAGCGAGGCCCTCAAGGTCGTCGAGCGGTACACGCTCGTCGATCGCAACACCATCAACTACGAAGCGACGATGGAGGACCCGAAGGTCTTTTCGCGGCCGTGGAAAATCAGCATGCTGCTCTATCGCCACGTCGAAACGAACGCGCATGTCATGGAATACAAGTGCGTGGAGTTCGTCGAGGAACTGATGTACGGCCATCTGCGCAAGCAGCCGTCCACTCCGTGAAACGTCGGCAAGGCGCCGGCAGGACCGTCCAGGAGACACTATGGAGAGACGCGTGCGAGCGGCAGTTGGCGCGATCGTCTGGTCGATGATGACGGCGTTGGCCGCGGCTCAGCCGGGCATTCCAAAGGGCACACAGCTGAATCCAGGTCGTGTGACGGCGGGCGCAGGCAACTTCATCACGATCGGCTGCGTCAGTCGAGAAGGACAGAGCACGCCGCCGGTATTCGCGATTACTGATTCGAGATCGAAACCGCCGGCTCAATACCGGCTCGAGGGCGATCCAGATCTGTTGGGGCTGCACGTCGGACACACGGTCGAGATCGGCGGACCGATCACGCCTGCGTCGGGCACGCGCACTGGCGCCGACGCGAGCGCACCAACCCTCAAGATGCAGTCGCTGACGTACATCTCGACGACCTGCGTGAAGCTCCAATAACGGCTGCCGCGCGTCAGAACGCGAGCTGGCAGCTGACCTGAAGAATGCGCGGATCCAGAATCTGAGTTGGCTTCATCCAGCTCAGACCGAAAGTGTTGTTGAGCGCCTGAATCGCGCTGGAGTTCCACGCGTTGTAGGCGTCGAGGTTCACCTGGAGCCGCGCCCGCCTCGGAAGCTCGAAATTTCTCGTCAACCGCAGGTCGAGCCGACGAATTCGCCCTTCGAACTCTCTGTTCGGCATCAAGAGCGGAATGTTGACGGTGCGAGCCCCTCCCGCCAAATCACGGCCGAGGGAGGGGGCGGTTTCCGCGTTCGTGGCCGCATAGATCGCCTCGAGGGGAGGCCCGGCCTGGTCCTGATAGATGGCGCTGGCGGCGAACTTCTTCGGCAGCGGGACGCTCCCGTTCAATTTCACCATCGCCAGCCCTGCGACCGGCGTCTCGACGCGACACGTCCTCTCGCCATCGATGGTGGTGGCGGTTTGTGGTCCCCAGAAGCCCCCGGTCGTTCCAATCGAATAGGTCGTCAGTCCAGGCGCGTCGACGACGAAGCATTGATCTTTCGACATGTGACCGGCATCGAAGCCGCCACCGACGCGGACACCGCCGGGCATCCGGGCTGTCACACCGAATCCGAAGAAGTGATTGCGCCGAATGTCTTTCCCGAACCTGGAGACCGGATCGACGAGTGTCTGGTTCTGTCCGAACTTTTCGGGCTTGACGTTTGACAGCCCGCAGATCTGATATCCACCGCCGCCAGGCAGGCGCGGGTCTCTGGGCGCGGTGACGCAAAACTGGTCGAAGTCTTCGGGGCCGACGAGGAGGTTGTCGCTCACTCGTTGTGCGCTGTCGGTATTCCGGTAGTATCCGCCCGTGTTGAAGTAGTACCCGGCGTTGACCGAGAGCCCACGCGTCAGCTCGTGCTGCACTTCGCTGCCAAACTCCCAGTTGAAATCGCGCACGCCCCACCCGGTCCGCACGGCGTCGCTCCACCGGACGGCGTTGGGGTTGCTCTTTCCAAAATTCTGGTTGTCGAGCGCTTCACATTCTCTGTTCGCCTGGAAATTGCCAAGGTCACAGTCGGGGTAGAAGTTGTGATTGTCGTCGTGCCACGAGCGGGTTGCCGTATTGACCGTCGTCGTGATCGGATTGAGCAGCACAGCGACGTCGACGTTCGTCTTCGCGACGTATCGACCGACCGATGTCTTCAACGCCGTGCGCCCGTTACCGAAGATGTCCCAGGCAACGCCAACCCGCGGATTCAGATCCTTCCACGACGGAATCCCATCCACGGCTGTCAATTTCCGCTCGCCCACCCACGGATTTGACAGGGGCGAGCCGGGGAAGCGCTCGAAGAACTTCGGATCCGGTTGTCCGGGCGTGTCCTGGTCGGGCACGTAGCCGTTGACGTAGTCGAACCGCAGCCCCAGATTCAAGGTGAAGCGGCCGACCCTCCATTGGTCCTGCGCAAAGATGCCGAGGTCGTCGGTGCGATCGAGCTCGAGATAGGGCGTCGTGCGCTGCAGAATGCTGATCGGCACGCCGTTGCGAAATGTGTACTGCACGTTCCCGTTCGCGATGAAGAAGTTGTCGGTCACCAGGTGCTCGCGTTGGAAACCGGTCTTGAACGTGTGGGAGCCGGTGACGTATGTCATCGCGGCGCGCAGCATGTATCTGTTCGTGTAGTCCGGATGGCCGCGGTAGGTGGCCGTCGCGCCGTAGCTGACGCCGAGTCCGGTATCGGTGATCGGCACCGTGCGGGCCTGCACACCCGGTTGCCAGAACGCGTTCCACTGCGAAATGGATGCGCCGAGGCCCGCTTCGACGAGAAGCTTCGACGTGAGCGGCGAGTTGTAGGTGCCCTGGATGAATCGATTCGGCTCGAACCGATAGCCACCGCCGACCTCCTGCAGTTGCGCCGAGGAAGTCGATCCGCAATTACAGGCGAGCTGGTTGTCGCTGAGGATGTTGAATTTGTGTTTGGGCGTTGCCTGCCACGTCAGTCGGCCGAGGTACGTGTCGTACCACTCCCATCGCCCGCTGTGCACGTCGAGCGGCCGATCGATCCAAGGCGTGAGCCGCACGACTTCGAGGTCGGCGCCGGGCGGGCTCAGGAGCTCGCCCTGCGTTTTGTTCCAGTACACGCCGGCAAACTGCCGCGCCATACCCCAGGTGCGCGCAGCCGCGAAAAACCAGAGACGATCGCGCTTGATAGGTCCGCCGACGCTGACCGCCTCGTCGAAAATCTTGATCGTCTTGTTTCCGGTTTCGAGACCGCGGGCGCGCAGCGCGTCGGTGAGATTGCTGCTCTCCATCCCTGTGCCGCTGTAGGTTCCGTTCAGAATCGTTCGGAACGTGTTCCCGCCTTCCTTCGGCACGACGTTCATCACGGGACCGTCGGCATTGACCTCGGCGGAAATGCCGCTGGTTTGCAGCACCATCTCTTCGACAACCGCGGCGTTGACCTGGTAGCTGCTGTTGCCGGCGCTGTTCTCGATGCCCATGCCGTCGAAGTAGACTTTCGTGCCGCGCTTACCGTGATACGCACCGGGCTCGGCAAAGTAGCGACCGCCAACGTCGTTGACCCCGGTGAAGCCGGGAGCGAGTGCCACCAACGTGTTGATGTTCTTCGTGCTGGTCGGCAGCGCGTCGAGCAGCTCGCGCGTGGCTACAATCTGCTTGCGGACGTTCTGCGTGTCGACGATCGGAGAGGCCCCGGTGACGATGACCGTTTCCTCCAGCGCTCCGACGCGCAACTCAGCGTTCACCGTGAGCGTGACGCCTGCGTTCAGCTCGAGGCCCTCGTTCTTGACGGCGCTGAACCCCGGCAGGCTGAAGGTCACGGTATAGCTGCCGGGAGGCAATTCGACGACGTTGTACCGGCCGTCCCCGTCCGTCGTGACCGTCCGGACGCGCTCGATCAAAACCGGGCTGCTCGCTTCGACGGTCACCCCTGGGAGGACGGCACCGGAGGCGTCTCGTGCAATACCGGCGATCCCGCCGTTGGTCTGCTGCGCGAATGTCGCCGCGGGAACGGCAAGAATCCACACCGCCGCAGCGATGCGACCCACTCGATACCCATCCACCATAGTGCCCCTCCGAGAGTTCGGTACTAAATCGCAGAATACCGATCGCCAGTAGTCACAACATGAGGGCACCGAGAGGTAAAATCGAGCGAACCTACCACCCGGCCTTCGACAGTGTCAAGCAAGAAAGCCGCGGCAAGACGGCGACAGTTCAATCGTTCGGGCGCCAATCCACGATGTGCGGTGTTGAGCCGAATGGTCAACGCCCGTGCGCCAATTCTTCTGATGCTCGGTCTCGTGGCGGGCTGTCACTCAGATGCGTCTCCACGCGCGAGCCCGGCCACGTCGGGCGCGGTCGCACACGGCGGCGGCCGCGAGTGGTTCGCCGACCGAGCGACCGAGAGCGGCCTGAGGTTCACCTATTTCAACGGGATGTCCGGCGAATTCTATTATCCCGAGATGCTGCCGGGTGGTGTTGCGCTGCTCGACTACGACAACGACGGCGACCTCGATGTCTTCTTCGCGCAGGGACAGATGCTCGGCGGAAAGACGCTGAGCGACGCGACGATCCCAGCCGCCTCCCTGCCGCTCAAGGGACGCCTTTTCAGGAATGACCTGGTCGTGAACCCGGACGGCACGCGCACGCTGCATTTCACCGACGTCACCGAACAGAGCGGAATCGACACGCACGGGTACAACATGGGTGTCGCCGTGGCGGATTTCGACAACGATGGGTGGGTGGACCTCTACGTGACGAATCTCGGACGGAACCAGCTGTTTCGCAACAACGGCGACGGAACGTTCACCGATGTGTCGAAACAGAGTGGTACCGACATCTCTGGCTGGAGCGTGTCCGCGGCGTTTGTTGACTACGACCGCGATGGATGGCTCGACTTGTACGTCGGCAACTACGTCGGCTGGGACATTCGGTCGGATCAGAAGTGCACGGGCCTCACGGGCAGGCGCGACTACTGTCCTCCGGCCGTGTATCGTCCGCAGCGCGATCGCTTGTTTCACAACAACCGAAACGGCACGTTCACGGACGTCACCGCGACCGCCTTGCCTGGAGGCCCCTTCGGTCCGGCGCTCGGCGTGGCAACCGCCGATTTCGACAACGACGGCTGGATTGACCTGTATGTGGCAAACGACGGCCGCGACAACGTCCTGTGGATGAATCGGCGGAACGGCACGTTCAAGAACACGAGCCTGCTCGCGGGCGTGGCGGTTGGCGCAGACGGCAAGCCGAAAGGCAGCATGGGCGTTGACGCCGGCGATTTCGACAATGACGGGGCCGAAGATCTCTTCACGACGCAATTGCCGTCCGAAGGAAACAATCTCTATCGCAATCTCGGTTCCGGCCTGTTCGAAGATGTGAGCGCCTCGTCGGGACTTGGCCCGATGAGTCTCGGCTACACCGGGTTTGGCACCGCCTGGTTCGATTTCGATAACGATGGCTGGCTGGACCTGCTCGTCGCCAACGGCGCGATCGAAGCAATCAAGGAGCGCGGCGAGGAGCGGTTTCCTTACGGTGAGCGCAAGCTCCTCTTCCGCAATCTGCGCAACGGACGATTCGAAGATGTGACGCCGCAGGCGGGGTCGGTGTTCCAGCAATTCGAGGTCAGCCGCGGCGCCGCGTTCGGGGACATCGACAACGACGGGGACATCGACGTCGTCATCTCCAACCTTCACTCGCCTGCCCGCCTGCTGATCAACACCGTAGGGAGTCGCAACCATTGGATCGGCGTGCGCCTGCTGGGCGGGTCAGTCAACGGGCGGGACATGTTGGGAGCACGCGTCGAGGTGATTCGCAAAAACGCGCCGACCCTGTGGCGCCGGGCCAGGTCGGACGGAAGCTACGCGTCGGCAAATGACCCGCGCGTTGTCGTGGGCCTTGGCGACGGGACCGACCCGCCGACGGTGCGCGTCCACTGGCCCGATGGCCGCGTCGAAGAATGGTCTGCGGTCGCTATCGACACGTGGTCTGTTCTGAGGCAAGGCAAAGGCGCCGCACGGTGATCGGAGTCGGATTGGCACGCGTCGCCGTGGCAGTCGCGTGCGCGACGGCCGCCGGCGCCTGCGGACCGCGATCGACTCGGGCGGGATTGCAGCCGGTCCCCCTGCCCGATCTCTCCGCAATGGAACCATCGGTCCGCGACCAGCTGCGCGCTCGATACTCCTCGCTCGCCGGCCGGATCGAGCGCGACGGAACCAACGGCACCGACCTCGCCACGGCTTACGGCGAGCTGGGCGAACTCCTCATGGCGGCGTCGTATTTCGATGCCGCCGAAGCCTGCTATCTCAACGCGCAGATGCTCGCGCCCGCCGACAGACGGTGGCCTTACTATCTCGGGCATCTCTACAAAGCGAAGGGACCGCTCGCAAAATCTGCCCTGGCGTTCGACAGAGCGCGTCAACTCCGCCCGGACGACGTCGCGACGCTCGTCTGGCTCGGCGAGGCCTATCTCGCGCAGGGCGGATCGGATGCCGCTCAACCGCTGTTCAATCAGGCGCTCACCCTCGAGCCCGATTCAGCGGCGGCGCATTTCGGCGCCGGTCGGGTGGCGCTTGCGAAACGAGACTATCCCACGGCGGTCACGCATCTGGAGAAGGTGCTCATTCTCGACCCGCAGGCCACGGCCGCGCACTATCAGCTCGGGATGGCCTATCGAGGTCGGGGCGAGGTGCCACAAGCGGAAGCGCAGCTTGCACAAAAGGGCAGCATCGAACCGCGCCCGACCGACCCGTTGATGCGCGCGCTCGACGACTTGCTCGAGAGCGCGGAAGCGTACAACGTGCGTGGTGGTCGAGAGCTGGAAGCCGGAAATTGGTCGGCAGCGGCGGAGGATTTCCGCAAAGGCCTCGCGCTCAGACCCTCCGACCCGTCGTTGCGTCACAGGCTCGGAACGGCCTTATACCAGCTCGGCGACGCCGCCGGCGCGGTCGCACAGTTTCGAGAGGTTATCCGGACATCACCGGAGTTCGCGAAAGCGCATTTCAGCCTCGGTGTCATCATGGAGGCGGAGGGCCGACATCAGGAATCGATCGAATCGTTCTCGAACGCGGTGAAACACGACGCCGGCTACAGTCAAGCGCGCCTGCAACTCGCGCGCGGGTTGGCGCGAAGCGGGCAACCACTGAAGGGTCTCGCCGAGTATCAGCAGGTCCTCGAACGTGACCCGGCCATGAAGGAAGCGGTGTTCGGGTACGCGATGACGCTCGTTCGCTTGCGGCGGTATCGCGAAGCACGAGACCGCCTCCGCAGCGCGTTGAAATCCTACCCTGCCGATCCGGTGTTCAGCTACGCGCTGGCGCGGCTGCTGGCTGCCGCCCCCGACGTCGAGGTTCGTAACGGCGCACAGGCGAAGGCGCTCGTCGACGAGCTGCTCAAGACCGAACGGAGCATCGATGTGGGTGCCACGGCCGCAATGGCTCTGGCCGAATTAGGTGAGTACGAGCAGGCGGCGGCGCTCCAGCGCGATGTGATCGCCACGGCCAAGAGCGCCGGCCTTCACGATGTCGTGCGGCACCTGAGCGACAACCTGAAGTTATACGAGCGCCGGCAGCCCTGCCGAACTCCTTTTACAGACGACGAGCTGCCGTGAACGTGACGCATCGCAGCCTCCTGACGCGTCGCGCGGTCAGCTGGCATGTCGCCTCGAAAAGCGCTAAGATTCGGCCTTCGAACGTCGTCCTTGACTCACGGCGAACGGGCTGCTATCAACCTATTGCACGAAGGGGTCACTACGATGCGCAAACAGGTTCTGGTTGGTGTGGCCGGCCTCAGCCTCACGCTCGCGGTCGCGCCGGTCCGTGCCCATCACGCCTTCTCGGCAGAGTTCGACGCCGAGAAGCCGCTGAAACTCGAAGGCACGATCAGCAAGACGGAATGGGTCAATCCGCACGCCTGGATTCACATCGACGTCAAGAAACCCAATGGCGCGACCGAGGAGTGGATGATCGAGGGTGGAACCCCGAACAGCCTGATGCGGCGCGGTGTCTCGAGGGATACGCTCAAGATCGGCACGCCGGTTGTCGTGAACGGCTACCAGGCCAAGGATGGTAGCCTCCGCGTGAACGGACGGGACATCACCTATCCTGATGGCCGTAAGCTGTTCCTCGGTTCCACCGGCACGGGCGCGCCATACGACAAGGAAGCCAAAGAGAAGGAACCGAAGGACCGGTAACGAGTCCGCTTCCCAGCGATGCGTGACCAGACCCCGCGCACCTGGCGGGGTCTTGTCGCGGACCCCGTACGGCGCTATCGTTTGGTTTCGAGCGACGTGGGTCGCCCAAACTTCGCTGCGTCAACCGGTAGGTTGACGCGTATGTCGTTCAGCTGAAACGCGTCGCGTCCATCCAGCCAGGCGAAGGTGAATTTGAACGGCATCTTGACGCCGTTGATGTCGCGGTAGTCGGCGTAATCAACCTGGGTTGGAAGCCGGCCGATCGGGGAACTGCCGTACCGGACCATTCGCGTGAGAAGTCCCGTCTGCTTGTCGAAGTACAGCGTCGCGAAGAGACGGCCGGGTCCGTTGCCCTGCACCACATCGACCTCGCGATCGTCGATCGTGGCCGGCTGGAGCGTACGCAGATTGGTCAAGACCTGCTTGATCTGCGACGCGAACGCCATCTGGGCATCGAGCCTGGCGCCGTCCAGCTCGCTTCCGCTCAGCTGATATTCCCCTAACACCGTCAGCGGCGTTTTGATCCAACCGATCTTGCCGTCGTAGCTTCTGATGCTTGCGTCGCGACCCGGCGCATCTTTGAACTCGATGATCGTGCTGCGCTGATCGGGAGCTTTCGCGTAAATCTGAACCGCGCCGCCGCCGCCGAAGCCGCCAAACCCGATGCTGGTGCCGGTGGCCGTGAAGCTCGTGATGTTGGCCAGTCGCTGCGCCCCGCCGACGGCCTGAACGTATTTGTCGATGATCGCATCCGGCTTGGGTAGCCCGGGAACCGAGGCCACCACAAGGTCGTCCTGCTCCAGCGTCGGCACACCATAGACCAGATCGATATTCGGTGTGACGACCGGCTTGTCGCGCCCGCGATGACACGTCCAGCAGGTGACCAGCTGTCGCCCGGCGAAGTTGTTTTGATTGATCGCGGCCACCATGTTGACCATCCGGCGCGCGATCACTTTTCGGGGCGTGTCGGCGGCCCAGTCGACCTTGTCGGTGCCGGCCGCGGCGTGACACTCCGAGCAATCGAACCCGAGGGCGGCCGTCATGATGCCCATCGTGCCCATGAAGTCGGCCGCGGAAATTCCTTTGAGCGCTTGAATGTTTTTGAAGGCCTGTTCCGCCAGTAGAGGAGCTGGAGTCGAACTCGCCTGCTCGCCCATTGCGGAACGCGCCGAAAGCGTGCTGGTCAGGCCCGCCACGGCGATCACGGCAATTGCTGAAGCGCAGGCGAGCATACGCGCGGACCAGGGATTCATAATCGATCCTTCCTTCATGGATTGTTGTCTGCGGACACGCTGGCCTTTTCGCGCGCAATCTTCGATCATTCGGGGCCGCGCCGCAAGGCACGTACGATCTGATGCGTCTATGCGGATCGCGACCGCATTCGAACTGTTTGCCGGGTCAGAGTGGGATTTCGAACTCGAGTTTGGGCCGTTAGCGCGCTACCCATGGCTGGCCGATGAGCAACGCCGGGTCCGCGCCGTAGTCAGGGCGATCTCCCGCTGCGAGCGGCGCCTGTCTCCCAGTCCGATTCGGGCGTTTTTTCAAACGATTGCAATGCTCTTCACGGTTGTTCTAACTGATAAGAAACATTCGCCTTGCGGTGCACCCGACGTTTTCACGAGCGTTCATTCAAACTCATCCTACACCGCGATTTTGTGACCCCGGTGTTACCCCGAAAGAGCCAGTCAGAGGGTCGAGAGAGGCGTTGGACGACTTCACGCCATGCCTGCGAGCTCACTCAGATCGCATCGCCGAGTGGCCGGTTCATCACGTTCCGCGGTGGCTGGTGTCGCCGTTCTCTTCGTTGCGACCGGTTGTGGTGGTTCGACGAGCTCAACGATCAAATTGAAACTTAATCGCTACGCAAGACTTGACATTTCCAGACAAAGCGCTAGATCATCTGGTCGTACTCCTTCCCGCGCTCGAGACAGATTGCCGGTAACCCGCACTGTGAGGTGTGCCGATGATCGTCGCCGACAATCCCACCGATCTGGATGCGCTTCGTCTTCGTCACGAGTTCCTGGAGATGCCCGGGCTCACCATGAGTGTTCCGCAAGTGGCCCGCATGTTTGACCTGCGGTCCGAGCATGCGGCAGCCATTCTCGAGACGCTCGCCAGCGAGAGGTTCCTGACGCAGACACCAACCGGGTCGTATCAACGCGCGTCTGCGTCCCAACTGATCGAGCATTAGCGCGATCTGCTCGTCGCCACACAGCCGGACGGGTCGCCAGCCTCTGCGGCAGCATGTGCTCGTGTTCCTGCTCGATGGTGTCCTGCTGCCGGGTAAGACCATGGTCACGAAGTTGGACTTCAGACATGAGTCCAATGCCCCGCAGCTGAGCTACACGCTCCAGCTTCTATCAGGACAGGGCACTCCCTAACGACCTTGCCGACCCGCGCTTCGCTGATGCGCTTCTTCAAGAAACTCGACCGCATCCGACTGCTTGGCGAACTCCGTCGCCTCGCGGATCGTCCGATTGCCGGACACGAATTCGATGTACCAGTTGTTCGTCTTGCGGAGCTTGCCTTCGAATCGCGGCAGGCTCGTTGGAAGACGCTGCCTGATCCCCGGCGGGCTCGAGCCATGGAGCAGTGACCCGGTCACCGCTCACCCTAACATACCTGCAGCTACCTGCCTGTGCGGTTTTCAGCCGAGTTCGGCGCTCTTCAAGAGATGGTCAATTGGTGGCCGTATTCATTGACGATTCTTGGTGCCGGGGGCGGGAATCGAACCCGCACGCCGCTTGCGCGACCCAGGATTTTAAGTCCTGTGCGTCTGCCAGTTCCGCCACCCCGGCATCAGTGTTAAGTATTACACGCGCAC
>WNEY01001425.1_pt1 | contig 16864 bp, 15 predicted proteins | sample 5400531 | NCBI WGS metagenome assembly WNEY01 (sample SAMN13153338, study PRJNA577476) | soil metagenome | isolation source: 200 cm saprolite under Douglas fir tree site 1 | place: USA:California | collected 2015-04-18
AGATACTGCGTGGCTTTGCGGCTGCTGTTGCCGTGACCGCAGATCACCGCGACGGGCTGTGCGCGATCGAGACGCAGCGGCTCGAGCGAAGAGAGCCGGTAGATCTCGGAGGCCGGGACGGCGCGGAACGCGAGACCCGGCCCAAACGTCACACGCACCTGGGCCACGCGCTCGCTAGCTCGGATGTCGAGGAGTTGCACGCGCTCGCCGCGGTCGAGCTGGAGGGCGAGATCTTCGGGGCGCATTTGGGGGAACGCCGGTGCTGGCATGCGCTCCAGTGTCGTCGGGAGTGATGAGAAACGCAACGGGTCGAGGCCTCCCGCTTTCGAGGGGGATGGGTATATTGTGAACGCGTTCACAAGCTCATATCGCAACGAACGGAGGAGATCGGCAATGCGCTGGACTGTGCTCAGCACGCTCGCCGTGTTCGGGGTGGCGGCCTGCGGCAGCGAGAAGAAGGGTGACGCTTCGCAGACTGCGGCGGTCGCGACGGCGAATGCCGCGCCCGCCCCGGCGGCCCCGGCGGCAGTGGTCGAGGTGAAGATGACCGGCGACGGCACGAGCAAGGCCGCCTTCGAGCCCGCCACGCTGACGGTCAAGGCCGGGAGCGTGGTGCGCTTCATCAACGTGAGCGGCGGGCCGCACGACATCGCGTTCTACACGGACTCGGTGCCGAAGGGCGCGGTGGACGCTCTCAAGAAGGGGATGGCGAACACGATGGGCGACCTCGTAGGCCCGTTCCTCACGCAGCCGAACGAGCACTACGATGTGTCCTTCGCCGGCGCGCCGGCGGGGAAGTACCGCGGGTACTGCCTGCCGCATGTGGCGCTGGGTATGCATATCACGATCACCGTGCAGTAGGGGTGGACGGTCGGTAGGGCATGGCGGCCCCGGGGACAAGCCGGGGCCGTTTGACTTTCCCACGGCCCCGCCGGAAGTTCTCGGGCGGGGCCCTTCATGTCCTCCCTTCTCGAGCGACTGCGCGCCGCCCTGGCGCCGGAGTACGACGTCGAGCGCGAGATCGCGAGCGGCGGCATGGGCATGGTGTTCCTCGGTCGGGACATGGCACTCGAGTGTCCGGTCGCGATCAAGGTGCTCCGCCCCGAGCTCGCCACGGCGCACGCGGCCGAGCGCTTCCTGCGCGAGGCGCGCATGCTCGCCAGCCTGCGGCACCCGCACATCGTCCCGGTGCACCACGTCGGCCAGGCCGGCGAGTTCTTCTACTCCGTCATGGACTTCGTGGACGGCGAAACGCTCGCCGACCGGCTCGTGCGGGGGCCGCTGCGCCCGCCGGAAGCCCTGAAGCTGGGACGGGACCTGCTCGACGCCCTGCAGGTGGCGCACGAGCGGCTGGTCGTGCACCGGGACATCAAGCCAAGCAACGTGTTCTTCGTGGGCGGTCGCGCGCTGCTCGTGGACTTCGGCATCGCGAAGCCCGTGAGCGGCACGAGCGGCGGGGCCGTGACCCCGCGCGAGCGGACGCCAACCCCGGCGGCGTCGCTCACCGCGCCCGGTTCGGTCGTGGGCACGTTGGATTACATGCCACCTGAGCAGGCGGCGGGTGCGGAGGTCACACCGCGGACCGATCTGTACGCCGTCGGCATGGTGCTGTACGAGGCCCTCGCGGGGCGACCCTGGTCCATCCTGGATCGCCCCGACCGGGCGGACTGGTCCGCCGTGCCGCGCCGCATTGCGCGCGTGCTGCGGCGGGCGATGCAATGGGCGCCGGAGGCACGCTGGCCCGACGCGGCGTCGTTTCGGCGCGCGCTGTGGCGCACGCGGGTGTGGCCGTATCGCCGCAACACGATCGGCGTGGCCCTCGGCTGCACGGTCCTGGGCATCGCCGTCGGGTTACTGCGTACCGGGCCGTCCACGGCTTTTCAGATCCGCATCGATGCCGCGAGCTCGCCGCCCGGGCTGCCGCCCTGGCTCGGTGACTCCATCGCGTGTACGCTCGCGCGCAGCCTCGACGGCTATCCGGAGCTGGCCGCGCGGTGCGCCTCCGGGCTGCAGGCGCTGTGGACGCGCGGCTCGCGGGTACGGACCGTCGTGGCAAACGTCGATGGGCGCGCGAGGATCCGTCTCGGGAGCGCGCTACCGGGGCTCGACACGATTGAGGTGGTCGGGCCAGCGGCACAGTGGCGCCTGCTGGTCGACACGGTGGCCGATCGCCTCTTTGGCTCGCTCCTCGTCACCCGGGGGTTGCTCGATCCGTCGCTTCCCCCGGCGGTGCTGCCCAAGACCCGCGAGGGGCTGGTCTCTTTCGCGAAGGCCGAGCGGTTGTTCGCGCAGGCGCGCTGGGGTGAAGCCCGATCGGCATACGCTGCCGCGGTCGCGCTCGACTCCACGTGTTGGCTGTGTTACTGGCGCCACAGTGAGGTCGGGCGCTGGCTCGATTTGCACGACGACCCGGCGGACAGCGCGCACTATCTCGCACACGCGGCAGCGTTCCCCGCCTACTATCAGAGCTTGATTCGAGCGCAGCAGCTGCCCGTGGCCGCGCGCATCGATTCGCTGGACGCGCTGGTACGGCGCCGGAAGGACCTTCTCTTCGGCCAGTTCCGGCGCGCGGACGAGCTGCTGCACCGAGGGCCCTTGGTAGGGCGTCCGCGGCGCGAGGCGGTGGCCGCGTTCGAGGACGTCCTCAAGCTGCGCCCCGCTTTCGGGCCGGCGCTGCAACATCTCGCTTGGGTGCAGATCGCGGAGGGTGACTCGGCCGGCGCCGCCGACGCCCTTGCTCGGGCTGAGCCGCGGAGTCAGCCGACGGACCCGTCGTTCGCGACGCTGGCGCTCTTGGAGCTCGCGTCCGCCTGGCGTTTCGCGCGTCCGGCGGAAGCCGCTCAACGCAGCGAAGCCCTGGTGAGTGCCGCCCGGGCCGCCGGGATCGTGGAGCTCGACGCCGGAGCCCGGTACCTGCCGGGATTCGGCGCGCCGCAGGGAGCGCTCTGGTTCGCCGACCACCTCGCTCCGGAGGCAGCGTTCGCGCGTTCTTCCGGCATCGTCCGGACGCTTGCGCTAGTGGCCCTCGGCCGCCCCGACACGGCGCTGGCGGTGGCGCGGGCGCTCGCCGATCGGTTTCCCGAGTTGACGATCTTTGTCCTGGAGCTCACGGCGGCGACCCTGGCTTTCGACGCCGACTCCGCCCGCTTTGGAGAGCTGTGGCCCGCGGCGCGCGCCGCGCTCGCCAGTGAGGCCGAGCGGCGGGTCGGGCCGGCCGATCGCCCCCGCCGCGCGGGTTGGATGCTCGCCGTGGTCGAGCAGGCGCGGAGCGCCAGGCCCGTCAAGGCGGCTGGACTTCCCACCCGGCAGCCCGCGGCACCCGCCTTGGCGGCCCTGCTCCAGGCGGGGGCCCTCGCGGCGCGAGGTGCGTACGGCTCGGCGCTCGCGACCACGGATGGACTCGTCGGTCTTGCGGCGCCGGAGACCGACGACCCCTTCTTCCGCACAGTTCTGCACCTCTCGCGGGCCGGCTGGTACGAGCGGGTTGGACAGTTGGGGAATGCGCAGGCGGAACTGATGTGGCACGAGAACTCAGACCTGTTCGGGTATCCGACGGGTGATCCACAGCCCGCGGAAGTGGACTGGGCGTTCGGGCCGCTCGCGGAATGGCGACGGGGGGCGTTGCTGGACCGGGCAGGCGGTCGTCGCGAGGACGCCTGCCGGGCATACCGGACCGTTGCCCGCCTGTGGGGCACGGGTGACCCGCGGTATCGCGCCCGCGCCGACAGCGCCGCCCGGCGCCTTACCGTGCTCGGCTGCGGGGTCGCGGCATGATCTTGTGCCGCACGCTCGGGCCGGTGGCAGTGAGCGTGGACGGGGGGAGCGCGCCGCCCGAGCTCCTGTGGAGGAAGAACTTGGCGCTGCTCGTCTACCTCGCCCGCTCGCCCAAGCGGGCACGCGCCCGCGAGCACCTGATCGGCCTCCTGTGGGGCGACAAGCCGGAGGGGGCGGCGCGCCATTCCCTGAACGAGGCGGTGCGGGTCCTGCGCCGCCACGCCGGCGACGGCGGCGTCGAGACCGAAGCCGGCCAGGTGCGGCTCGTCGCCGGTGCCGTGGAGCTCGATACCGAGCGCCTCGACACGTTCCTCGCCGCCAAGGACTACCGCGGCGCGGTGGAGCTCGTGGCGGGGGAGTTTCTGGAAGGCTTCGCCGTCTCCGGGGCTTCTGCGTTCGAGGACTGGATGACGGCGGAGCGAGCGCTGTGGCGCGGCCGCTCGGCGGACGCGCTGCTGTGCCGTGCCGACGAGTTGCTGGGGACGGGAGACCTGATGGGCGCGCACGAGACGGCGCAGCGAGCGCTCGGGCTCGATCCCACGTCCGACGTGGCGGTGCGCGCGGCGATGCGCTGCCGCGCGCTCGGGGGCGACCGGGCGGGAGCGCTCGAGTGCTATGAGACCTTCGCCGCGCGTCTCGCGGGGGAGGTGGATACCGAGCCGGACACGGACACGAAGGCGCTAGCGGAGCGGGTGCGGCGGGAGCGCGCTTGGCGCCTGCCAGTGGGGGCGGGGGCGGGGGCGGGGAGGGCGGCGGGCGAGGCGGCGGAATCGCGCCGGGCGCCGCTCGTGGGCCGCGCGCGTGAGCTGGCCCGCTTACTCGAGGCGTGGACGGCGTGTCGGCGCGACCGGCGCGCCGCGGTCGCGATCGTGGAGGGCGATGCGGGGACAGGGAAGACCCGCCTCGCCGAAGAGTTGCTCGGGCGGGCCCGGCTCGACGGGGCGGCGGTGGCGGCGGTGCGCGCCGTGGAGGCGGACCGTGACCAGCCCTGGAGCGGTGTGCTGGGGATCGCGCGGGGCGGATTGCTGGCGATCCCCGGTGTCGCCGGCGCGAGCCCGGCCGCTCTCGCGGAGCTGCGCGATCAAGGGGCGCCCGCCCCCGGGCTCGGCCGGTCGCTGGTCGAGGGGCTTCGGGCGGTGTGCGAGGAGCAACCTGTGGTCGTCCTCGTGGACGATGCTCAGTGGCTCGACCGCGAGTCGCTGCTCACACTCGTGGCGGTGGTCCGGGACCTCGCTCGCGAGCCGCTGGTGATTCTGTTCACGGTCGCCCCCCAACCGGCCCGGGCCGAGCTGGATGAGCTGCGGGTGAGGATCGGCCGGGAGGTCGCCGGGACGGCCGTGCGGCTCGAGCCGCTGTCCGGCGACGCGCTGCGCGATCTCGCCCGCTGGGCCCTGCCGCAGTACAACGAGCTCGAGCTCGATCGCGTGGCGCGCCGGGTCGCCACCGACTCGGCGGGCATCCCGCTGCTCGCGGTCGAGCTGCTGCACGCCGTTGCGATGGGCCTCGACCTGCGCGAGACCAAGGGCGCGTGGCCCGAGCCCTTCAAGACCCTGGACCAGACGCTGCCGGGCGAACTCCCGGACGCCGTGGTGGCGGCGATCCGCATCGGCTTCCGCCGGCTCAGTCCCGACGCGCAGCGCGCGCTGGCCGTCGCCGCGGTGGTCGGGGGGCGGGTGTCGCGTGAGACGCTGGGCAGCGGTTCGGGTCTCCAGGGCGAGGGGCTCCATGCGGCGCTCGACGAGCTCGAATGGCAGCGCTGGCTCGCCGCGGAGCCACGCGGCTACGCGCTGGTCGCGCGCATCGTGCGCGACGTGGTGGCGCAGGACATGGTTACCGAGGGGCAGCGGCAGCGGATCCTCGCGGCGATCGATGGCGCGGCGCACCCGATGTAACTCGCTGGCCCACAGCTCGTTGACCCCCCTGCCGCCCTGTCGGTAAGCAGTGTCACAGCGTCGCGGCGCAGAACCTGGTGACTTGAAACCCTTTGCCGAGGGCGTGGAGGCGTGCGTCCAGAGGAAGGGTGTATGCTGCTGCTCGCGGTGTTGTTGTTGGGAGACTCGTCGCACGTCGTGCAGCTCGCGGTGTCTCCACAGGAGTCGGTGTCGGTCACTGTGGCCGGGGCGGGAGAGCCGGTCGTGCTCGTGCCGGGGCTGTTCGGCTCGGCGTTCGGGTATCGGCATCTCATCCCACTACTCGTGAGCGCGGGCTATCAGGCGATCGTGTTCGAGCCGCTTGGCGTGGGCACGTCGGCACGTCCCGAGCGTGCGGATTACTCCCTCAGCGCGCAGGCAGAGCGCCTCGCTACGGTGCTCGACACGCTCCGCGTAAGGCAAGCTGTGATCATAGGCCACGATCTGGGCGCGGCAATCGCGTTCCGGCTTGCCTACCACCGACCCGATCTGGTGCGCGCGATCGTCTCCCTGGAAGGCGGGCCGGCCGAAGCCGCGGCGACGCCGGGGTTCCGGCGCGCGATGCGGTTCGCGCCGTGGATCAAGATGTTCGGCGGCTACGGGCGGGTACGCCGCGAGGTCCGGAGGTCACTGGTCGCGTCGTCAGGCGACACGAGCTGGGTGAGCGACAGCGTCGTGGACGGCTACACGACTGGGGCGGCGCACAACTTCGATGGCACGCTCAAGGCCTACGTCCGCATGGCACACGCCAGGGAGCCCGAGCGGCTCGCGCCCCACTTGGCTGAGATTCTCTGCCCCGTCCGTCTCGTCGTCGGCTCCGCGCCGCACTCGGGCGGTATTCCTGCGGCGGAGGTCCGCGTCTTGGCCGCGCGCCTGCCCGCGTTCACCGTAGATACGGTGTCGGGCGCCGGCCACTTCCTCTACGAGGAGCAGCCGCAGGCCGTCTTTGCCGCGATCGAGCGGGCCGAAACGGCGCCCGCACGCCTGCCTAAGTGAGGGCTTGAAATCCGCTTGAAGCGCTGAGCCAGCCCTTGACCGCTCCTTGACGGGCCCGGGCGATCGTTTCGCCCGTCCCGCACAGGAGTGGTCCCGTGTCTCACCGCCGTGTCGTGCTCGCCGCCGTCCTCTGCGCCGTCGGGTGTGCCGACTCGAGCCCGCTCGGACCGGCACGTACCCCCGTTCTGCACCGCAACGTTGCGAGCGATCTGTCCGCCGTCGGCGCGCCGGGCATCACGGCGCTGACGTGGAACGTGTACGTCGGCGCAGAAATCGAGAGGATCCTCCAGGCGCAGACCCCCTACGAGGCGATCGTCCTGGCGACCGAGGAGTGGGCCCACGTCCAGGCGACGGACTTCCCGGCGCGCGCGGGTGCCCTGGCCGGGGACATCGCCGCACGGCGCCCCGAGCTCGTCGGTCTCCAGGAGCTGGCGCTGTATCGGACGACGGACCGGCCCTTCGACGAGCTTGCGACGCACGTCGCGTACGACTTTCTCCAGCTCGTGATCGATTCGCTGCACGCGCGCGGCCTCGACTATGCGGCCGCCGCCGTGGACCGCACCACGGACATCCAGGTCCCGGTGATCGCCGGCTTCGATCCCTCGGGGCAGCCGATCCTCGCCGGCGTGCGCTTCACCGACGGCGACGCCGTCCTGGTGCGCGCCGACGTCCGGTACTCCAATCCGCAGTCCGGCGCGTATCGCGCCTACATCCCGGTGACCATCGGCAGCGTGACGACGGGCGTCTACCAGGGTTGGAGCTCGGCCGAGGCGACACTCGGCGGCCAGACCTACCGCTTCGTCGTGACCCACCTCGCGGGGCAGGAAGCCGAGGCCATCCAACTGGCCCAGACCGAGGAGCTGCTCGCGCTCCTGGGCGGCGAATCGCGGCCCACCATCCTAGTCGGCGACTTCAACTCCGATGTCTACGGCGCGGACCCGACGCGCGCGACTCCAACCTACGGCATGGTGCGCGCGGCCGGATACGCGGACACCTGGAGCCAGCCGGACCGCCAGGCTCCTGGTCTCACGTGCTGTGAGCAGGCGGATCTCCGGAATCCGCGGCCGACGTTCGACCAGCGCCTCGACTTCATCTTCACCCGGAACCTGCCGCCGAGCGCGCGGCCCGTGAGCCGCGAGGTGGTCGGAGACCGGCCGGCTGAGCGGACTGCGTCGGGGCTCTGGCCTTCGGACCACGCCGGCGTGGCGGCGACGTTCCTCCTGTCTGCCGGAGCCGCACTCGCGGCCCAGTGAGTGGGACTCATGTGGCTGCTCGCTCTGCTGGTGCTCGCCGACAGCTCGCAGGCGTTTCCGCTGGTGCTGCCGCGCGCCGAGTCGCTGCAGGTCGCCGTGGCGGGAGCCGAGGCGGGCGCCCCGGTCGTGCTCATCCCCGGACTGTTCGGATCGGCGTTCGCCTATCGGAAGGTCGTCCCGCGCCTGACGGAGGCGGGCTATCGCGCCATCGTGATCGAGCCACTCGGCGTCGGCAGCTCGGGGCGGCCCGAGCACGCCGACTATTCGCTCACCGCTCAAGCCGACCGGATGGCCGCAGCGCTCGATCAGCTCGGTGTGACCTGGGCGGTGATCGTTGCCCACGCCACCAGCGCGTCGATCGCCTATCGGCTCGCCTACCGGCGTCCTGATCTGGTGCGGGCGGTCGTCTCGCTCGAGGGCGGGCCTGTCGAGGCGGCCGCGACGCCGGGGATGCGCCGCGCGATGCAGCTTGCGCCCTGGATCAAGCTGTTCGGCGGTGTCCGGCTCATCCGCAAGAAGATCCGCGAAAACTTGATCGCCCTTTCGGCCGATCCGTCGTGGGTCAGTGACAGCGTAGTGGAAGGCTACACGGCCGGCGCCGCGCGCGACCTCGACGGCACCCTGCGGGGCTATCTCGCGATGGCCGCCGCCCGGGAGCGGGAGCGGCTCGAGCCGCGTCTCTCGGCCATCGCGTGTCCCGTGCTGCTGGTCCTGGGCGCCGTGCCCCACGGCGGCGGACCGCGGCCGGCCGAGCTCGCCGAGCTGGCCGACTCGCTGCGCGCGTTCACCGTGGACATGGTTGCCGGCGCCGGGCATTTCGTGCATGAAGAGCGGCCCGACGCCGTCGTGGCGGCCGTGTTACGCGTCGGCCCGGCGTCGGCACTCGCCGCGGCCGGTTCCGCTGGGAGCGCGAAGCCGTGAGACACGACGTCCCGGCCGAGCAGCGCGCGCTGATCCGCGCGCTCCACCGGCTCGAGCCGTGGCGCAACGTGCGCGTCGTCGTGTTCTTCGGGATCTGGCTCGCGGCCGCGCTGATCGCGCTACACGTCCCGGTGCTGGCGGTGAGACTGCTGTGCTACTTCCTGATCGGGGCCACGATCCAGGGACTCGCGATCCTGATGCACGAAGGGGTGCACCGCGTCATGTTCCGCAACCGGGTCCTCAATCGCTGGGTGGCGTTCGTGTGCGGGCTGCCGGCGTTTCTCTCGGTGACGGCGTACCGCGTCGGCCATCTGCCACACCACCGCCACGAGCGTGGGCCGGGAGACCCGGACGAGCTCGAGAACGTGACCCGCGACCCGCGGGCGCTCGCCGCCTTGTTCTCCCTGATGCTGCTCTGTGGCGACGTATTCGGCTTGTACCGCGTGGGGCCGCTCAATGCGTGGCGCGGGAAGCCCGGGGAGCGGCGCGACGTCGCCGTCGAGTACGCCATCATCACGGCGGTGTTCGCAGCCGCGGGTGCCCTGGTACCGCTCGCGGTGCTGCTGCACGTCTGGATCCTTCCCGCGCTCGTCGCCCGGCAACTCACGAACGTCCGGACGCTCGCGGAGCACATCCTGACTGGGCACGACGACCGTTTCACGGCCACCCGCACGGTGACGAGCAACCGCTTCGTGTCATTCTTCATGTGCAACCTGAACTACCATACCGCCCACCACCTCTTTCCTGCGGTGCCGTGGTACCATCTGCCGCGGCTGCACCGCTTGCTCGGCCCCGAGCTCGCGCGCGCGGGCTCGCCCGTGTACCGCTCCTACACCCGCTTCCTGCTCGATCTCGCCCGCTTCGTCGCCCGGGCCTGGGGCCCGCGCGGCCGTTCGGTGACGCTGTCGCTGCCTTGACCGCGCCTTGACCTCCGCGCCCGAGATTGCTCCGCGAACGCGACGACAAGGAGGTCGGCATGCGCGCGGTGGTCACGGGCGGAGCGGGGTTCATCGGCAGTCATCTGATCGAGGCACTCGTCGCGCGTGGCGACGAGGTCGTCTGCGTGGAGCGTCCCGGCGCGTCGCGCCGCTGGCTCGACGGGCTGGACCTGAGCTACCGCGACTCGGGGCTCGACGACGCGCGGGCGCTCACCGCCGCATTCGCGGGGGCGGACGTCGTGTTCCATCTCGCGGGGCTGACCGAGGCGCGGGCGCCGCGCGACTTCTACGCCGTCAATACCGAGGGGACGGCCCGAGTGTTCCGCGCGGCCGCCGCGCATAACGGTCGCGCCCCGCGGGTGGTCCTGATGTCGTCCCTGGCTGCGCTCGGGCCCTGCCGGGACGGGGACCGGCTCTCACCCGACACCGTGCCGTACCCGATTTCGCACTACGGGCACTCGAAGCTGCTCGCGGAAGCGATCGCGCACGCGTTCGCCGACCGCGTCCCCGCGACGATCATCCGGCCGACGTCCGTGTACGGGCCGCGCGAGCGCGGCGTGCTCAAGCTCTTCCGGCTGGTGCGCCGCGGCGTCGCGCTGACCGTCGGCTCATGGGACCGGGAAGTGAGCCTCGTCCACGTGGCGGACCTCGTGCGCGTGCTGCTCGCGGCCGCGGACTCCGAGCAGGCGATCCACCGCACGTACTGCGTCGCGTACCCCGAGCCCGTGACCTGGCGCGAGTTCGCGCGGGCCGTGGGTCGGGCACTCCAGCGCCAGCCGCTGTTCCTCAGCGTGCCCGCGCCCCTCGCATGGGCCGTCGCCGTCGCGGCGGAAGGCTGCGCCCGGCTGCGGCACGCGGCCGCGATCCTCAACCGGGAGCGGCTCCGCGAGCTGGTGCAGGAGCGCTGGGTCTGCGATCCGACGCGGGCGATGACCGAGCTCGGCTTCGCGCCCCAGTACCCGGTCGCCCGCGGAGTCGCGGAGACGGCGCAGTGGTACCGGGAGGCCCGATGGATCTGAAGCCTCGCGTCCTGCCGATCGATCGGTTCGTCGCGATCTACAACGCCGCCCTCGCCGGACTCTGGGCCGCATACGTGGGGCGCGCACCGCACGCGGCATGGCTCGCGCTCGCCCACGTCGCCGCGGCGGCGCTGCCGGCGCTGCTCCGGCGCGCCCCGGCCCCGCTGTCGCCTTCGCTCCGGACGCTGCGCGAGCTGTACCCGGTCATCTGGCTCGCCGGGTTCTGGCCCGAGCTCGGTCTGCTGCAGCAACTCCGGATACCGCCGACGTTCGACCAGCAGATCGCGGCGCTCGACCTCGCGCTGTTCGGCATCCACGGCTCGCACGTCAACCTGGTTTGGATGCAGCGCATGCCCTACCTGTGGCTGAGCGAGCCGATGCATTTCGCCTACTGGGCGTACTACCTGCTGATCGGTCTCCCGCCGCTCGCCCTGACGCTGCTCGGCCGCACGGCGGCCCTGCGGGACCTGGTGTTCCGCCTCATCCTCACGTACCTCACCTGCTACGCGATCTACCTGGTGTATCCGGTGTACGGGCCCGGCCTCACTCTGCCCCGGTACGCGGGCCCGCTCAATGACGGCCTTTTTTATCGCCTGGTGGACTCCGCGCTCGGCGCGGGCGACTCGCCGGGATCGGCGTTCCCGAGCTCGCACGTCGCCGGTGCGGTCACGATCGCCTACGCCTGCTCGCGTTGGTTGCCACGCCGGATCGCGACGCTCCTGTGGCTCGAAGCGATCGGCGTGCTCGTCTCGACCGTGTACACGCAGAACCACTTCCCGGTCGACGCCCTGGCGGGTTTCGCGGGAGCCTGGCTGCTCCAGATCGCGGTCGCGGGACCGGTGGCGCGCTGGCTGGGCGGCTGCTCGACGGCTCCGGGGCCCGTGTTGCCCGTGTTTGCGCCCACCCCGGTTGCAGCCGCCGCCAGGAGCGATCGGTGAGTGGCCTCACGCTTGTGACCGGCGCCACGGGGTTCATCGGCGGCCATCTCGTGCGGCAGCTCGTCGCCGACGGCGTCCACACGCGCGTGCTGGCGCGCCGCCCGGAGTCTCTGTCCGCCGCCCTGCGGGCCCGAGTGGAGGTGGTGCGGGGCGATGTGCGCGATGCCGGCACGCTGGTCGCGGCGGTGCGCGGAGCGGAGACCGTGCTGCATCTCGCCGCCTGCGCCCGCGCCTGGTCACGCGACCCGGCGGAGTTCACCGCGGTGAATGTGCACACGGTCGAACGGCTGCTCGAGTCCGCCCACGCCGCGGGGGTGAGCCGGCTCGTTCACGTGTCCACGATCCTCACGCTCCCCCCGGGGCGACCCGCTCCACTCGACGGCCTCGCCGCCCGCCCGACGCCCTACGAAGAGTCGAAGCGGGCAGGGGAGCGACTGGTGGAGTCGTATGCGGCTGCGGGGCGACACGCGGTGATCGTGCATCCGACCCGCGTCTACGGGTCGGGCCCCTGCAACGACGCCAACGCCGTGACGCGCGTAATCGCGCTGTATCTCCGGGGGCGGTTCCGGGTGCGGCTCGACGACGGCGACGTCCTCGCCAGCTACGTGCACGCGGCGGACGTCGCCGACGGGATCCGGCGGGCGGCGCGGGCGGGACGCTCGGGGGCCCATTACGTGCTGGGCGGCGAGAATCTCTCGTTCCGCGCGTTCCTCGATCTCGTCGGAGAGGTCTCGGGCGTGAGGCGCAGCGTGGTAGCTCTGCCCCGGGCGGCGGCCCTGGCGGCGGGGTACGCCGCGCTCGTGTGGGGACGGCTCGGGGGCGACGTGCCGATCACGCCCGGATGGGTCCGCGTGTTCCTCGAGCACCGCCCTGCCGACGTCGAGCCCGCGCGGAGCGACCTGGGGTACGCGCCGCGATCGGCGCGGGCCGGCGTGGCGGAGACGGTCGCGTGGCTGCGCGGCGGCGGGGGGAGCTGGCCGTGGCAGCTCGCTGCCTGAGGGAGCCGCGGCGGCGCCCCGAGGCGCTGCTCGCCGTCGCCACGCTCGCGCTGCTCTGCTTCTATTACTTCGCGCGCGCCGACGCCGTCGGCGTGTACTCCCGCCCGCGCGGCTGGTTCGCCCTCACCGCCGCGCCGCTCGCGCCGCCGCTCCATTTCGCCGCCGCAGCGCTGCTGCTCGCCGTTGTTCCCGTGCTCGCCGCCCGCCGGCTCACGGGACTCTCCCTCACGGACCTGGGCCTCGGGCTGGGGCGCTGGCGCGTGGGAGTCATCTGGGTCGCGATCGGTGTTCCCCTCGCCGTTCTGGCGGGCCGCATCGCCGCACTGTCGCCGGCAATCCGCGCGGTGTATCCGCTCGATCCGGCGCTCACGGCCGCCCCGTCTGCGTTCGGCGCCTACGCGGCGCTGCAGCTGCTCTACTTCGGCTCCTGGGAAGTGCTGTTTCGAGGCGTACTCCTCTTCGGACTGCGCGCAGTCATGGCCGACACGTCGTCCAACCTCGTGCAGACGGCGCTGTCGGTGACGGCGCATTTCGGCCGGGCGCTGAACGAGGCCTTTGCGGCGGGCCCGGCGGGACTCGTGTTCGGCGCGATTGACCTGCGGGTCGGATCCATCTGGTATGTGGCGCTGCTGCACTGGCTTGTGGGCGTCAGCATGGACTGGTTCATTCTGACCACCTGACGGCGAATCCCGAGGCTCACGCGCCTTGTCCGGGTCGCGCGGGTCCCGTTACAATTCGCCGCTGTGCACACCCACTTCAAGGGGCCGCTCGCCTTCATCCTCGCGTTCGGCACCCCAGGCGGGCCCGCTCCCCGGCCGGCCGATGCCGGCGCGCGCATGATCGCCGATGCGCGCCGGGGCGCGATGATCATCGAGCTCGCGCCCGTGGACCTGCCCGCCCACGCGTCCCATCACGAGGTCGCCCAGCCGCCTGTCGCCATCCTTCAGGTGCCGGCGGGCGGGTGGATCTACGGCTTCCACGTGGAGGTCGTGGACGCGGACGGCCGTCTGCTGCCTCCGGAGCTCGTGCATCACTTCAATCTCATCGACCCGGACCATCGCGAGCTGTTCCTCCCGATCTCGCGGCGACTCGTCGCCGCTGGAAAGGAGACCGGGGACCAGCGGCTGCCGTGGCTCTTGTTCGGATTGCCGCTCGAGCGCGGATCCCGCGTGCTCGCGAGCGCGATGGTGGAGAACCCGACGCCCGTGGCCTACCGCGGCGCGCGCGTGCGGCTGGTGCTCCCCTACGTGCCGGACGGCAGGCCCTGGCCGTTCTTCCGGGTGTTCCCCTGGCAGCTCGACGTCGCCTTTCCGGTGGGCGACAAGTCGTTCGATCTCCCACCGGGCCGCTGGTCCAAGTCGTACGAGGGCAGCCCCGCCGTGGCGGGCACGGTCGTGGCGATCGGCGGCCATGTGCACGATCTTGCCGAGGCCATCGAGTTCGCCGACGCCACGACCGGCGAAGTGATCTACCGGGCGGCGCCGCTGACGGACTCGAGTGGGGAGGTGGTCGGCGTCCCCGTCGGCCGCTTGTACCGCTGGAGGCGGCTCGGCATCCGCATCGTGCCCGAACACCGCTATCGCGTCACGGTCTATTACAACAACCCCACCGGCGCGGTGATTCCAGACGGGGGCATGGGGGTCGTGGCGGGCATCTTCGCGCCGGACCGGCGCGTGACCTGGCCGGCCGCGAACCCGGCGGACTCGCTCTACCAGCAGGACCTCCGTCACGCCTTGCGACTCGTCGGGGGCGAGCACGACATGAACATGCACCACCCCATGAGCCACCACTGAGCCTCGAAGCAGTCTTGTTCGATTTCGGCGGCACCCTGGAGGCCGACGGCGTGAACTGGGGACCGCGCTTCCATGCGGCATACGTCGACGGGGGCGGCGCCCTGGATTACGCGACGTTCGAGCCGATCTACAAGGAGTCCGACCGCGCGCTGGGCCGCCTCTCCGGGATCGAGCGCCTCGGCTTCCGGGCGACGGTCGAAGCCCAGGCGGACCTGCTGCGCCATCTGCTCCCGGCGACGGAGCGCTTCGACGCGCGACGCGTGGCCGCGCGGTTTCACGCCGACGCGGTGGCGGTCGTGAGCCGCAACCGACCGATGCTGCAGCGCCTCGCGCGCCGTTACCGGCTGGGGGTCGTCTCCAACTTCACGGGGAACCTGCGGCCCTGTCTCGCGGAGCTGGAGCTGCTCGCGCTGTTCGCCGTGACGAGCGATTCGGCCGTGCTCGGGAGTGCGAAGCCGGACGAGCGCATCTTCCGTGACACGTTGGCGGCGCTGGGCGCCGTACCGGAGGGCGCGTGGATGGTCGGGGACAACTTCGAGGCGGACATTCGTCCGGCCCACGGGCTCGGGCTGCGGACCTGCTGGCTCGCGCCGCCCCAGCGCGCGGCGCCGGTGGGGTGCGTGCCGAGCGCGCGCATCGGACGGCTCCCGGAGCTGGAACGGATCCTGGGCTAGGGCATGCACGGACTGATTCTCGCCGGGGGCGAGGGCACCCGGCTCGCCGCCGGTGGGATCGCGGTTCCCAAGCCGCTCGTGGAGGTGGCCGGGAAGCCGCAGCTCCTCAGGCTGCTCGAGACGCTCGACGCGCTCGGGTGCGATTCACTCACCTGTGCGATTCGCGCAGACTTGGCCACCGTTGCCCCCTTACTGGACGCGCGCCGGTTTCGGGCACCTCTTAAGGTCATGCCATGCCGGACACCCTCGTCCCTCCACACGCTGGCCGAGACGCTGCCGGGTGTGCCTCCGGGCCCGGTGTTCTGCAGCATGGTGGATACGGTGATGCGGTGGCGCGATTGGGGGGAGGTGTACCGCCGGACCGAGGCGCGGCTGGCCGAGGGGGCGGACGCCGTACTGGCCGTGACCTCCTTCGTGGACGACGAGTCTCCAGTGTACGTAGGCCGGCACGCGGGAGGGCTCGTCCGGGTGATTAGCGACGAGCCGGTCGCTCCTGTGTGCGTTACGGGCGGAGTCTACGGTCTCGGGATAGAGGCCCGCCGCGCCGTCGCCGGAGCGGTGGGTCGAGGTCTCGAGCGGATGCGCGGGTTCCTGCAGGCGTTCGTCGCCGGCGGAGCCCGGGTCGCCACGGTCGACGTGGCGCGCATCATCGATATCGACCGCCCTTCCGATCTGCAGATCGCCAACGCCTGGCTGACCGCACCCGACGCATCAGAACCCGAAGTCTGAGAGGCCACGTCTCGTGCCACAGCTGGTCGCGATCTACCGGAGCCCCGCGTACTCCCCGCTGCAGCACCGGGTGAACGACACCGCGATTCTGGATGCGACGGTGGCGCGACTGGCGGGCCGCGGCTGGAGCGCGACGAGGACCACGGAGCTCGACGTCGAGCAAGGGCGCCTGCCGGCGGGGGAACTGTACCTCAACATGTGCCAGGGCTCGCTGGCGGCCGAGCAGCTGATGCCGCTCGAGTCCGACGGGGCGGTCGTCGTGAACCGGCCGTCGTCCGCGCTCAACTGCCACCGACACCGCCTCGTCAAGAGCCTCGGCGCGGGGACACTGGCCTTCCCCCGGACGATCATCCATTCCAGCGCCGCGCCGCTGCCGCCGCCCCAGCAGCTCGGGATCCTCGGTACGGAGCAGGCCAAGGTCTGGGTGAAGCGGGGGGACGTCCACGCCGAGCGGCAGGAGGACGTCGTTGCGGTGCCCCTCGAGCGACTCGGGACTGCGGTCGCCGCGTTCGCGGCGCGGGACATTCCCTGGGTGGCCCTGCAGGAGCACATTCCGGGGCCGATCGTGAAGTTCTACGGCGTCGCCTACGGGCGCTTCTTCCGCTGGTACGGAGCGGAGGCGGGCTTCGCGGGCGACCGGCCCCCGATCGACGAGACTGCGCTCCAGGCGGTGGCCTTCGACGCGGCGGAGCGCCTCGGGCTCGAAGTGTTCGGCGGGGACGTGGCGTTTCCGGCGCCGGACCGCCCGGTGCTGATTGACATCAACGACTGGCCGAGTTTCGCGCCGTTCCGCGACGCGGCAGCGGGCGCGATCGCCGAATACATCCAGGACCGAATGGAGCGCAGGACGCACCCGTGATCGAAGCGCAGCGCGGTATCCACATCCCCGGCCCCAAGTCCAAGGCCGCCTTCGACGCCGAG
>WNEY01002349.1_pt1 | contig 16864 bp, 14 predicted proteins | sample 5400531 | NCBI WGS metagenome assembly WNEY01 (sample SAMN13153338, study PRJNA577476) | soil metagenome | isolation source: 200 cm saprolite under Douglas fir tree site 1 | place: USA:California | collected 2015-04-18
AAAGCGGCTACTCCGGCACCAGCGTGAGGGCCATCGCCTCCAAGGCAGGCGTGGCGATCGGCAACCTCCAGTACTGGTTCCCCACCAAGTCCGAGCTCCTGGTCGAGGCTTGGCGCTACCTCACCGCGACCTCGGTCCAGGAGCTGCGCCGGACGCTGAACCAGCTCACCGACCCCCTCGAGGTCCTGGAGGTCGGCGTGGAATCGCTGTGGGACTCGCTCCGCCGGCTCGGTGACGTCCAGCTCGCCGCCTTCGACCTCCTGGTCCAGGCGCCGCGCACCGAGCGCCTGCGGGCTTACCTCCCCGAGCTGTTCACGCGCTACCGCGAGGTGATCCAGGAGCAGCTCGACCGGCTGGAGGACGACGGGCGGATTCGCCTCACGGTGCCGCGCGACGTCCTGGTCCCGCTGGTGCTCAACACCGTGCTCGGCTTCGGGCTCTATTACGTCGTCACCCGAGACGACGAATCCTGCCTGCTGGCCCTGTCCGCTTTCCGCCAGCTGGCGGGCAGCGTGATCGAGACGGTCGAATGAGCGTCCAATTGCTGGACCGCGAGCTAGACCGCCTCGAAGGCCTCTGGTCGGACGGCCTTGCAGAGAGGTACGAGTCGTACCTGGACGCCGTCGTCCACTTTGAGCCGGACGTGCAGCCGAGGCTGGCCCTCGCCGCCGCCTTGATCGAGGCCGGTATCCGGCTCCAGGGCCTTGGCGGCCGCGCCGCACCTCCGACCACCCTGTTGGTCGGTGACCTCTGCCTCGCTCGCGGCTCGCGGCTGCTCGCCGACAATGCGCCGCTGGCCGTCCAGGTTGCGTTCGCACGGGCCATCGAGGCGGCGTCGGCCGCGGCCGCGGCCGAACAACCCGCGCCGGATCTCCGTCAGCTGCTGCGTCAGGCACTGGGCGCGACGCGTTGAGCCACCGCCTCGACTTCGCCACGACGCACGCGACCGAGTTCGTCGACATCACCGACCGCATCCGTGACGAGGTGCGCCGCGCGGGCCTGCGCACCGGGCGCGTCCATCTGCAGTCGCTGCACACGACTCTCGGCCTCGCCATCAACGAGAACGAACCGCTGCTGCTGCACGATTTCGAGAGCCTGCTCGACCGGCTCGCGCCGGCCGGCGCGGGCTACGAGCACGACGACTTCGCGCGACGCTTCGAGGTCCCGCTCGACGAACCGGCGAATGGGCACGCTCACTGCCGCCAGCTCCTGCTGAGCGCGTTCGCGACGGTGATGGTCGAGGAAGGCGCCCTCGTGCTGGGTCGCTGGCAGTCCCTGTTCGCGGTCGAGCTCGACGGTCCGCGTCAACGGCAGGTCGCGCTCCAGTTGGACGGCGAGTTCGCCCGGCGCGACGAGAAAGTTTCGCTCGAGGCGCTTGTCGAGCTCGAGCTGGCGCGGCAGCTCATGGTCGATCCCGAACCCGTCGCATCGCCGATGCGTCGCCTGGTCGAGGCCGGTGGCAAACGGCTGCGGCCGAAGCTCGTTCAGCTCACCGCCGGGATCGGACCGCGCAGCGACCGGCTGCGCGCTGCCGAGCTGGCGGCGGCCGTCGAGCTGCTGCACAACGCCACGCTGATCCACGACGACTACGTCGACGAGAGCACGCATCGCCGGGGGCGGCCGACCGTCGCCGCGGCCGAAGGACCGGAGCGGGCGATCGCCGTCGGCGACTACTACTTCGCGAAGGCGACGCGGCTGATCGCACAGATCGGCAACGGCGGGGTGACGTCAGCGCTCGCCGAAGCGCTGGAGTCGGTTTGCGCCTCGCAGATCGACGACGTCGCCATGCGCGGCTCGTATCCGGGCGACCGGGATTCCTACATGCGCGTCATCCGCGGCAAGACCGCGTCGCTCTTCGCCGCCGCTTGCGAGTCGGGCGCGCTTCTTTCCGGCGCCGCACCGGACGTGGTCCAGGCGCTCGGTCGCTTCGGCGACCTCCTGGGCACCGCCTTCCAGATGGCCGACGATATGGTCGACTTCAGCCCCAGCTCGGGCAAACCTGTCGGCCTCGACATCCGCCAGCGCGTACTTTCGCTTCCGCTGATCTACGCCGCGGAGGATCGGGTCGTGGGTCCTGAAGTGCGGCGCCTGCTCGCCGGCGCGCTTGGCGACACCGAGGTCGGCCGCGTGACGGAGCTGGTGACGTCGAGTGGAGCGCTGCCGCGCGTGCGCAAGGAAGCGCAGCACCTTGTCGACGCGGCCGTGCGCGAGCTCGAAGCGGTGGAGCTGGATGGACTCCGGCCGACGCTCGTCGGTCTCGCGCGCTCGGCGGTCGACCGGATCTCTTAGTGGCTAGGCTGCGAGCTCATACGTAACCGCCACCGTTACGGTGAGCGTGTTCAAGCCGGCCTGAACCGGAAACCCGCCGCCGGCGCCGCCCTTACCACCGCACTCTGCGCACGCGAAGCCACCGGTGGTCGAGATCACCTCGGACACGCCGACCAGACCGCCCACGTGATGGCCCGACAGCCGCGCGTAGTCCTGCGCCTTGACGTTGGCGTCGCTCATCGCAGCGGCCCGCGCGGTTTTGAGCATCCCGCTCTGGTCGGCGACCGAAAGGTTGATGCCGTTGATCTGCAGATCGTTGCCGACCGCGTCGACGGCGGCGGTGATGAGCCCGGTGACGTTGCCGATGTTGTGCACCGTCACGGTGACCTGGCCGGATGCGTTGTATCCGACGGTGTTCTGTGGACAGCAGTTCGTCTGCGAATTCACCCAGATCGACGTGGTCTGAATGTCCTTGTCCTGAGCGCCCTGGTTGTGCAGCGCGCCAAGAAGGTGGGTCATGTCAGTGCTTGCCGCCGACACAGCGTCGCGGACGTTTCCCTTGAAGGCGTTGACGCCGAGGTTGAGCTGAGCCTGGTTCGGCGCCGCGCTGCCCATCCCGACTCCCACGACCGTGATCGTGTTGCCGGAGGCCGAAGCGGCGAGCGTCAGCACCTGCGGGGGCGGTGCGCTGACGGCGGCTGGGCGAGACACGTTGATTGCAAGGGCCGTCACGCTCGCGGCGGCGACTGCGATCAGGACTCCACACACGACCAGCCAACGAGCCTGTGCCGACATCATTCGGTTCTCGCAGGTAGAACTGTTGGGCTTTGCGGAAGTTACGGCCGGGTGCCGGAGAGGATTCCGACCGTCCCTAACGCCAGGCTCTGAAAACGGACACTTGACCATCCGGCCTGCTTGGCCATCGCGGTCAGCTCGTCCGGTGTCCGGTATGAGTCGACGGTGTCGCTGAGGTACCGATACGCCGCCGGCGCTCCAGATAGCAGGCCGCCGATGGCAGGGAGCAAAGTCTTCAGATAAAGGCGGTACGTGGAGCCGACGACACCTTGCGGCGGGCGCACGAATTCGAGCACCACGGCTCGCCCCCTCGTGACCCTGGCCATCTCGCGCAAGCCCAGGATCGGGTCGGCCAGGTTGCGCAGCCCGAACGCGATGGTCGTGGCGTCGAAGCTCGCGTCGTCGAACGGCAGTTTCAGCGCATCACCCTCGATGAACTCGATCCCGGGATGCTCGCGGCGCGCGACCTCGAGCATCTGCGGGCTGAAGTCGAGGCCGACGACCCGGCCGTTGGGCGCGGCGATTTTGGAGAGGTCCGCGGTCAGCTTCCCCGAGCCGCACGCGACGTCCAACGCCGATCCGCCTGGCCCGAGACGCGTCTCACGAGCCGCGTGCCGGCGCCAGCCGGCGTCGGTGCCCGCGGAAAGAACTGTGTTGACCAGGTCGTAGCGGCGGGCGATTCGGTCGAACATCGACCGCACCGCCTGGGGATCGCGCTCAGCCAGCCTTACACCCGCTGCCAGATCGACGCGATGCCCTGGCCCACGCCGATGCACATAGTGGCCAGACCGTACTCCACGTCGCGATGTCCCATCTCGCGCACCAGCGTGCTGACCAGTCGCGCGCCGCTGCTGCCAAGCGGATGGCCGAGCGCGATCGCGCCGCCGTTGACGTTGACTTTCTCTTCGTCCAGGCCCAGCAGACGAATGCACGCGAGCGATTGCGATGCGAAGGCCTCGTTCAGCTCGACGACTTTCATATCGGATGGTTGCAGGCCGGCCTTCTCGAGTGCTTTGAGGGACGATGGCACGGGGCCGATCCCCATGTAGTCGGGATGCACTCCGGCCGGTGCCGCGGACACGAGCCGCGCGAGCGGCTTCAGTCCTCGCTGCTTCGCCTTCGTATCCGACATCAACACGATTGCTGTCGCGCCGTCGTTCAGGGGCGATGCGTTGCCGGCGGTCACCGATCCGTTTTCCGCGAAAGCAGGCTTCAGCTTGGCGAGCGCTTCCAGCGACGTGTCGGGCCGCGGGCCTTCGTCGTCTGTGATTGCTTGCACAGGGACGATCTCTTCGGCAAGACGTCCAGACTTTTGCGCGGCGATCGCGCGCTGGTGGCTGCGGAGCGCGAAGGCGTCCTGGTCCTCGCGCGAAACCTCGTACTTCTGGGCCACTCGCTCGGCGGTCTCCCCCATCTGCAGGGTGCCATACATCGCGGCCATCTTTGGATTGACGAGGCGCCACCCCAGCGCGGTGTCGTAGACCGTCTGCGGTCCGCGCGCAAAACCTGCGGCAGGCTTGGGCATGACCCAGGGAGAGCGGGTCATGCTCTCGACGCCGCCCGCGACCATGATCTCGGCGCCGCCCGACTGGATCTCGCGGGCCGCGGCGATGGTCGCCTGCATACCCGAGCCGCAAAGACGGTTCACGGTCTGGCCGGGGACTTCGACTGGAAAGCCCGCGAGCAGCAGCGCCATCCGAGCGACGTTGCGATTGTCCTCGCCGGCCTGGTTGGCGCAGCCGAGGATGACGTCCTCGACCTCCTCCGGGTTGACATGCGCTCGTTCGCAGGCTTCCTTGAGGACGATCGCCGCGAGGTCGTCCGGTCTCACGTCCTTGAGCTGTCCGCCGTAACGGCCCATGGGTGTGCGCGCTGTGGCCACGATCACTGCTTCCGGCATGTGCCTACTTCTTGGCAGCGCGCCTGGCGAGAAAGTTCTGCACGCCCTCGGCAAACTCCGGACTGGCGGCCTGCGCCTCCTGCAGGTACGACTCGAACTCCATCGCCTCCTCGTAGGTCGACGTGAGCGCGTGGAGCACGGCCCGCTTCGCGCCGGCCACCGCCTGGCGTGGCTGCGATGCGAGCTGGTTGGCCAGGTCGCGCACCTCTTCCTCCAATCGCTCAGCGGGGACGATCCGGTTGATCACGCCGAGCCGGTGCGCATCGACCGCCTGCAGCGGCTTGCCGGTGAAGAACATCTCGTAAGCGATCCCGGTGCCTGCAAGTCGGGGCAACAGCCAGGTCACGCCGCCGTCGGGAGCCAGCCCGATGTTGATGAACGCCTCGAGGATGTACGCCTCAGGGGTCGCGATCCTGATATCGCACGCAAGCGCGAAGCTCGCGCCGATGCCGACCGCGGGGCCGTTCATCGCGGCAATCACGGGCTTGGGCATGGTGCGAAGGCGCATCAGCATCGGCATGTACTCGTTGCGCAGCACGTTGCCAACGTCCTGCGGCGTTCGCATCCCCGCGCCCGGTGCCATCTCCGTCACATCGGCACCCGAGCAAAAGGCGCGGCCCGACCCTGTGAGCACGACGACGCGCACCGCGTCGTCACGCTCGGCCTGCTTGATCGCTTCGGCCAGCTGCGTTCGGGTAAGAGCGCCGATCGCGTTCATCTTCTCCGGCCGGTTGAAACGAATCACCGCGATGCCGCCGTGACTCCTTAGATCGACATGCTGTTCGACTTCAGTCGCCATCGCTCACCGTCCTTTGAACACGCCTTTTCGTTTCTCCAGGAACGCGTGCATGCCTTCCTTCTGATCCTCGGTGGCAAACAGGAAATAGAAGCTCTTGCGTTCCACGGCCAGACCCTCGGACAGCGGTGATTCGAATGCCTTGAGCACGGCCTCCTTCGCCAGGCGAACCGCAAGCGGAGGCTTGGCGGCGATCTCCCGGGCGATGCGCTTGGCGACCTCGATCGTCATCTCGGCCGGCACGACCTTGTTGACGATGCCGAGCTCGTAGGCGCGCTGGGCGCTCACCGGGGCGCCCGTCAACATGACCTCCATCGCGACGTGCTTGCCGGCGGAGCGCGGCCAGCGCTGGGTCCCGCCCGCGCCCGGGATGATGCCCAGGTTGACCTCCGGTTGGCCGAGGCGCGCGGTGTCGCCGGCGACGATCAGATCGCACATCAACGCCACCTCGCAGCCGCCGCCCAGCGCGTAGCCGTTGACCGCCGCGATCAGCGGCTTCTTGAAGCCGGCGAGAGGCGCCCAGCGGCCCGTCTGATCGCGAAGGAGCTGGTCGACCGCACCCTGGTCCGCCATGTCCTGGATGTCCGCCCCGGCGGCGAAGACCTTGGGGCCTCCGGTGAGCACCGCCGCACGCACGCTGTCGTCTGCTTCGAGCTCGCCCAGCGCGGCGGCCACCTCACCGACCACCGCCGGGCTGAGGGCGTTCAAGACCTTGGGTCGGTTGAGCGTCACGGTCGCGATCGGGGGCTCGATCTCGACCAGAATGTGCTCGTATCCCATCGGGGCTATCATCGGCTAAATGCCGAATTCGAAGCTGATCGACTCCTACGGAAGGGTGGCGGACGACTTGCGGATATCGGTGACCGACCGCTGCAACTTCCGCTGCATTTACTGCATGCCCGCCGAAGGCCTGAAGTGGCTCGCGCGCGAGGACATCCTGCGGTTCGAGGAGATCGTGCGCCTGGCGCGGATCTTCGTCGAGCGATACGGCGTGCGCACCATCCGCATCACAGGCGGCGAGCCGCTCGTGCGCGTGAAGCTCGAAGAGCTCATCGGGATGATCAACGCGATCGACCCGACCCTCGACATCACGATGACCACGAACGGCGTGCTGCTGCGGCAGAAGGCGCCGGCGCTGAAAGACGCGGGCCTCAAGCGAATCAACATCTCGCTGGACACGCTGCGCATGGACACCTTCAAGGACATGGCGCGCAGCGACGCGTTCGACCGCGTCATGGATGGCATCACGGCGGCGCGGGAGGCCGGCCTGTGGCCGATCAAATTGAACATGGTCGTCATGAAAGGCCACAACGACGACGAGGTGGTCGACTTCGCGCGTCTTGCGCGCAGCGAGGGATACGAGGTCCGGTTCATCGAGTTCATGCCGCTCGACGGCGACAATATCTGGACCAACGGGCAGGTCGTGCCCAGCCGCCGGATCCAGGAGCAGATCGAAGACCTCTTCCCGCTGGAGCCGGTCGTGGACACCAGGCCCGGTCCCGCGACACGCTTCCGGTTCCTCGACGGTGCACCGGGCGGGGTCGGGTTCATCTCCTCGGTCAGCCAGGCTTTCTGCACCACGTGCAACCGGGTCCGCCTGACGGCGGAAGGAGGCCTGCGCACCTGCCTCTTCTCCTTGCACGAGACCCCGCTGCGCGACCTGATGCGCTCAGGTGTTTCGGATGACCACCTCGGCGACGTGATCGAAGCCGCAATCTGGCGCAAAGAGGAAGGTCACCTGATCAACCAGCCCGGATTCATCAAACCGGCGAAGAGCATGTCCCAGATCGGGGGCTGACCACCAGACCCGGCAACCCGACCAAGTGGGCCCTAATGGCGCAATCAATCGCCTCGGAGTCGACGATTCGTGCCCGAATGGCGAAAAACGCCTCTGGCGAAGCCCGCCGGAGGGGCTACTAAGCTAGACCCGGTGCTCAAGCCAGAGGTAGCCCAGCGACCGTTCACCGTCACCGAGCTCGCCAACGAGATCCGGCGCGCGCTGCGTCCCCTGACCGCGCTTCTTGTCAAGGGCGAGGTGAGCGGCATGAAGCGCGGCACGGCCGGGCACTACAACTTCTCGATCCAGGACGGCGTCAGCCGGCTCGACGCCGTGCTGTTCGCGGACGACTCGCGGCGCGTGACCACGCTGCCGGAGGATGGGCAGGTTTTCATCTTCCGGGGCCGCGTCGACTTCTTCGGCAAGACGGGGCGGCTGTCCTTCATCGTCGACCAGGTCGAGTTCGATGACGTCGGCAAGCTCCGGGCGCGCCTGGAGGAGCTCAAGCGGCGCCTCGAGCTGGAGGGCGCTTTCGACCCCGCGCGCAAGCGCCGCCTCCCGTTTCTGCCTCACAACATCGCGCTCCTCACGTCGCCAACGGGCGCGGTTATCAACGACCTGCAGGAGACGATCTGGGACCGCTATCCCAACATGGGCATCGTCGTCTATCCGGTGCAGGTCCAGGGCGCGGGCGCCGCGATGAGCGTCGCGCGCGCACTTCGCCGCTGCAACGACGAGAAGCGCGCGGACGTGATCGTCCTGGCGCGAGGTGGAGGCAGCTTCGAAGAGATGTACGCGTTCAACACCGAGCTGGTTGCGCGCGCGATCCTCGACTCTCGGCTGCCGGTCGTGACGGCTCTCGGCCACACGTCCGACCGAACCGTCGCCGACCTCGTCGGAGATGCCGAGTGCCGCACGCCGACCGAAGCGGGAGCCCGCGTCGTGCCTAAAAAGGCCGACCTGCTGATATCCCTGCGCGACCGGCGGCGGCGCCTCGACCGCGAAATCGGGCAGCGGTTCAGCCAGGAGGACGACCGGTTGAGGTCGCTTCGCATGCGACTGCTGCGTTGGCTCTCGACACTCATCCAGCGGCCTACGGAGCGACTCGCTCGTGCCCAGGCCGACCTCGCGAAGCTCAGCCCCGTGCACCAGATCGAGCGCCGTGAGCAGGCGCTGCGCGAGCAGCGGCGGCGGCTGCACAGCGCGCTCACGTTGAGGTTGCAGATGAGCCAGGCCAGGTTGAACGCCACCCGCGGCGAGGAGCGGATCGAGCGCGCGCTGGCAAATCGGTTCGCCGAGCAGGCACGAAGGCTCGAGAGCCAGCACCAGCGACTCGTCGCGCTGAGTCCCGCGTCGGTGCTGACCCGCGGCTACAGCATCACCCGCGACGCCAAAAGCGGGGCCATCCTCCGCTCCGCGTCAGAAGCTGCGGTGGAGCAGAGGGTCACGATCCAGCTTGGATCTGGAAAGCTCGCCGGTCGCATCGAGGAGGTCTCGCAATGACGGAAGACTTGACCTACGAGCAGGCGATGGACAAGCTCGAAGAGACGCTCAAGCGCATGGAGTCGGACAAGCTCTCGCTGGACGAGGCCGTCAAGGCCGCCGAGGACGCGCAGAAGTACTTCCGAATCTGTGTCCAGCGCCTGGATGAAGCCCGCAAGAAGATCGAGGTCCGCGCCGAAACCGAGCCTACTGCGTAACTGGGGCCGATTCCAGCTTCTCGTCCATCGCCCGCAAGCGCTGGCTCAGGTTCTTGATGAACTCCAGCAGCACCTCCGGATGCTCGTGGACGATGGCGTGCAGGCGGTCGCGCCGTAACACGCGGACTGTGGTTTCGGTCGTCGCCTCCGCGCTCGCGGACCTCGGCTCATCGTCGAAGACCGACATCTCCCCCACCACCGTCCCGCTTCCGTGGCGCGCCAGAGTGACTTCACTTCCAGCATGGTCGAGGTGGACACGGATCTCGCCGTCGACGACCACGTACAGCTCGGCGCCAACGTCGCCCCGACGAAACACCGACTCGCCATTGGCGTAGTGCCGGGTCACCATCAGCCGGTCGATGCTGGCCAGCTGCTCGAGGGTCAGCGTGCTGAACAGCGGCACCCGCTTCAGCGCGATCAGCTCTTTCATGTGTTCACTCAGTCCCTGTGATGCCGCTTCCGCCGTTTCGCGGACCCACTTGTCGGCGTGGTTCGTGAGGGCTTCGAGCTCCGCATGCGACAAGGGCCGCGCCACGACGGGATCGAACGACTCCGGCTCGAGCAGGCGCGCCAGCGGTCCGGCAAGCCAGCCCGGGCCGAAGTTTAACAACGTTTCCAGCGCCTCCACCCTGGTTTGCGTGTGCTCGGATGCGAGCCCCCGCTCGACGGTCGCGAAGCCTCTCTTGCCGTGGAGAGCGCGCATCGCGGCAAGGCCCGAATCCGCGGCACTGTTCACGAAATCATCGAGCCCGATGCGAAGGAGCGCGTACGCGGCGGCTGTGTCGCCGTCGACGTGACGCATCGCACCGCTCACTCGCGCGGACAGGCGGGCTAGCTGCTCTCCGCCCGACAGTCGCGCCTCGAGGTGCCTGCGGGCATGCTGAAAGAGCTCGGGCCGGCCACTCCGCACCAACGCTTCGACCGCGGCGGACGAAGTCTCATCGCGGGTGAGCAGTAGCGGCAGCGTGAGCGCCAGTGCCTCGGGCGCCTGGGTGGCCATCGCCTCCGCTGCAAGCCTCCGGACATCACGGTCAGGGCTGGCCAGCGCGGCGGCCAGCGCCTCGGCGTACGGCTCCTGCCAGTCGGCCGGCGGCGCCCAACGCAAGGCCTGGCGGAGTGCCTCGCGACGCACCTCGACTTCACGGTCGCGCATGCATTCGATGAGCACGCCCGCAACGCCGGGCACCTCTCCCTTCATGCGCGCGAACGCGCGGATGCCCTCCAGGCGGACAAGCGGGTCGGCGTCACCCATCGCCTTGACAACCGTTACTCCGTCCGCCACGAACGCCGCCGCCCACGCGGCCGCGGCGCGGTCGCGGGGCGCGTCCGATTCGTCGAGTGAGCGGAGAACCTCGTCGGATCCTTCCCAGCGATCCTTCCTCATGACGCCGGCGATGGCGGCCGCGGCCCGGACCCACCCATCCTGGTCGTCCCTCGCCGATTCGAGCTGATCGAGCGTGATCGAGTCAGGCGGCGCCATCTGGAAGACAAGCCGCCTGACCATGGGATCCGGCGACGTCAGCAGCTCAGGCGCCATCGACGCAAAAGCGTCCGGCGACGCCTTGGCCAGCGCGGCCGCGGCAAATTGTCTGGTCTTGTCGTCCGCACCACGTATGTAGCCCTGCAGGTCGACGATCTGGTCGGGTGTCGGCCGCCCGACCGCCTGCTGAAAGTCAGCCAGGCTCAAGGCGTGCGTGCGCAGCCTGGAATAGATCGCGTCGACGTAAAGGCTCCTCACCCACCATGCGGCGAGGACCAGAAGGACGGCGAGCGCGATGCCGGTGAGAGCGAGCACTTCTACATTCGCGACGACGGCGGCTTGGAGCAGCAGCAGGCCGGCGCCGCTCACGGCCGCGGCCCCCGGCAGGACCGCATTGTCGAGAAGGAATTTCAGCCTCGGCACCACCTGGGCGGGCAGCGCGCCGCCGAGAACGTTTTGCGCAGGATCGTCGAGCCCGGTCTGCAGCCCGTTCCGGACGATGAAAAGAAAGAGCGCGGTCGCGAGGACCGGGTTGACCGCCACGGCCACGAAGCCGATGACCGTGAAGGCAGGCAGGACCATGATCGCGTTCTTCACGCCCAACCTGTTCAGAACCCACGGCGCGACGAACAGGCTCACGACGAGCTGCACGACGTAGCTGGCGAGCCACGCGTTGCCGATGAGGATCGTCAGCTCTTGCAGGTTGTTGTGGGTCGCGTCGACGAAGAGCACCGCCACGAGGTAATCGCCGACGCGGCTGACGATCAGGAGGACGAGCGCAAGCAGGACGAGCGCGAGGACGAGGCGGCTGCCAGTCACGTGCTGAACCGCGCGCCTGAACATCGCGATCGCACCGTGCCGCTTGCGGTCGACCTCGTGCTGAACGAGGAACTGGTCGGCTTCGTCGACGAACGCGGGCCGGAACAGCGTGCGCTCGAGTCCGACCGACATCATCGCAGCGGCCATGGAGCCGAACGCCCAAACGAAGACCAGCGGTTCCGTCGCGAAGAGCGCGACGATCGTGGTGGTCAGGCCGGAAAGGATGTAGCCGACGCTGGAGCCGGCAGCGATGACGGGAAAGATGCGCTTGCCCTCCAGCACGTTGAAATGCTGCGTGACGAACGTCCAGAAGTTGAGCATCACAAGCTCGAACGCGACGGAGTAAACGACGTATGCCGCGAAGGCGACAGTCGCGTCTTCGCGGATGGTGTATGCGACGAAGACGCCGATCGCCGCGACTGCGTTCGCGATGAGGTTGATCCGAAACGCGCGACCGACGCCAAACCGTCGGCTAAGCGCGCCCTGCAGAGCATCCAGGGGCCAGACCGCCAGCGCCAGCACGATGAAGAAGACCGGATAGGCATGCGGCCCGGCTTTGTTGAGGAAGATCGACTGGGTGGCGCTGAACGCCGTGTACATCGCCCAGCCGACGACGATCGCGAAGCCGGCCACCTGCAGCGTGCGCCGGAGCTCGGTGCGCCGGACGTGAAGGATCTTGGCGAGGAGAGGCGAAACCGCCTCTTGGCGACTGGCGGTACTAGGTCTGCTGGACGCCGGCGACCCTCTGCAGAGTGGCGATGCGCTCCGCAATCGGCGGATGGGTGTCGAACAGCCGGCTGAAGAAGCTCCCGTGATGCTCTTCGGGGTTGTCGATCATCATCGCCGCCACGGCGTGGTTGAACCGCTCGGGCGGCTTGTCATTGCTGGCGATCTTCTGCAGCGCGGAGATGAGGCCGGCCGGATTGCGCGTGAGCTCGACCCCACTCACGTCGGCGAGTGACTCCCGCTGGCGTGACAGCGCCAGCTGCATCAAAGGTCCGACCAGGAACGCGATGAGCGTGAACACGATGCCGATCGCCAGCACGATCAGCGCGCCCTGCCCGCGCATTCGCATTCGACCCACGCTGTTCCAGAACGCACTCGCGATCAGGGCGGCCATCCCGATCATGGTCGCGACGACGAGGAGCAACCGCACGTCGAAGTTCTTGATGTGGCTCATCTCGTGGGCCAGCACGCCCTCGAGCTCCTCGCGATTCATCATCTGCAACAGCCCGGTGGTCACGGTCACCGCGGCGTGGTTGGGATCGCGTCCCGTGGCGAACGCGTTCGGGCTTTGATCGTTGATGACGTAGACCTTGGGCAGCGGCAGGCCGTCGCCGATGGCCAGCGCCTGCACGATGTTGTGGAGCTGCTGGTACTGCTGCGGGTCCGCCGGCTGCGCACCCATGGCGGCCAGCACCGTCGCCGATCCGAAGTAGTAGGCATAGAGTGCCGCGCCAACCCCGAGCAGGCCGAGGACGATCGCGCCCCCCACGGCGCCTCCCTGGCCATAGGCCAGCCATCCGATGATCAATCCGGCCACGAGCCACACGGCGAGGAAGCCCACGACCACGATCACGCTGTTCCGCTTGTTGCGCGAGATCTGGTGGTACATCTAGGTCGCCGCGCGCCTGTTTCGGGTCACGGTATCCCGGACGCGTTCGGCCACGTATCGGCCCCAGATCTGCGCCCAGACGAGGCCGTTGCCGAATGCCGACACGTCCTCGGAATGATGCTTGAAGTGGTACGTCCACATCGCCCGGTGGCGCTCGTACGTGATCTGCCGCCGCCGGTCCGCCGCCGCGGCCTTCGGCCGATGCGTGGCGGTCGCCGCAGGCAGATAGAAGATCTTCCAGCCGCCGAGCTTCAAGCGGTAGCAGAGGTCCAGGTCCTCGCCGAACATGAAATAGCGGGGATCGAAAAAGCCCACCCGGTCGAGCGCTGACAGGCGCAGCATCAGACAGGCCGCGCTTCCCGCGTCCATCTCGTGCACATCCGACTCGGGAAGGTGTCCCATGTTGTGCCGGCCGAAACGAGGGCTCTTCGGAAAGAGCTTGCTCAGGCCGACGGTCTGGTAGAAAAGCGTGCTCGGGATCGGAAAAGCCCGCCGCGTTTCCGGATCGAGATGGCCGTCCGGCAGCATCAGACGCGGGCCGACCGCGCCTGCGTCGGGACGCGTGAGCAAGAAGTCGGCGAGCCGCCCCACACATTGGGGATCGAGGACGACCTGCGGGCTGAGGAGCAGGACAAATCGGCCCTGGCAGCGCTCGAGCCCGAGGTTGGCGGGGCGGCCGTAGCCCAGGTTCTTCGACTCCGACGAGTCGTTGTCCACCACGACCGCTTCCACCGGCATGTCTGCGCTCGCGAAAAACGACTTGAGGCACTCGAGCAGCTCGTCCTTTGAGTTGCGGTTGACGATCAGTGCTGAGACGATTGGCTTGGCTGGTTCGGGCATCGGCCAAGAATTATCCCCGGACGCGGCTCTAAAATCGGCGGACGTGCAGCGACTGGGTCTGAGCCAGCGCCTGGCCCAGCTCCTGCGAAACCGGCTGGTCCGGCAGAATCTCGTCCTTTTCTTCGGCGGTCTCGTCGCCGGGATCGGGGGCTTCGTCTATCACGCCATCGCGGGTCGCGTGCTCGGCCCGGCCACCTATGGGCAGGTTGCGTTCCTGATCGCGGTCTACTCGGTTGGCACCGGCCCGGCGCTGATCCTGATCGTCGTCCTCGCCCGGTACACGGCCATGCTGAACGCGCGCGGCGACCCAGGTGTGCGCTCGCTGCTGGCCCGCACCGTGCGCCTGATCGCCATCCCATGTCTCCTGTTCATCCTCCTCACAACGCTGTTCGCCCGGCCCATCGCCGCGTTCGAGCACCTCGGCTCGACCATCCCGATCCTCATCCTCGGTTTTTCGATCGCGCTCATCTGGCAGGTGGCCATCCCTCGAGGCATCCTGCAGGGCCTGCAGCGATTCACCGCGCTATCGCTCAATCTTTCGCTGGAGCTGATCATCCGCACGGTGGTCGTCGTCCTACTTCTAAGAGCGGGATACGCGGTCTCCGGAGCGATGTCTGCGGTGTTCGTGGGCCTGGCCTTTGTTTTCTGCCTCGGTCTCTACTCGCTTCGAGACCACTTCCGGGGCACCGCCACGCGCGTCCGTTTGCGTGTCATGGCGGGTTTTTCGCTCACCGCGGCCGCCGGGATCATCGGCGTGCAGATCCTCTACAACCAGGACGTCATCCTGGCGGAGCATTACCTGAACAGCCACGACGGGGGCATCTATGGCGGTCTCAACAAGATCGGCACGATCCTCTTCTTCCTCACACTCAGCGTCAGCCAGGTGTTGTTTCCGCGCGTGGTCGAAGCGGTTGCCAAGGACGAGCACCCCGGGCGCATCCTGCTCTGGTCGGCGGGCATCCTCACGGCGCTGGGCGCGGGCGCCCTGCTGGTCTTTGCGGTCGTGCCCTGGCTGGTGGTCGGGGTCCTGTTCGGGCCGAGCTTCGGCGACGCGATCCCGCTCGTTTTTCCGGTCGGGGTGATCGGCCTCGCGCTGTCGCTGGACAACCTGCTGGTCCAGTTCTTCATGGCCGTGCACGACCGGGTCTTCGTGCCGATCCTCGCCTTCGGGGTGGTGGTCGAAGGCACGCTCATCTTCCTGTTCCACGCGCGGGTGGGACAGGTGGTGATGGACGTGCTCGTGGCGCTGCTCGGGCTCCTGTTGCTGCTGAGCATCCGCTGCTACGTGCTGCTGCCCAAGCTGCGCCCGGAAAGCGTCATCGAACCGGAACCCGCGCTCCCCTGAAAAATTCAAGTCCCGCCACCCCGAAGGGCCGCGGGACTTGAATAGAACGCTCGGCAACGACCTACTCTCCCGCCGGGTTACCCCGGCAGTACCATCGGCGCTGGAGGGCTTAACTACCGTGTTCGGAAAGGGAACGGGTGTCTCCCCTCCGCCATAGTCACCGAACGCCCGGAATTATACCGGGGGCTTATCTGGTCCGGCGCCGCCGCGCGCGAAGGCTCTTGATCTTCCTCGCCTCCGCCGGCGGAACGTAGTGCGAACGCCGTCTCATCTCGCGCACGAGCCCCTGCTCCTGCACCTTGCGCCGGAACTCGCGCAGCGCCTGCTCGAACTCCTCGGGATCCTTGACGACTATCCGCACAACCCGACAAGGATACAGGCCGAAGAGCGAGGCCCGCTTTGTTAAGAGTTACCGGTACCGGTTGCGCGGCGCTCACTGCGAAACTAGCGCCGCGCGAGCCGGTTTATGAACAGCCCTGGTTCTCTAGGGGTTGACTCCGGCGAGCGTCACGGTTGCCGTGTGCGTGCCGCCCTGGTTGACCCACGTCACAGACACGCTGTCGCCGGGCCTGTGCGACCTGATTGCCGTGCCGAGCGTGTCGGACGACGTGACCGATGCCCCACCGACTTTGGTGATCACCGAGTTGCGCGCGATGCCCGCCGCCTCGGCCCCCGAGCCTGGCTGAACGCTGGTGACCAGCGCACCGGAGGACACGCTCAGGCCCAGCTGCTGCGCGCTGAAGGCATCCAGCGTCTGGACCGACACCCCAAGAAAGCCGACCTGGCCGTAAGTGAGGTCCGCGGCCTGCTCGTGCGCGCGAATCCGGTTGACGATGCCGACCGCGGTGTTGGCAGCGATCGCGAAACCGACGTCGGATGCCGAGGAGCGGAAGCCCTGCGCCTGGCCGGCGGTGATCATGCCCACGACCTGGCCCGACGTGTTGACGAGCGCGCCTCCGGAGTCCCCTTCGTAGATGACGGCATCGCTCTGGATCATTCCGTTCAAAGTCTCTGAGCTGCTGCCGCCTGAGCTGGCCGTGATCGTTTGGTCGAGAGCGGTGATCTGGCCCGATGTCACGTTGGGGGCGCCGCCGCGTCCCAACGCGTTCCCGAGCGCCACGACCGTTTCACCGACCTTGAGCGACGATGAATCGGCGAATTTGACGGTCGGCAAGCCCGACACGCTGCCGTCGATCTGGATCACGGCGATGTCCTGCGAGATGTCGACCCCAACCACGTGGGCCGAATATTTCTGCGAGCGACCCTGCACCGTGACGGTGATGCTGGTCGAGCCGTTGACGACATGGTTGTTGGTCAGGATCTCGCCGCTCGAGCTGATGAGCATGCCAGTGCCCGCGGCGGCGCCGTTGCCCAGCACGGTGTTGATGTCCACGATGGCCGGGCTGACCTTGGCCGCGATCGCATCCCTGGTGCTGCTCGGCGAGGTGCTCGTCCCTGGCGTGACCTGCTGGATCGGCGCTTCGGGCGAGGTCGTTGCTTGGGCGACCGGCCGGTTGTTGACCGCACGC
>WNEY01001426.1_pt1 | contig 16852 bp, 16 predicted proteins | sample 5400531 | NCBI WGS metagenome assembly WNEY01 (sample SAMN13153338, study PRJNA577476) | soil metagenome | isolation source: 200 cm saprolite under Douglas fir tree site 1 | place: USA:California | collected 2015-04-18
CAGGACCGCCACCAGCGTCTTGCCCTCGCCGGTTTTCATCTCGGCGATGGTCCCGTTGTGCAGCACGATGCCGCCGACATGCTGGACGTCGAAGGGCCGCAACCCGATGGTGCGCCGCGCTGCCTCGCGGACGACCGCGAAGGCCTCCACCATCACGTCGTCGAGCTGTTCGCCGTTCGCCAGCCGCTCCCGGAACTCAGCGGTCTTGGCCTTGAGCTCCTCGGGGGCAAGCTTCTCGATCAGCGGCTCGAGCTCGGTGATTTCGGCGACCCGCTCGAGGTGCCGCTTGACCTCGCGCGCGTTGGAATCGCCTAAGACTTTGGTAAGAACGCTCATTGATTACACGCTGGGTTGCAACCAGTAAGCATACCCGCCGTCCGGCCACCCAAACGGGCGCTCGACGTCAACTCAGGTCGGCTTCGACCAGCCCGAGGGTCCCATCGTTGCGCCGGTAGAGCAGGTTGAGCTCCTGCGTGTCCTCGTTGAGGAAAAGAAAGAACGCGTGGCCCAGCTCATCCATCTGGTCGCGCGCCTGCCCCTCGGAAATGGGCTTCAGCTTGAAGCGCTTGATCTTGGCCACCCCATTCGACCGCACGGCGCTGGTTGCCTCGGCGGAGGTCTGGCCGACGGCTGCGGCGGACTTGGAGCGGCGATGGTCCTTGAGCTTTTCCTTGTGCTGGCGAATTTGCCGGTCCATCTTGTCGACTACGAGATCGACGGCCTCGTTCATGTGTTCGGCCGACTGGACCGCCTTGAGGATGTTGCCGGTACGACCGGTGACATGGACGGTGAGCTCGGCGACCTTCATGGTCTCGAGGCTCTTGTTCTTCTCCGTGCCGAGCTCCATGCGCGCCTGCAGGATATGGTCGAAATGCCGCGCCAGTTTCTCGAGCTTGGCCTGTGCATAGGCCTTCATCTGGGGGTCGGCCGCGTTCTTCTTGGCCTGGATCAAGATCTCCATCGTGGCCTCCTCCCGAGATCTCGAGAGGACAAAAGTATACCGAGTAACGCTCGTCAGGCCGCCACGACGCGCTTAGTTAGTGCCCGCGTTCGTTGGCCCGGCGGTCAGGGAAGACGCGCGCGAGTTCCGGCGGGATCGGCACCCCGGCCGCGAACAGCCGGTCCATGATGTGCGGGCGAATGCCGGTCGGACGGAACACGCCGGTCATGGTGCCTTCTTTATCCGCGCCGTGCGACTCGTAGAGGAAGATCTCCTGCATGGTGATGGTGTCGCCTTCCATACCGGTGATCTCGGTGATGCTGGTCACCTTGCGCTGACCGTCGCGCATCCGCGAGAGCTGCACGACCAGGTCGATGGCCGAGGCCACCTGCTGGCGAATGGCCCTCATGGGCAGGTCGATGCCCGCCATCAGCACCATCGTCTCCAGCCGGGAAAGCGCGTCGCGCGTGGTGTTGGCGTGGAGCGTGGTCAGCGAGCCGTCGTGGCCGGTGTTCATCGCCTGCAACATGTCGAGCGCTTCTCCGGCACGGCACTCGCCGACGACGATGCGGTCCGGACGCATCCGGAGGGCGTTGATGACCAGGTCGTGGATCGCGACCCGATTCTCGCCGTTCAAGTCGGGCGGCCGCGCCTCCATCCGGCAGACATGCTCCTGGTGGAGCTGGAGCTCGGCCGCGTCTTCGATGGTGACGATGCGCTCCGTCGGCGGGATGAACGAGGAGGCTACGTTGAGGAGCGTCGTCTTCCCGGTACCGGTCCCGCCTGAGATGATCAGGTTGGCGCGGGCCATGACGCAGGCCTTGAGGAAGCCGACCGCCTCGTTGGTGAGGGTGCCGAAGTTGACGAGGTCTTCCGCCTGGTACGGATCGCGGGAGAACTTTCGGATGGTCAGCATCGGCCCGTCCAGCGCGATCGGCGAGATGACGGCGTTCACGCGGGAGCCGTCGAGGAGCCGGGCATCGACCATCGGGGTGCGGAAGTCGATCCGGCGACCGACCGCGGAGACGATGAAGTCGATCACGCGCAGCAGGTGGTTCTCGTCATCGAACTTGCGATCGGTGAGGAGGATCTTGCCGTTGCGTTCGACGTAGATGTTTTCATGGCCGTTGACCATGACTTCGGTCAAGCTGTCATCGAGGACCAGGTCGCGAATCGGCCCTAATGCCTCGTAATAACGACCAAGCTCGTCCTGCGAAACCTCGGACGCATTGACCATCTACTTACAATCCCCCAAACAGGAATTCGCGGACAGGCGGCCTGTCCCGGGGGATGTAACGAGGGGTCCCGGCAAAGTTTGCGCGACCGCCAGCACCAGGAAGGCCCCGATCGAGCCTCCCGCTTCGGCCACCACCCGGGCGACGGCGTCCAGCGTAGCCCCCGTGGTGCAGACGTCGTCGACCAGCCCCAGGCCCTGCGGGGGCGGCTCCGGGGCCGTCCAGCGGAAGGCGCCCGCCACGTTGACCTGCCGCTCCGCCTGCCCCAGCCCGACCTGGGCCGGTGTTGGCCGGAGGCGGGACAGGCCGCCGACCACGGGCACCTGCAGGCTGGCGGCAAGCTGGCCGGCCAGCCGCTCCGCCTGGTTGAAGCCGCGCTCCCCTTGGCGGCGCGGGTGAAGCGGCACGAAGGTCAGCGCCGGCAGGGTAAGGCCGGCGGCGATCGCCGCCCGGCGCAGTGGTTGCGTGAGGCTGCCGGCCAACTGCGGCCGCGGACGGTATTTATAGGTATGGATGGCTGCCTGCAGCGGGCCGGTAAGGCGCCCGGCGGCCACCAGCGGGATCCCGTGCAGGCTGGTGACGGGGACCGGCTGGAGGGCGGTGGCGCATGAATCGCAAAAGTTCTGGCCGTGACGGCCACACGCGCCGCAGCGCGGCGGAAAGATCAGGTCGAGGAGACGCACGTCAGGCGGCGGCGAGCAGCTGGTCGCCGGGCTTGATGGCGTGGCGGCGGATGGTGCCGATCGGCAACTCGGCGACCTTGTCCGCGCCCCACACGAGGGGCACGAGCCCGATCCAGGGCAGCAGGCGCTCGTAGGTTTTCAGTACGACGCCTTTCTTGTCGACGAAGACGGCGTCGATTGGAAAGCGCATGAACATCATGTGGATGCCATTGCAGCCATGAATCAGGAGTCCACCGTTCTCGGGCAGTCGCGACCGGCCCATCAGCCCCACGCCGCGCGAAACCAAATTACTCGCGACCTCCAGGGGCTGCGCCACGACCGTCCCGTCCTGTTTCGTTAGTCGCAAAACCTCTTGCAAGTGTCAGCTCCCGATCTTAGCACGTGCGCCCGCCCGGTCAAATTAGTGGTGTTGGAAGGTGTGGATGATGATGATGACGGCGGGCCCCATCAGGACGATGAAGAGGGTCGGGAAGATGCAGCCGATCATCGGGAAGAGCATTTTCAGCGGCGCCTGCGCGGCCTGCTCCTCGGCGCGCTGACGGCGACGGCGCCGCATTTCTTCCGACTGGATGCGGAGCACTTTGGCGATACCGACGCCGAGCTGTTCCGACTGGATCAGGGCCTGGATGAAGGTGTGCAGTTCCTCGACGCCGGAGCGACGGCCCATTTCGTCGAGCGCTTCCAGGCGCGGCCGGCCGAGCCGGATCTCGTTGAGCACCTGGGCGAATTCGTCCGAGAGGGCGTTCTTGAATTTCTCCGTGAGGCGCCCGATGGCGGCGTCGAAACCGAGGCCGGCTTCAACGGAGATGGTTAGCAGGTCGAGCGCGTTAGGGAGCGCGAGCCGCAGCTCTTTCTGGCGCCCCTTGATCTTGTTGTTGAGCCAGACGTCGGGAAGGAACCGGCCGAGCAAGAAGCCGACGCCCAGGGCGGCGCCTTTGAGCGGCAGGGCGGTGACACCCAGCACCCCGACGAAGGCGAGGACCACCAGGGCGATGATGATGCCGGCGATCACCTTGACGACCTCGAAGCCGTTGACGCTCAGCCCGTACGGCCGGCCGGCAAGGTTGATCTTGTTCTGGAGGACGATCTGCTGGTTCTTCCCCATGCGGGCGGTCAGGAAGCTGCCCAGCCGCTCCAGCGCCGGCTTGATGAAACGCTCGCTGAACGGCAGCGAGAGCTCGATTTCGTCGAGCGTCAGGTTATGGTCGCGATATTGCGAGAGCCGTTCCGCGATCAGGTCCTGCCGAGGCTTGGCGGTGACGGCCTGCATCGCGATGATGATGCCGCTGAAGGCCAGGAAGGCGAAGACGATGGTAAATATGCTCATTCGCTACACCTGGATGTTCGTGATTTTCGAGATGATGCCGTAGCCGATCGCGATCGAGACCAGGCCCATCCCGATCAGGACGTAGCCGAGCCATTCGTGGAAGAGGGGCGTGATATAGCTGGGAGAGATAAAGGTCAGGATCAGGGCTAGCGCAAACGGCAGGCCGGTGATGATGTAGCCCGAGGCGCGCGCTTGCGCGGTCAGGGTGCGAATCTCGCCCTGGATCCGGATGCGCTCGCGGATGGTGAAGGCGATCGTGTCCAGGATCTCGGCCAGGTTGCCACCGACCACGCGGTGGATCTGCACGGCGGTGACCATCAAGTCGAAGTCTTCGGATTCGATCCGTTTGACCATGTGCTGCAGGGCGTCATCGACCGAGACACCCAGGTTCATCTCGCGGACCGCTCGGCTGAACTCGTCGGCCATCGGCGGCGATGAGCTCTTGGCGATGGTCGCCATGGCCTGGGCGAACGAGTAGCCGGCCTTGAGCGCGTTCGACAGCAGGACGATGGTGTCGCCCAGCTGGTTGTTGAAGGCCTTGAGCCGGCGGCGCTGGCGGAACTTGAGGAAGAACCCGGGAAGGAAGTACCCGGCGGGGATCCCGACGAGGGCCAGGATCGGGTTGTGGAAGCGCAGGAAGAGAACGGCGCAGAGGAGAACGATCAGGCCGATGATCAGCATGACGTACTCCGAGACGCGGAGCTTGAGGTCAGCCTTGGCCAGTTCCTCGGTCAGGCGCGACGAGCGCCCGCCCTTGTTCCGGGTCATGCTCTTGTTGAGGCCTTCGGTAAAGTTCTCGAAGAAGCCACCCTTTTTCTTGGGGGCGCCCTCGGGGTTGTAGGAGTCCATGTGCAGGTCGGTCTCGCTCGACGCCTGCCGGTTCGACATCAGGGCCATCACCACGATCAGGGCGCCGATCGCTGCCATGGCCGCGAAGACCAGTTGGATGGACACTTAGTTGCCTCCTTTTCCTTCAGGATCCGGCACTGGCGTGAAGAGATCCTTGGACACGCCTTCGCCCGACGACTGCAAATGCTCGAAATACTTCGGAATGATGCCGGTGGCCGTGAAGTAGCCATGCACCTTGCCGTCTTCGCTGACGCCTGTCTGCTTGAACACGAAAATGTCCTGCACCTTTATCTGGTCGCCGTGCAGTCCGAGCACTTCGCTGACGGCGATGACTTTGCGCGACCCATCCCGCAAGCGGCTCTGCTGCACGATGACGTTTATGGCGGATGAGATCTGCTCCCGGATCGCCCGGGACGGCAATTCTGCGCCCGCCATCAACACCAACGTTTCTAGACGGTTCAAACTGTCGCGTGGCGAGTTCGCGTGAATAGTCGTCAACGATCCGTCATGGCCCGTATTCATCGCCTGGAGCATGTCGAGCGCCTCGCCGCCGCGGCACTCGCCGACTACGATCCGATCTGGGCGCATCCGGAGGGCATTGACCACCAGGTCGCGGATGGCGATGCGGCCGCGGCCTTCGACCGTCGCCGGCCGTGACTCAAGTGTTACAACGTGCTCCTGGTTCAGCTGGAGCTCGGCGGCGTCCTCGACGGTCACCACCCGCTCCTCCTCGGGGATGAAACTGGACAGCACGTTGAGCGTGGTCGTCTTGCCGGAGCCGGTGCCACCGGACACCAGCATGTTGAGGCGTGACCGCACGCATGCCTTGACGAAGTAGGCCATCGGCTCGGTGAAGCTCCCGAACTTGATCAGGTCACTGACCTGGTAGGGGGTCTTGGAGAACTTTCGGATGGTCAGGATCGGCCCGTTGAGCGAGAGCGGCGGGATGATGACGTTGACGCGGGATCCGTCCTTGAGCCGGGCGTCGACCATCGGCGACCCCTCATCGATGCGCCGCCCGATGGTCGAGACGATGCGGTCGATGACCCGCCGCAACTGGTCCTCGCTTTCGAACTGGACGTTGGAGAGCGTCAGCTTGCCCTTGTGCTCGACGAAGATCTGGTCGGGCCCGTTGACCATGATCTCGGTGATCGTTGGATCGCTGATCAGGGCCTCGATCGGGCCGAGCCCGAGGAAGTCGTTCAACACGGAGTCGAGCAGGCGCGCCTTCTCGGGCTTGGTCAGGGAGAGGCCCATTTCGGCGACCACGGCGTTGAGCGCTTCCGTGATGCGTTCCGCTCGCTGGGCGCGGTCTTCGTCTTCCCCCTCATCGATGTTCTCGATCAGCCGCGCCTGGAGCCGGTTCTTGACGCGCTCCGCCTGCTGCTCGAAGGGCGTTCGGGCGCGGACGCTGGCGGCGATCGCCTGGCGCACCGGGCCCGTTCCGGCCTGCGGGACGAACGATCCCTCCGGCGCCGCGTTGGGGTCCGGACCCTGTTGTTTCTGGACGCGGTCGAGGAGCCCCATTCGGCTCAGATCCCCCCGTCGATCGCCACAAATGGACGCCCGTCCGTCACGGACCGTAGCACGACAGGGCGGGCCGTCGCCCGAGAACTCATCTCACCCTTCCTAACGGCGGGCGAACAGACCCTTGCGGGGTTTCTTCTCGGTGCTCTCGGGCTCGGGCGTCGGCGCCGGCGTCGGCAGGAGCTTGGCCACGAGTTCGCGGATCCGCTGGCTGATCTCGGACTCGGGATGGGTGGTGACGAAGGGATTGCCCCGGTTGATCGAGTTGATCACCAGCTTGGGATCGTTCGGGATCTGGCCGGCGATCGGGAAGCGGAGGTTCGCCTCCACGCTCTCCTTGTTGAATTCGGAGTGCGCGTCCGACTTGTTGAGCAGCAGCACCACGCGGTCAGGGGAGATCGACAGCGAGTCGAAGATCTTCAGCGCCAGCTTGGTGTTCTTGATCGCCGGGATGCTGAGCGAGGTCACGACCACCACGCGGTCCGCGTGGTCGAGCACCTCGAGGTTGATCTCGCCAAGGTGGGCGCTGCTGTCCACGATGATGTAGTCGAACATCTTGCGCAGCTCGCCGAAGATCCGCCGGACGTGGTCGACGGTGACCAGGTCGGCCAGTTCGGGGCTGATCGGCGCCAGGAGGACTTTGATGCCGAACGGGCCGTCCACCATGATTTCCCGGATGAACTCCTGGTCCATGTGGTCGATGTTCTCGATAAGGTCGGTGATCCCCTGGGAATGGTCCAGGTTGAGCAGGACGCCGATGTCGCCGAACTGCAGGTCGAGATCGACCAGGGCGACTTTCCCCTTGGTCTCGTTGGCCATGGACACGGCGAGGTTGGCGGCGATCAACGATTTGCCGACGCCGCCCTTGCCCGAATAGAAGAAGAAGACCTGTCCGCGTTCCGCCCGTTGCTTGGTCTCGCCGTCCGGCGGGGCGGCGGGCGCCTTTTCTGTCCCCGCGGTGGTCTTGGCCAGGAACGATTCCTTCTTCTGCTCCAGCTGGTAGACACGCCGGATGCTGGCGATCAGCTCGTCGCCGCTGAAGGGCTTGATCAGGAACTCACGGGCGCCGGATTGCATCGCCCGGCGCAGGTAGTCCCGCTCGCCCTGGACCGACATGATGATGACGGGTGAGCCGGAAACCTCCTGGGCGAGGGTCTCGGTTGCCTGGATCCCGTCCATGATCGGCATGTTGACGTCCATCAGGACGATGTCGGGCGCCAGCTTCTTGGCTTGCTCGACCCCTTCCTTGCCGTTGGCGGCGGTGCCCACCACCTGGATGTCGGGCTCGAAGGAGAGCAGCTTCTGGAGGTTGTCCAGGGTGCTCAGAATGTCGTCCACGATCAGGACTTTGATTTGCTCGCTCATGCGGTCATCTCGCTAAAGACGGCACCCCGCGAAATCTTCCGATTTCGCGGGGTACCTGTCAACGTTTTTCCTGTAGCGTCTAGCGGAGGCGGAAGGTCTGAATGAAGCTCTGGTCGGTGGTCGCCGACGTATCGGCGTCTGGCACATCGTAGTCCTTGACCGACTTGAGGACGTACTTGTAGTTGGTGTTGTCGAGCAAGAACTTGAGGTCCTCAGCCTGCTTCAGGGTCACGATCACGGTCAAGCTCGACGAAATCCCACGGGTGTTCGCCGCGCCAGCCGGGCCAACCCGGATAATGTGAAGGTTGGTGAAGGTCGTCTTGGTGTACGGCTTCGCATCCGCCGGATTGGTGCCCTTCGGATAGATCGACGCCGTCACGATGACGTCGATCCGGTCGTCCGGCTGGATGTAACCGCCGGCGCCGACGAGCTCGCCGGTCGGGATCTGCATGGCGACCATGCCGGCCGGGATGGGCAGGAACGCCTGCTTCGCCGCTTGCACGCTGCCCGCATCGGCCACGATGTCGTAGTCGATGATCGCCGAACCGAGGTGGATCGGGATGGCCGCGTACTTACCAACGACCAGGTCCTTGGCCCGGAACGCGTAGGGCGGCGCCTGGTCCTGCGAGAATTGCACAACGGTCACCATGTCCGCCGTGATCTGGGTCGACGCCGGGATGTCCTTGGTGGCCACCACGGCCGGCACATTCCTTGCCCCCCCTCCAACGGATACCGACCCACCCGAGGTACGCCCAACGAGCAAGGCCCCTCCGAACGCCACGATGGCGAGGAAAACACCGAAGATCAAGAGGATGCGGTTGCTCTTCGGCTTTACCTCAGTCGCCAATCGACTCACCTCCTGATAATCGGCGTCATCGCTCCAACGGCGTGACGCTCCTTCGGGTCATGTATCTACCGCTGAGTGCTCTTCCTTGCGCGACTTGGTGATTCGTGACCGGGAACGTCCGCCCGGCCCTGCCGCCCAGCAGCGAGCCCAACCAAAAGGAAGAGAGCCCGCTTGCGCAGGCTCTCTCTTGTTGCTCCCAAGCGTGACGGGTGGTTACTGGCCGAGGCCGCCCGAGATGTTGCAGAAAACGTTCTTGACCTGGTTACCGAGGACGATCAGAACTACGATCACGACCACCGCGATCAAGACGAGAATAAGGGCGTACTCAACCATGCCCTGCCCTTCCTCACGATTGAGCAGCTCACGGAGGCGCAGATAAAGGCTGGTCAACATGCTAATTCACCTCCTTTGCGAGTAGATCGAACGGACCCAGTGTCACACTGGCGTGCGCTCAAATCAACGCGCAGGCCGACGAAGAACGCACAAGAGGTTTTGACGAGCCTGTAACAGTCGCCGGCAGTCTTACAAACGGGGTGACGACAGCTTCAACGGGGGCGGCCGGCTAATGCTTGGCCAGCGGGACCTCGACCTTGACCTCGGTGCCGCGGCCCGGTTGGGAGCGAATCTCGAGGGTCCCTTTCTCCAGCTCCGCCCGCTCACGCATGCTGAGCAACCCGAGGTTCTTGTTCTTGTGCAGGTTGGCCTCGGTTCGGGCGACGTCGAAACCCTGGCCATCGTCCTTGATCACGACCGAAACCCGGGAAGGCTGAAGGTTCATCGTGACCTCCGCCATCTTTGCCCGGCCATGCTTGTGCACGTTGGTCAGCGCCTCCTGGATGATGCGGAACAGCACCCCTTCGGTGTTGCCCGGCAGCCGGCGCTCCTGGCCGACGACATTGAAGCGGGTGGCGAGACCATAGCGATCGCCGTATTCCTTGATGAACTTGCGCAGCGTGGGGACCAGGCCGAGGTCGTCGAGCGTCATCGGCCGGAGGTCGAAGATCAGCTGCCGGATCTCCTCCAGCGCGTTGCGGACGCTGTTCTTGAATTCCCCCAGCTCGGTGACGAGCTGCTTGGGATTGCGGTCGAGGAGACGCTCCAGGATCTCCGCCTGCAGTACCAGGTTGGCCATCGACTGGGCGGGTCCGTCGTGCATGTCGCGAGCGATGCGCATCCGCTCCTCCTCGATGATCTGGAACACCTGGCGTGATGCGTCGCGGAACTGCTTGTCACCATCGCCTGGCGCCGGCCGACTGCCGTTGTCGCCGTACATCCGCTGCAGGTCGGCCAGGATCTGGCTGGCGGACCGCAGGAACTGCCCCTGGTCCTTCAACTCGGCGCGCCGGGCGGCAAGGCTTTCGTACTCGAACTGCACCCGCTCCACGCTCAACTGGGTCTCCCGGATGTTCGCGAACGTCTCCTGCACTTCGGTGGGGGAGAACTGCTTGAGGTTGTTGAGCAGGTGCTTCTCGACCACGCGCGATTCCTCGGCCTGCTCCCGGACCTGCTCCAGCGAGGCCTCCAGGTCGCGCGATTTGGCCTCGGCCGTCTCCAGCTCCGCCTCGACGACCTGCAGGCGGGCGGTGACCGACTGGTGAATCAATACGAATGGATCGAAGGTCTCATCCGTGGCCTGGATCGCACTCATGTAGGACTACTAGGACTAAAGAAAACGGTATAGCTTTCTGGCGGGAGCCCCGTTTGGCGGCCCCATGATAGCAGGAAAATCGACGAATTCACGCTGATTCTCGTAGCAGATGAGCAATCGGGCGTCCTTCATCTTCGGTCGGGCGCTTCCCCTGGGAGTCTTCGGCTTCCTGGTGGCCATCCAGGGCGAGTTGGCCTTCGCCGGCGTACAGCACGCCCTGACCCACGGCGGCCTGGACCGGGCCGGGTCGATGTATCTCCTGAACCGCGTCCTCACGGTCGCCTTCTTCGCCTTCCTGGTCGCGATCTATGCCATCCGCAGCAAGGCGATCGCCAAGGACCACAACCCGGTCGCCGTCGCGGCGGCCCTGACCGGGAGCTTCGTCCTCTATGGGCTCTTTTTGATCCCTGGCCAGGGTCGCAGCACCAATGTCTGGGTGCTGGCTGGCAGCGATCTGTGCCTCGCCTTCGGCATGATCCTGGCGCTGTACTCGCTGACCTATCTGGGCAAACGCTTCAGCATCGTGCCCGAGGCGCGCGGGCTGATAACCAGCGGACCCTACCACCTGATTCGCCACCCGATCTACCTGGGCGAGATCATCGCCGGCGTTGGCCTTATCCTGCCAACCCTGTTCTCCCTGCACCTCGCGCTCTTCGCGGTCTTCCTCGCGGCCCAGATCGTCCGCACGGTCTTCGAGGAGCGGATTCTCCGCAGCACCTACCCGCAGTACGAGGCCTACGCGGCGCACACCCGCCGGCTGATTCCCTTCGTCTTCTAAGAAGCCCCTGTTAAATTGGCAAGCCTGGCCCGTTCCACCGCTCCGCTTCCGCTCCAGCCAGGCTCTGATCGATGGCTGAGCCGAGCCGTGCGCTGGCTCGACCTCCCCCACTTCTTCACTATCGCCATCTTCCTGACGATGCTGATCGCCGCCATCCAGCCGGTCACGGATCCCGATTTCTGGTGGCATCTGCCGACCGGCAACTGGATCCTCAGCCACCACGGGGTGCCGCGCCATGACCTTTATACCTTCACCGTCAGCGACCACCGCTGGATCACGCACGAGTGGCTCAGCGAAGTCATCCTTGCGGCGCTCTATGCCGTCGGGCGCCTGCCGTTGGTCAGCCTGGTCTTCGGGGCGGTAACCGCCGCCGGCTTCCTTCTGGTCTACCTGGCGATCGACCGCCGCGTGAACTTCGTGATCGCCGGACTGACACTCGCCCTCGGGGTGGCCGCCGCCAACCCGATCTGGGGGCCACGCATCCAGATGATCACCTTCGCGCTGAGCGCGCTGACCTATCTATGGGTGAAGCGCTTCTGCGAGGGGCGAAGCCGCGCGCTCTATCTCCTCCCGCTCGTGATGCTGCTCTGGGTCAATCTGCATGGTGGCTTCGTGCTCGGCTACGGGATCCTGGGGCTGGCGCTGGTGGTGGAGGCGTTCCGATCGGTCATCCGGCGTCCGGGGGCCATGGCCCTCCCTCGCTTGCGGGCAATGGCGGTCGTCCTCGCCGCATCGATCGCGGTCGCCATCCTCAACCCCAACGGCTGGGACATCTACCTCTATCCCTTCCAGACCGGTGGCAGCGCGGAGCAGCAGCGGCTGATCGTCGAGTGGTTCTCGCCGAATTTCCAGATGTCCCAGATGTGGGCCTTCGAGGCGATGATCTTCCTGATCATCGGTGGGCTGGCGCTGTCACGGCGGATCGAGCCGCGCCAGTTGCTCCTCTTACTGGTCGGCCTCGGTCTCGCCCTGCACTCGGTCCGCAACCTCTCATTCTTCATGCTGGTCGCCGTCCCGGCGCTGGCGGATTACGCGCAGCAAGCACGCGAGCGCCTCTCCCTTTCGTGGCCGCGGCGCGTGCCGAAAACCACGCCGCTTACCTTTGCCGCGAACGTCGCGATGATCGTCCTGGTGCTCGCGATCGTAGCGGTCGCCAGCCTGCCCAGCCTGCTGCAACGCGTCGACGGGAAGTTGGTGGCGCGCGACTTCCCCATCAAGGCGGCCGACTTCCTGCTGCAGCATCCGCCGTCGGGCCACATGCTCAACGTCTATGGCTGGGGTGGCTACCTGATCTTCCGTCTGGAAGGGCACACCCCGCCGCAGCCGGTGTTCATCTTCGGGGACGCGGCACTGGACGGTGACCAGCTGTTGCGGGACTACGACCATCTGCAGTCGCTCGGACAGGACCAGGCGCAACTGCTCGAGCGCTACCAGATCAACTGGGTGATCTTCCATTCGAACGACCCGATCATCACCGAGCTGCGGCAGATCCGCAATTCGCCGGGGCAGACCGGCTGGTTTGAGCTCGGCACCTTCGACAAGGCGACCCTGATGATGCGCGACACCCCCGCCAACCGAGACTACGCCGTGAAGTCCCGGGGATGACGCGCGCCGCGGCGCGCCGCCGATTCCGCCAGCGGTTGCTGGTGGTCTTCCTGCTGGCCATGCTCATTCCCTATGGCCGCCAGCTGGTGACCTCGTCGACGGTGGGGCAGGACTTCCGCGCCTTCTTCGCCGCCGCCACCGTCGTCGCGCACCACGGTGACCCCTACAACTGGCCGACGCTGGCTGCCACCGAGTACCGGCTCTACGACGCGCCGCAGGGGCTTGTGCCCGGCAACCCGGCCTACTACGAATTCCTCGCCTTCCCTGAAGGACCGTGGCTGGCGTATGCGCTGGCACCGGTCACCAGCCTCCCCTGGCAGGTCGCCTATGCCATGTACGCCGTCCTCCTCGGCCTCATTCTCCTGGCAGCATCCTTCGCCACCTTCTCCATGCTCGGCTGGTCCCGTCGCCGCGCGGCGATCGGAGCGGGATGCGTCCTGCTGTGCGCCGTTGGCTTCATCAACCTCTTCATGGGCCAGGTCTCGGCCGTCGTCTTCGGCGCCTTCATCGGCGCCTTAATGCTCGCCCGTGAGCGGCGGCCCTGGCTCGCCGGCGCGGTGCTCGCGCTGGTCTGGGTCAAGCCGAACATCGGGCTGCCGCTCCCGCTGGTGCTCCTCTTGCTGGAGCCCGCGGTGGCTCGCCGGATGATGTCGGGCTTCGTCGTCGCCTCGGCCGGCGCCTTCGGCCTGATGGCGGCCGTCATGGGTCTTCATTTTCTGGAGTGGCCGCTGCAGGTCCCACGGATGTGGCAGGCCGTGCAGGGTCTTCAGCCCGACATGGCCTCGGTCGAGAGCTTTTTCTACCCGGGACTCGGTGGGTGGATCAAGACAGCGGCGCTGCTGGCCACCTTGTGTGCCGCGATCGCGTACGGGGTCTGGGCGCTCCGTCGCGCCCCCGACGCCCACACCCGTGGCCTCACGCTGCTGATCCTCTGGCTCTTCGCCCTACCGTTCGTGCAATCCTACGACCTCGTCCTTTTGCTCCCGGCGATTGCCCTGCTTCTCGGCCCCCGGCTTGACGGCTGGGAGGACCCGCTGGTCGAGCTCACCGTTTGGGGCTTTGCCGTGATCCCCCTCCTCTATTTCCTCGGAGCGCGGATCGGCTACTTCAATGGCTTCACCGTGGTCCCCTTCTCCCTGCTCGTCGTCGCCTGGCACCAGCGGATGCTGCGGCGGCCGGCCATGCCGGCACAGGTCAGGGCGGCATGAATCTTCGAACCTGGTACGGCGTTCGGCGGCTCTACGAAGCCCGTTTTCGCGAGCGGGTGCTGCTCATGCTGGTCGTGATCGCCGCCCTCTATTACGTCATCTGGTCGGTCGTGCAATGGGTGACCATCACGCCGACCGCGCTTCGCTTCGACTTCGTCAACTATTTCGGGGGCGCGCAGGCGGCGGCGCATGGGACCGACATCTATGCCGATTTCAAGCGGTCCTGGGGAACCGAGTCGTGGGTCGTCGCCTATATCTACCCCCCCTTCTTCGCACTGCTGCTGGCACCACTGACCTCGCTCGGACTGGTGGCGGCGGCGCGCGTCTGGCTGCTGGTCGTGCACGCGGCGTTTCTGGTCGCGCTCGCCCTGATTCTTCGGATCCACCCCGAACTCTCGCGCAGCGGCCGTCGTTTGTTCCTGCTCGCGAGCTTCACCTTTATGCCCGTCTACCTCAACCTCAAGTTCCAGCAGGTAGCGACCCTGTGGCTGCTGCTTCTGACCGCCACCCTGTGGGCGGCGCTGCGACGGCGGGCCGGCCTGGCGGGGGTCTTCATCGCGGCCGCCGCCTCCCTCAAGGTCTCGCCGATCTTCCTGATTCCCTTGTTCGCCCGGTTGGGTCGCTGGCGCATCGCGGTGCTGGGCAGCCTTACGCTGGTCGGGGTCACCGTGGTGAGCATGCTGGCCGCCCCCGGCAGCTGGCAATTCTTCACCGTCGTGCTGCCCCGCATCGGACTGGGGACCGCGAACTGGGACAACGGATCGATCGACGGATTGGTGAGTCGCATCGTCGAGCTCGCGCCTGGCCTCTTTGGTGGCGCGACCCAGGCGGTGGCCAGGGTCACGATCGTCGCGGCCGCCGTGGTCGTCATCGGCATCACGCTGTGGCATGCCGGTGCCCGGGGCGAGCAGACCTGGAGGCTCCGCCTCGGCGTCGCCGCCCTGATCACCTCGCTGTTGATCGTCAGCAGCGTGACCTGGCAGCATCACCTGGTTACCCTGCTGCTGCCGATCGCGACCGCGCTTGCGTGGATCACGGTCCGCCGGCCCGGCACTCGCTATGGATGGGGGCTGGCCGCCGCCTACGTGATGTGCTGGATGGACCGGCGCGCCTTCCCGTTGCCGCCTGACCTCCAGGTGCACACGCCCGGGCAGGCGGCGCTGGTGCTCGCCGGCACCTCGGTCAAGCTGGCCGGGTTGCTGCTCTTGTGGCTGCTGCTGCTGATGATGCTCCGACGCGAGCAACGGATGGCGGTTCGTGTCCCGGAACGCCCCGCGGCCGGTCTGGCACAACCCGCCGCCTGACGGTTCAGGCCGCGATCGCCGTCGGATGGTCGTGCGCCCGCCGGAGATAGGCGCGGCCATACCAGACGAGGCAACCGAGGAGCACGAGCGGCGCCAGCATGACCAGCGGACTGCCAAGGTCGACGACGGCGGCGAGGGCGATCGCCATCCAGGCGAGTGCCGGGCTCGGAATCGCCTTCATCCGGTAAAGGACGAAGCTGAGCCAGGCCGGCACCACCAGCAGGACGGTGTCGTAGGGCAGCGCGTGCGGGGAAAAGAGGATGGCGACCGTGCTGGCCAGCGCCGCCAGCCCGATCGCGTGGGCGCGCGCTCCACGGAAAGCGGCGCGGGCGAGGGCCGCCAGCGCGAACGCCCAGAGGCTGAAGCCCAGGATGGTGGGAAGGCGACCGGGGAGCAAGGGCGAAACCGTGCCGATCAGGCTCTCGTTGTAGCGGACCACGCCCTGGCCCGCCTCGAGGGCGCTCCAGACCATCGCGGACAGCCCGTTCACCCCGCCCGCCAGCAAAGGACTCAATCCCGCAGCCGCCGCGCCGAGCACGGCCGCGGTCAGCGTGCGCCACTGCCGCTGGGCACCGAGCAGGACCAGGTAGGCGGGCAGGTACTGCGGCTTGAGCCCGAGCAGCAGCGCGCCGGCTGCAGCCATCCACCACTGATCATGCCGCCAGGCGCCCACGAGCAGGACGGCGCCGAGCAAGAGCAGTGCACTCGACTGGCCCTCACTGAACAAGGCCCAGGTCGCCGGGAATGCCAGCAGCGCCGCCATCGCGAGCGGCAGCGAGCGACGGCCGAGCGGCAGCCAGCGCGCCAATAACATCAGCGAGAGCAGCAACAGGCACAGGGTCACGATCTGCCAGAGATGGAAGGCCAGCTCCAGGGGAAGAAACGTGAGCGGCACCCAGGGCAGCGCGAGGGCGAGCGGCGCGTCGAATGGTAGACGGGGATCGATGGCGTTATCCGAGAGACGCAACATCAGCGGTCCGAGCTGGTCGCGCTGGTAGATCGCCTGCGGATGCCCCTCGCGGATCAACAGCGCCGCCGCATAGTTGATGGTGAAGTCGGCGCTGCGCCGCGCGAGGCTCGATTGATGGCCGACCACCAGCAGGCCGGCGATGACGAACGCGGCGATCACGGCGACCGTCAATCGCTGCCAGCGGGACCTCATCACTCGCGCACCACCTGAAAGAGCGCGGCCGACCCCTGCCTGTCGACCAGCCGCAGCGGCGCATCGTCAACCAGCCGGTCGCGGAAGACCGCGCTCGTGGTCAGCACATAGCCGATGTGATTGACACGCAGGAATTCGGCGCGCTCGCCGGCGTCCCAGCTACCGAAGAAGGCGAGCACCTCCGAGGATTTGCGCGCGGCGTCGATCGTCATGTCCGGGTGGCCATCGAAGGCACGCGCGTCGGTCTGCGCGGGGATGAAGATGCCGTCCAGGTAGGTCGTGAGCACGAGGTCACGCCGCGAGACGTGAGGGGCGAGGCGGCCGAGCAGGGTGGCCTCATCGCTGCGTTCGTACTCGGCATAGGGATCGAGCCG
>WNEY01001429.1_pt1 | contig 16843 bp, 20 predicted proteins | sample 5400531 | NCBI WGS metagenome assembly WNEY01 (sample SAMN13153338, study PRJNA577476) | soil metagenome | isolation source: 200 cm saprolite under Douglas fir tree site 1 | place: USA:California | collected 2015-04-18
CGAGGTCTCGTTGTGAATCAAAGTGACGGTATCAAATTTTCCGGTCGCGAGGGCAAGATCGACATCTTTATGATCGATGTGTTTTCCCCACTCAACTTGTAGCGCTTCAGCCTCTTTTCCGCAGCGCTTTGCGACATCGAACCATTTGTAGGAGAACGCGCCGCACATGCAGCAGAGCACGCGTTTGCCGACGAGGTTGCGGATCGACGCTTCCATAACGCCCCACGCCGATGATGTGGACAGAAAAATCGGCTGCCTGGTCTCAAAAAGTTTCTGCAGGTTCGGATGAATTGAGCGATAAAGATTTTTGAAATCTTCGCCGCGATGCCCGATCATCGGGCGTCGAAATGCTTCCCAGGTTTTTTCTGAAACTTCGACCGGGCCTGGGATGAAAAGCTTATCGTGTGAAGTCACAGAATAAATAATCCGCAGATTTCGCAGATGTGCGCAGATTTTTTCTATTTTTTGATGAAGCTGATGTCGCCGCTGCGTTCGACGCGCGCCTTTTTCACCTTCGAGATATCGTCGTCGCGCAAACTTAGGCGCATATCCTCTTCAACATCGTGCGTGGAGATATGGTTGCGGCGCATCGTTCCCAAAATGAAGTCGCCATCTTCAACGATTACTTCGGGCAGACCCTTGATGAGGCAACCGAACCAATGCGAGTGAAAGGCGATGAAAGCGAGAAGGCGATGCAGCAGCACGAGGACGAGCCCGCCGCCGAGCGTGGCGAAAAACGCCGCGCTGCCGTTGATGGCGCGTGAGAGCACTGATGCCAGAATGACCAGCAACACTGCGTCGAACGCGGTCTTGCGCGAAAGCGATCGTTTATGGCCCACCCGAACCATAATCAGCGTGGCAATAAACACGATCACACCGCGCAGTGAAATTTGAATGAAAGTCAAATCCCGCGGTTCCGCGCCCAAACCAAGCAATGGCCCGACAAAATTCCAGAATGCATTCATGACTGAAAATTTTATCGGCGGAAAAAAGTTTGGCGAGTGTATGTCGATGCTCGCTCTGCAAGAATTCTATTTCTTGCCGCGCCCAGTTTTTGCCTGCAATTCCTCGATCTTTCTTGAGGCGACCGCTTTCGTTAGCGTCTCGTCAAAGTCCTCGCCGGCCTCGCGGCAAAGTGTTTGCAGGTAAGATCGCTGCGGGCCGGTCATGGGTTCTTCGCCGGTAGTCCACTCCTCCGGATCTTTCTCTGGGTTCTGCATCGCGGGCGTTGGTTCGTCGGGAGTCATCAAAATAAACATCGTTGGCGCAGGCGTGCCCGGCCTTGCCACGCTTGCGCGAAAAACCTTCGCGTGGCATAAGACGACGCTCGCGCGGTTTCGATCGCCGAGTGTAACATCGACATCGAATCATGCCGACGGTCCCGCCTCCTTCCCGAGATGCAGCCCTGGAAACGCGCGTCTTCTGGGAGAAATTTAAAGTTGAGATTGCCGCAGTCCTTTTGATCGCATTACTCGCGATCGTCGGTTTCGGAATTTACCGCTTTTATTCCGGACAGCGCAATTCAGCTGCCTCGGCTTTGTTAGGCAGCGCCAGAAGCACTGAAGATTATCAACAGGTCATTGCGCGGTATCCGGACACGCCCGCTGGGGCAGACGCCTATCTGTTGTTCGCCCAGGCGCAACGTGACGAAAAGAAATTCGCGGACGCCAATGCGACGCTCGAGGTTTTCATCGCTAAAAACCCGGACCACGAGTTTGTGGCCACCGCGCGAATGGCAATGGCCGCCAATCTCGAGTCGCTGGGAAAGACCGACGAAGCATTGTCGATGTATCAAAAGATCGCCGCCACTTACCCGAAAAATTTCAATGCTCCGTTGGCCCTTTTCTCGCAAGTGCACATCTTGAAGATGAAAAGTCAACTTGAGGAGGCGCGCCGTGTCTGCGAGAAAATCCTCACCGATTATCGCGATAGTTTTTGGGCGGGCGAGGCGTCGCGGGAATTGCGTCTACTCAAACCGACCGGCTCATCCAAACCGGCCGCAAGATCGACAATCCCACCGTTTTTGGCTGCGCCAAGCCCAATGCAAACTGCGAATTCGCCCACGCCGAAACGTTAGCTTGCCCGTTGGAGGGCGCCGCGCTGTCGGCGCCGATTAAAAATTTGGGACACGACATCGCGTGTCCCTCCAGTTCGAAGCTCTAGCGCTTCGAGAACTGGAAACGTTTCCGCGCTCCGGGTTGCCCGGATTTTTTTCGCTCTTTCATGCGCGGATCCCGGCGAAGCAAACCATCCGCTTTCAACGAACTGCGCAGATTGCCATCAACCTGGAGAAGCGCGCGTGAGATAGCCAGGCGCGCCGCGCCTGCCTGCCCGGCCACGCCGCCGCCAGTTGCGTTGATCGACAAGTCGTAAGCGTTTACCAATTTCGCGGCCTGCAACGGCTGCAACACCGTATTTTGCAGCGGCGCCGTCGGAAAATAATCTTCGAAGCTGCGCCCGTTGATGTCGATCTTGCCGCTGCCCGGCGTCATGCGAATGCGGGCGACCGAGGTCTTGCGGCGGCCAGTGGCAATGAATTTCTGAGTTTGCGCCATAAAATCTCGTCAGGCCAATTCGTTAGGCAAGTTTGGCCGCGTGTGGTTGCTGTGCGGCGTGCGGATGAGAATCGCCACGATAGACTTTCAACTTGCGATAAACTGCGCGGCCCAGCCGATTGTGCGGAATCATTCCGCGCACCGCCCGCTCGATCAGCAATTCAGGATGACGCGCGCGCCGGGCGCGAACGTTTTCCGATTTGTGACCGCCGACGTATCCAGAGAAACTCATATAGCTTTTCTGATCTTCCTTTTTGCCGGTCAGTCGCACTTTATCGGCATTGATCACGACGACAAAATCACCGGTGTCGACATGCGGCGTAAAAATCGTTTTTTCTTTTCCCCGCAGCAGCTTTGCTGCCTTCACCGCGACGCGGCCCAACACCTGGTCCTTCGCGTCGATGACCCACCACTTGCGGGTGACTTCGCTGGCTTTGGCGGAAAACGTTTTCATCGGGGCGGAAAAGGCACGGAAATTACGAGACGCGTCGGTGAGTGTCAAATTTTTGATCGACCATCACGCTCGGTCTCGACAAACAGCCTGGCAGCCGTCTCCGAGAATCGATTGCGTCCTACGAAATTTTTGGGGCGAAAGCGGGAATGGCGAAGTTAATGTTCGTGGTGCTCACCCATCGATCGCATCGGCATTTTGTCGAGGATCGGCTGGATCGACGGGTCGGCTTTGAGCAGTGCAGCGCGCATTGTGTCTTGAAATTCTTTCGACGCCTGGCGCATCTTTTCCTTCGCAGCTTGCACCGCTGGATCCTGCATCGCCTTCTGTTCTGCTGCTTTCATCTTTTCGCGTTCATCAGGAGAGAGATTGGCAAAGCGCCCACCCTGACGGTGTCTCGGGCCATTGCCGGGTTCGTTTGCATCCTGAGGGAAAGCGATCGGCGCAATTTGCAAGGCTATGGCCAGGATCGACATGGTAAGTACTGTTTTCATTCTCATAATGGGAAAATAACCATGGATTGGTGCCAGTAAAGGTGCGCGACAAAAATGGCTGCTGGTTATTTTGAGTTCGCGCGTTTAATTCCTTCTCGCTATGCCGAACGCAGCCGCCAGCAAAACCGCCATTACGCCGCGGCGCGACGAAGATTTTGCCGAGTGGTATCAACAGGTCATTCGAGCGGCCGAGCTGGCCGAGCCTTCGGATGTGCGCGGTTGCATGGTCATTCGTCCGTGGGGCTACGGCATTTGGGAAAACATGCAGCGCCAGCTCGACGCGATGTTTCGCGCCACCGGCCACCGTAATGCCTACTTTCCACTTTTCATTCCCTTAAGTTATTTCGCGAAGGAAGCCGAACACGTGGAAGGCTTCGCCAAGGAATGCGCCGTTGTCACCCACAGCCGGTTGGAAGTCGATGCCGATGGAAAAATGAAACCATCGAGCCCGCTCGCCGAACCGCTGGTGATCAGGCCAACCAGTGAGACGATCATCGGCGCGAGTTACGCGAAGTGGGTGCAATCGTATCGCGATCTTCCGATTTTGATCAATCAGTGGGCCAATGTCGTTCGGTGGGAGATGCGGCCCCGGTTATTTTTGCGCACAACCGAATTTCTGTGGCAGGAAGGTCACACCGTCCACGAAAGCGAAGCCGAGGCGCGCGCGGAAACCAAGCGAATGCTTGATGTTTACGAAACGTTCGTGCGCGACCATCTCGCCATTCCTGTTTACAGCGGCGAAAAATCACAGAGCGAACGTTTTCCCGGCGCGGTGCAAACATTGTCGATCGAAGCGATGGTGCAGGACCGGCGGGCCATTCAGGCGGGCACGTCGCATTTTCTTGGCCAAAATTTCTCGCGCACGAGCGGGATTCAATTCCAGAACCGCGAGGGCAAACAGGAGTTTGGCTGGACCACGAGTTGGGGCATGAGTACCCGGCTGGTCGGCACGCTCGTGATGGCGCATGGCGATGATGACGGAGTTGTTTTGCCGCCGCGCATCGCGCCGACGCAGATTGTGATTTTGCCGATCACGCCGAGGGAAGAAACGCGCGCGAAAATTCTTGAAGCGTGCGACCAACTCGCGCGGAAATTACGCGCGAATCACTATGTCGATCTACCGATCGAAGTTGAAGTGGATCGGCGCGATTTGGGCGGCGGGGCGAAAAATTGGGAATGGATCAAGAAAGGTGTGCCGGTGCGGATCGAGATCGGGCCGCGCGATCTCGAAAAAGATTCCGTGACAATGAGTCGACGCGATCAGCCGGTGAAAGCGAAGGAGTGTATGGCGATGGAGGAATTTGTTCAGCGCGCGCCCGACGTTCTCATGTCGATCCAAGAAAATCTTTACGAGCGCGCGACGAAGTTCCGCGACGAGAACACGCGCAAGATCGACAATCAGAAAGATTTTTACGATTTTTTTACGCCGGAAAATTCCGCCAAACCGGAAATCCACGGCGGTTTCGCGCTCGCCCACTGGAACGGCTCACGCGAAATCGAAGAAAAAATCAAGAACGATCTCAAAGTCACCATCCGCTGCATTCCGCTCGGCGATTCCGCCGAAATCGGCCGGTGCATTTTCACTGGCGAACCGAGCTCGCGCCGCGTCATTTGGGCGAAAGCGTACTAACGCGCATTTTCGTTTGGTTGACGCTTTTAGAACCGCTCGTTTATTGCTGCTGTGCCAATGAAATTGAAGCTTTATAGCCGGGAATGGTGCTCGTGGTGCATTGACGCCAAGGATTATCTGAGCGAGCGCGGCTACAAGTTCATCGAGATTGACGTTGGGCAAGATCGACAAGCATATCAGGAAATGAGGGAGGTCTCCGATCAAACGTATGTCCCGACGTTCGTCGCGGGCGACAAGGTTCTGGCGAATTTCGATACCGATCAGCTCGAAAGATTTTTGCGCGAGCACCAAATTCATCCGTAATGCTTTTCGGATTTTTCCTCACGCTCGGGGTGGTGGTGCTCAGCGTCGCCCTCCGCAGTTACCAAAGCTCCTTTTCGCAAAAAGCCGGCGCCCTCGGCATTTTGATCTCGTCCTATCTAGCGATTTATTTCATTACCGGCAACCATATCCTCGGCGCGGTCGCGGCCGCGAGCTGGCTCTTTCTGCCCTGGCTGGAAATTCTCACCCGCATTCGCACTTTGCGTTTGCCGAAGGAAAAACGGCTCCGGCCGAAAAGCCCGCCTTCCTCGGACATTTTCCCCACGCTCAATGAAATCACGCGCGAGATCGAGAACGAGGGGTTCGTCCACGTAAACGATGCCGGCTGGGACTGGGAAGATTACCGGCAATTTTTTCGTTTGTTTTACAAGGACGACGACCGCGCCCAAGCCACGATCTGCTTGAACGAGCAGCACGATCTCTCATTTTATTATCTGCGAATTTCGTCGCGCGCGGAAGGCGGGACGATTTGGACGACTTGGAATTATCCGCTCTCTTACGGCCTGAAACTCACTCCGCAATTCCGCATCAATCGTCAGCGTCCTGATCAATCGTTCTGGCAGCTTTACCAAAGCCATCGCGAATTTCTTCGCCGCAATCGGGTGGATATTGGAACCATCGACGTCCTGGATGAGGAGCGCATCCAGACCGAGATGGAAAACGATCTGCGCGATCAAATCGCGCACAACATCGACAAGGGCGTGCTCAAGCAGACGGCGGCGGGGGATGTAAAATATTCCTGGCGAGGCATGATTTATCTTTGGTGCCAGTTCCTGCTCGATCTGGTGCGGCTGTAGCGGTGTAGGGGCGCGTGTCCTCACGCGCAGATTAAAATTGTGGCTGAGGACAGCCGCCGCTACACCATGTCGATCTTGCGCGCGCGATCGCGCTTACACCTTCATGATCTCAGCTTCTTTGTGCTTGAGATGATCATCGATCGATTTGACGAAACGATCGGTCAATTTTTGGATTTCATTTTCTAAATCGTGTAATTCGTCTTCGCTCGATCCCCCCGCGGTCTTGAGTTTCTTGGCCTCATCGAGCGCCGTGCGGCGATTCACGCGCACACGCACACGCGCTTCCTCGGCCATTTTGCCTAGCGAGCGCACGAGATCTTTGCGCCGTTCTTCGGAAAGTTCCGGAATTGGCAGCCGGATAATTTTTCCATCGACATTCGGCGTGATGCCGATCTTCGATTCCTTGAGCGCGCGCTCGATATCCTGCACCGTGCCGGCATCGAACGGCTGCACCACGAGCAAGCGCGGCTCGGGCGTAGTGATCAACGCGAGCTGTTTCAACTTCATGGCCGATCCGTATGCTTGGACATCGACGTTCTCGACCAGACCAGGCGAGGCCTTGCCCGTGCGCACAGCAGCAAATTCGTGCACCATGTAGTCGACGCTTTTTTCCATCGCCATCTCAGCTTCCAGAAGAATGTCGTCTCTGCTCATGCGGCTAGATTTTCACTTCGGCTCCAACTCATTGCAAACCAGCGTCCCGACTTTTCGGCCGAGCACGGCGTCACGGATATTGCTCGGCTTGTTCATGTCGAACACCAAGATGGGAATTTTGTTGTCCATGCAGAGGCTGAAGGCCGTCGAATCCATGATTTGCAGCCGTTTTGCAAGCGCTTCGGTGAAAGTGATGTGCTCGTAGAGTTGGGCGTTTGGATCGGTATTCGGATCGCGATCGTAAACGCCGTCCACTTTCGTCGCTTTCAGGATGACATCGGCTCGAATCTCACTCGCGCGGAGCGCCGCGGTCGTGTCCGTCGAAAAATAAGGGTTGCCGGTGCCGGCCGCGAAAATAACCACGCGGCCAAGTTCAAGATGGCGAATGGCGCGGCCCAGGATAAACGGCTCGGCCACATTTTTCATTTCAATCGCGGTCTGCACGCGTGCCGCCACGCCCATCTGAGCGAGCGTGCTCCGCAACGCCAACGCGTTGATAACGGTCGCGAGCATGCCCATGTAATCCGCCGTCGTGCGGTCCATGCCGCGATGGGATGCGGCCAGACCGCGCCAGATGTTACCACCGCCGATGACGACCGACGTTTGCACGCCGAGATCGTGCACCTCTTTGATCCGCGCCGCGATTTCGCGAACAACGGGCGGGGAAATATTCTCTCGAGCGCCGCGCTCTTGCAGCGCTTCGCCGCTCAACTTGAGCACGATGCGTTTATAAGCGGGCGCTTCCGTTTTCATGATCGACAATGATCAAACAGAACGCCGCGAAGTTTGGAAAGTAAAATGGTAGTGGCACGGGCTTCCAGCCGTGAATTTCATCGGCAAGATGCCGATGCTACATCGAAGCCGTGCACGAATTCCTGCGCACTCATGCGCCGTTTTCCTTCGAGCTGCACTTCGCGCAACCACAATGCGCCTGTGCCGGCGGCGATGACGAAGTCATTTCTGTCGGCCAGCAGAATTTCTCCAGGCGCGCCGCTAAGACCGACAATCTCGGCCGAAAATATCTTCAAATTGCGCGGCTCATTTAATTTGGCGGTGATTTTTGTGAACGCACCCGGCCACGGATCAAATGCGCGGATTTTCCGCGCGATCACTTCGGCCGGTTCCAACCAATCGATTCTACCATTTTCCCGAGTCAATTTTGGCGCGGAAGTGGCGAGCGCGTTGTCTTGCGGCACGCGCGGCACATTTCCGCTAGCGAGCATTCGCAACGATTCGAGCAATGCGACGGGTGCAATTTGACCCAGCCGATCGTGCAGCGAGCCGCCGGTCTCATTAGGTGCGATGTCGATCTTGCGCTGCAACAAGAGATCGCCGGTATCGAGTCCCTCATCCATGTACATGATCGTGATTCCGGTCTCGCGATCGCCGGCGGCAATCGCGGCCTGGATCGGCGCCGCGCCGCGCCAGCGCGGAAGCAGCGATGCGTGCAAATTCAAACAAGCAATCTTGGGAATTTCGAGAACGGCGCGGGGCAAAATTTGTCCGTAAGCGATGACGACAATCACGTCCGGTTGCAACGCGCGAATTTGCTCAATCGCTTGTCGATCTTTGATGCGCGTGGGTTGCAAGATCGGCATCTTCATTTGAGCTGCCGCCTTTTTGATTGGCGACGCTTCGATACGCTGATCCCGCCCAACGGGTTTGTCCGGTTGCGTGACGACTGCAACGATTTCGTGCTCGGATTTTTGCAGCGCTTGCAGTGTCGGCGCGCCGATTTCGCCCGTGCCGATAAAGATGATGCGCATGCCGAATTACGGCATCAGTTGATGAGCGCGTGGCGCGCGACGCTGGCTTTGTCCGGCCATCGCTTGCGCCATTAATTTTTCGCCCTCTGTGACTTCACGCTGGCCAACCGAAGACGCGCAGCCGGTGCAGAGGTAATCGAAGATCTCTTTGCCCGGCAGAACTAAAAGCAGCCGCTCCCGCACCGGCATCGAGGCTTTGCACTTTTCGCAGTAGAGACTTGAGGCGGTGAAATTTTCAAACTGCGGCTGACTCATGATGGCCATCCATGCCATTCACACTGGCGAGGATATCGAACAAAACTTTTGACGGCGCTTGCATTGCGTCAACCACCGTGACGCAATCCTCCGGATAATAATCGAGGACAGGTTTCGATTCCGATTCGTAAATGTCGAGGCGTCGTTGAATGACCTGTTCGTTGGCGTCGTCGAGGCGGTTGTCTTTGAGGGCGCGCTTTTTCAATCGCGTAAACAGCGTCTCGCGGTTCGGACAGGAGAGATGAAACACTTTTTCGACTGAGATCATTTCCTCCATGATCTTCGCCTGGTTCACATTTCGCGGAATACCATCGAGCACGAGCGTGTCGATGTCCGGTTTGAATTTATGGGCGTCGACCGCAGCATCGATCGCAACTTTCCAAAGTTGAACGGTGACGTCGTCAGGCACGAGCTGCCCCTTGCTCGAATATTCGAGGAAGGCCTGGCCGACTTTGGTGCGGGTGTCGATTGAGCGAAAAACATCGCCGCATGGGCAATGAAAAAAACGCGGGATGCTCCCGAGCGTTTTACCCTGTGTGCCTTTGCCGCTGCCAGGCGCACCGAAAAGGAGGAAGGTCTTATATTTCATGGGCGAAACTCATTATACCGCAAACTGCTTGAAACCGGATACCGGATAGAAAAAGAGCGAAAGTTATTTCTTCGCCAGAGGATCGACATTCACCCGTCGGCCGGCGCGGTCGAAGCGCACGTTGCCATCGACCAACGCAAAAATGGTGTAATCGCGCCCGAGGCCGACGTTTCGGCCCGGTAAAAATTTCGTCCCGCGCTGACGCACGATGATGTTGCCGGCCACGATCGATTCGCTGCCGAATTTCTTCACTCCTAATCGTTTGCTGACGCTGTCGCGACCGTTCTTGACGCTGCCTTGTCCTTTTTTATGAGCCATGGGAAAGGTTGATGGTTGATAGTTGAGAGTTAATGGAGGCTAGTCGGCAGCTTTCTTTGCGGTCGCGCTTTTCTTCGCGCCAATGCTGATGCTTTTGATCTTCACTCGCGTCAATTTGCGGCGATGTCCGACGGTGCGGTGATAACCTTTGCGCCGTTTGAACTTGAACGCGATCACTTTTTTGTCTTTGCGCTGCTCGACAACTTCCGCCGTCACCTTTGCGCCGGAAATAAGCGGATCGCCGTGCGTCAGTTTGTTGCCGTCGGCGTACATCAAAACATGGCTGAACGTTGCGGTCTTGCCCGCATCGACCTCCAGAAGATCGACATCGATCGTTTCGCCTTCCGCGACACGATACTGTCGTCCACCGGTCTTGATAATTGCGTAAGCCATAAGCGCTTCTGAGGAGAAAAAGCCGCGCAAAGTTCCACAGATGCACGGCTTTGACAAGGGGAAAGCTTGGCCGGTAGGGCAACGCTCCGCGGAGCGAACGAATTCTTCGGCCCGACAGAGTCTGGCTCTACCGAGATACAACTAACACAATCTCCCCCTTTGCCGGATGCTTCGCGTAATGAGCGAGCAGTTCACGAGCAGTGCCGCGGCGGAATTCTTCGAATTTTTTTGTAAGCTCGCGCGCAACGCACAGTTGTCGATCTTGCATGATATCGATGCAGGCGTTCAGCGTTTTGATTAAGCGATAGGGCGATTCGAAAAAGATGGTTGTCTCATCACGCGCGGCGGCGGCGCGCAATTCGCGTTCACGTTGACCGCTTTTAACGGGGAGAAATCCGCCAAAGAAAAATTTCTCAGCCGGAAATCCAGAACCGACCAGCGCGGTGAGGATCGATGACGGCCCGGGAATAATTGTAAACGGCAGGACCCGCTTAACGCATTCGCGAATCAGGCGCGCGCCTGGGTCGGAAAGCCCAGGCGTTCCGGCATCCGTGATGAGCGCGACGTTCCCGCCCGCCGCGAGTCGCTCGACGAGCTGTGCGGTGCGCATCGCTTCGTTGTGCTCGTGATAACTAACGAGCGGTTTCTTGATTCCGAAATGCTTCAGTAACATTCCCGAGTGTCGTGTATCCTCGGCGGCGATAAGATCGACATCGTTCAAGACTTCGACTGCGCGCAGGGTGATATCGCCAAGATTACCAATGGGTGTGGCGACGACGTAAAGCATCCTTAGAGCATCGGATGAGAATCCGTTTTTCGCTATCGATTACGGTCTGGCGAAGAAGGGAAAATGGCCGATTCGAGTTCGAACAACCGGGTTGCGGGTGCAAAACGAATTCATAGAGAGGAGGCATTTATGAGGATAAGCATTTACGTATTAGCCTTGGTGCCGTTGGTGTTTGCCGGCTGCGCCGAAGAGGCGCCGCCGCCGGTAACCACAACAACCACCGTAACGCGCGAAGTAACAACGGCTGGCCCGACGACGGGAGAAGTTTATGTGACCCAGGCTCCGCCCGTGCTTCGGGTTGAGGCGGAGACCGTCTCGCCTGGAGCTAACTATCTCTGGACACGCGGGTATTGGCGTTGGACGGGAGTGGACTATGTCTGGGTGCCCGGCACTTGGGTCGTGCGGCCAGGTCTCAGCGCTGTATGGGTCGAAGGCCATTGGGCGCACCGGTCCCGCGGTTGGGTGTGGATCGCCGGCCATTGGCAATAGCCGAAACTCGTTTCCGCGTCTTTGCGCGGTAGCAGCTCAAGGCGGTTGATTAACCGCGCACGCGAAACTCGTCGCGGTAGAGCGGCGTTTCTTCCGGCGCGAAGCCGTGGCGCGTGATGTTTTCAGTAACAACGCGCGGCAGTAAAAATTGCAGGAGATAATCTTCGCCGCCGGCCTTGGTGCCGCCGCCGCTCATTTTGAAACCGCCGAAGGGATGGCGCCCGACAACCGCGCCCGTGCAGGAACGGTTGATGTAAACATTACCCGCCTCGATCTCGGCTTTGGCGCGCTCGATGTTGGCTGGACTCCGTGAGAAAAATCCAGCGGTGAGCGCGTAATCAGTGCCGTTCGCGATCTTGACTGCTTCATCGAGATCGCGCGCTTTCAAAACGCTGAGAACGGGCCCGAAAATTTCTTCGCGGACGATGCGCATGTTCGGTTTAACATCGACAAAGATTGTCGGCGGAATGAAGTAACCTTTTGCCGGCACATTCTGATGCTGGAACGCGAGCGTGGCTTCGCTCTTGCCGATCTCGATGTAATTCAGGATGCGTTCGTAGGCGGTCTTGTCGATCACGGGTCCGACCGTCATGCCGGGCTCTTCCGGATTGCCGACGCGCAAACTGGCGGCGGCCGAGAGCAAACGCTCCAGAACGCGATCGTAATTTTCTTCGAGCACGATCAAGCGCGAGAGGGCGGAACATTTCTGTCCCTGATAACCGAACGCGGAATAAATTGAATCGACAATCGCTTCGTCCAGGTCGGCATCCGAATCGATAATGACCGCGTTCTTGCCGCCCATCTCGCAGACGACGCGCTTGAGCTCACGTTGACCGGGTCGCGTTATCCCTGCACTTTCCCAGATTTTCAGGCCGACTTCGCGCGAACCGGTGAACGCGATAAGATCGACATCTTTATGATCGACAAGGTGCGCGCCGATGACCGACCCATGACCGGGCAGAAAATTAAGAACGCCAGGCGGCACGCCGGCTTCCTCAAAGATTTCCATGAGCATCGCGCCGCAAACGGCCGATTGCTCGGCCGGTTTCATGATGACGGTGTTACCGGTGACGAGCGCGGCGCTGGCCATGCCACAGAGAATCGCGATCGGGAAATTCCAGGGCGCAATTACCAGCGCGACGCCGCGCGGCCAGTAATGATAATAACTTTCCTCGCCGGGAACGTGTTGCGTGAGGCGCGGCCGGCCGATCCGCCGCATTTGTTGCGCGTAAAACAGACAAAAATCCATGGCTTCGCGAATATCGCTGTCGGCTTCGGCCCAGGGTTTGCCGACTTCGAAGACTTCCAGCGCGGAAAGTTCATAGCGACGGCGTTCCATTATGGCGGCGGCGCGTTCGAGCAAACGCGCGCGTTCTTCAAACGGAGTCCAGCTCCATTTTGCAAACGCGTCGCGCGCGGTTTTGACGGCGCGTTCCGCTTCCGGAATTCCCGCGGCCGCGACATCGCCGACGATTTCATCCGGCGCGCTTGGATTCAGCGATGCCGTAGTGCGGTCGATCCAGACTCTTTCGCCGCCAATCACGAGCGGATATTTTTTCCCAAGACGCGCGCGCACCTGGCGCAACGCGGCGCGCATTTCTTCCTGGCTCTGTTGATAGGCAAAGTTCACAAGCGGCGCGTTTTCATAAACATCACCCGGCGGCACGTCAAGGGAAGCGCCATCGAGCAGATGTCGATCTTTGCTCACAGAATCCGGGTTCCCTCGCACGAGCCCGTTCGGATCGCGCAACAATATTTTCTCGGAAACATTGTCGGAGAATTTCGCGCGCAAAAAACCCTCGTTCGAAGTGTTCTCGAGCAAACGGCGAACGAGATACGACATTCCCGGCAGCAGCTCGCCGACCGGACAATATTCGCGAACGCGATATCCCATTTCAACAAGCGCCCGCTTGACCGGACCGGCCATGCCATAGAGCAATTGAAATTCGAAGCGGGTGCGATCGATCCCGAGTTCGTCGGCGAGCGCCTGCGCATGCGCGATGCTGCGGACGTTGTGCGAGCCAAACGCGGCCGTGACGATCGATTCATTTTCAAGCAACACACGGCTGAGCGCTTCAAAGTTCACGTCGCTCTCGGGCTTTTGCAGATAAACGGGGATACTCCAGCCATTCTGGGTTGATTTGATTTTTTCGTAATCCCAGTACGCGCCTTTAACGAGTCGGACGGTAAAACGCGTGCGGCGGGCGCGCCCCCAGTCGATAAGATCGACAAGATCTTTTTCGGCGTCGCGGAGGTAGGCTTGAATAACAATGCCGGCGTGCGGCCAATCTCGAAACTCCGGCTCGGCGAAGAGCGTTTTAAAAAGGTCGAGTGTGATATTTTTGTGAGAAAAACTCTCCATATCGAAGTTAATGAACACCCCGAGCTCTTTCGCTCGTCGCAAAATCGGGCGCAGTTTCGGCGCGAGATGCGCGATTGCGTCCGCCGGATCGGCCGGATTCGTCTGAGAATAGAGCGCGGAGATTTTTACCGAGAGATTGACGACGGGAAATAATTCCGCGCTGTCGTCGAGCTGGTCGCTCCAGCCGTCGGTTTCGCGTGCGAGATGTTCGAGCAATTCGAGACAGCGCGCCGCGTATTCGTCCGTCTCCTTCTCGCTCACGACGGCTTCGCCCAAAAGATCGACAGTGAACCCAATCTTCTGTTCGTGCCGCTTGCGCAGCGTCTTCATTACATCGTCGGGATTTTTTCCAGCGATGAATTGGCGCGCCATGCCGGAAACATTCCAGCGCAGCAACCGGCCGCTGATCCACGGCACAATTTTCGCGGCGCGGACGCCGGTTCGGACGAGCGGCGCGAGGCCGTTGCGCATGTCCGTGAAATATTCGTCGAGATGCTGGACGATGTCGCCCGAACGCCGGAGCGACGGCAGCACATCGACAAAGCGAAACATCTGGACTTTAAAACGCTCATCGCGCATCGAGAGCGCCATCAGCCGTTGGTAAAAACCGGCCTTGCTGAAAAGCGGTTCCGGATGGCGGTCGACCAGCTCAAAAATGCGCGCGCCGCGCTGCTCGATTTCAGTCTGGAGAGACCTCATGGACGACAATAATCCGCGCTCCGGAAGTGAGCAAAGACGATTGTCAGTTTAGAAAATTTTCTGGGCTCACACACTCACCCGGCGCTTCGTATTCGAAGTAAGAATGCGGGGCATGGACGCAAAAAAAATAGGGAGCAAATAGAGATGATTTGCCTGGCGGATTCCAGAGGCCCAGGGCTCGGGTCTGTCAGGCAATCTCTTGTCCGCTAAGACGGCCCCCCGCTGGTTGCCGACGCTGTTCCCGATTGCTCGTTAGGAGAAACTCGCGTAGCAAACAGGCGAGATGAATCGGGGCGCTGATCGCTACGAGTTCGCCAGCGACAATACCGCATCGATTTGTCCCGAAGCTTGGGACGCGCTGCAAAAGGCGAACGCCGATAAGGCGGCGTCATCCTATGGCGATGATCGATGGACCGCACAAGTGCGCCAGCTTGTGCGCGAAATGTTCGAAATCGATTGCGAAGTATTTCTTGTTTTCAACGGCACCGCAGCGAATGCGCTGGCGCTGGCGCAGCTTTGCCAGCCCTTCCACAGCGTCATTTGTCATGAGCACGCACATATCCAAACCGACGAGTGCGGCGCGCCGGAATTTTTCTCCGGGGCGAAACTGCTCCTCACGCGGGGAGCGAATGGCAAGATCGACATTGGCGAGGCGGAAGCGGCAATTGTTCGCCAACCCGAATTGCATTCGCCGAAGCCGCGCGCGATCAGCATCACGCAAGCGACCGAGCTTGGGACCATTTACACGGTGAACGAGATCCAGGCGCTAAATGAATTCGCACGCAAACGGTCGCTTTTCATTCATATGGATGGAGCGCGCTTCGCAAATGCGGTATCCTCACTTGGTTGCGCGCCGAAAGCGCTCACATGGGAAATCGGTGTGGATGTTCTTTGTTTTGGGGGAACGAAAAATGGCATCGGCGCGGGCGAGCTGGTGATATTTTTCAAAAAGGAACTGGCTCGCGAGTTTGATTACCGGGTCAAACAAGCAGGCCAGCTCGCGTCGAAAATGCGTTTCCTGGCCGCGCCCTGGGTGGGGCTGTTGACGGACGCTGTTTGGTTGCACAATGCGGAACATGCGAATCGCGCGTCACGGCAGCTCGCGGAGCGGCTTCGCTCGGAAGCAAAGATCGACATCGTCTTTCCCGTGGAAGCGAACGCAATCTTTCTGCGGATGAGTGAGCAGCTAGTGCGCGGGCTGCATGAGCGTGGCTGGGACTTTTACCAATTCATTGAACCCGAGGTTTACCGGTTGATGTGCTCATGGTCCGTCACCGAAGCCGATATTGCTGACTTTGTTGGCGACATTGTTGCGTTGAAACGTAACGAAGAAGCGAAACATTGAGTAGTTGCGCTGTGAAAAGGACGTCTGTATAGGAGCAGTAAGATGAAGGCGACGGCGCGAGTTTTACTTTCAACTTGCGTTCTCTTGGGGGGATGTCGGGCCACGCGCGATGTCGCTGTCACTTCTTATCATGTCGCTACCGCGCCGGTGCGTCTGGTGCACAGAGCGATCGCTGCTGATTCGCCGCCGACGCCATCGGCAACTTCGGACGTCACTACTCCGGGACGTCCTGTGCCAGTTACCTCTCCCAGCTCATCGCAAAAGCAACGGATCGCTTCGAGGACGCCTTCAACGGAGACTCCGAGCGGAAATGCCCCAACGAAATCCAAAGGCTCGCATCCGCGAAGTACGGCCGTACAGCCGCAGTTCCCAACCGCCGAGCCGGTTCCGGGTCGGCCCGGTCTGGTCTTTAATCCCTACGATCCCAACGGCGGATATATCGATGTGAGCGGTTATGCGCCCGGGAGCAAAGTCAAAGACCCGGATTCTCAGAAGATATTCGTTGTTCCGTAAGGGACGATATTGTCGTGACCGGCGAAGGCGAACCGCTGAGCAGCGTGCCACAACTTGGCACTGAAATGCATGCCTCCGACGGCATTGCCCTCACACCCGAGGAGTTTAAGCCGGCTATTCGGACCAAACTTGCGCACCGCAAGCAATAACGCGCCTGTCGTTAAGAGTTTACGATCTCGCGAATTGAGCCGCAGCCGGCTTAGATCGACAATTTAAGGAACTTCGTTTCCCTTACGCTGCTTCGCCACGTTTTTAGCAACGAAACGGCTGGTGTCGAGGGGGTGTTTCGTCCAATTGTGACTCACTTTGGCGAGCTCCCTTGTTTGTGTTTCCCAAACCGTTGCTTCAGGAGCGTCTTTCTTGTGCAAGATAATAAGGAAGCCCAGAGCTGCCACGACAAATAAGGCGAGAATAGAACGCATAAC
>WNEY01003059.1_pt1 | contig 16841 bp, 19 predicted proteins | sample 5400531 | NCBI WGS metagenome assembly WNEY01 (sample SAMN13153338, study PRJNA577476) | soil metagenome | isolation source: 200 cm saprolite under Douglas fir tree site 1 | place: USA:California | collected 2015-04-18
CCGCCTCGCGCAACGCTCCGCGAAACAACGGGTGGTCGTCGGCAATGACCAAGCGCGTCGATTCGCCCACCCGTCTCATGTCCGGCTCTGTTTCATTTGTGGCGTCTTGTGCCAGCGGCTCGCAGCATAGCACAGGTTCAGCATGGTTCAGCGCCGGCTACCGGTGAATTGCAGCACGATCTCACGCCGGTGTGGGCGTGCGCGGTGCTCGATGACATAGATGCCCTGCCACGTACCCAGCGCAAGCGCACCGCCCATGACCGGCACATGAAGCGACACCCCGGTCAACATGGCCTTTACGTGCGCCGGCATATCGTCAGTCCCTTCCACGTCGTGGCTCCAGCCGGCATCGGCCGGAGCAAGCCGCTCCAACGCCGTGCGAAGGTCGGCACGAACGTCTGGGTCGGCATTTTCCTGGATGACGAGCGACGCCGAAGTATGCCGCATGAAAATCTGCAGCGCGCCATCCTTGGCGTCCGCTTCTGCGATGAACCGCTCGGCATCGCGGGTGATCTCGGTGAAGCCCTGCCCGGCCGTCTCGACCACGAGCGTCGCCGTTGCGATGATGTCGGGCTCGGCGCGAGAGATGGAAGACAATGGATGGGTCACGACCGCCATCAAGTCTTCTTGTTGAGAATGTCCCTCTGCATCGTCAGGATCATCTCGACCAGGCGCCGCCAGACCTTCTCGACGAAATTCATCATCTTGTTGAGCTCGGCGTCGCTGGGCAGCTGCAGGCGAGGCTCCTCGGTCTTGGCGGCCGGCAGCTCCGGCTTGACCGTACCCGGCAGCGGCAAATTACGGGCGATCAGCTCCTTCTTGAGCACGACGTTCTCGCCCTGCAACCGCGCGATCTCGGCCTCGAGCGCCGTGCGCTCGTCCGGTGCGGCTTGGCAGGCCCATCCAACCGGCCTGCGGGTGCAGATCGAGACTTGGCCGGTCCGCCCGTCGAGACGCAGATAGCCGTCGTCGGCGCGGTTGAAGGTGTAGCGACTGTCATCGCTCTCGGCCGGCGTGCCTTGCGCCGAGGCAGCTTGCGGCCAGGCCGCCGGCAGGGCGAGCGCGAAACCGGCTGCAACGAAAACGACCGAGCGGATCATGCGATCTCTCCTTGCATCGCCGCCTATAGACGCCGGCTCTGCGGCGGAGCAGTGGCGCCCGGTTGGCTGGGGCCGGACCGAAGATTATCACCGCAGTGCGCGCCGAAGGAAACGCAATCGGCCGGCGTTCGGGGCGCCCGAAAATCGCCACGACGGGCATTGGGACGGGCGGTAAAATGGACCAGGGCCGCTGCCGGATACGAGGATATTTCTGTTCGTTTTCAAATGCTTATTGCACGTGCACCGATTCTTGACTCGACCAGACCCAGTAAGTATGGTCCGCGCGGCCTCGGGGCGGCGGAACTTTGTCGCGATCACGCCTGAATGGTCGCGGGTGTCGAAAGCATGGCCGACGACGCGCGCGAGAAAGGTGATCGCGAACGCCCGCCGACCGACGAGGCTGCGCTCTCCGCGCGATTCCAGCGTCTCGGCGAACGGCTCGGCCATATCCATCCCAGCCGTCCCTCCGAAAGTAGCCCGGGTCAACGTCCGACCGCCGATCCGTCGGCGATCGCCCGCGGGTTTCGGCTTTCGACCGAGCTCGTCGCCGGGGTCTTGGTCGGTGCGGCTGTCGGTTGGCTGCTCGATCGTTGGCTTGGAATCTCGCCGTGGGGAATGATCGTGTTTCTGCTGCTCGGCTTCGCCGCGGGGGTTCTCAACGTGATGCGGGCAGCGGGTGTGGTACCGCCGAATATGCTAGACCCGCCCGGCTCGAAGCAATGAAGAGGATCGCCCTCGCCCAGACGGCGTCGCGACGAAGGACCTGATCCGGTCATGGATCCCATCCACCAATTCGAGATCAAGACGCTATTTCCGATCGCGCATTTCGGCAGCGTCGAGATCGCCTTCACCAATTCGGCGCTGTTCATGCTGATCGGGCTCGTCCTGATCCTGCTGCTGATGCTGGGCGCCACCGGTCCGCGCGCATTGGTCCCGGGCCGGCTGCAGTCGGTTGCCGAGATGTCCTACGAGTTCGTCGCCGGGACGCTGCGCAGCACCGCTGGCACCGAGGGGATGAAGTTCTTCCCGCTGGTGTTCTCGCTGTTCATGTTCATCCTGGTGCTGAACGTGATCGGCATCATTCCCTACACTTTCACGGTCACCAGCCACATCATCATCACGGTCGCGCTTGCGCTGCTCGTCTTCCTAACGGTCATAATCTACGGCTTCTGGAAGAACGGGCTGCATTTCTTCAAGCTGTTCGTGCCGAGCGGAATTCCGATCTATATTCTGCCGCTGGTCACGTTCATCGAGGTACTGTCGTTCCTGTCGCGGCCGGTCTCCCACAGCGTGCGACTGTTCGCCAACATGCTCGCCGGGCACATCACGCTGAAGGTGTTCGGCGGCTTCGTGACCATGCTGGGCGCGCTCGGCTTTCTCGGTTGGCTGGGGGCGATCCTGCCGCTCGGCTTGACGGTTGCGCTTACCGCGCTGGAGCTGCTGGTCGCCTTCCTGCAGGCCTATGTCTTCGCCATCCTCACCTGCATCTATCTCAACGATGCGATCCACCCGGGCCACTAGGACGCCCGCTCGTCAAACTCGAAAAGGAGCTCTCTCATGGATCCTCAAGCCGCAAAGATGATCGGCGCCGGCATTGCCTGCATCGGCATGGGTGGCGCCGGCGTGGGCGTCGGCACCATCTTCGGTCACTATCTCGCCGCGGCGCTGCGCAACCCGTCGGCCGCGCAGGGCCAGTTCGGCAACCTCATTTTCGGCTTCGCCGTGACCGAGGCGCTCGGCATCTTCTCGCTGCTGATCGCGCTGCTGCTGCTGTTCGCCCTCTGACATCCGGCGATTTGGCCAAGGCACGCCGGCGGTATCGCGCCGCCGCGTGAGGTTCGGAGTTGGCGATGGCTCAAAAGAACGCGCAGCCCATCACGTCGGTCGAGCATATTCCCGCGAGCGAGCACGGTCGCGGGTTTCCACCGTTCGAGAAGCAGACCTTCGCGTCGCAACTCCTATGGTTCGCGCTGGCTTTCATCGCGCTCTATCTCTTGATGTCACGGGTCGCCTTGCCGCGCGTCAGCTCTATTCTCGAAGAGCGGCGCAAACGCATCGACAGCGATCTCGCCGAGGCGCAGCGTCTCAAGGGCGACTCCGACGCCGCGATCGCGGCGCATGAAAAGGCGTTGGCGGACGCACGTGCGCGCGCGCAGACGCTGGCCAACGAGACCCATCAAAAGGCGGCGGCCGTCGCCGAGGCGCGTCGCAAAGACGTGGACGCAAAACTCGCGACGCGTATCGCCGAGGCGGAGAAGACCATCGCCGCCACGCGATCGGCGGCCATGGTGAACGTGGGCGGCATCGCGAGCGAAGCCGCCGCCGCGATCGTCGAGCGGCTGACCGGAATCGCACCGGCGGCCCAAGAGGTCGGCGAAGCCGTCAGCAACGCGCTCAAGCGCTGAGAAAGTCCATGTTCGAAGCAGAATTCTGGGTTGCCGTCGCCTTCGTCATTTTCGTGGGCGTGCTCGGCTATTTCGGGGTGCACAAGCTGTTGGTGAAAGGCATCGACGAGCGCCGCGACCGTATCAGGACGGAGCTCGACGAGGCGCGCCGGCTCAAGGCGGAAGCGGAAGCCCTGCTCGCCAGCTATCGGCGCAAGCAGCACGAAGCCGAGCAGGAGGCGCAGGCGATCGTGGCCAGCGCCAAGACCGAGGCCGAGCGGCTCGCGACCGAAGCCGAGGCCAAGATCGAAGAATTCGTCGGGCGCCGCACCAAGATGGCGGAAAGCAAGATCGCGCAGGCCGAGGCTCAGGCCCTCGCCGACGTGCGCTCGGCCGCCGCCGAGGCCGCCGTTGCCGCCGCGGAGACGATCCTCACTCGCACCGTCAAAAACAAGGTCGCCGACGACCTCATTACCAAGGGCATCGCGGACCTCAAGGGCAAGCTGAATTGAAGCGCTACTGCTGCCGCTGCGTGGTCTTCTTCGCGCTCTTCGCCGGCTTCTTCTCGCTCTTGTCGCCGATCTCGTCAAAGCCGACATAGATCACGTAGGCGTCGAGTTCCGCACCCGACGGCAGCGGGAAGGCGATGCCTTCCTCGATGTCGACGAATTGCACGTGGGTCTGGTCCGGCGCCACGATCACCGGAAGCCGCTTGAACTTGGTCACGATGACCTTGGGCTGCGCACCTTCGCGCACCACGGCGTAGCGCAGCGGGATGTCCACCTGGCCCGGACCGCCCATCGGCCCGAGGATGACGCGGCCCTGGACGCCGACCTTGACGAGCATCGTGCTGCCCTGAACCGAGCATTCGCGGGCAGTCTGGCCGAAGGAAAGCTGGTAGCGCAGGTCGCCGGCGGTTGCTTGTCCGGGCTTGGCGGTGATGTTCATCGTCGATGCGCCGGTGCGAATGTCGACGCCGGGGCATTCGACCTCGGGCGCCGATGCCGTCGGCGACGCCGGCTGGGTTACGCCCGGCTTTGCGCCCGAGAAAAAGCTGGAGACGCGGCTGCTGAACGAGGGCGATTCATCGCTTGATCCGATGTTCGAGACGGACGAGCAGCCCGACATCGCCAGCGCGCTCGCACACAGAATCGGGATGCGCCGCGCCCCGCGCCTCCGCCACTCGATTTGCCCCGGACGCATTGAAATTACTCAATTTTTTCCGACAAAGCCGCGACCTCCGATGCCTTATATCAGTCAAACCGTGGCGGCCCCAAGGCCTGTCGACATCGGCAGAGGCCCTGTCGGGGCATTCGGTTAAGGCGACGGGCCGTCCCTGAGCTTTGCGAACAGCAAGTGGTCCTGCCAGATGCCGTCGATGCACAGGTATTGGCGGGCAAAGCCTTCGCGCTTGAAGCCGGTCTTCTCCAGCAGCCGGACCGATGCGACGTTGGCGGGGATGCACGCGGCTTCGATCCGATGCAGCTTCAATGTGCCGAACGCGAAGGGAATAACGGCGTTGACCGCGGCCGTCATGTAGCCTTGCCGCGCATGGGCCGCCCCCATCCAGTAGCCGAGGCTGCCGGCCTGGGCGCATCCACGACGAATATTGGCGAGCGTCAGGCCGCCGAGGAGAACGTCGTCGTGCTTGCGGAAGACGAAGAAGGCATAGGCGAGGTCGCTGCGCTGATCTTCGGAATAGCGCTTGATGCGGCGGCGAAAGGACGATCGGGTGAGGTCGTCCGCGGGCCAGGTCGGCTCCCACGGCGTGAGGAAGTCGCGGCTTGCTTCCCGCAATGCCGTCCATTCAGCGCAGTCGGCCATCTGCGGCGCCCGCAGCGCGACGCCATCGCCCACGATCGCGGGCATCAGGTCCGACAAGCTCACGGTGCGGAAGAAAGCCATGGTGATATCAGACGGGAGACGACGGATGGCAGAAGACGGAATGCCTCGTTTGCCCGTGCCCTGTCGTCCATCGCCGATCGTCGGTCATCTGATCTAGGCTGCCCGGCGGGAAAGACTGTCGGCGATCGTGGCTGCGCTTTCAAGTCCGCTGCCGGGGCCGAGCGCCGCCACCGCAGGCCGTCCGCGCGCGATCAAGGCCCGGCCCGCGGCTCGCGCGCTCTCCACCGTGACGGCGTCGATCTTTCCCACCAGCTCGTCGAGCGGAATGGGGCGTCCCCAATGGAGCATCTGGCGCGCGAGTTGCTCGGCGCGCGCGCCAGAGCTCTCCAGCGCCATCAGCAATCCGGCCTTCATCTGCGCCTTCGCACGCGCGACCTCGGCCTCGTTGATGGTCTCGGCCGCGCCATTGATCTCGCCCACCACGACGCGCATGAGCTCGGCGACGTCGGCGGCATCGGTCCCGGCATAGAGACCGAACATTCCCGTGTCCGAATAGGGCGCGTGGAACGCATAGATCGAATAGCAAAGGCCGCGCTGCTCGCGCACCTCCTGGAACAGGCGCGAGGACATGCCGCCGCCCAGCACGTTGGTGAAGACCTGCAGGCTGTAGAGGTTGGGATCGCGCTGCGGCAGCCCATGCATGGCGAGCGCGATGTGCGCCTGCTCCAGGTCGCGCGCCTCGACGCGGGCGCCGCCGACGAAGCGCGCGGGCTCCGGCACCGGCGCCCCGGGACCGGCGAAGCTCGCAAACCGTCGCTCGACTTCCGCCACCACGGCCCGGTGATCGATCGCGCCCGCCGCCGCGATTACCATGCCGGGCGCACGATAGTTGCGTGTGAGATAGGCAGCGAGCCGCGTGCGGTCGAACGAGCGCACGGTCGCAGGCGTCCCGAGGATCGAACGGCCGATCGGCTGATCGGAGAAGGCGGTCTCTTGCAGCCGGTCCCAGATGAGATCATCCGGAGTGTCCTCGGCGGCGCCGATCTCCTGGACGATGACGTTCTGCTCGCGCTTGAGCTCTTCGGGATCGAACGAAGGATCGGTCAGGATGTCGGACAGAACGTCGAGCGCGAGCGGAACGTCGGCCCGCAGAACGCGCGCGTAGTAGGCCGTCGACTCGATCGAGGTCGCCGCATTGAGGTCGCCGCCGACCGCCTCGATCTCTTCCGCGATCTGGCGCGCGCTGCGCCGCGACGTGCCCTTGAATGCCATGTGCTCGAGCAGATGCGAAATGCCGTGCTCGTCCGGCCGCTCGTCGCGGCTGCCGGAACCGACCCAGACGCCGAGCGAGGCCGTCTCCAGATGCGGCATTGCATCGGTCACGACGACGAGACCGGTGGGAAGACGCGTGACTTCGACGCTCATGCGGCGGCTCCTTCGTGGGCAGCGCGGCTGACGGAGAGGATATGGTGCTCGACCGCCATTTGGTCGACCGGCAGCGTGTGGACACGCTCCGGCCGCTGATCGAGGTCGGCGAGCCATTCGGGAAGCGGCGGCCGGACTCCGCAGGCGGCTTCCACGGCAGCGGGGAATTTGGCGGCATGCGCCGTGCCGAGCACGACCATCGGGATCGACGGATCGCGGGTTTCCTTCTCGGCCACCGCGACGCCGACGGCGGTGTGGGGATCGATGAAATGCCCGATCTCCCGCAGCATGGTGCGGATCGTGGCAGCAGTCTCGCCTTCGTCCGCCCGGCCGGCGGAGAACACCGCGCGGATCGCCGAAAGCGCTTGCTCCGAAAGCGTGAAACGTCCCGATTGCGCGAGCGAAGCCATCAGCGCGCGCACCGCCCGGCCGTCGCGGCCGTAGGCGTCGAACAACAGGCGCTCGAAGTTCGATGCCACCTGGATGTCCATCGACGGCGAGGACGTCGGCACCACCTCGCGCAAATCGTAGGTTCCGGTCGCGACCGTGCGCGCCAGGATGTCGTTGACATTGGTCGCGATCGCCAGGCGGTCGACCGGCAGACCCATGCAGCGGGCGACATAGCCCGCATAGACGTCGCCAAAATTTCCGGTCGGAACCGTGAAGGCGACCTTGCGACGCGGGGCGCCGAGCGCGACCGCGGCCGTGAAGTAATAGACCACTTGCGCGACGATGCGTGCCCAATTGATCGAATTGACGCCGGAAAGCCGCGCTTGGTCGCGAAAAGCATGATGATTGAACATGCCCTTCACGATCGCTTGGCAATCGTCGAACGTGCCCTCGATCGCCAGCACGTGGACGTTCTCGGCTTCGACCGTGGTCATCATCCGCCGCTGCACCTCGGAGATGCGGCCTTGCGGAAAGAGCACGAACAGATCGGCGCGGGAGCGGCCGCGGAACGCTTCGACCGCCGCGCCGCCAGTGTCGCCCGACGTCGCCACCACGATGGTCGTGCGCTCCCCACGCGCCGCGAGCGCATGGTCCATGAGCCGGCCAAGGAGCTGCATGGCCAGGTCCTTGAACGCGAGCGTCGGCCCGTGAAACAGCTCGAGCACGAAGTCGTTCACGCCGAACTGCATGAGCGGGGCGACCGCCGGATGACGAAAAGTTCCGTAGGCCTCGCGCGTCATGCGGGCGAGATCTTGGTCTGCGATGGCATCGCCGACGAACGGACGGATCACCTCGACCGCAACTTCCGCATAGGGTCGGCCGGCGAAGCCCGCGATGGCGTCGAACTCGAGCCGCGGCCAAGTCGCCGGCACGTAGAGGCCGCCGTCGCGGGCGAGCCCGGCGAGCGTCGCCTCGACGAAACCAAGCGGCGGGGCCTCGCCCCGGGTGGAGACATAGCGCACGTGGACCCCTTCCGAGCCCGGCTCGGGTTACGCCATCCCTCTGCCGGGGCTTGATTCACCCGACGCTGGACGGAATAACCCATTGAATTGACACGTGTTCCCCGGCCAAGCCTCGGCGCGGATCCAACGCTCGTGAGACAGTAAGGGCTCGCAGCCTTTGGCACAAGGAAGGGCCGTACGAGGCTCGGCCGCCGGTTTCCCGCGCGGCATAATGGCCCATGGCTTCTGGAACCTCGTCCGGCCCGCCCAACGGCATGACGGCCCGCGCGTTACGGCGTCTGATCGCGGAACGCGAGGTTTCGCCGGTGGAGCTTGCGCGGCGCGCATTGGAGCGGGCGGAGGCGACGCAGGCCTCGCTCAATGCCTTTTTCGTGCTCATGCCCGAGCAGGCGATGGAACAGGCCAAGCGCGCCGAGGACGCCGTCATGCGCGGTCTGCCGCTCGGCCTCCTCCACGGGCTGCCGTTTTCCGCAAAGGACTTGATCGCTGTCGGCGGCGTGCCGTTCGCCTTCGGATCGCGGGCGATGGCCGACAACATTGCGGCCGCGGATGCGCCGGCGGTCGAACGCGCGAAGGCGGCGGGCGCGATCTTGATCGGAAAGACCACGACCAGCGAGTTCGGCTGCAAGGCCGTCGGCGACAGTCCGCTGACCGGTATCACCCGCAATCCGTGGAACCTCGGCAAGACCCCGGGCGGCTCGAGCGCGGGCGCCGCCGCCTCGGTCGCCGCCGGCATCACGCCCTTCGCGCTTGCAACCGACGGCGGCGGCTCGATCCGCATTCCCTGCTGCTTAACGGGTCTCGCGGGCATCAAGGGGCACTTCGGCCGCGTGCCGGTATGGCCGAACGCAGCAACCCCGACGCTGTCGCATGTCGGTCCGATTGCCCGCAACATCGGCGACGCGGCGCTGATGTTCATGGCCGTCGCCGGGCACGACGCCCGCGATCCGTTTGCAGTGGCGGGCCCGCCTCCCGATCTCCTCGCAGCCTGCGAAGGCAATGCACGCGGCCTCAAGATCGCCTACAGCCCGACCCTGGGTTACGCGCAACCGGACGCCGAAGTCGTGCGCATCGTGGAGGCGGCAGCTCGCCGTTTCGAGGACATCGGCTGCGTGGTGGAGCTCGTCGAGACCGTGTTCGAGCGGGATCCGGTCGATATCTGGGCCGCCGAATTCTATGCCGCCATCGCGACGCGCCTGCGCCCGGTCTTCGAGAACGAGCGCGGTCTGCTCGATCCGGCGGTCGCCGATCTGCTGGAGACTGCGATGCGGCAGGACTTGCGTGAGTACTACGGCAAGGTATTCGAGCGCTACGCCTTGCGAGACAAGATCCGCCTGTTCTTCGAGCGCTACGACCTCTTGCTGTCGCCGGTGCTGCCGGTGACCTCACTCGACGTCGGCAAGAACTTTCCCGATGCGCTGAGCCATCGCGATCCGGTGTCCTGGGTCTACTACACCTACCCATTCAATCTCACCGGCCAACCCGCGGCCACGGTCTGCGCCGGGATGGCCGCCGACGGCATGCCGGTCGGCTTGCAGATCGTCGGTCGCGCGCTCGGCGAATACGACGTCGTCCGGGCTGCCGCCGCGTACGAGCGCACGCATCCGGTCGGCTACAACGTTTGCTCCTTTGACGGCTAGCTTTAGCGCATGTCCCGGAAAAGTGGGAACCGGTTTTCCGATCAGGATATGCGCCAACTCAATGAATCTAGAGCGCATCTCGATTCAACCCAATCGTGATGCGCTCTAGGGGCCGGCGGCGGTACGCCGCCGCGCGCGCAGCCAGAACGCAAACATCACGACCACAACGGCCGCGAGTCCGTACCACGTGATCGCATATTGCAGATGCTCGTTGCGCAGGCTCACCTTGAGCGCGCCGGCATGCGGGAGCCCGCCGGGCGGCTGCGGTGCCTCCAATTCGACGAAGAACGGCGCCACCGCGCCCCAGCCTTTGGCCGCGGCGATCGCGGCGGGATCGCGCACGAACCAGAGATTGCGCGCGGGATCATCCCTCGGCGCGAAGAACCCGCGCGGCTCGGGCCAGCGCATGGCGCCCACCATGTCCACCGGCCCGCTGACCTCGCCCGCGGTTCGCGTCGCCGGGTCCTGCCGCCCCTCCGGCACGAAGCCGCGATTGATCACAACGAGGCCGCCGGAAGAAATCCGCGCCGGCGCGAACACCCAATAGCCCGGTCCCGACACATCGCTGCGCAAGGCCGATCCGCTGGTATAGACCAGCGCCTGCGCGCCGGGCACGAAGGTCGCGGTCAACTTCACCCGCCGGAATTCGTCGTTCGCCGCATCGAGCGTCGCCCAGCGCTCCCGCGGCGGCAGATCGACCGTGGCGGCGGAAAGGCGCTGCTCGAGCGTCTCGATCAGCGCCTCCTTCCAGGCCTTGCGTTGGATTTGCCAGGTGCCGAGCCCGACAAAGGCCACGAGAGCCGCCAGCGCGAACACGGCCGGAACCGCGAGCCCGGCCCGCAGCCGCCGCGCGGGCGCATCGCTCACGGCGCATCGCTGCCGCTGAAGCGGCCCTCGGCAGCCTTGTTGTGGTATTGCAGCGCGATCATGAGCCCTTTCATCGGGCGCAACGGCAGCAGCGTCGTGATCAGGATCAACGGGGGCCACAGGACCGCGTGGACCCAATATGGCGGCGCATAGAGGATCTCCACCGCCAAGGCCGATCCAGCGACGATGAACCCGGAAAAAAACATGATGAAGAATGCCGGGGCGTCGGCAGAATCTGAAAATGAAAAGTCGAGGCCGCAATGCTCGCAGTGCGGCCGCAGCGCGAGAAAGCCCCGGAACAGCCTGCCCTTGCCGCAACGCGGACAGCGCCCCATCAGTCCTGAAACGATAGGAGACGAAGTTCGATCGGGTTGCTCAGTTGCCATGCAAATCTGCCTTGAAGCCCCCTGCGAGACGGCCGGCAGGGCCCGAATTCTCAAGGCCCCCGATAGCCTACCGCATTCATCCCATGCGCGCCGGTCATTGCAGTGGCACGAGATCAGCCATCATGGTCGGCACGAATTCCGACACCGTCGGGTGGATGTGCATCGCGCGTTGCATGACCGTGGCCGGCGCCTTGGCATACATGAGATCGAGGATGCAGTGAATGACCTCGTCACCTGCCAACCCCAGCAGCGAGGCCCCAAGGATCTGCCTGGTCTCCTGATCGACCAGGACCTTCATGAAACCCTTGGTTTCCCCTTTCTCATAGGCGCGGCTGACGTCCTCCATGGGCATGGTGGCGATCAACGCCGGCCGTCCGGACTTGCGGACCTCCACTTCGGTCATACCGGCGCGCCCGAGCGGAGGATCGGTGTAGAGCGCGTAGGCGGTGATGCGGTCGGTGACCCGCCGGGGATCGTTGTCGAAAAGGTTCGCCGCGACAATCTCGAAATCATTGTAGGACGTATGGGTGAAAGCGCCGCGCCCATTGCAGTCTCCCAAGGCCCAGATGCCGGGCGTGCTGGTACGCAATTGATCGTCGACCTGGATGTAGCCCCGAGGATCGGTAGTTACGCCGGCCTTATCGAGGCCTAGATCGTCGGTATTCGGTCGCCGGCCGATCGCCAACAGCAGGTGCGAGCCGACGACCCGCGATTTCGTTCCCTCGGCTTCAACCGCCACCGAAATGCTGTTGCCCTGTTTTTCGACGCCAACGACCTTGCTTTTGACGCGGACGTCGATGCCTTCGTCTTTGAGGAAATCGGCCACGGCACTCGAGACATCCTCGTCCTCGCGGGCGATGAGGTGCGGCGCAAGCTCGATGACGGTGACGGCGCTTCCGAAGCGCCGATAGATCTGCGCAAATTCCAGGCCAACATAGCTGCCGCCGAGCACGATCAGGTGTGGAGGAAGGAAATCGACGTCCATCATCGAGCTGTTGGTCAGATACGGGACCTGGTCGAGCCCGGGGATCGGCGGCACCAGCGCTCGGCCGCCGACGTTGATGAAAATCTTGTCGGCGTTGAGCACCGCGTCGCCCACCTCGACCTCTTTCGGTCCGGCGAAGCGGGCATGGCCCTCATGGACCGTGCACCCCTTCAGCGTCTTCAAGGATCGCGCGATAGCGTTGCGCGACGCGCCCACGATGGCGTCCTTGCGTGCCCGCACCGCCTTCATGTCGACGCCGACTGCGCAACCATTGCCGCCGATGACCACGCCGTAGTCGGCGGCGCGGCGCGCGACGTGCGCCGCATAGGCGCTCGCAACCAGGGTCTTGGTCGGGGTGCAGCCGGTATTGATGCAAGTGCCGCCGAAAAACTCGCCAGGGCCGGTCCCGCCTGTCCGGTGCCGATGATGATCGCGTCATAGTCCGCCATGGCTCGCCTCCGTCCTCCGGCTGCTCGAATTACAAGGACCAACTCCTAGCCGCGGCGGCGGGTTGCCGCTCACAACAGTTTTCACAACTCGGCGATAAAAAAGGGAGCAGCAATGCCGCTCCCTTGATCGACAGGGTTTGGGCGATCTGCCTCCCGATCGCCCTTTCCGTTCTATCGGCCGGCCTCAATGGCCCGCGCCATGCGCCGCGGCCGCCCCGCCGGAACCCCACACATAGATGCAGGCGAACAGGAACAGCCAGACCACGTCGACAAAATGCCAGTACCAGGCGGCGAACTCGAAGCCGAGATGCTGCGTCGGCGTGAAATGGCCGAGATAGGCGCGGATCAGGCACACGATCAGGAAGGTCGAGCCGATGATCACGTGGGCGCCGTGGAATCCGGTGGCCATGAAGAAGGTGGCGCCGTAGATGTTGCCGCTGTAGTGGAATGCGGCGTGGCTGTATTCGTAGGCCTGCACGCAGGTGAACGTGAGACCGAGCGCGATCGTCAGGATCAGGCCCCATTTGAGTCCCTGCCGGTCGTTCTCCAGGAGCGCGTGGTGCGCCCACGTCACCGTGGTGCCGGACGTCAGCAGGATCAGCGTATTCAGGAGCGGCAGGTGCCAAGGATCGAAGGTTTCGATCCCCTTCGGCGGCCAAACCCCGCCGAACAGCTGCTCGCGCGTGAGCTGGTGCATGTCCGCCGGGAACAGCGCGCTGTTGAAATAGGCCCAGAACCAGGCCACGAAGAACATCACCTCGGAGGCGATGAACAGGATCATCCCGTAGCGGTGGGAAATCTGCACCACCCGTGTGTGATAACCCTCGAAGGTCGCCTCGCGGGCGACGTCGGTCCACCAGCCGAGCATGGTATAGGCGACGCCGATCACGCCGATTCCGAAAATGAAGGGCGCGGCCGCGGACATGTGGTGCATCCACATGATGCCGCCGAGCGCCGACAGGAACACGGAGACCGAGCCGACTGCCGGCCAGGGGCTCGGCGAGACGAGGTGATAGTCGTGATGCGGCTTGGCGTGGGCATCGGCCATGTTCAGTCTCTCCGTCTGTCTCGGTGCGGCTGCGGTACCGACCGCGCTCGCCCCGCTATTGCTTCAGTTTGGTGGTGTCCGTTCGTCGTTTCGGCTCGTCTCGTCAACTCCGCCCGGGCGCGGATGGCCCGCGATTCTCGGCGCGCGGCGTCTCGGGCTGACGCGCCGGATACATGGTGTAGGACAGCGTAATCGTGTCGAGGCCATCCTGCTCCGAATCCTTCGCGAGCTCCGGGTCCACGAAGAAGACGACAGCCATGTCGCGCTTTTCGCCGGCCTTGAGCCGTTGGTCGGTGAAGCAGAAGCAGTTGATCTTGGAGAAATAGGCGCCCACGGTGGGAGGGGAGACGTTGTAGGACGCAATCCCCACGGTCTCGCGCGCCGACTCGTTGACCACCCTGTAGTTGACGGTCACGACCTCGCCGATCTTGACCTCGATCGAATTCTGCTCCGGCTCGAAGCGCCAGGGGAGCCCGCCGACGACGTTGGCGTCGAAGCGCACCTTGAGCTTGCGATCGAGGATGTGCGTTGGCGCCGCGCTCGCGACCTGGGTCGTGCCCCCGAAGCCGGTCGTGCGGCAGAACCAATTGTAGAGCGGCACCGCCGCGTAGGCCGCCCCCAGCATCACCGCGACGAAAACGCCGCACGCGCCCGCGACCATGACGTCGCGCCGCCGATCCGGAGATTTGCTTCCAGGGTTCATCGGCTCCTGCCCGATCACAAGGGACGGTTCAACACCGCCGGCCCCTTCACCAGGGTAACGACGTAGAACAGGATGACCAGCGCGCCGAGCGCGAGCGCAATCGCGATCGAGCGCGCGCGCCGGCTGCGCTTCTGCTCTTCGGTGAGGACGATCCGTTCCGGCTTTTCGTCCATGTGCGCACCAAGATATCTCGCCAACATGTCGCCGATGCCGCTCAAGTCCAACGACCGACGAGACTGCCCAGTCCACCCTCGACCAGCAGCACGGCGAAGAGGACAAAAAGGTAGACAATCGAGAACGCGAACAGCTGCTGCGCAGCCCGTTCGGCAAGCTCGCTGTCACGCCCGCGCCGCACCCGCTCGGCCAGCGCGACCATTGCGGCGCCAGCCACCAGCGCGGTTACCCCGTAGGTCGCCTGCGCGTAGCCGAGCAGCCACGGCGACATGCCGATCGGCACCAGCGCGATTGAATAAAGCAGGATCTGGCGTCGGGTTTCCTCCGCGCCGGCCACCACCGGCAGCATCGGCACGCGGGCACGGGCGTAGTCGTCGGCGCGGGTGAGCGACAGCGCCCAGAAATGCGGCGGCGTCCAGAAGAAAATGATGAGGAAGAGAAGGCACGGCTCGATCGAGATGCCGTTGGTCACCGCGGCCCAGCCGATCATCGGCGGGAACGCGCCCGCGGCGCCGCCGATGACGATGTTCTGCGGCGTCGAGCGCTTGAGCCACACCGTGTAGACCACAATGTAGAAGAACACCGTGAAGGCGAGAAGCGCCGCCGCGAGCCAGCTCACCAGCAGGCCGAGCACCGCCACCGAAAAGCCGGCAAGCACCATGCCGAAAGCGAACGCCTCCCCGGGCGCAACGCGGCCCCGCGGGATGGGACGACTCTGCGTGCGCGTCATCACCGCGTCGATATCGGCGTCGTACCACATGTTGAGGGCGCCGGCGGCGCCGGCGCCCACCGCGACGCACAGCAGCGCCGTGAAGCCGATCACCGGATGGATATGACCGGGCGCGATCATGAGCCCGACCAGCGCCGTGAAGACGACGAGCGACATCACCCGCGGCTTCATCAGCGCCAGGTAGTCGCCGACACTCGCAATGCTCGGCTCGTGGCGGGCGGGAACCGCCCTGCTGCTTCCCGCGAATTGCGCACCTTCGCTGACGAGTGACATCGATCCTTGTGACATCGATCCTGGGCTCAATTGTTGCATCGACCGACCATGGGCGAAACGCCCACCCGATGGTGCGCCGCCGCGGTCATTTGATCAGCGGCAGCTCGTTGTATTGGTGGAACGGCGGCGGCGACGGCAGCGTCCATTCGAGCGTGGTCGCGCCCGCGCCCCACGGATTGTCCGCCGCCCTCTCCTTGCGCACGAACGCATGGGCGACCCCGAAGAAGAACACCAGCGCGCCGAAACCGGACAGATAGGACCCGAGCGACGACACCAGGTTCCAACCGGCGAAAGCGTCGGGATAGTCGGCGATGCGCCGCGGCATGCCGGCAAGGCCGAGGAAGTGCTGCGGGAAGAACACGATGTTGACGCCGACGAAGGTGATCCAGAAGTGCAGTTTACCGATGGTTTCGGAGTACATGTAGCCGCTGATCTTCGGGAACCAGTAGTACCAGCCGGCAAAGATGGTGAAGACCGCCCCGAGCGAGAGCACGTAATGGAAGTGCGCCACCACGTAGTAGGTGTCCTGCAGCGAGCGGTCGACGCCGGCATTGGCGAGCACCACGCCGGTCACGCCGCCCACGGTGAACAGGAAGATGAAGCCGACCGCCCACAGCATCGGCGTCTTGAACTCGATCGAGCCGCCCCACATCGTGGCGATCCAGGAGAAGATCTTCACGCCGGTCGGCACCGCGATCACCATGGTCGCGACCACGAAATAGGCCTGCATCGCCGTCGACATGCCGACCGTATACATGTGGTGCGCCCACACGACGAAGCCGATGCCGCCGATCGCCACCATGGCGTAGGCCATGCCGAGATAGCCGAACACCGGCTTCTTCGAGAAGGTCGCGACGATCTGGCTGATCATGCCGAAGCCCGGCACGATCAGGATGTAGACCTCTGGGTGGCCGAAGAACCAGAACAGATGCTGGAACAGGACCGGGTCGCCGCCGCCATCCGCGGTGAAGAAGGTAGTGCCGAAATTGCGGTCGGTGAGCAGCATGGTGATGGCGCCGGCGAGCACCGGCATCGCGAGCAAGATGAGAAACACCGTCACCAATTGCGACCACACGAACAGCGGCATCTTGTGCATGGTCATGCCGGGTGCGCGCATGTTGAAGATCGTGGTGATGAAGTTGATCGCGCCGAGGATCGAGGAGGCGCCGGCAAGGTGCAGCGAGAGAATGGCGAAGTCGACCGCGGGTCCCGGATGGCCCGAGGTCGAGAGCGGCGCGTAGATCGTCCATCCGGCGCCGACGCCGGGGGCGCCGGGCTCGCCCTCCACGAACAGCGAGATGACCAGCAGCGTGAAGGATGCCGGCAGCAGCCAGAACGAGATATTGTTCATGCGCGGGAACGCCATGTCCGGCGCACCGATCATGAGTGGAACCATCCAGTTGCCGAAGCCGCCGATCAT
>WNEY01001430.1_pt1 | contig 16838 bp, 13 predicted proteins | sample 5400531 | NCBI WGS metagenome assembly WNEY01 (sample SAMN13153338, study PRJNA577476) | soil metagenome | isolation source: 200 cm saprolite under Douglas fir tree site 1 | place: USA:California | collected 2015-04-18
AAGTTCGACCACACGGTCTTCATGCCTGAGTTGCCCGGGAATCCAGGATCGCCGGGATAGTAGAGGCCGGCCGGCGCCTGCGGGTACACGGTGCTGCGCGTGCCGGCGCGCAGCCGCTCGATGTCGAAGTTGTAGACCGCCTTGTCCACGCTGTCCTGCGGGAACCACGGCTCCCACCGCACGCCGTAGTTGACCGTGACGTTCGACGACACACGCCACGTGTCCTGACCGTAGAGCGCGAAATAGGGCTGCCTGATGTCCTGCCGGAACGGTGTCGCTTCCCGAAACTCGAACACGCGCCCGAGCAGGAAATCGGCCAGCGGCAGACCGGTTACGCCGCCGCTGAACGAGATCGGACCCATCGATCGGATGTTCGATTCCGTCTTCCAATCGGACATGGCCGCGGCGCCGCCGAAGCCGTACTGGTGACTCCCGCGGACCATCGTCAGATCGTCGGAAAGGGAGTACGTGTTGGGCTTGTAAAACGAGAAGGTCTCCGTGCCCGTATTGATGGAGAAGGCGCCCGTCGTGGTGATGTTCATGTAGTTGGGAATGTAGGTGAACATCTTGATCCCGACGTCTTCCGGCCCGAAGAGCTCCGAGTGTGTCCGGACGACGCTCGTCCGATTGACGGAGAGCCGGATGTCGTTGACTGTCGTATTGCTCAACACCATCGAGTCGCCAATCGCCAGGGAGTGTTGGGTGTTGTCGCGACCGCCAAGCGTCGCCGCCAGGATGTTCCCGTTCGCGTTCTCGAATGCCGGCTCCCAGAAGGTTGTCGACAGCATGTAGCGGACGAATAAGGTGTGACTCCTGTTGAGCCGCCAGTCGACGCGGGCGATCGGCTGGCTCTCTCTGGGCTCGGTTGGACGCGAATACGCAATCTGGCCGCACGGGTCGCTCGTCGTGGGCAGCATCCTCGTGATCCTCACGGCCGCCGGGCTGAGCAGCCCCGGATCGATCCGGTTGTTCACGAACCCGAGCGCCGCCGGGAGGGTGAGATTACCCTGCGCCCGGCACTGCGCCGAAGCGACGGTGGAGAAGTCGCCGTTGAGCATCGCTGCAGTCGGGATGAACGTCACGATATCGGCCGGCGTTTGTGTTGCGCGCGTGCCCTGATAGGCGCCGAAAAAGAAGATCTTGTCCCGGATAATCGGTCCGCCCAGCACGCCGCCAAACTGGTTCCGTATCAGACCATCGCTGGTGCGCTCGCCCGTGGCAGGATTGATCGCCGCAAACGGGGCAGTCGCGTTGAAGCGATGGTGACGCGCGAACTCGAACAGGTCACCGTGGAACAGGTTCGTGCCTGCCTTCGTCGCGACGCTGACCGTGCCGCCGGCCTTGACGCCGTTCTGCGCGTTCTGCGAGCTGGTCTCCACGCTGAACTCCTGCATCGCGTCAGGGAAGGGCAGCGGCAGGTTGACGCCGTCATACCAGTTGTTGTGGGGCGCACCGTCCAGCAGATACTGCACACCGAACTGCTGGCCGCCGGCGACCGCGATGCCGCGGCTCTGGGTCAGACTGCGGCTCGAGGGGTTGCCCGTATCGACCGCCCCACCGGCCAGGACGACGAGGGAGGCGACGTTGCGGCCCTCGAGCGGCAGCGCCTGGACTTGCTCGTTGTTGATGACCTGCCCGACGGCAGGGTTGCGGGTCTCGACGAGCGGTGTGGCCGATGTAACGGTTATCGTTTCCCCGATCGCGCCGAGCTGCAGCGTCACGGGGATCACCGGATTGCTGTTGACCTGCAGCACGATACCGGTCTGCACGTAGGTGCGGAAGCCGGACAGTAGCACTTCGAGGTGATACGGTCCCGTCGGTAAGTTCGTCAGGGTGTACGAACCCGTCTGATCGGTCACCGCCTCCCGGCGGAAGCCGGTGTCGGTTTGTGTTGCGGTGACGGTCGCCCCCGGCAGGACGCCGCCGCTCGAGTCCGCGACAGTCCCGTTGATCTGCGCCGTGGCCTGAGCCAACGCCGTTGTGATCGAGACCAGAAGGATCAGCACGACGCAAACCATCAGACGGATCGCGTGACGCATATGCCCTCCATGAGCCAGATCTGCCGGCCCGTTTCACGAACGCATTGACTGGGTCTGTTCCCGCTCTGAGGTCCTCCCTCGTTCCTCCCTGTGTGCTCAGATGGACGGATAGCCGATGGAGGCATTATATGGAGGTCGACTTGATGGTGGATATGGTCACGATCATCGGTGACCGCGTACAAGCGATGATCAAAAGGGCCTAGCTCTCGACCAGATCAAGGCCGCTCGTCCGACGCTCGACTATGAACCTCGTTATGGCTCCATCACCGATTCATGGACCACAGCGATGTTCACCGAATCCTTAAACAAGAATCTCGGAGGCGTTGATGACGCGTGCGTTGCTGCCAAAAGGCGCGTCTGCACATCGGCCCTCTCCGCAACCATGTTCCTTCCTTGCGAGCCGGATGGCCCAGCAGTAGGCCCCTGAACGAACTACTTGTTGCCGGTCGGTGTCACCGCCAGTGTAACCGTGAGGTCAGGAATCGACGGGCGGGACACATCACGCCAGGATTTCGCGGCGGACGCTAAAACGGACCGCTTCAAAGATTTGCGAGGAAAAGCGCAGAACGGAGTGATGGCGGTGGTCGGTTTTCAAGACCACCCGTTTCAACCACTCACGCATCCCTCCGTGGAGCCATTTTATTCGGAAATCTGGGTGTGCTTGAGCCAGCTGCGAGGTTTGCCTGGGCTTTGATGCAGACCAGCGCTGTTCACCAATCGGACCCTGCGTTTTTGTGAGAGTTTTCGTTCGAAAAGGACGCGCCCAGCCGCGGGCAACGCGTCTTGGTGTCACCAACAGTGTAACCATCGCCTTCCCAAAGGATCTGATCCGGCATCGGTCCCGGTCGTGGAATCCACTGATTCATTCGCAATTCTGGCTGGCGCTGCTTGTGTAAGTCGGGACAGTGGCCAGAAACACCACCGTAAATCTGGACAAGGCAAAAGAATGCGAGACGAGTGATACGAGCGGTACTATGGCAAGATGCGAACCCGCACAACCGCTGGGCGCAAGCAGTCTTGCTCGAGTAGTTGGCGCATCGAACCAGCAGTCGCAGGATGTTCCGAATCGCCGCTGGAAACCCTGAAACGCATCGGCTCGATTAGCTGAAGAAGGTCTACCGGCCGACAGAATTGCGCTACGGGTTACCGCCGCCGTCGGATCTTCTCGAAGCGCGCGGCTCATACGATGAGCACCGATCGGCGGACGGCCTGTGCGCCACGGGTGGGCACCGCGGCGCCAGCCGCGTTTGCAGTGACCCGGACACTTCCGCTACCGGCGGCCAGAGCAATCAGGACTGGCGAACGATCCGACCATGGCGGGGTCTCAACGGCGCGGGGGCGGTGATTGGCGCTTGTCGGCGTGCGCAACCACACTCAATCTGCGAAGCTCCGTCGAGAGACGTCAGATCGAGCCGAACGCCCGTTCAGCTCACCGCGGCTGCGACCCAACACCTGGCACGAAGCGGTCCGAAACGCTGTCGGTTGTCTTGACATCGCTCAGGTCGTCTGTCAGTGTCTGCGCGTACTGCGCTGCATCTGACCTGAGTTCGCCAATCGCGCGTAGACCGTCAGGGCGAGCTCGCCTCTGAGAGGTGTCTATGCGTCGTCATCTTGGTATTGGTCCCGTCTCCGCCTTCCTCGCTCTCACCTGCGTCGGGCTCATCGCCGTGCTGCATGGAGCTGACAGCGATGCCGGGCTGGCATCGATCAAAGCCGACGCGCTCAAGGGACACATCTACTTTCTGGCGTCGGACGAGATGGGCGGTCGCGATTCCCTGAGCCCCGAGGGCCGCATCGCGGCGCAGTACATCGCGGGCTTCTACCATCGTGCCGGCCTCAAGCCGGCCGGCGACAACGGAACGTATTTCCAGAATTTCCCGATGACGGCCGGTCGCATCGATCGCGAGCAGACATACCTTCGTGCCTCGTTTGGCAAGGACGGCGTGACGACGCGCGATTTCGCGATGGGTCCTGACTACACCCTGGGCCGGCAGGGCAACGTCGACGCGTCGGCGCGGGCGCCGCTGGTGTTCGCCGGGTACGGCATCGCCGCTCCCGAGTACGCGTACGACGACTTCAAAGGCATCGACGTCCGCGGCAAGGTCGTCATGGTGCTCACGCACGAACCGCAGGAACACGACGCGAAAAGCCGGTTCAAGGGGCGCTACAACACCGTTCACGCCTTCAACTGGTGGAAGCCCGAGGTCATTCGCCAGCACGGCGCGGCCGCGATCCTGATCGTGCAGGAGAAAACGCCGGACCGGAAGACGGTGCGCAAGCCCAGCGGCCCCACCAACGGGCAGATTCGAACCGACCGCGGCTCGCATGCGCTCACCAGCCCGTTTTGGGACCTGCCGTTCTTCACTATCTCTCGACAAGTCGCCGACCAACTGCTTCGGCCGTCGGGCAGGACGATCGATCAGCTGCAGGACGAGATCGATCAAAGCGGGCAGCCGCATTCGATGGCGGTCCCGGACGTCACGGTCGATCTGCGGCGCGCAGTCAACGACCGCCAGGTCATCCAGACGCGCAATGTCGTCGGCGTGATCGAAGGCTCAGATCCGAAACTGAAGGACGAATACGTGCTCGTGACGGGCCACTACGATCACGTCGGTCAGTCTGGCCCGTTCATCTATCACGGCGCCGACGACAACGCATCGGCTGTCGCGGCGGTGATCGCGCTCGGCGAGGCGTTCAAGGCCAACGCGGCCCCGCCCAAGCGCAGTCTGATGTTCCTCATTTTCGAGGCGGAAGAGGACGGCCTGCTCGGAGCGTTCCATTACGTCGACCACCCGATCGTCGCGCTGGACAAGACCGTGGCGGTGCTGAATTCCGACATGATCGGGCGCGATGAAGACGATCCCGAGTGGGGTAGGACCGCTGAGCAGAGTCGAAACCAAGTCAACGTGATCGGGACGCTCTACAATCCCGATCTGCGCCGCGTCATCGACGGCGAGAACCAGCAGATCGGACTGACGCTCGATTACAAGACCGACGGCAACGATCCGGAGGGATGGTTCTCGCGCAGCGACCACTATCCGTTTGCGATCAAGGGTGTGCCGATGGTGCTGTTCAACACCGGCGAGCAGCCGGATTACCACACGACGAACGATACATGGGATCGGATCAACTATCCGAAGATCGAGAAGATCACGCGGCTGCTCTACCTGTCCGCGAAGGCCCTTGCGAACAATCCGGCCAGGCCGAAGTTCGTGCCGGCCAACGCCACCTCGTCCACTTCGAGCGCCGGCAGGTGAGCACGCGACGCGAACACGAGTGAGGCACACCATGACAACAATCAGAACCTCGGTAACTCCCGGCCTCCTGCTCGCTGCTTTCCTTGTGCTCCTTCTGCCGGCGATCGTGCAGGGTCAGACCAGTGCGGGAAAGATCATCGGCGTCGTGCAGGACAGCTCCGGAGGCGTGTTGCCCGGCGTCTCGATCGTCGTCAAGAATCTCGGCACCGGAAACAGCCGCGAGACCCTGACCGACGATCGAGGCCAGTTCGACGTTTCGGGTCTGGCTCCGGGCCGCTATCAGGTTGACGCCGAGCTTCAGGGGTTTCGCAAGTTCAGCCAGGGTCCGGTCACCGTGCAGGTGAATCAGGAGACTCGCGTCAACGCGATGTTGTCGGTCGGCAACGTTCAGGAGACGCTGACCGTGACAGCCGAAGGCCTCCTGGTGCAGACGACAACATCGGTGGTCGGCAAGGTCGTCGACGAGAAGCAGATTCTCCAGCTGCCGCTGAGCGGTCGCAACTTCGCGGATCTGGGGCTGCTGACGCCGGGGGTCACGACGCGGGGGCAAGGCACCAGCTCGGGCACCTCTACTTCATCGTTCTATGTGCACGGCCAGCGCAACGACGCCAACAACTTCCTGCTCGACGGCGTGAGCGACAACTCGCTCGAAGGTAACGTGCTGCAGGCCCGCCCGAACGTCGATGCCGTCCAGGAGTTCAAGATCCAGACGAGTAACTTCTCTGCGGAATTCGGACGCAACACCGGGTCGGTCGTCAACGTGGTGACCAAGTCCGGGACCAATGCGTTCAGTGGCTCTGGCTGGGAGTTCCTGCGCAGTGACAAATTCCAGGCGAAGAACTTCTTCGCCACCACCGAGCCGCCGCCGCTCAAATTCAATCAGTACGGCGGCACACTGGGAGGGCCGGCTGTCAGGAACAAGACGTTCTTCTTCGGCTCGTTCGAAGGCTACCGCGAGGGCCGCGGCCAGACGCGCCAGACGATCGTCGCGACGGCGCAGGAGCGCGCCGGCGACTTCAGCTTCCTGAGGAGGACGCTCGTCGATCCGCTCACCGGGCTGCCGTTCCCCGGCAACGTCATTCCCCTCAACCGGATCGACCCAACCGCCCTCCGGTTGCTCACCCTCATGCCGTTGCCGAACATCCCCGGCGTAGCGCCGCGGCAGAACAACTACGTGTCCTCGCCTGTCAGCCAGACCAATTACGACCAGTACATGGTTCGCGTCGACCACACGTTGAACGACAAGTGGTCGCTCTTCTATCGCCACTTCCTTCAGGACAACGACATCTTCAACCCGTTCCAGGGGTCGAATACGGCCAACTACGAGGGATTCCCGAGCACCACCGTGAGCCGTCCGCAGCACGCGACCGGCGGAGTCAACGCCGTGTTCTCGTCGAAGTTCCTCAACGAGTTCAGGGTCGGGTTCTCGCGGCTGACGAGTCAAAGCTCGAACCTGCCGCTGCTGAACCCAATCGATTACGGCATCAACTATGTCCGGCCGCAGAACGCGATCGGCGGACTCGGCCTGCCCGATATCGAGATCAACGGGATCTCGGGGATCGGCAATACGATTCAGGGACCAAGCATCGGCATTTACCAGGAGTACGAATTCACCGACGTGCTGACGGCGATCAAGGGACGCCACAACATGCGAATCGGCGGCACGTTTCGTCCGGGGAGTGAGGACATCGACAACGGCTTCTTCGCCGTCGGTCGATACGTGTTCAACGGCACCTACACCGGCGATACAGTCGCGGACTTCCTGCTCGGCAAGGCTTCGGAGTTCGACTACGGGCAGGGCCGCACGCGGATGGTCATGGTCAACAAGAACTGGGGCGCATTCTTCCAGGACGACTGGAAGGTCCGCGACAATCTCACGCTCAACCTCGGCGTCCGGTACGACTATTTCAGCCCGATCACCGACAAGCTGGGACAGACCTCGACGTTCATCGTCGACCAACCGGCGACCGGCGCGCCGCAGAGCGGTAAAGCCCAGGTGATCAACGCCGGTACCAATGGACTGCCGCCGAACGGCACGTACTTTCCCGACAAAAAGGGCGTTCAGCCGCGAGGCGGTTTTTCGTGGAATGTCAGCGGCGACGGCAGGCTCGCGGTTCGCGGCGGCCTCGGCGTCTTCCGGAACCAGCTCAGAAACAACCTGACGCTGCAGCAGATTCTCTCCTATCCCTTCTATCAGCAGCCGGTTGTGCGCGATACCTCTCTCAGCGATCCGATCAAGCCGACGACGATTCCACTCGTCGGCCAGTTGTACGTGATCGATCGGGACGTCACCACGCCGCACTCGGTGGTGTACAACATCAACACGCAGTGGCAGTTTATGACGGACACGATCCTCGAGGTCGCCTATGTCGGCAACCGCGGCTACAATCTGCTGCAGTTAGGCAACGAGCTGAATCAGCCGATCTACGTGGCGGGTCAAACGACGCAGGCCAACAAGGACCTGTTCCGACCGTTCCCCGGGTTCACGTCAGTGCTCCGGGCCTCCAATTGGGGACGGTCGGACTACAACGGCCTCGAGACGAGCGTGACGCGGCGGTTCAACAAAGGCCTGCAGTTCCAGGCCTCGTACGTGTTGTCGAGGTCGAAGGATAACTCGTCGGCGTTCCACTCGGGTGCGACTAACCGCACCTACCTGATGATGCCGCAGGACGCCAATGACAAAGATGCCGAATATGGGCCGTCCGAATTCGACGCGCGGCATCGCGTAAACCTGTCGGAGATTTTCGAGCTCCCGTTCGGCCGGGACAAACGATGGCTGCGGTCGGGCCCGCTCGCTGCCGTGCTCGGCAACTGGGCCGCCTCGAGCATCTGGACGTTCCAGTCCGGATTCCCCTACAGCATCTACGACGGCAGAGATCCGTGTCTGCGGGCGGGGAATTGGACGCCGAGCTGTCGCCCGAATGTCCAGGGTGATCCGAACGACGGCCCCAGAACCGCGGCGCAGTGGTTCAACACCGCGGCGTTTCAGGCGGCCCCCGCCGGCCAGTCCGGGAATTCGCCACGCAATTCGGTGCGCGGTCCCGGGATGGTCAACACCGATCTGTCGTTCATCAAACGTGTCCCGTTCGGCCGCAGCAAGGCGGCGGAGTTCCGCATCGAAGTCTTCAACATGTTCAATCGCGTGAATCTGGGCGTGCCGGTCACTGATCTGTCGTCGAGCTCGTTCGGACGGATCCAGGCGACGGCCACCAACGCGCGCGAGCTCCAGCTCGGTGCGAAGTTCCGGTTCTAAAAGCCGGCGGTCACGGGTGGTGTGATGACGGCCATCTCACCACCTGCCCGGCGCCGTGGGCCATGCGATCGACCAGCCCGCCCTGCCAATTCTGCGACGCGTACACGAATTAACTCCACTTTCTGGTTGCTTACTCCGTCAATGTCTGTCACCGAATACTGGCTCACAACCGAACGTCTCGGGCTGCGCCGCTTCACAGCCAGCGATGCCGACTGGCTGGCTGCGTTGTACAGCGACACCGAGGTCACCCGCTATCTGGGCGGGACGAAGGACCGCGTCAAGACCGAAGAGATGCTGACCATTCGATGTCTGCAATACTACGACGACCATCCCGGGCTCGGCATCTGGATGACACTCGATCGCTCGAGCGGCAGCCCCGTTGGCTTTCATTTGTTAAATCACATTCAGGGCGAATCGTTCATCCAGATCGGTTTTGCGCTGGTCAAGGCCGCATGGGGCAGAGGCATGGGCACCGAGATGGCGGCCGCGCTGCTCCGCTACGGCTTCGTCGAGCTCTCGCTGCCGAGCATCGTGGGCATCGCGAGTCTCGACAATCGCGCTTCGCAGCACGTGTTGGAGAAAATCGGGTTGCACCGGCGCGGGGAACGCGCATTTCCCCATCCGGCGTACGCGTCGGAAGGACCCATGGCGTGGTTCGAACGCGATTCGCGCGACTGGTTGGCCGAGTGCGGGTCCATGTGAGCGGCGGACCCGCGCTAGCTACTTTCCGGTGAAGAAAGGGCCGCTCGCGCGCTGTTCTGTCCGCGAACGAGCGGCCGGTTCACTGACCGATCGTTTCATTTTTCTCGTTTCTCTATGCAGTGGCCCACTCTCGTGGCAAAGTCGCGATGTTCATCAGGTTGTCAGCGATGACCGACGCATCTGTACCGCCCGCTCGGCTGAACTCGCCCGCGACGCTGACCTTCTTCCTTCACTGCGAGATGGTGGACCGATTCGCAGAGAGTAATTCGCGCACGGCGGCAAATAAACTCGGGCCGAAACGCATCGCTCCAAGCGCCCCGCCGTGGCTGGCACCCTCGATGACGATCAGTTCCAGCGCCGGTCGCAATTTCTTCAGTTCCTGAAAACCAAGAGGAGGTTCCCGCGCGGTGGCGCCCACGATCTGCACCGTTGATCCTTGCGGGCCGCTGATTCGTCGGCAACGCGTCGCGGCGCATCTCTATCGCGAGCTTCAAGCGCGAAGCGCGAACGGGATCGACCGCTGCCGCCCGCCGGGCAGCGACATCGCCGATCCAGATGTCCGAGTTGTTCGTTCTGAGCGTTCAGTTCAGACCGCTGTCAGGTGGCTGTTCACCGTGACGTTGCCGTGCGCGTCGCGGAGTTGCAACGTCAACGTCCGGCCGTCTGAGAGTCGCAGTTCGAGCTCCGCGTCACGGTTCCACAGGTCGGAGAACTCGATCGGACCGCTGGGCGTGAGGCGCCCCTCGATGTGCTGGACGCCTGCGACGGCCTCGTCGTGCCCTTCGTCGTACTGCTGGTACACGTTCAGGGCATAGTGGACCGTCCCGCGAAGTCGTCCCTGCTCGAAGACCTCGCCCGTTCCTGCGGGTTGCTCGATCAGCCGCATCATCGGTGACGATTCTACACCGGGTTGGCGGATCCGGCTGCCCGTCGACGTCCCCGCTCGACTGCCAAACGCTCAACCTGCCACTACGCTGCGAACCGGAACGTCCTCGGAGTCGTCGGCTGCCGTCCAGAGGTTGCCGCAGGACTCGCATCGGTCGTGCGCGGTTCCGCTCGGCAGCGATCGCATGCGCCAGGCGCTCCGGGCGCGGCGATCGACGCGCCGCGACAACCTTCGCTCTTCGCGAGAATCAAATTCCACACTCAAGCTGATTCAATTGCGATATCGTAATGGGTCTTGCCCGGGCAAATGACGGAAGAGAGGAGCTGGTTATGGCGAGATTTCTAATCACCGGTTCGTACACGACCGACGGCACGAAGGGATTGCTGCTGGAAGGTGGGTCGGGCCGCAAGGCCGCGGTGCAGAAAGCCCTCGAGGCGATGGGCGGCAAACTCGAGGCGATCTATTACGCGTATGGCGAGACGGACGTCATCGCCATCGTCGATGTGCCCGACACGGTGTCGGGGCTGGCCCTCAGCCTCGCCGCCAACGCGTCGGGCACGATCAAAGTTACGACGACCCCGCTGATCACCGTCGAGGAGATGGACAAGGCGTGTCAGAAGTCGGTCAGCTATCGGGCGGCGGGAGCGGCAGCAGTCTAGGACGAGGAACGTACGTAGTGTCCGGCTTCGGCCGGACTCCGCCGATTACTTCTGACGCGTGAAGACCATCACATTGTGGATGCGCGTGCCCTGCAGTTCGTCTGCGTGAAACGTGATCGTCATCGTCTGACCATCCTCGGAGACGACCCGCCGCGTCGTCGCGAACACCCGGCCGGCGTGACCGAGTATCGCTTCAGACGTCGAAGAGTCGACCTTCTTCAACCGGATGGTGTCGTAATCCGGCGATCCAGAGACTGGGTACTCCAGGGCATCGTAGTTGGCCACGTATTCAACGAAGGTCGGCTTCCTGGCGGCGTACGTCGTTTTGATCGTGGCCCGGTAGCCGCTGTCGTGGGGTTCGTAGGTTCGAATCTGGCTGGTGGGTGTCGGGCCGGGCGTGAACTTCGACCTGGCGACGTCGAGGTTCCACGTGCCGAGGACGCGTGGATCCCCTGGTGCTGGAGACTGCGCGACAATCGGAGAGGCGGCAGCTGCGACAGTCAGGATCGCCACGGCCAGGACGAGCGGAACGAGCGAGCGCGTTGACCGTCTACACATGACGCCCTCCTCTCCTGCAGGCTACACCCGCGCTTCGCTGCACACAAGGTGCGTGAGATGCGTTGCTGCGCACAGAGTGCGCCTGAAGGTAACGTCTTTCGGAAATTCGTTCGTACTTGAGCAGCCGGGCTCCGGGAATTCTGGTTGGACTAAGCCGCCTTTCCCCTTTCGGACCGTCGGCGGTGTATCTCGCGTGAAGTGTGGAAGGCCCGGGACGAACCTCGACCTCGATGTCGCGCTGAAGGTCCTGCCGCCTTCAGCGTCCGACGGTCCCGCTCGCAGGGAGCGATTCTTTCGCGAAGCCAAGGCGGGTCGGCGCTGAACCATCCGAACATCATCACGATCCATGAGATCAACTCCGAGGCCGTCTCGATTTCATCGCGATGGAACTGGTGGGCGGCCGCACGTTGTCGGCGCTGATTCGCGGCGGTCGCCTCGAGCTGACTTGCACCGCGTGGGACGTGGAGCCGTTCGCGCGCGCCGTCGTCTCGGAACGAGGGAAGCGGTTCGAAAAAAACCTCTTGCGCTCCCGCCCTCCCGGCGTAGACTGTGCCCGATGGAAGCCGCCGGGGAGGCTTCTGTCCCCTACCTTGGATCATCGATGGTCCCCGGAGTTGCCCGCTCTAGGCTGCTGTAACGATTTCAGCAGCCGCCCGTATTCCGTATTCGTTTCGGCGTTCGGCGTGGCGGCGTCTCGGCAACCCCAGGTCAGTCGGAAGGGAGGGGTAGGCGTGAACGCAAACGGCAGCTTCAAAGGTCAGCCCGCACCGTGCGGGAAGATCGTCGACGTGGAACACTGGGAAGACCATGATGACGACGTCGTCGTCACGCGCGAAGCGGAGTTCGCGTGCGGATGCGTGACCATTCAGCACGAGTACCACGACGGCAGCGTGAGCCGGAGAGTCGTCCGCCACGACGGGCATGTCCTCGTGGATGAGCTCCTATCTGCGGAATAGCGCCGGAGAACCACGGAGGCCGCTTCCGCACGACGCAAGACCGAACCACGGGCGGCGAGGAGCACCAGGTGACCCCGACTCATGACGTTGTGCTGGTAGGCGGCGGCGGCGCGGGCCTGCGCGCCGCCATCGCCATCGCCGAAACCAGTCCCAACCTCGATATCGCGGTCGTTTCCAAGGTGTACCCGATGCGGAGCCACACGGTTTCCGCCGAAGGGGGCGCCGCCGGCGCCATCGCCTCCGACGACAGCCTCGACGAGCACGCCTACGACACGATTTCAGGCGGTGACTGGCTGTCCGACCAGGACGCCGTGGAGGCGTTCGTCAAGGAGGCGCCGGAGGAGCTGCTTCGCCTCGAACACTGGGGCTGCCCCTGGAGCCGCGAGCCGGACGGCCGTGTGGCCGTGCGTCCCTTCGGGGGCATGAAGAAGATGCGCACGTGGTTTGCCGCCGACAAGACCGGCTTCCATATGCTGCACACGCTTTTCCAGACATCTCTGAAGTACACGGCCGTCAAGCGCTACGACGAGTGGTTCGTCACCAAGCTTCTCGTGGACGAGGGTCGCGTCCAGGGCGTGGTGGCAATCGATCTGAAGTCGGGGCGGATCGACGCCATCACGGCTCGGGCGGTGATCTTGTGTACAGGTGGTTGCGGCAAGGTCTTTCCGTTCACGACCAACGCCGCGATCATGAGCGGCGACGGGATGGGGCTGGCCTATCGCGCCGGGGCGCCGCTCAAGGACATGGAGTTCATCCAGTACCATCCGACCGGCCTGCCGTTTACCGGGATTCTGATCACCGAAGCCGCGCGCGCCGAAGGCGGCTATCTGATCAACAAAGACGGTTATCGTTACCTGCAGGATTACAAGCTGGGCACGCCGCAGCCCCAACCGGTCTTCAAGTCCATGGAGCTCGGGCCTCGCGATCGCCTGTCGCAGGCGTTCATGAAAGAGCTGGAGAAAGGCCGCACGATCGACACGCCGTACGGGCCGGTGGTCCATCTGGACCTGCGGCATCTCGGCGCGAAGAAGATCGACGCCAAGATTCCGTTCGTGCGTGAGCTGTGCAAGGAGTACCAGAATCTCGACCCCGTCACCGATCTCATCCCAGTGCGGCCGGTCGTCCACTACATGATGGGCGGGGTGCACACCGACATCAACGGCGCGACGCCGCTGCCGGGACTCTACGCCGCCGGCGAAACGGCGTGCGTCAGCATCAACGGCGCAAACAGGCTCGGGTCGAATTCGCTGCCCGAGCTGCTTGTCTTCGGCGCGCGGGCGGGCCGCGCCGCCACGGAGTACGCGTCGCGACGGCAGAACGTCTCGGCCGCGATCGTGACGCAGGCGAAGGACGAGCAGCTGCGGCTGGAGCGCGACCTGCTGAACAAGAAGGGCAGAGAGCGCATCGCCGATATCCGCGGAGAGATGCAGAAGACGATGGAAGAGAGTGCCGGGATTTACCGCACCGGCGCGGCGCTGGCGAAGGGCGTCGATTCTCTGCGCCGCGTTCGGGCCAGGTACGCCGACATCAACATCGAGGACCAGAGCCTGACCTTCAACACCGAGCGGGTGTCGGCGCTGGAGCTCTCGTTCATGCTCGACGTGGCCGAGGCGATGATCACGTCGGCGCTGAAGCGGGAGGAATCGCGCGGCGCGCATCAGCGAACCGATTTTCCAGCCCGCGACGATCGCCGGTTCCTCGCGCACTCGCTGATCTACCGCAACCCCGATGGTTCATCCCGGGTCGACTATTTGCCAGTCACGATTACCCGCTGGCCGCCGGCCGAGCGGGTTTACGGGGAGGCCGCACCGCATGCGGGACCACATCACGTTACAGGTAGCGCGTTACCGTCCGGAGAAGGATTCTGAGACCTCCTTCGATGAATTCGAGGTGCCGTGCCCGAAAGAGTGGGTGGTCCTCGACGGACTGAATCACATCAAGGACAAGCTGGACGGAACACTGTCGTACCGGTGGTCCTGCAGGATGGGGATCTGCGGGAGCTGCGGCATGATGGTGAATGGCGAGCCAAAGCTGACCTGTGCGACGTTCCTGGCCGATTACGCGCCGGGGCCGATGCGCATCGAGCCACTGCGCAACTTTCCCGTCATCCGCGATCTCATCGTCGACATCGGCGATTTCATGCGGAAGCTGGTGGCCGTCAGGCCCTGGATCGTCCGGGACCACGACAAGCCGCTGTCGGAAGGCGAATACCGCCAGACGCCGCAGGAGCTGGACGAGTACAAGCAGTTCAGCATGTGCATCAACTGCATGCTGTGTTACTCTGCGTGCCCGGTCTACGGCCTGGATCCGAAGTTCATCGGCCCCGCGGCGATCGCGCTGGCGCAGCGCTACAACCTCGATGGACGCGACCAGGGATCATCCGAGCGGATGGACGTGCTCTCGGAGCATGAAGGGATCTGGGGATGCACCTTCGTCGGTGAGTGCACGAAAGTCTGTCCCAAGAACGTCGATCCCGCCGGCGCGATCCAGCGCTACAAGCTGAGCGCAGCGCTCGAAGAAATGCGGACGTTCTTCATGCCCAGGGGGGCGTGATGTCGCAGATTCCGACCTACACGACGTATCACCCGCGCTGGCTGCGGAAGCGGGTGTCCACCTACTGGTGGCTCGAGCGCGGGTCGTATTTCGCGTTCGTCCTGCGCGAGGCGAGCTGCCTCTTCGTCGCCTGGTTCGTCGTCTACCTGCTCCTGCTGATTCGCGCGGTCACGCAGGGGGACGCGAGCTACCAGCAGTTCATGGCGTGGTCCGCCCGTCCACGGATGCTGCTGCTCGACATCGTCAGCTTCCTGTTCCTCGTCTACCACGCGATCACGTTTTTCGATGCCGCACCGAGGGCAATGGTGGTGCATCTCGGCAAGACTCGCGTGCCTGGATCGCTCGTCGGCGCGTCGCACTACCTGGCGTGGGCCGCCGCGTCGGCCGTGGTGTTCTGGCTTCTGCTGGGTGCTTAGATGATCAAGCGACATCCCGAACCATTGCTGTGGATGCTCTTCAGCGCCGGCGGCGTCATATCGGGCATGCTCATGCCCGCGCTGCTGTTTCTGTTCGGCATCGCGTTCCCGCTCGGATGGCTGAGGCCTCCGAGCCACGACCACATGCGGGCGGTGCTGGCGAATCCGTTCGTGGCGCTGGTGCTGTTCGGGTTGTGCGCGCTGTCGCTGTTCCATTGGGCCCATCGCTTCCGTCACACGCTCTATGACGGGTTGCAGATCAAGCACCTCGACGAAGTGATTGCGGCGATCTGTTATGGCGGCGCGGTCGTGGGCTCGGCCGCGGCAGCCTATCTGTTGTGGCACGCACGATAAGTTCGAACTCAAGACCTCAAGGCTCGGGATCAGACGGAAGCGCTGACCGGGCGAACTTGGGTCGCCGAAACGTTCTTGCCGGGCTCGAAGGCGACAGTCACCCGTTCCGTCAGGTCCGTTGAACCCACACCTCGCGCACGTCACAGCGGCGAAACGTGTACTTCCGGTCCTGCCGAGAAGCGTTCCCACACCTCGGTCCGCTGGAGTTGCGCGATGATGCCGGTCACACGTCGTGTCCCACCTCCTTCAAGAGATGTCGCAGGGTATGCACGCGAGCGGCAATGTCTTCTGCGCTGACGGCGTCGCCCTTGATCGACTTGGCGCTGATCAGGAGGCTGTCGAGCGCCCGCGCGATCCGAAAGTCATTCGCTTTGAAATCCTGGCGGGTTTCCTGCGCGCCATCTTCGTAGGGGTCGGTGGTGATCATGTGCCTTGCCTCGCTCTGGACTCTACTCCTACTCGACGACGAGGAACAGGCGAGGGGCTATCGCGAAAAGGTGTAGCGCAAAGCGCGCGAACGGGATCGACCGCTGCCGCCCGCCGGGCAGCGACATCGCCGATCCAGATGTCCGAGTTGTTCGTTTTCTGAGCGTTCATACCGACGGCGACCAGTGCGGCGCGTCGAGATTGATCACGCTTGTCTACGGCTATCGGCCCGCCGCGTGACGGACCGAGGCCGGCAAGCCGGACCTGTGGTTCTTCGTCGAGGCGACGGCAGAGGATCGCAGCACCGCCCGCCTGGCCGCGGTCGAGCTCGGCTGTGGTTATCGGAACCTGCGTCGGCGTCTTGATTCGGTTCGGAACGGACACCACCGGAGAGGGAAGAGTCGTCCGCTTCATCGGGGATTTAGGCCGCTGTGAGGTGGCCGTTCACCGTGACGTTGCCGTGTGCGTCGCGGAGTTGCAACGTCAACGTCCGGCCCTCTGAGAGCCGCAGTTCGAGTTCCGCGTCACGGTTCCACAGGTCGGAGATCTCGATCGGACCGCTGGTCGTGAGGCGCCCCTCGATGTGCTGGAAGCCGGCGACGGCCTCGTCGTGCCCTTCGTCGTATTGCTGGTACACGTTCAGGGCATAGTGGACCGTCCCGCGAAGTCGTCCCTGCTCGAAGACCTCGCCCGTTCCTGCGGGTTGCTCGATCAGCCGCATCATCGGTGACGATTCTACACTGGCTTGGCGGATCCGGCTCCCCTTCGACCTCCCCGCA
>WNEY01001431.1_pt1 | contig 16836 bp, 19 predicted proteins | sample 5400531 | NCBI WGS metagenome assembly WNEY01 (sample SAMN13153338, study PRJNA577476) | soil metagenome | isolation source: 200 cm saprolite under Douglas fir tree site 1 | place: USA:California | collected 2015-04-18
AGAGACGGACGGACGGCTTCAGGTCGGCGAGCGCCTCGACGTCGGCGACGGTGCGGCGCAGCGAGGCCTGCAGCACGACGCCGACGTTGTCGAGCCCTGCTTCGCGCAGCCCGCGGTAGAGGCGCAGCGTGTCGTCGGTCGTCGAGGAGTCCTCCATGTCGATGCGGACGAAGCTGCCGCGGCGCTTCGCCTCCTCGACGACACGCGTGAGGTTCGCGCGGCAGAGCGCGTAGTCGAGCTCGAGTCCGAGGCCGGTGAGCTTGACGCTGATGTTGGAGTCGAGCCCGGCGCGGTCGATCTCCGCGAGCACGTCCTCGTACGCGCGCATGATCACGCGCGTCTCCTCCTCGTTCGTGATCTCCTCGCCGAGAACGTCGATCGTCGCGGACTTGCCCTGCGCGTTCAGCGCGCGGACGGTGTGCGTGGCGTCGGAGAGCTCGGAGCCGGCGATGTATCGGCCGGAGATCCGACGAACGACCGGTCGGGGAACGGCCGGCAGGAGGCGGACGATCGCGCGGTCGAGGATCGCCACAGCGAGCCGATTATGCTCGACGCCGACTGCCGAGGACTAGCGCTCGCGCATGAAGCCCTGGCGGGCGGCGCTGACCAGCGCCACCGCCTCGGGGAAGAGCACGCGCATGGCATCGCGTAGCGCGATCGCCTGCTCGTCCGCGCCGCCTTCGACGTTCACCTGCGAGAGCGCGGCGGCCGTCAGCTCGACCGCGGTGTTCAGGGTAAGCGTCGCGAACTGCTCGCGCTGCGCCTCCTGCACCGTTTCCGCTTGCTGCTCGGCGAACTCGCGCAGCCCGCGCAGCAGATCCTCTGGATCGCCGCCGAACGAAAAGCCCATGCCGCCCTCCTCCATGCCGCCAAGGCTAGCGATTGAGGAGCGCCACGCGCGGCAACAACGCCGCTGTGGCCGCCCCGGCCAGGACCTAGCGAACCAAGGGCGCGCAGGACACGGTGCCGCTGTTCACGGCGGCGACCGTGCGCGCGAGCTTTGCGTACGCCGGCTTCTGAGAGCCGTCGGCGAAGAGGATCCCGGATTGCCACCCGGCTAGGTCGCGCTCGTCGACGAGCTGGAAGTTGAAGAAGGCGGCGACGTTCGGCTGGCAGTACGCGAGCCGGACGGCCGCGCCGAGTTGTTCGGCCTGCGCGGCGGGATCCACGGCGCGCCGGTCGTTCTCGACGCCACGGTAGGGGGCAGCCTCGTCGCTCGGGACGCTGCTCTGGAAACCGTCCTCGAGGTACCAGATCGTGACGCCGCCGGAGCCCGGCAGCGGTTGCGAGGTGCCCTTGAAGGCGTCGCGCAGCGCGGCCGTCAGCTTGCCCAGGTCGCCTTCGTCGATCGAGCTCGACCTGGGATGCGTGTGCGCGGGCGACTCGGCGTCGGTCTCGGGATACGGGTGATGGCCGACCGTGTCGAGGATGCGCTGTGTCCGCCCGCTCGCGCGGTACGCCTTGCCGATCCCTCGGATGAACACCGCCGGAGCAGTCGACGACTTCCCTTTCGCGTGCGGCGCCGTCGAGTCGATGACGTTCACTCCCGGCCGGTATGCGTGCAGTACGTCCCAGCAGCGCGCGAGCAGCGCCTCGTACTGCGCGGGCGCGCCGGCCTGCGGGCTCCAGAAGGCTCCCGAGTTCGGCTCGTTCCAGATCACGACGTCGTTCACCGTCGGGAACTGCTCAAGCAAGCCGCGGACGAACGTGCAGTATTGGTCGCGTGACGCGTCGTCGCGCGGCGCGTCCCGCGCCGGACCGGTGACGGAGAGAACGACGCGGATCCCGTAGGCAGCCGTCACCGCTCGCGACAGCTCGGTGCGTTCGGACGCCGACAGCGTCGATTCGCCTTGCTGCCACGGCACGCTGAAGCGAACCGCGCGCAGGCCGAGCGCGCGCTCGACCGACAGCGGCGCGCGCGGGCTGCGCAGCCATTTCGCCAGATCGTCGTCGACGCCGACGAGCAGGCCGGGCTGCGCATGCGCAACGGGCGCGACGAGCAACGCGAAGAGGAAGACCGGCAGACGCAGGGGCATGCACGGACACTCGGCGCGAGTTGTTAACCGCGGGCGAAGCGGTCCGTAAAGGGTTTGTCAGCGCGCGAGCTCACGGCGGCGCGAGTCGGTGCGGACGAACAGGTTGCCCATCGTCACGAGCCCGCCGATCCGCACCACAGGCGCGGCGGGACCCCTGCTGGGGCGTGAGCGGTCGAACTTGTTGCCCATGATTGCGATCGCCGTCACGTCGACCTCGACTCCGTCCGGGACGACGACGTGCACATTCCCCATCGTGCAGAAGACGAGGATCTCGACCTCCGGCCCTGCGAGGACGGCGTCTCGGAGGTCGACCGTGGCGTTCCCCATCGCGCACACCGTGATCGTGCGCTCGCCGACCCGCCAGCGGCCGCGGCGCGTGGTGTTCCCCATCACTGAGACGACCCAGCGCAGGCGAGAGCGTGCTGGCGGGCTCACCTGTGCCGGCTCCGCAGGCAGATCGCGCGTCAGCACGTCGAGCTCGCCGTGCGTCCTCGCCTCGAAGGCGCGCGACATGCGCTGGGTGAACTCCTCGAGCGTCAGCCGTCCCTCGGCTGCCCCCTCGCGGAGCCGCGCCACGGCCTGGTCGCGCTCCGCATCGGACGCGCGCAGCTCCGGAAGCTCGCCGCTCACGCTTCGAGTTCCTTGTGTGCGCGCGCTTCGAGTTCCTTGTGTGCGCCGGCCCTGATCCCGCGGATGACCTCGCGCCAGGTCTTCTGCGTCCACGCGAGCGGCACGCGCCAGACGTCGATCCCGGCAAACGCCGACACGGCGAAGACGCGCACGAGCGGCGTGCCGGCGCGCGGTGGTGGATCGTTGCCGCGCGCCCGCTTGTGACCGAAGAACGCGAAGCCGTGCAGATCGACCTCCACGCCTTCAGGGACGTAGACGTCGATCGCGCCGAACATCCCGAGCGCGACGATCGTGATCACGTCGCCTTCGAGTGTCGCCTGGCGCAGGTCGAGATCGATGTTGCCGAACGCCATCAGGCAGCCGACACGGCGCCGGACGCGGATTCGACCCTCCCGCTCGGTCGAGCCGAAGAGCGACAAGAGAAACCGGGTCGGGCTGCGTCGCGACGCGACGGGCGCGCTCACAGCCGGGAGATCGCGGACGAGCTCCTCGAGCTCGTCGTGCGTGCGCGCGAGGTATGCGCGCTCCATGCGCGCCGTGAACTCCTCGAGTGTCAGCCGGCCCTCCGCGGCGTGATCGCGCAACGACACGACGGTTCGGTCGCGGTCGGCGTCGGATGCTCGGAGGGCGGGCGTCTCGCTCATCTCAGCTCCCGCTTGTACGCCGACTGCACCTGCTGCGTCAAGGCCTCGACCGGGCCCCACGCGGACGCCATTGCGCGCGCAAACGGCGACTCGCCGTCCCCCAGCGCCTCTTCGAGGCGCCGCGCGGCCACGCCGACCTCGTCGAGGTACGCGGGCGTCGCGACCCGCGGCGGGGCTCCGATCGTCGCCTCGAGCGCCAGCGCCGCCTCTTCCGCGTCGTCGATCCCGGGTGGATTCTCGGTCAGGCGCAACGAAAGGAGCTTCTGCCGCAACTCATCCAGCTGCCCGCCGCCTGCCGTTTCCTCCGCCACCTCGCAGAGCGCGGTGATCGACACCGTCTCGCGCACGAGCGAGCGGCTCGTCACGGGGGCGCCGGCGGCGTCGAGCGCGAGCCACGTGCGTCCGTGTCCGCCGTCGAAGGCGCAGAGATACACGCGCCGTCCGGCGGACGGTTCCGCAGCGAGCACGGCCTCGACGCGCTCGCCCGGCCCTGCGTGCTCCGCGGCAGCCTCGGCCGCGCGGCGGAGGTCGTCGTCCAGCCCCACGCCCTGAGCTTAGTGGCCACTAGGGGCCTGTCCGGAAAGTGGCCACGGTGGATGACACGCGGCACGGGCCGGGAGGCAAGGACGCAGGCGTCGCCGATATGCAGGCATATCGGCGGGGCCGAGGACGCAGCATCGCGGCCCGTGACGCCTGTCAGGCGCCCTGGTTCATTTTCCGGACAGGCCCCTAGTGCCCCTTCCAGCAATCCAAGCTGGGCTCAATTACTGGAAGGGGCACTAGACTCGCGTTCCGTGGGGACAGCGGTGACCGCGCGCAGGTTGTTCGCGCCGCTCGGGCCGACGTACGACCGCTACAGCGCGCTGCTGTCGTTCGGGCAGGATCCGCGCTGGCGCCGGTTTCTCGTGGCGAGTGTCGACGCGGGTGCCGGCGACACCGTCCTCGACGTCGCGACCGGTACGGGACTCGTCGCGCGCGAGCTCGTGCGGCAGAAGGGATGCGCGGTCGTCGGGCTCGACCAGAGTCCCGAGATGCTCGCCGCCGCGGGCGAGCGCACCCGCGGCCTCGACGTCAACCTGATCGAAGGGCGCGCCGAGGAACTGCCGTTCCGGGACGCCGAGTTCGACGCGCTGACGTTCACCTACCTGCTGCGTTACGTGGATGATCCGTCCGCGACGCTGCGCGAGCTCGCGCGTGTCGTTCGTACCGGGGGAACGATCGCGATGCTCGAGTTCGCGCTCCCGCGCGGCCTTTGGCGGCCGCTCTGGGAACTCTGGGTGGGCGTCGGACTGCCGCTCGCGGGACGTCTGATCTCGCCCGGCTGGTACGAGGTCGGCCGTTTCCTCGGCCCGAGCATCCGAGGCTTCTACGAACGCCACGACCCGGTCGCGCTGTTCCGCGAAGCGGGAATCGTCGACGTTCGCGCGCGGCGGCTCAGCCTCGGCGGCGGCATCGTTGTTTGGGGCCGGCGCGCGTGAGCACCGAGTCCCGCCCGGCGTTCTACGCGCTGGCGTCCGGCGGGTGGCGCGACTACGTGACGCTGCTTCACCCGCCGTACACGGCCTGGCACCTGTCGTACGTGGCGATCGGCGCGGGGCTCGCGCCGCACTTCTCGTGGACGCGCGCCGGCGCCGCCCTGCTGGCCTTCGCGCTCGCGCTGGGTGTCGGGGCGCACGCGCTCGACGAGCGGAGGGGACGCCCGCTGCAAACGCGAATCCCAGACGCAACGTTGGTTGCGCTCGCAGCCGTGTCGATCACCGCCGCCGTCGCGCTCGGCGTCTATGCGTCGATTGCGTGGACCGCGGCGCTCGTGCCTTTCGTGGCCCTCGGCGCTTTCATCGTCGTCGCCTACAACCTCGAGCTGTTCGGCGGCCTCTTCCACAACGGGTTCTGGTTCGCGCTCGCATGGGGCGCCCTGCCGGCGCTCTCCGGCTACGTCGCGGAAACAGGCACGGTCCGCGGCGAGGCGATCGCCGCCGCGCTGTACGCGACGCTGTTGTCCGCCGCGCAGCGAGTCCTCTCGACCCCCGTGCGCGAGACCCGCCGGCGAGTCGCCACGGTCGAGGGCGCGATCGAACTGCGGGACGGAACACGCACGCCGGTGACGCGCGAAACGCTGATGGGAACGCAGGAAACCGCATTGCGGCTGCTGGCCGCGGCGACGGTCGCGCTGGCCGTCGCATTGCTCGCCGTGCATCTGTAGGCCGAATTCCGTGTTCGCCGGCGCCGCGGCCGAGCCGCGGCGCTCACCACCCATCCACCGAAGCAGAGCTCCCCACGACAACCGACCAATTGCGAGCGCGCAAAGCGCGCGAGCCCCGAGCGTGAGCGAACGCGAAGCGAGGGAATACGATGGACGCGTTTTCGCCGGCGGCGCGGCTCAGCCGCGTCGCCCACAAACGTCAATCGAAGCAGAGTTCCCGGGCCGCCGACCAATCGCGCGGCGCAGCCGCGCGCCCCGAGCGTGAGCGAACGCGAAGCGAGGGAATACCATGCGCACAGTGGACTCCGTGACGACCTTCCGGATTGCGTTCGCGGCTTCGGTCGCACTCGTGGTCCTCGCGCTCGCCGCAGCGCTGCTGAACCGCCTGCCACGGCTGGTCCTCTACGTCGTCGTGCTCGCAATCGGCGGCTTCGCCGTCGCGGGCTGGGTTTTCGTCGCGCTCGAGCCGAGCACGAATCTCGCCGCCGCGGCCGGCGGGCTGACCGCGTCGCTGCTTGCCGCCGCCGCATCTCTCGGCGTGCAGTGGGGCGTCGGCCGCGCACGCCGGCTGGAGCGGGACGTCGCAACAGCGGAGGCACGGTTGAGCGCGCTGATCGCGGAGGAAGCGGATGTGCGGGCGAAAGAGCTCGAGCGCACGCTCGCCCGCGCGCGTGCCGACTCGGTGTCCCTCCTCGCCGAAGAGCAGCGCCGGATCGCGGAGGAGCGGCGCGACGCGATCGCCGAGCGCGAGCGCATCGCCGGCGCAGAGCTCGGCGCCGCGCTTGCGACGACGCAGCAACGGGTCGAGCAGCGGCTCACCGAATGGGGCGAAGACCTCGAGCGCGCACAGGAACATCTCGCCGAGCAGCTCCAGCGGCTCGCGGCGCGCCAGCGACGGCTGATCGAGGAGGCCGAGGAGCGCCTCGCGGCGGATGCCGAGCGGCTCGAATCCGAGAGCGAGGCACAACGCGCAGGGCTCGTCAAGCTCCGTGAGGACCTCGAGCGCGCAACCGAGGAGTCGATCGCCGCAGCGCGCGCCGAGCTCGATGCGCATGCGGCCGACCGGCGGCGCGCGCTCCACGAGTTGAGCGAGCGGCTGCGCAGGCGCGAGCGCGAGCTGAGCGAGCGGGTCGAGCACGAGGAAGCGGAAGCAGTCCAGCGGATCAAGGCGGCGTTCGGTGACGTCGAGCGACGGCTCGCTGACCGGCTCGAACGTGTCGTCGAGCGAACGACGAGCCAGCACGTCGAAGCCGCGACGATGCAGTTCGTCGAAGAGGTGAAACGCTCGCGCGAGGAGGCGGCGCGACGGTTGTCACGCGAGCTCGACCGCGCGGTGCAGGCGTTTGCGCACGAGGCGCAGGGCGCGCTCGGCGAGCGGATGACCAGCGTGGGCGAGAACGCGGCGCAGCGCCTGGAGCACCGCCTGACCGAAGCGGGAGCCGCGCTCGAGCGTCAGCGGGAGGAGGTCGTGCGCGCGATCGAGCAGCGGCTGAACGAAGCAGAGGAGGATTTCCGCCGCCGGCTGGCGGAGCTCGCGGCCGACAGCGAGGCCGAGCGGGGCGTAATCGAGGCGCGCTTGCACGAGCTCAGGCGCCGGATCGACCAGGCCGTGGCGTACGCGCAGGAGCGCGTGTCGGCGCTCGAATCGTCACGTTCGGCGTAACGTTTCTCCGCCAACTTCTGCACGGAAGGGTTCGTCTAGGTAAGCGCGAACCCACGCACGATGTCCGAGTTGATCGAGATCACCCCAACCCCTGCCTCGGAGCGCGACAAGGTCGAGGGCTGGCGCCTGCACGTCCTGATCGAGGCCGGCTACCCGCTCCCGCTCGCCGAGCGCCTCGCAGGCAGCCAGGCAGACCTGCACACGGCGGTCGATCTCGTCTCGGCCGGGTGCACGCCCGAGACCGCCTCCGAGATCCTCCTGTAGCGTTCGTCTCCCCGCAGTAGTCCGAATCTTCTACCTCTGGTAGACCGCCGGGTATCCTTCCGGGAGACCGGCTGTGATCACCGACATCAATCCCTTCGTCTACTCGCGGCCGATCGCGCCCGACGAGGTGATCGACCGCGACGAGGAGACGCACAAGCTGCTGCAGTGGGCCGTCGGCGGCCACTACGTCCGCCTCGTCGCGCCGCGCAAGTACGGAAAGACGAGCCTGCTCGGACGCGTGCTGCGGGACGGCGAGCGCGGCGAGGGGTTGGTCCCGATCCTGGTCGATCTCTACGGCGTCCTCTCGATCGCGGATGTGACCGTCCGGATCGAGCGGGCGTATGCGCGCCAGCTCAAGGGCAAGCTCCGCGCGCGGATCGAGGAGCTCCTGCAGAGCACGGGGCTCGGACTCTCGCTCGGCGCGTACGGCGTGAGCGCGAAGCTCCAGATCGACCCGAAGGTCGACCCTCTTCCCGCCCTTCACGCGCTACTCGACCTCCCCGTCCGGCTCGCGGACGGCGGCGGCACGCGGGCGCTGATCGTCTTCGACGAGTTCCAGGACATCGCCAAGGTGAAGGCGATGGATGCCCTCCTGCGGAGTCACATCCAGCACCAGGGCGAGGTCGCGTCCTACGTCTTCTCCGGTTCGGAGCCGGGGATGATGGAGCAGCTGTTCGAGGACAAGGAGCGGCCGCTCTACGGCTCCGCCGTCCCGATGCGGCTCGAGCGGCTGCGGAGCGAGGACATCGCCGCGTTCGTGATCGACCGCTTCCGGGGAACGAGCCGCGGCGCCGGCGAGGCCGTCAACCCGTTGCTCGAGACCGCGGCGGGGCATCCGCAGCGCGCCATCCTGCTCGCGCACCGGCTCTGGGAGGAGGTCGACGAAGGCGCGACGGCGACGCTCGAGGACTGGCGCGGGGCACATGAGTCTGCGCTCGCCGAGCTGAGCCCGGAGTTCGATGCGCACTGGCGCAGCTTCGGCACCACCGAGCAGAAGGCGCTGCGGGCTATTCTCGCCGGGGACGGCTCGCCGCTCGGCGCACGCGTGCTCGAACGCCTCGACTTCGACAAGGCCACGGCCTTCAAGGCCCTGCGCCGCCTCGTGGCCACGGCCAACGTGGAGCAGCGCGACGGAAGGTACGACATCGTCGACCCACTTTTCGCGGAATGGATCCAACGACTGCGCGATTACCCCGCGTAGCATCTGAGCCGTGAAGGTCGAAGCAGTCGAGTACGGCGACCGCAAGGTCTTCTCCGTCGCGTCCTTCAACCGCGGGGTTGCTTCGTGGCTCGCGCGGCTGCCGACGGTCTGGGTCGAGGGCGAGGTGACCGAGCTGCGGCGGCACGAACGTTGGGCCTCCGTGTTCTTCACGCTCAAGGATCCCGACGACGGCGCGTGCCTTCCCGTCTCGATGCCGCGCGGCCGCTTCGACGCGCTGCGGCTCGATCTCGCGGACGGCGAGCGCGTACACGTCTTCGGCCGGCCCGAGCTGTTCGAGGCGCGTGGCGACTTCCGCCTGCGCGCGCTGTCGATCGAGCGCTTCGGGATCGGGCAGCACCTCGCGGCGATCGAGCGGCTGAAGGCGAAGCTCGCCGCGGAAGGCGTATTCGCCGCCGAGCGAAAGCGTCCGCTGCCGCGGCTCCCGCGCAGGATCGGGCTCGTGACCGGGAACGACGCGGCAGCGAAGCGCGATGTGCTCACGACGATCACCGCACGTTTTCCGCCGGCGCGCATCGTCGTCGCCGAGACCTACGTGCAAGGGCCCCGCGCAGCGGTCGCGATCGTCGAAGCCCTCGGGCGGCTGAGCGAGGAGCCGGAGCTCGACGTGATCGTGCTCGCGCGCGGCGGCGGCTCGTTCGAGGACCTGTTGCCGTTCAGCGAGGAGCGGTTGGTTCGAGCGGTTGCGTCCTGTCCTGTGCCGATCGTCTCCGCAGTGGGCCACGAGCAGGACACGCCACTCTGCGATCTCGCCGCCGATGCGCGCGCATCGACCCCGACCGCGGCGGCGCGCCTCGTGGTCCCGGACCTCGCCGAGCTTGTCGAGACGCTCGACCGCGCACGTTCCTCCCTGCAGCGTTCGGTGCGGCGAACGCTCGAGCGCGAACAGCAGCGCCTGATGCACATGCGAGCTCGGCTCGAGCGCGCGCCGACGCTCGCACTCGAGCGCAAGCGTGCGTCACTCGAGCACGCGCACGGACGGCTGCGCGCGCTGTCGCCACGGTCGACGCTCGCGCGGGGTTACGCGATCGTGCGCACGGCTGATCGAGTCCTGCTCGCGCCTCCCGCGTCCGGCGCGCATGTGGACGTCGAGGTAGCGGAGGGGCAGTTCGGAGCGACAGTTGACTGAGCCGAGCTTCGAGGAGGCGCAACGTGAGCTCGAGAAGATCGTCGAGCGCCTGGAGCACGGCCAGGCGCCGCTCGACGAGGCGATCGCACTCTGGGAACGCGGCGAGCAGCTGTACAAGCTCTGCCACGAGAAGCTCGACGGCGCGCAGGGCAAGATCGAAGAGCTCGCCAAGCGCGTTGAGTCAGCGCGCCCCGGCTAGCCGTTCGCCGTACGCAACGAGATCCTCTCGCGCGCGCGAGGGCCCGCCCGGAAAGTCGTCCCGCGCGGAGAACAGCTCGCAGCGCACGCCCGCCTCGCGGCACCGGCGCACTACCTCGCCGGGCACTTTGCCGGCGAACGTCGTCTCGTCCACTGCACCTTCGCCGGTGACGACCAGGTCGTAGCCGCTCGGGTCGAAGCGGACGATGTCGAGGACGAGCGGGGCGCCGGGGACGAGCTTCGCGCCGAGCGCCGCGAACGCGCCGCCGAGCCCGCCCGCTGCGCCCGCGCCGGGAACGTCAGGCAGCCCGAGGAGGCGCTCCCGCAGAATCGCGAGGTCCTCGGGTCTCGCTCCTTTCTGCGCCGCAAAAACGTCGACGGCGTCCATGAGCGGCGACGCAACGTCGCACGCAACCGTGGTTGGAACGGGCACTGTCTGAGCTTGTGGCTCTGAGCCACTATCTCGAAAGGCGTCACGAAGCCCCGCGCCGCCGTCTACGTTGACCGTGCCGCCCAGGCAGACGAGCAATTCGTCCGCTTTCCGCACTGCGACAAGGATCAGCTCGCCCAGTCCGCGTGACGAGGCATGCAGCGGATCGAGCCGGTCGACGGTGTGAAAACCGAGCACCGTGGCCGATTCGACCACCCCCGTTCGAGCTTGTGGCTCTGAGCCACAAGCTCCGGGAGGGAGCAGGAGCCACCGTGCGTCGAGGTCGCCGCCGAGGGGGGCGCGGACCCGCGTGCTCCGCCACTCGCCGCCGAGCGCACGCTGCAGCACCTCCGCCGTGCCGTCGCCGCCGTCGGCAACCGGCAGCGCGTCTGCTTCGGCGCCGCCGCGCCTCAGGCCTTCGACGAGCGCGTCAGCCGCGTCGACCGCCGACAAAGCCCCTTTCAGGCTCGTCGGCGCCGCGAGGACTCTCATCCGGCTCCTCCGCCTGAATCTCCGCCTGCGCTGCGTCGGGCATCACCTTCAGCATCGCGAACGAGAGCCCCTCGCGCGCGAGGAACAGGAGGCCCGCGCCGACGCCGACGGACGCTTCGATCGCCTGCAATCCGATCCCGTACGCGAAGCCGCGCGTGTAGCCCACGCCGTACGAGCTCAGCGGCAGCGCGATCGCGGCCTGGACGAGGCCGACGTTGCCGGGCCAGAGTGGGAAGACCGTCGCCACGTTCATCAGCACCAGCACGAGCCCGGCGGCGGACAGCGGCTCGTAGATGTGGAACGCGCGCATCGCGGTCCACACCGCGAGCAACTGGCAGAGCCAGCCGGCGACTTGAAAGAGGATCGCCTCTGCGGACGCGATCGGCGCCTTCAAGACGCCGAGCCCCTGCCGCGCCATCGTCACGATGCGACGAACGGCACTCAACTCGTCGAGGGGCGAGCGGTCCTGACGGCGCGCGCTCGCGATCGCGAATGCGAGCAGGGCGATGCCGACGCCGACGAACACCTCGAGGCTCGTAACCGCCCAGGACGGGATCTTCGCCGTCAGCAGGACGTAGACGATCAGCATCATCACCGGCACGAGGTCGAACACGCGATGCGCGAATACGGTGCCGACGAGCGTCGCCCACGCACCGCGGCGCGCCGGCAGCTTCCGCGTCAGCACCGCGACGCGCGCGAGCTCGCCGATCCGGCCCGGCAGGACTGCGTTCGCGAACAGCCCGATCGAGAACGCGGAGAAGACGAGCGGGTAACGCGGCCTCGGCGGAGGGATCGCCTGGCCGATCACCGTCTTCCACGCGAGCGAGCGCGCGATGACCGAAACGAGGTTCAGGCCGATCGCGGCGAACACCCACCGCCAGCGCACGACACCGAAAGCGTCGGCGATGCCACTCCAGGAGGGGCCGCGAAACCAGATCACCGCGATCACGCCCGCGGCGGCGGCCAGCACGACGACCGCCCGCACCCAGCCCGCCCGCGGCACGTATCTCACGTCAGCGTTCCCGCGGCGACGCGGGAGACCCGCGGCACCGCCGTCGGCGCCCGCGTCTCCTCGTAGATCTCGAGCAGCCGCGCCGCGATGCGGTTCCACGCGTACCGCTCCTGGGCGAGCTCCCTCGCCGCCGCGCCGCGCTGCTGCCGCGCATCCTCGTCCGCGAGCAACTCGATCACGGCGTCGGCGAGCGCGCCGGCGTCGCCGGGCGGGACGAGCAGCCCGGTCTCCGGCGTGACGACGGCGCGGTAGCCGGGGATGTCCGACGCGACGGCCGGAACGGCGCACGCGAACGCGCGCGTGAGCACCATCCCGAAGCTCTCGCCCCCGAGCGAGCACGCGACCAGCGCTTTCGCCGCGAGCAGCTCGCCGGTCAGCTCCTCGTCCGTGAGCACGCCGAGGATGTCGATGCCGTCATCCGGCGCGCGCTCGCGCGCAAGCACGAGCCGCACGGCAAGCTCGTCCGCGCCCACGAGTCGGAGCCGGGTACCCGTCCGCTTGTGGATCTCCGGCCACGCGCGCACGAGCACCTGCATCCCCTTGCGCGGATCGTGGCGGCCGATGAAGATAACGCGCTGCTCGCGTCCACCGGGCTCCGCGTGCGACGGGACGAGCACGCCGTTCGGCACGATCGTGTACTCACCGGGAAGCCAGCGCGCGGCGGAGTCGCGCGCCTGCTCCGAGACGGCGATCCGCCGGTCGATGCGATCGGCGAGGAATCCCCAGACCGGCGTAGCCATCTTCATCCAGCCGAGGTGGCCGTTCGCGTGGAACGTCGCCACCGTCGGCCCGTCCCACAGCGCGAGCGCGGCAACGCCGATCGCCGGCGTCATCGGCTCGTGGACGTGGATCACGTCGAAGCGCTCGCGCTCGAGGATTCGTTTGATCCGCGGGACCGTCGACGGGCTGAGCACGATGTTCGGCAGCGACCCGTTCGCCGGGACGATCACCGAGCGGCCCACCGGCAGCACCTCCGGCGGCGGCTCGCCGAGACGGCCTCGACCCGGGTGGAGCATGTGTGTGAACGAGCCCGGCGGGTCGTTCCCGATCACGAGCTTCGCGTCGACGCCGAGCGCGCGGAGGGCACGCAGCTGCTGGTCGGCGTGGTCGACGACGCCTCCCCAGAAGGACCACGAGTAGGGAACGACGATCGCGACCTTCACCCGCGTCAGTATCCCGGAAGCGGGCTTGTCCCTCGCTTCGCTAGCGCTCACGCTCGGGGCTCGCGCCCGGTGCGCGCTCGCATCGGTCGGCGGAGGTTGGAACGCTGGCTTCGGCGTTGCGCTGGCGAGGGGCGCGGCACAGCCGCGCCCCGGGCGAATGCGGCCCGGTGGGCGGAAGCCGGCGCGGAGGCGCTAGCCCGCGAGCGCCGTCAGCGCGAACCGGGTGGTGAAGCCGAAATGCACAGGCTCCTCCGACGCCGAGAACAGCGCGAACAGATCGCTGGCGGACGGCGGCCCCACGCGGGCATCGAGCCGAACGCCGTTCAGCTCGAGGTGATCGCGCAGGCCGGTGCCGAACTCACGGATCTGGCTGGTATCCCAATTCCCCATGCCATGGAAGTTGCCGGACGGGGCGAAAACTTGCGAACCCACCGACCGAAGCGGAGCACCTCCGCCCGCCAACCGAACGCCCCGCCGGCGGCGCGTCCCTGCCGCGCCGCACGCAAACCCACCGACCGAAGCAGAGCACCTCCGCCCGCCAACCGAACGCCCCGCCGGCGGCGCGGCCCTGCCGCGCCGCACGCAAACCCACCGACCGAAGCAGAGCACCTCCGCCCGCCGACCAATCGCGCGCCGAAGGCGCGCCCCAAGCGTGAGCGAACGCGAAGCGAGGGACTAGAGTTCCGCCCATGTTCGAGGGCGGGCTCGCCGAGCTCCACACCCACCTCGGCGGCTCGGTCGCCTCCGACATCCTCTGGAGCCTGGCCCACGAGCAGGGAATCGCGCTTCCTGTCAAGGATTACTGGGAGTTCGACCGGCTCGTGACCGTCAGCGATCCTCGCGGGGTTGCGAACCTCGACGCTCTCGACGCGATCTACCACTGGACGGAGCTGATCCAGTCGTCGCCCCTCGCCGTCGAGCGCTCGGTGCACGCCGCAATCGGCGGCGCCTTCCGCTCCCAGGGGATCACGACGCTCGAGCTGCGGTTCAACCCGATGAAGCGGAACCGCGGCGGCGAGCGTGACCTCGATCACATCATCCTCGCCGCAATCCGCGGCCTCGACCTCGCCCGGCTCGAGTACCCACAGGTGCGCGCAGGGCTGATCCTGATGATGGATCGGACCTTCACCGCGGCACAGAACGCGATCATCGTCGAGAAGGCGATCCGCTGGGCGCCGCGCGGGATCGTCGGCGTCGACATCGCAGGGCCGCGCCCGAACGGCGTGCGCTACGACTACCGCCAGGCCGTCCCGATGGTCGAGACCGCGCGCGAGGCGGGGCTCGGCGTGACGATCCACGTCGGTGAGGAGGGTGGTGACGTCGGCCGCGAGGAGATCGGCGAGGTGATCGAGGCGTTGCGCCCGGACCGGATCGGCCACGGGATCCTCGCCGCCGGCGATCCCGAGCTGATGGCGGCACTGCGCGAGCGCGAGATCGTGCTCGAGATCTGCCCGACGTCGAACCTGTTGACCAAGGCGCTGCCCGACGACGAGGCGGTACGCGAAACGTTCCGGACGTTTGCCGACGCAGGCGTCCCGTTCACGATTGCGACGGACGGCCCCGAGATGATGCGCACGCACCTGCGCGACGAGTTCGAGCTGCTCCTCCGCGTCGGCGCGCTGGACGAGCCGGAGTTGCGCGCGGCGAACGCGCGCGGGCACGAGGCAAGCTTCATCGGCCGTGCCCGCGCGGACGCGCTCGTTTAGTTAGTTGTCCCTCGCTTCGCGTTCGCTCACGCTCGGGGCTCGCGCCTGCGGTGCTCGCATCGGTTGGCATTCGGAGGAACGCTGATTTGGCATCGGCTGGTGGGCAGCGCGGCTGAGCCGCGCTGCGCGCGAACGGCTTTATCCGCCGGAGGTCGTCGTAGTGCCGCTCGTCGGCGCCGTCGACGCAGGCGCGGTCACAGCGCCCGCGCTCGCGGACGTGGACACGAGGAGGACCTTGTAGCGCGTGCCGTCCGCGGTGTTCATCAGCGTCACGGCCTTGCCGAGCTGGAGCGTGATGGTCGGCGCGCCGGAGGCAAGGGAGCCGCCGGCGACCGAGATCTTCGCGGTCGTCGCGGTCAGCGCCACGAGGTGGAAGAGCGGCGCGGCGGCGGGGAAGTCGGCGTTGACGCTCACCGGCTCCTCGACTCCGTTGACCGAGAGGATCGCCGACTGGGGCGCCGGTCCAGGCGCCGTCGGCGTCGAGTTCGACCCGGAGGGCGGGACCGCGCTGCCACCGGTCGCGTCGACAGGCGGCTTCTTCGCCTTCGACGACCCCGACGAGCCGGACGACTTGGAGGATCCCGAGGATGCGGTCGCGCCCTGCTGCTGGAACGGATCCTTGCTGGAGAAGCGCGTGAAGCTCGTGAGCTGACCGTCGAGCGGCGTCGGCGAGAGGTCAGCGTTGACCACGAGCGCGTCCGTGCTGCCCGACGACGTCGCGGCGGCCGGCGTCGCGGTCGCGGCCGGAGTCGCGGTCCCCGACGGCGTGGGCACGGCGGGCGTCGGCGTCGCGGGCGCAGCCGCCGGCTGGACGTGCGCAACCGGCTTGGGGTGCAGCATCTTCAAGGTCTTCGGCACCTGGTAGGCGAGCAGTGCCAGGAGCAGCACGCCGCCGATCGCCGCGATCTTCTTCTGCCGCTTGGCCTTGGCCTTCGGATCGAGGAGGTCTGCCTTCGACATTACGGCCCCACCCCGCTCGCCACGGCCGGGGGCGGCGTTGCAGGCGCCGGGGTCGTCGTCGCAGGCGTCGTCGACGTGGTGGTTGCGGGGGGCGGCGCCGGCGTGACGGTCGATGCCGGTACACCCGTCCCGTACACGTACGCATTCACGTGCAGCGTGGCGTGGATGCTCGGAAAGCCGCCCTGTCCTTCGGCGAAGTCGATCGACCCGATCGAGAACAGGCGACCGGCCGCGCCGAGCTTCCCGCCGCGAACGCTGACGAGGTTCCGCAGCCGGAAGAGGAAGTCGTTGAGGTCGTAGAAGTTGCCGTTGAACTCCAGCGAGATCGGCACCACCTGGTAGCCCGTCCCCGGTCCCGCCGGGCTCGGCGAGATCGAGTCGAACTCGATCCCGGAGTCGCTCGCGGTCTGGTTGAGCTGGAGCAGGATGCCAGGCATGTCGAGCCGGTCGGGCATCGCCTTCACGAGCTTGAACAGGTCGGCGACGTGGATCGGCTGCGCGGGCTTCTGCTCGGCGAGCGCGCGCGCCTGGACGATCTGCTGCTGGGTCGACGCGATCTCCTTCGTCAGGCTCGCTGCCTTGTCCCGCTGGGGCAGGACGAGCAGAAACATTCCCCCGGCGAGCATCAGGAGCGCGACGATGCCGACGACGACGCTGGCCGCGACCGGGGAGAGCTTGCGCTTCTTCGTCTTCACGACGTTGCCCCTGCCGCGCGGATGTCGGCGACGATCGTGAACGTCACGAGCCCGTGCTTGCCGCTCTGTGCGTACTCGCTGTGCTGCAGCTGAACGTTGGTCAGATCGGGAACGATCTCGAGACGGGAGAGCAGCCGCGCAACACTGTCGTGCGAGTACGTCGACCCGTTGATGCTCAGTCCCTGGCCCGTTCCCGGAGCATTCAGTGTCATTGCAGAGAGCCAGACGTCCGTGGGAAGCACGAGCGAGATCTCGCGCAGGATGCGATCCCAAGCGACACGCCCGTTGAGCGCGCCCTGCAGCGCCGTGATGCGCTGCGACTCCTCACCCGCGAGCGTCGCATCCGCCCCGGACTGCTTGGGCGGAGGAGGCGGAACGAGCGCGAGCTCGGC
>WNEY01001432.1_pt1 | contig 16831 bp, 18 predicted proteins | sample 5400531 | NCBI WGS metagenome assembly WNEY01 (sample SAMN13153338, study PRJNA577476) | soil metagenome | isolation source: 200 cm saprolite under Douglas fir tree site 1 | place: USA:California | collected 2015-04-18
CGAGGCGCAGCCCGGGCGCTTCGTCCCCAAGGCGCTGCGCGCCCGCGCCGAGATCTTCGATCGGCCTCGATTCAAGGAGCAGATCGCGAAGTACGTCGAGCAATGTCTCGGCGCGGGGCCGCGATGCTGAAGGCCCACTCCCGCGTCTTCGAGCAGCTCACCCTGCTGGCTGATCTCGTCCTCATCGGGGGCTGCTGGCTGCTCGCCTACGCGCTCCGGTTCTACGTCGTCGGACCGGCGCTCGTGACTCCCGACGTCCCACCCCTCCGCGACTACCTGCTCCAGCTCGTCCCCATCCTCGTCGTGTGGGGCTTCGCCTTCCGCTGGTTCGATCTCTATCGGCCACGGCGCCTGGCGTCCCATCTCTCCGAGTGGGTGGACGTCGCCAAGGCCTCCACGCTCGGCGTGCTGGTCCTCCTCGCGATCATGACGCTGGCGTTCCGCGGCACCGAGTATTCCCGCGTCGTCATCGTCTATTTCTGGGTGCTCTCCATCATCACCGTGAGCTTGTGGCGGGCGGTGTTCCGCGAGGGCTTGCGGGTTGCGCGACGGGGTGGCCACAACCTGCGCCGCGCCCTCATCGTCGGCGGCGGGGGCCCAGCCACCGCCATCGAGGCCGCCGTCCGCCGAAGGCCGGACGTCGGCGTGCAGATCCTCGGCGTGGTGGGGGACAAGCAGCACGACGTGGCGGTGAGCGCGGCCTGGCTGGGACGCTTCGAGGAGCTGCGGGCGGTCCTCGATCGCCACGAGGTCGACATGGTCTTCGTCGCACTGCCCCATGCCGACTACGGCCGGCTGGGCGCGGTGCTCGCCGACATCGGCGACGATCCGATCGCCATTCATCTGGTGCCGGACGTCTACAGCCTGGCCTCGCTGCGCGGCGGCATCGAGGAGTTCGAGGACGTGCCGGTGATCCACCTGCGGGAGTCGCCGCTCCACGGGTGGAACACGGTCCTCAAGCGCGGACTCGACGTGGTCGGTGGCGCGCTGGCGCTCACGCTGACCGCGCCCGCCATGGCGGCGATCGCCGTCGCCGTCAAGCTGACGTCGCCGGGCCCCGTGCTGCTGCGCCAGGAGCGCATGGGACTCGACGGCCGCAGCTTTCAGATGCTCAAGTTCAGGACGATGCGCGAGGACGCGGAGGCCGCGTCGGGGCCGGTGTGGGCGGCGCCCGGCGACCGGCGGCGCACGGTCCTGGGGACGCTGCTGCGCGGCTTCAGCCTCGACGAGCTGCCCCAGCTCTTCAACGTGCTCCGCGGCGACATGAGCCTGGTGGGCCCGCGGCCGGAGCGTCCGTTCTTCGTCGAAGAATTCCGGAGGAAGATTCCCGGCTACATGCTCCGGCACAAGGTGAAGGCGGGCATGACGGGCTGGGCCCAGGTCAACGGGTGGCGCGGCAACACGTCGCTGGAGAAGCGGATCGAATACGACCTCTACTACATCGAGCGCTGGTCGCTGGGGCTCGACGTCAAGATCCTGGCCCAGACGATCTGGCGCGGCTTCTTCAGCACGAACGCCTACTGACCGTTCCCGCGTGGTCTCTTCCACTCCGGTGCCCCGCGTCTCGATCATCATTCCCGTGTTCAACGAGGCGGCCACGATCGAGACCGTCGTCGAGCACGTTCGCCGCGCCCCCCTCGAGGGCGAGCGCGAGATCATCGTGGTGGACGACGGCTCGTGGGACGGCACGTCCCAGAAAGTCGAGAAGCTGGCGGCCCAGAACCCCGACCTGATCCGCTTCGTCAGTCACGGCGTGAACCGCGGCAAGGGGGCGGCCATCCGCACCGGCATCGCGCACGTGCGTGGCGACATCGTCCTGATCCAGGACGCCGACCTCGAGTACGATCCCCGCGACTACGCGTTGCTCCTCGAGCCCATCCTCGACGGCCACGCCGACGTGGTCTTCGGCAACCGCTTTCACGGCGGCCCGCACCGCGTGCTCTACTTCTGGCACTACGTCGCCAACCGTGCGCTCACCCTCGTGACGAACGTGGTGACCGGCCTCAACCTGTCCGACATGGAAGTCGGCTACAAGGCGTTCCGGGCTGACGTGCTGAAAAGCCTCACGCTGCGCGCCGACCGCTTCGGCTTCGAGCCCGAGGTGACCGTCAAGGTCGCCAAGCTGGGCTGCCGCGTCTACGAGGTGCCGATCCGCTACTACGGGCGCACCTACGCCGAGGGCAAGAAGATCACCTGGCGGGACGGCGCGGCCGCCGTGTACCACATCGTGCGCTACCGTCTGTTCGACTAGCGGCATGACCGACTCCGGACGGATCGCGATCAACGGAGCGATCATCGGCGAACAGCCCACCGGACTCGGGCTCTACGCGCTCGACGTCATCCGCGCCCTGGACGCGCTGGGGGAGCGACTGCTCGTCTACACCTCGCGCCCGGATCTGATCACCGGACAGCACACCAGCGTCGAGGCGATTCCATCGACGGTGCGGCCCGAGCGCGGCGCGCGCGGCCACCTGGCGCGCCTGCTCTGGGTGCAGACGGGGTTGCGCCGTCGGGTCCGACGAGCGCGCCCGGCCGTTCTCCTCAATCTCATGCCCGAAGGGTTGCTGTGGCCACCACTGCCGCAGGTGACGACCGTCCTCGATTCACTGCCGCTGCTCTACCCGGCGGAGTACCCCAGGCAGCAGTACTACTTCCGTCACTACGTCCCCGCCGTGCTGAAGTCTTCGCGCTTAGTCATCGTGATCTCCGAGAGCACCCGGCGCGACGTCCTGAGATTCTACGGCGTGCCCACCGAGAGGCTCCGCGTGGTCCTGCCCGGGTACGACGCGGGCCGGTTCACACTGGATGGCCCGCGCGCGACCGGCGAGCCCTACGCGCTCTACGTCGGCAATGTGATGCCGCACAAGAACCTCCTGCGGCTGGTCGACGCCTTCGCAGTGGCCGCGCGCGCTCATCCGGCGCGGCTGGTCATCCGAGGCTGGGGACGCGACGTCCACGTGCGTGCGCTCGAGGCGAAGATCGCCGCGCTCGGGCTCGCTTCGCGCGTGGACTGGCAGCGGTACGCGCCGGCCGACGAGCTGCCCGCGCTCTATCGGGGCGCCCGCGTGCTGCTGCTGCCCTCGCTCTACGAGGGGTTCGGTCTCACCGCGCTCGAGGCCATGGCCTGCGGCACGCCCGTGATCACGTCGAAGACGTCGTCGCTGCCGGAGGTCGTGGGCGACGCCGCCATGCTGGTCGAGCCCGAAGATCCCGCGTCCATCGCCCAGGCGATCGGACGCGTGCTCTTGGACGATGGGCTGGCGAAGGATCTGAGCGCGCGCGGTGTCGCGCGGGCCCGGCTCTTCTCGTGGGAGAAGGCTGGGCGCGCCATCCAGGAGGCTATCCACGAGGCGCTGGCGCCGCCGTGACCGACGACCGGCTGCGACGGATCCTCCTGGCGACGTTCGCCATCGGGCTCGCGTTCTCCATCACGCTCTCGGAAACGGCCCTCGCCGTGCTCGCGCTTCGACTCATCTGGCGCTGCGTGTCGGGCCGCGCGCGGCTCGACGGCTGGCCACTGGCCTGGCCGTTCGCGGCGTGGATCGCGGTCTCGCTGGTGGCCGTCGCGCTGTCAGGCCGGCCGCTCGAGAGCCTCGTCGCCGCCAAGGGCCTGCTGCTGATCGTCACCTTCTACGTGATGCTCGACGCGCTCCCGGACACTGCGGCCGCCGACCGCTTCATGGGCGGCCTGCTCGTCCTCCTGGCGATCGTCGCGCTGTTCGGCATCGCGCAGGTTGCGCTCTGCCCGGGGCCGGGGGGCTCAGCTTCCGTGCTCGGCCCGTGGGGACGGAAGTGCCACCGGGCGCGTGGCTTCTACAGCATCTACATGACGCTGGCCGGCGTGCTCAGCCTGATGCTGCTGGCCCTCGCGCCCCGGTTGCTGCCGGCGGAACGGGCGCGGCCTGATTGGTGGCGGATCATGTTCTGGCTGGTGGCCGGAGCCGGCTTTGCGTTGACGTACGTCCGCGGCGCGTGGATCGGCTTCCTGGCCGCGAGCGCGGCCTTGTTGAGCCTCGTGCGTCGTGGCCGCGTCGTCATCGCGGCCGGCGTGCTGATCCTGGCGGTCGTGGTGTTGCTCGCGCCGGGCCTCCGCCGGCGCGCTGAGAGCATCGTGGATCCCACCGATCCCACCGCGCGGGAGCGGATTCTGATGTGGCGGAGCGGCCTCGCCATCGCGCACGATCATCCCGTGCTGGGCGTGGGCCCGGGCGGTGTCAAGCGTGAGTATCCGCGCTATGCGTCGCCGGATGCCCTTCTGCAGCATCGCGGGCATCTCCACAACACGCCCCTCCAGATTCTGGCCGAACGCGGTGGGTTCGGGCTGGCCGCGTGGCTGGCGATCGTCGTCGTATTCTTCGTGCGGGCCGCCGCGGTCCTGCGCCGGCTCGCGCCCGAAGCGTCGCGGGAGCGCGCGCTCGTGGTGGGGAGCGTCGCGGCGATCGCCGGCTTTCTCGTCGGCGGCTTGACCGAGTACAACTTCGGCGACTCCGAAGTCGTGATGATCGCCTACGTCGTGATGGCGGTGCCCTTCGTGGTCGGGCGCTCCAGCGTACAATGCGCCTCGTGACTTCTCGGCCGACGGCCCCTCTCATCGCCCTGGCCGCGCTCTTCTTTCTGCTCGGCGTCGCTGCCGGAGCCCGGGCCGATTCCCACAGCTCCGAACCAGCGAGGACGATCCGAGACTTGATCGAGACGACCCGCGAGTACCGGCAGGCCCTCGAGCGCGTGCTGGGCTTCCGGGCCCAGGACGTGGAGCGCGCGGCGGCGCTGGTGGATCAGCGGCGTGAGCTGTACGCGCGGGGCATCGTTTCGCGACGCGACGTGGAGGCCGCCGAGCGCGCCCTCGACGACGCTCGCGCGAAGCTGGATGAGACGCACCAGCAGATCGCCCAGGCCGATCACGCGCTCGCCGAAGCGCTCGTGGCGGCCTCAACGCCCCCGGTGCCTCCTTCGCCCGCGTCGCCACCGTTGCCCGAGGCCGGTCTGACGCCCATCATCGTGCGGTTTCGTGGAGCCGCGGTGTGGTCGCTCGCCGATGTCCCACGCCTCGATCGCTTCTTTCGCGACCGCTTCGGCCGGGCTCTTCCGGTCAGCGCATACGGGCAGACGCCCGTGCACGACCGTCTGGGTCTCGATCACCATCAGGCCCTCGACGTCGCCGTCCACCCCGATAGCCCGGAGGGCGCGGCGCTTCTCGCGTTCCTGCGCAGCGCCGGTGTCTCGTTCATCGCGTTCCGCGGAGCGATGACCGGGGCCGCGACGGGGGCCCACATCCACGTCGGCGCGCCTTCTCCGCGGGCCGCCGCGCTGACACCGGCCTCGACGGCACGGACGCCATGACGGCGCGTCGATCGCTCGTGATACCGGCGCTCCTGGCGTGTGGGCTCGCGGGATGCGCGACGGGCGGCATGCCTGAGGGGTGGGCGGAAGACCGTCTGGCGAAGGCCGAGGCGGAGATGAACCTCTGCAAGCAGGGCCTCGGGCTCGGCGCCGCGCCGACGCCCACCACGGCCGCTCTCTACGATCCCGCGACCGGCGCGGTCGCGCAGGATGCCGCCCAGGTGAAGATCAAGACCCTGTGTGGCCGCCAGCTCCACGAGCTGCTCGACGCTCAGCGAGTCGTGAAAGAGCTCCAGCGCTGAGCGAACGTTGGCCGGGGGAGTCCGAGGGGGGCGTAGCCCCCTTCGCTTGAACAATTTGGGGGGCCATGTCGGGGCCCCCATTTCAATACGCGGGGATGGGCTCCGTGGCCAGCCGCACGCGGACGAAGTAATCCTTGAAGCGCGCGACGTCGCTGTCCGACACCATGTCGGACACGAGGAAGCACGCGAGATCCCCTTGCTTCCACACCCACGACGAGAAGCCGTTGTCGTGCACGAGGGCGGGCCGGAACCGGTCACTGATCTTCACTCGCAAGCGGTCGGGGATAGGCAGGCCAGGCGCCGGCAGCACGACGTAGGTCACCGGATGGCCGTCGACATCGCGGTAGTGGACGGCGAGCCCGCGGCGCTGGTCGAGATACACGGGCTCAGCGGCGACGAGGTTGAGCTGATCGTCGCCGGCGAAGACCTTGGTCAGCGTGATGCCCGTCTCCTGCGTCAGCCACGGCAGCGAGGCCGGCAGGATGTCGGGCCGGCGCGCGCCCCACATGACGGCGCGCGTGTGCTCGGCCACCACGATGCGGGCCAGTCGCTCCGCGGGCTCGGCGGGCGAGAGCCGCGGGAGCAGCGGCACGAAGACGAGCGCCAGGACGAGCGCCGTCGCCGCCGCGGCCAGCGCGGGCGCCAGCCAGAATGGCCGCCGCGCCGGCCGCTCGGTCGCGGCCACGATGGCAACGCGCACGCGCGCCGGCGCCGCATGACGCGGCAGATCGGCGGCCAGGCGGCGGCCCAGCGCCTCGTCCGATAATTCCGAGTAGCGGTCGGTCATGTCTTTTCGTAATCGCGCAAGATCACCCGCAGGCGTTCCTTGGCGCGAAAGATCCTCGATTTCACGGTGCCCACCGGGCAGGCCATGATCTGCGCCACTTCTTCGAGTGGCAGCCCTTCGACTTCTGCGAGCAAGAGCACCGTCCGGAACTCGTCCGGGAGGCGCCGCATCGCGCGCTCGAGGTCCGTGTGGGCCTCCAGCACGCCCGGGTCCTCGGCCGGGGCGTCGTGGAACATCGGGGTGTCCCAGTCGGGCACGCCGTCCTCCGCCAGGGGCATCTCCCGCTCCCGCAGGCGGTAAAACGTCAAAAAGGTGTTCCTCAAAATTTGAAACAGCCAGGCCCGGAGGTGAGTTCCCGGCTGGAACCGATGGGAGAACCGGAAGGCTCGGAGGTAGGTTTCCTGGACCAGATCGTCGGCCTCCGCCGGGTTCCGGGTCAGGTACATCGCGAAGTTGTAGAGCGCGTCGAGGTGCTCGAGGGCCAGGCGCTGGAAATCGCTGTCGGCCATCGCCTCAGTCCTCGAACCAGCGAAGCGGATAGTCGCCGCGGCGGACGGCGTGGTCGTCCGCGACATCATTCAGAAGCTCGCGGATGGTCCGGTAGAGGATCGGATGCTCGAGCTCGGGCGCGACGTCGGCCAGGGGCTGCAGGACGAACGCGCGCTCGTGCAGCAGCAAGTGAGGCACCTGCAAGCGGTCGGGGACGCTGACCACCCGGTCCTCGTAGAAGAGGATGTCGATGTCGAGCGTGCGCGGCACGAAGCGCCCGGCTTCGGGCGTGCCGGCCGGGCGCTCGCGTCCCAGCGAACCCTCGATCGCCTGCAGTCGGCCGAGCAGATCGACCGGCGGCAGCGACGTCTCGATGACGACCGCGCAGTTGAGGTACCAGTGGCGCTCGTGAAGCGCCTGCCCCGGCTCGCTCTCCCACGGCTCCGTCTCGTAGAGCGCGGAGGCGTCCACGAAGCTGATCTCGGCGGCCGCGCGCAAGCGCGCCACCGCGGAGCGCAGCAGCGCCAGCCGGTCGCCGAGGTTCGATCCGACGCTCAGGTAGACCCGGGGCATCAGCGTCGCCGTGTCAGCTCAACGCCCGGAGTGCCCACGAGGCCTTCCAGGGGCGGGGTGAGCTTCCTGACCCGCACGCGGACCTGCGACGCGGGGAACTCGCGCAGGAGCGCCTCGGCGATGAGCCCGGCCAGGCGCTCGAGCAGGTTCACGCGATTGCGGGTGCCGATCTCCACGATGCGATGGACGACGCGCCCGTAATCCACGGTCGCAGTCAGCTCGTCCGACACCGCGGCCGCGGCCAGGTCGAGCGCCAGCTCGGCGTCGACGGAGAACCACGCGCCCACCGCCTGCTCGGCCTTGGTCAGGCCGTGCTGGCCGTAGAAGCGGACGTCGTCGAGGAGCAGCTTGTCCGTCAGAGGCCCAGCACGTCCTGCATGGAATAGAGCCCGGGCGGGCGAGTGGCCATGAAGCGGATGGCGCGGAGCGCGCCGCGGGCGAACGTATCGCGGCTGTGCGCCCGGTGCGTGAGCTCCAGCCGCTCACCCGGAGCGCCGAACGACACCGTGTGCTCGCCCACGACGTCGCCGGAGCGCAGCGAGAACACGCCGATCTCCTTCCGCGTGCGCTCACCGGGGAGCCCCTGCCGCCCGTACACCGCCGACGTCGCCAGATCGCGGCCGAGCGCTTCGGCCACCACTTCGGCCATGCGGACGGCGGTGCCACTGGGAGCATCCTTCTTGCCGCGGTGATGGATCTCGGTGATCTCGACGTCGTAGTCGTCGCCGAGCGCCTTCGCCATCGTGGCGAGCAGGCGCAAGGCCAGCGTCACGCCGACCGACATGTTGGGCGAGAGCAGGATGGCCGCCTTCGCGCTGAGATCACGGATCTCGTCGCGCTGCCGCGGCGAGAAGCCGGTCGTGCCGATCACCGCGCGCGCGCCGGCGCCGGCGGTGATCCGCAGGTGCTCGAGCGTCGCCTCCGGCGTCGAGAATTCGACGAGCAGGCGTCCCGCCGTCAGCGCCGCCGCTGCGTCGGCGGTGATCGCCACGCCGCGCCGGGCCACGCCGGCGGTCTCGCCGGCGTCGGCGCCGAGCGCGGGATGACCTGATGCCTCCAGCGCGGCGACCAGCCGGAGGTCGGGAGCCTCGCCCATGCACGCGATGATGCGGGTTCCCATCCGGCCCGCGGCGCCGGCAACGACGATGTCCGCCATGTGATGTCGGGCGACGGACCGGCTACTTCACGAGGCCGTACGGCTTGAGGATGGCGCGCAGGCGCTCGCGGTTGGCGTCGGCCATGCGGCACATGGGCAGCCGGAACTCCGGCTCGATCATGCCCGCCATCGCCATCGCTTCCTTGATCGGGATCGGGTTCGTCTCCAGAAAAGCGGCGCGCGCCAGCGGGTAGAGCTTGTAGTGCAGCTCGCGCGCGCGCTTGAAGTCGCCGTCGAGGGCGGCGTGCACCATGTCGGCGGTGTCGCGCGGCACGATGTTGGCGATGACGGAGATCACGCCGCGGCCCCCGATGGCCATGAGCGGCAGCGTGACGTTGTCGTCGCCCGACAGCACGATGAAGTCGGGGCCGCAGGCGGCGATGACCTGGCTCATCTGGTCGAGCGAGCCCGACGCTTCCTTGACGCCGACGATGTTCCGGCAGTCGCGGACCAGGCGCTCGAGCGTCGGTGTGTCGACGTTCACCGCCGTCCGGCTCTGGATGTTGTAGACGAAGACGGGCAGCCCCGTCGCCTCGGCCACCGCGCGGAAGTGGCGGTAGAGGCCCTCCTGGGTCGGCTTGTTGTAGTAGGGATTCACGACGAGGGCGGCGCGGGCGCGCGCGCGCTCGGCATGCTTCGTCAACTCGATGGTGTGCGCGGTCGAGTTCGAGCCGGTTCCCACGATGACGAAGATCCGCCCGGCGGCCGCCTCGATGATCGCCTCGACGACGCGCTCGTGCTCGTCGGCCGAGAGCCCGGGATCCTCGCCCGTCGTGCCGCACGCCACGATGCCGTCGGTGCCGCGCTTGACGTGGAACTCGACCAGCTCGCGCAGCTTGACGTCGTCGACCTTGCCGTCCCGGAACGGGGTGACCAGCGCGACGATCGAACCCTGAATGGACTGGCTCATACCATCGTCTCCCCTGCCACCAGGTCCTCGTACGTCTCCCGGCGGCGCACAATCGTGTAGCCCGCCCCGTCCACCAGCACCTCGGCGGCCCGCGGCCGCGCGTTGTAGTTCGACGCCATCGCGAAGCCGTAGGCGCCGGCGCTCATCACGGCGAGCAGGTCGCCTTCCTCCACCGTCGGCAGCGCGCGGTCCTTGGCCAGGAAGTCGCCCGACTCGCAGATCGGTCCCACCACGTCGGCCGTCTCCACCGGCGCCGTCGTGCGGGCGAATTCCACCGGGCGGATCTCGTGATAGGCGTCGTAGAACGACGGCCGGATCAGGTCGTTCATGGCGGCGTCCACGACGACGAAGCGCTTGGCCTCCGTCGTCTTGCGATAGAGCACCCGCGTCAAGAGGACGCCGGCGTTGCCGACGATCGACCGTCCCGGCTCGATCACCACGGTGACGCCGAGCTCACGCGCCAGCGGCACCAGCACGCCCGCGTAGTCCTCATGGCGGGGCGGCTTCTCGTCGCGGTAGCGAATGCCGAGGCCACCGCCGAGGTCCAGCATGCTGAGCGTGACGCCGCGCTCGCGCAGTGTCTTGGTCAGCGCGGCGAGGCGGGCCCCGGCGTCGGCGAACGGCGACGTCTTGGTGAGCTGCGACCCGACGTGCATCTGGACGCCGAGCACCTCCACGCCCTTGAGCCGGGCCGCCTCGTCGTAGACGGCAAGGGCCTCGGCGATGGGGATGCCGAACTTCGAGGTCTTGAGTCCGGTCGAGATGTAGGGATGGGTCTGCGGATCGACGTCGGGGTTGACGCGCAGGCCCACCGGCGCCCGCACACCCATCTCGCGCGCGACCTCGTCGAGCGCGCGCAGCTCGCTCACCGACTCCACGTTGAGCATGAGGATGTCGGCCTTGAGCGCGTCGCGCATCTCGTCCCGCGTCTTGCCGAGGCCGGAGAAGATGATCTTCTTCGGCGGCACTCCGGCGCGGAGCGCGCGGAACAGCTCGCCGCCGCTGACGATGTCGGCGCCCGCCCCGGCGCGGGCGAGGGTGGCCAGCACGCCGAGGTTCGCATTGGCTTTCACGGCGTAGCAGATGACGTGGGGCACGGCGGCGAAGGCGCGGTCGTAGGCGGCGTAGCTCTCGAGGAGAGCCGCCCTCGAGTAGATATAGGTCGGCGTTCCCACCGCGTCGGCGACGGCGCGGAGCGGGACGGACTCGCAATGAAGCTCGGCGTTCATGTAAGTGAAGTGGTCCATCACCGCGTCAGTTCAGGCGTTTTCGATTGTCGTGACCCTAGCATTCGACCCTGCGCAAGTCAAGGCAGCGTATCCTGACTGTGCATGGTGGATGAGCCGTTTCGCAACTACCGGGCCGATGCCCGCGCGACCGTCCGCGATCTCTACCGGCTCAATCACCGCTTCCAGACCCTCGACTTCGTGCGAGCCAAGCGGGCCGAGTACCTTCCGAAGGCCACACGAACGATGGGGATCTGGGCCGCGATGGACTTCTTGAACACGCTGGTCGACGACAGCGATCCGGACACGGAGCTGCCCCAGATCGAGCACCTCGTGCAGACGGCCGAGGCGATCCGCCGGGACGGGCACCCGCGCTGGTTCATCCTCACCGGTCTGATCCACGACCTGGGCAAGGTGCTCTGCCTGTTCGGCGAGCCACAGTGGGCGGTCGTGGGCGACACGTTTCCCGTCGGCTGTGCGCCGTCCGACACGATCGTGTTCGCCGAGCTCTTCGCCGACAACCCGGACTCGCGCGTGCCCGAGTATCGGACGCCGTGCGGGATCTACCAGCCCGGATGTGGCCTGGACAACGTCCTCATGTCGTGGGGCCACGACGAATATCTGTATCACGTCGTCAACGATTACCTGCCCGACGAAGCCCTGGCCATGATCCGGTACCACTCGTTCTATCCCGCGCATCGCGACGGGGCGTACTCGCACCTGATGAACGATCACGACCGCGAGATGCTCCGGTGGGTGCGGGCGTTCAGTCCGTACGACCTGTACACCAAGCGAAACGAGCGCCCGAACGTGGCGGCCCTGCGGCCGTTCTACGAAGACCTGATCGCCGAATTCTTCCCGCCGACCCTGCGCTGGTGAATCGCGAAGGACAGGTTACGGGATTGTGACCGTCACGGGCTGGCTTCGCGGACTTTCCACGGCGCGGGCGGTCGCGTCCTGCGTCGTGACGGCGTAGCGATAGACGCCCGGCGGCACGTCGCGGTCTACGAAGGTCGTCGTCGTCGCTGCCGTGCTGCCCACCCGCTCGAACTCGCGACCGGCCCCGGCGCGGTACACGACGTAGCCGGCGATATCGGCGTCGGCAACTCCCGACCACTGGAGCTGCACGCTCGCTCCGGATGAGGCGGCGACGAGGTCACGCGGCGGCGCCGGCGGCGTGCGATCGATCGGTGTCGCCGCCACCACCGGCGTGGCAGCGCCGCGGGCGATCGTGCCGGCGGCGCGTCGGAGCGCGCGGACCGTGTAGTAGTACGTGCGGCCGTTCTCGACGCCGCCGTCGACGAACTCGGTGGCGGCGGTCGGCGTAGTCGTGACAACCTGGGGCAGGGCCCCGGGGGCCGGCGCGCGCAGCACTTCATAGAGGACGTCGGGGCTCACGTCGCCGGCACGCGCGGGCGGCTGCCAGGCCAGCCGGACCTGACGCGGCCCGGGCGTGGCGGTCAGTTCCTGGGGCGCGCCGGGCACCGACATGAACGTGACCGACACGCGGGGCGAGGGTGGGCTCACGCGGCCCTCGCCGTCCTCCACGATCACCACGTAGGTATAGCGCCGGTCCTGCGTCAGTCCTTCCCGGTCCGTGACCTGCACCCGGCCCCTTGCCAGGAGCGGCCGCGCTACCGTTCCGGGCGCGGCCGGCATGGCCGTGAGCGTCAGCAGCTCGGTGTAGCCCGCGATGCGCCCGCGCGTGAGGAGGGCCGGCCGTGGGTCGGCGACGCCGTCGTCATCGGTGCGATAGACGCGCGCCGCGAGAATGTCGGTGAGCTTCGTGTTGTTGCTGCGGCGCGCCGGGTTCGTCCACGTCAGCTCCACGGCCCCGTCGCGCACTTCACCGCGGAGATCGGCGACGGGCGCAGGCACGAGCAGGGAAGGGCTGACCGGCGTGCTCTTCTTGCCGCAGGCGCCGAGCGCGAGGACGGCGAGGAGCGCCGCCGCGAGCCGCGTCATGCCGGGCGGGCGACCAGGGCGCGCGCGGTCTCCAGCGCGCGCCGTACTGCCTCGGGCGCCGTGCCGCCCGTCACCGCGCGCGCCCGAAGCGACGCGTCCACGGAGAGGACGCGGGTCACGTCCGCGTCGAAGAGCTCGGAGAACCGGCGCAGCTCCGGCAGCGTGAGCGCGTCGAGCGCCTTGCCATGATCGAGCCCGTGGCGCACGACGCGGCCGACCACCTCGTGGGCCTGACGGAAGGGCAGGCCACGCCGGACCAGATAATCGGCGAGATCGGTCGCGGTGGAGAAGTTCTCGCCGGCCGCCGCGCGCATCCGCTCCATCTTGAACATCAGCGAGGCCAGGAGCGGCGGCAGCACGCCGAGGATCGCCTCCAGTGTGTCGGCGGAGTCGAAGAACGGCTCCTTGTCTTCCTGCATGTCGGAGTTGTAGGCGAGCGGCAGACCTTTCATCGTGGTCAGCACCGCCACCAGGTTGCCGTACAGGCGCCCGCTCTTGCCGCGGATCAGCTCGGCCACGTCGGGATTCTTCTTCTGGGGCATGATCGACGAGCCGGTGGCGAAGGCGTCGGAGAACTCGACGAAGCCGAACTCGGCCGTCGCCCACAGGGTGAGATCGGCGGCCAGTCGCGAGAGATGCATCCCGGTAATCGCGCCGGCGCTCAGAAACTCCACGACGTAATCGCGGTCGCTGACGGCGTCGAGGCTGTTGGGGCTCACCGCGGCGAAGCCGAGGTCGCGGGCCAGCGCCTCGCGATCCACCGCGAAGCCGGTGCCGGCCAGCGCCCCGCTTCCGAGCGGCAGGACGTCGGCGCGCCGCCCGCAGGCGGCGAAGCGCTCGCGGTCGCGCTGGAGCATGAAGACGTAGGCGAGCAGGTGATGGGCGAGGACGATGGGCTGGGCGCGCTGCAGGTGCGTGTAGCCCGGCATCGGCGCGTCGACGGTCTCGGCCGCCCGCCCGAGGAGCGACTCCTGCGTGCGCCGGACGCCCTCACTCACGCGGTCGATCAGGTCTCTCAGGTACAGCCGTTCGTCGAGCGCGATCTGGTCGTTGCGCGAGCGTCCCGTGTGCAGCTTGGCGGCGGCGGCGCCCACCAGCTCGATGAGACGCCGCTCCACGTTCATGTGAATGTCCTCGAGCTCGGCCCGGAACGGAAACGTGCCGGACTCGATCTCGCCCCGCACCGTGTCGAGCCCCTTCACGATGGCGTCGCGCTCGTCGGCGGTCAGCAGACCGGCACGGCCGAGGGCCTGCGCCCACGCGGCGCTTCCCGTGATGTCGTGGAGGGCAAGGCGGCGGTCGAAGGCGAGGGACGCGGTGAAGCGCTCGGCCGCCGGATCGGTGCGCTCCGTGAACCGGCCCGCCCAGGGCTTGCCGGCGTCGAAGCTCAAGACAGCAGGGCGGCGATGTCCGCCATGATGCGCGCGGTGGCGCTCTGACGCGCCTCGCGCACCGTGCCGGCGGCTCCATTCGTGAAGCAACGGGGCGGGCCGAAGCGCACGCGCATGGGGTGCAGGCGCGGGATGTAGAAGCGGCGCTCCACCAGCGCTTCGTAGGTGCCGCGGATCCCGGCCGGCACCACCGGCACGCCGGACCGCAGCGCCAGGAGCGCGACGCCGGGCAGTCCCGGCTCGAGCCGGCCGCGCGTGCTGAACGGTCCCTCGGGAAAGATGCCGACGATACGCCCGGTGGCCAGGGCCTCGAGCGCCCGGCGCAGCGCGCCCACGTCCGGTCGCTCCAGATTGATCGGGATGGAGCCCAGGTGGCGGTGGAAGAGGGGATGCAGGGGCGTCGCCCGCCACACGCGTGGCATGACGAGGAACGAGATCGGCGCGGGGACGGCCACGCTCAGCACGACCCCGTCGAGATAGTTGTGGTGGTTCGCCGCGATGATGTACGGGCCACGCGAGGGAAGGTGCTCGATGCCGTCGATGGCCAGTCCGAACCAGCGATGGAGCACCTGGGCCACGGGGGGCCGGAGCGCGCGGTGGAGGAGGGGTGCTTCGAAGCGCTCGGCAACGTCAACGGGCCCGGCAGTGAGGACAGTGGAACGCCCCATAGTGCCGGGAGTTATAGCATGGTCACCGGGTACGGGCGAGGCGGTAGCGGGCCACCGCGGTGTTGTGCTCCTCGATGGTCATCGAGAAGTGGTGATGCTGGTCGTCTTTCTTCACGAAGTAGAGGTACTTCACCGGCGCCGGATCGAGGACGGCGTGGATCGACCCCAGCCCGGGGCTGGCAATCGGCCCGGGCGGCAGCCCCGGCCGCTGGTAGGTGTTGTAGGGATGATCGGCGGTCAGGTCGGCCCGGGTCAGCGCGCGCCGCTCCTTGCCGAGGGCGTACTGCACGGTCGGGTCGGCCTGCAGCAGCATCCCGCGGCGCAGACGGTTCCCGAAGACGGCGGCGATGAGCGGCCGCTCCTCCGGCGCCACCGCCTCGCGCTCCACGATCGACGCCAGCGTGAGCAGCGCGTGCACGCTCAAGCCGCGCTCGCTGGCGCGCGCGCGCAGCTCGGGGGTGAGCTTCTGCTCCATGCGCTGCACCATCCGCCCGACGATCTGCTCGGCCGTCATGCCACGGACCAGTTGATAGGTGTCGGGGAAGAGATAACCCTCCACGCTCGGCCCCTCGATGGCGTGGCTACGCAGGAAGGTCAGATCGCTGGCGACGCGCGTGATGTCGGCGAAGGGGAGGATGCGCTCGCGATCGAGCGCCCGCCCGAGCTCGGCCACGGTGTCGCCCTCACGGAAGAGCAGGAAGTGCCGGCGGATCTGGCCGCTCTCGAGCAGCTTCAAGACCTCGGCCGTCGTCGCGCCGCGCGGGATCTCGTATTCACCGGCGCGCAGCGTGCGGAACGTCCCGTGGGCCAGGCTCAGCGCGACGAACGCCTCCGGGCTGCGGATGGCGCCGTCGTACCACAGGCGGGACGCGATCTCCGGCAGGCCGAGGTGCGCGGGGATCTCGACGATCTGCGCGGCGTCGTCAAGCGCGGACGGCGGCGTCAGGATCCGCCAGGTCTCGACCGCGCCCAAGCCGAGCAACAGCAGGATGGCGAAGGTGTGCAACCGCACGTTCCTTCGAGTCTACACCACGACTCGGGCCCGGCCGACGAGGTCTGTTATACTGGCGCGTCGGGGCGGCTGCCCCGGAATTTGCATAGGGGGTTGTCATGCTGGAGCTGGAGCTTCCCACCCGCCACGACTGGACGGTCAACGAGAACACCTACGGCAAGCTGACCATCGAGTCCTTCGAGCCCGGCCTGGCCATGACCGTCGGGAACGCCTACCGGCGCGTGCTCCTCTCGGCCATCCACGGCGCCGCGCCCACGTGGGTGAAGATCGAGAACGTCCTGCACGAGTTCTCGCACCTGCCCGGCGTGATGGAGGACACGCTCGACATCCTGATGAACCTGCGCAAGGTCGTCTTCCGCCTCCACCTCAATCGTCCGAAGATCCTCCGCCTCAAGGCCCAGGGGATCGGGGTGGCCAAGGCGGGCGACTTCGAGCCCGACGCCGACGTCGAGATTCTCTCGCCCGACGTTCCCCTGGCCACCCTCGACAAGGACGGCATGCTGGAGATGGAGGTGTGCGTCGAGCGCGGCCGCAGCTACGTGCCGGCCGAGCGGCGCGAACCGGAGGCGCTGCCCATCAACGCCATCCTGCTCGACGCCGACTTCTCCCCCGTCAAACGGGTGAACTTCCACATCGAGACCACGGCCGGCAACCGCGAGCGGCTCAACCTCGAGCTGTGGACGGACGGGAGCGTGACGCCGAGCCTGGCGGTGAGCGAGGCCTCGCGGATCCTCGACGATCACTTCGAGCTGCTGCGCGCCTTTCCCGACACCACGCCCGAGACGGAAGAGACCGAGCGCGACGAGACCCGGCCGCGGGCCGCGCTCAACGAGAACCTCTTCCGCAACGTCGACGAGCTGGAGCTCTCCGTGCGCGCCTCCAATTGCCTGAAGACGGCGAACATCCGGACGATCGCCGACCTCGTGCAGAAGAGCGAGGGCGAGCTGCTCAAGACGAAGAACTTCGGCAAGAAGTCGCTGAACGAGATCAAGACCATCCTGGGCGAGATGGG
>WNEY01001433.1_pt1 | contig 16826 bp, 19 predicted proteins | sample 5400531 | NCBI WGS metagenome assembly WNEY01 (sample SAMN13153338, study PRJNA577476) | soil metagenome | isolation source: 200 cm saprolite under Douglas fir tree site 1 | place: USA:California | collected 2015-04-18
GTCAGGTGCGAAATAGCCCTGCTGACGTTATTTCCGTATTGAAGGCTATTTTCGGTGAGGTTTTCTATGTTGCTTCGACGCCCGCGGTTTTCTGCGGCACCGGAAGAAGCCCGGGACTGCTGCATGCGGTCGATGAGGCCGGAGAGTTCTAGGGTGCTGTCGCGCGGATCAAGCTGGTCGAAATCGTCCAGCTCGCCCCGCCGCTCCTGCTGCCCTGACATTGTGGCGTCTCCCCGAGTAATCAACGTAATCGCCATCGTAGTCGTCGATCCGCTGACGGCGTAGCGATCTAGGGCAGGCCGGGCTCCGGCAGCCAAGCCGGGAGTATCTGACCATGGACATCGCCGAAGCCGACCCTGGTGCCATCCTGACCAGCGGCGGTAGCCGTGATGCGGACTTCGTCGCCATCTTCCAGCCAGCTGCGGGCGCTGCCGTCACCGAGCGTGAGCGGTCGGCGGCCAGCCCACGCGAGCTCGATCAGGGAGCCGTACTGATCTGGCGCTGACCCGCTGACCGTACCCGAGGCGAACAGGTCCCCGGTGCGCAGGCTGGCCCCGTTGACGGTCAGGTGCGCGAGCATCTGGGCCGGGCTCCAGAACATTGTCGAATACGGCGGCCTGGAAACCACGTGCCCGTTAATCGTGACCTCGAAGTCGATATCGAATCCCCAGTCGCCAGAGTCGGCGAGGTAATCGACCAGCTCGGTGTCCAGGCTCGGTGGTCTGACCCGCGCCTGCTCGAGGGCTGCCAGCGGGATTATCCACGGGGAAATTGTTGTGCCAAAAGATTTTCCGAGAAATGGCCCGAGCGGTGCCGACTCCCAGCCTTGGATGTCCCGCGCCGACCAGTCATTCACCAGGCAGGCGCCGAAGACGTGCTCGCGGAAGCGGCTGGCGGGCACCCGCTCGCCGGTGATGCTTTCCACGCCGACGACGAAGCCTAGTTCTGCTTCGAAGTCGAGCCTGCGGGATGGCCCGAACACGGGCTTGGTCGCGGCGGTCGGCTTGGTCTGGCCGCACGGGCGCCGGATCGGCGTGCCGGAGATCAGGACAGTGCCGGCCCGGCCGTGGTAGCCGACGGGGAGGTGGCGCCAGTTGGGCTGCAGGGATTCTCCGTCCGGACGGAAGATCTGCCCGACGTTGGTCGCGTGCTGCTGCGAGGCGTAAAAGTCGACGTAGTCGGCGACCGTGAACGGCAGGTGCATGGTGACGCTGTCAGCGGGCACAACCAGGTCTTCCAGCGCGCTGCGGAAGTGTTCCTGGCTGAGCCAGGCGAGCAGGTCGGCCCTGACTTGAGCCCAGGCGGCGTCGCCCGCGGCGAGGAAACGATCAAGGTCGCCGCCGCTGAAGTCGGCGGCCCGGCCCGCGACCAGACGCTCGGCCGCGGTGGTGAGGTCGAGTACCTTGTCGCCGATCGCGACGCCGACCCGGCGCCGGGCCGCATGGTGGGCATTGCTGAATGATCCGTACGGCAGCGTCTGCAGTCCGAACGGGTGACCGTCGGGGACCTCGAGCCAATCGCAGGCAGCCGGTAGTGCCATTCAGAGCCCTCCTTGACAATGTGGATCACTGCCGCGGATCACTGCAACGCGGATCACTGCATCTTCCCAGAGCGGGCCGATTGGCGGAGCCATACGCGACGGGCCGGTTCTACGGGCTGAGCAACCCGAGCGCGACCAAGTCCTGGACCGGCTCCTCGGTGCTGCAGGTGCCAAACGAATTGAACAGGTACCTGATGTCGCCGGCATCCATTCCGTCCAGGTCGCCGATCTGCCTCGCTACGGCGACGGGATCACGCTCGGCGAGCAGCTTGGCCAGCTCCGCCTGGCTCGCCCCCTGGGACGCGGCTCCGACGGCGAGCAGCACGTTCAGGAAGCCATGGTGCTCGAAACCGGTGTCGGCCGCGGTGTGCCGAACCGCGTGGTGCAGCCCGGCGGTGCACTTGAACGGCAGCCGCCGATCGACCAGCACCGCCAGGCAGGCGGCCAGGGTCTGCTCGTCGGGATAGGCCGCCGCGGTCGTGCCGCCAGTGCGCAGCTTAGGCCGGTAGCCGCGGTCGTCGACGATCCTGAGCAGCCGGTCGGCGATCGCGGGGTCGGTCAGGGCCGCCAGCGGCGGTTCGATGTAGCCGACCGCAACGGCGAGCGGGGAGTTGTCCAGCGCCTGCGCGACAGCCGAGACTGCCTCGACCGGATCCGTCGCCCCGAGGGCTGGTACCTCGACGGCTCGCAGCCGGAGCCGCGGATCGGCGGCGACCGCGTCCAGCGCGGTCGGCACGGCCGCAGCTCCGCCGGTCACCACCAGCGACAGCTCGATCGAGTTCGTCCCGGTGGCCTGCAGCACGGTGCGCAGCTCGCTGAGCCTGATCTCGGCGCAGACGAAGGGCCCGCAGACGGGCGAATACCAGGCGGCAGCGTGCTTGGCGTGTGCGGCCACGGCGGCCGTCATCTTCAGGCTGGCCGGGGGAAACAGCGAGGCGTCGTCGAACAGGCCACGCAGCAGCGGGTGGGCGGTCACCGGATTGGCGGTCATCGGACCAGGCTAGGTCGCCGAGATTTCGGCCTCGGCTTCGGCTTCCGCGGCGGCGTTGGCCTCCTCCTCGGCCAGTTGGTCGTCGGCGGCCTTGGCCTCGTGCGCGGCCTCGTCGAAAGTCGAGGCGCTGCGCAGGGATTCCTCGAACGCCTCGCGGCCGCCGCGCGCGCCGAACAGCCGCTTGGTGAGCACCAGGTAGGCGACCAGCGCCAGGTTGATGGCAAACAGCAGCAGCTTGGTCCAGGTGACCTGCCGCGTCAGTTCGAAGATCTCATAGGGGAGCCCCAGCGAAGTCACGACCATCGCGAAGTACTCGCCCCAGCGCTTGGATTGCCACAGGCCAACGCCCTCGACCAGTTCGACGATCGCGAACAGCGCGACCCCCACCGCGATCAGGGTCAGCGTGCTCTGGCTGAAGTGCAGCGCCTTGCGGAACTCGATCAGCAGCCTGGAGTGGTTGATGTTGAAGCCGAGCTGGTTGAACGTGCTGCGGATTATCGGCAGGTCATCGTTGAACGCCTGCTGGATCGTCAGCTTGGAGTGCCCGAACTGCCAGATCGCGTAGGCGACGCCGCCGAACAGCAGGAACCGAATGAACCGCTCGATCGCGAAGACGCGCAGGATCAGCTCGCTCCTGATCTCCTTGCCGCGCTTGACCACGGGGGCATCGACGGCGGGCCCGCTGCCGTCCGGTCCTTGCTTGACGAACGTGCCGCAGCGCAAGCAGCGCCAGAGATCGCCTCCGGCCGTCGCGGCGCGCATGTACTTGCTGAGCGCCGGCTCATCGGGAGCATAGGTTATATGTCCTATACGTCCGCAACGGTAGAGATTCCAGTCCATGGAAGAAGCCTACGGTAAGTCCTTCCGTACGATGGCTCGGTGGAATTCAATAACGTAATCGCCGAGAGGCGGATGGTCCGGGCCTTCAGTTCCGATCCGGTCGATCCCGAAGCGATCGAGCGGATACTCAGGGCGGCCAACCGGGCACCGTCGGCCGGGTTCAGCCAGGGGTACGCGCTGCTGCTGCTCGACCGGCCAAACCAGCTGCGGCCGTTCTGGCAGCTGCAGTTCGACGAAGGCAACGACGAGAAGCTCAAGGCCAGGTTCGAGCCGGTGACCCGGGCGCCCGTGGTGATCGTGCCGTTGTCGTGCAAGGACGTCTACCTGGACCGGTACGCCCGGCCGGACAAGGGGTGGACCGACCGGGACGAGGCGCGCTGGCCAGTGCCGTACTGGGACATCGATACCGGGTTCATGGCGATGCTCATGCTGCTCGCTGCCGTCGATGAGGGCCTCGGTGCCCTGTTTTTCGGCCTGTTCGGCCCGGCGATCGGGAGATTCCGCGAGTACTTCGGCGTACCTGAGCAGTACATGCCGATCGGCGCGATCGCCGTCGGCCATCCGGATCCGAGTCTGGACAATGGCGGTTCGTCCAAGGTGATCAAGCGCAGGGAACTCGGTGACCTGGTGCACCGCGGCCGCTGGTAAGGCACGGGTAACGCGCTGGTAAAACGGCTGGCTGGCCGATCAGGCTGGGCTGGCCAATCAGTACGCCTCTGGACAAGATCGCGACCTGATCGCAGAACAGCAGCAGCGTATCGGCGTCCCGGCCAAGCGCGACGATCGAGACGTCCCGGCGCAGGTCCCTGACGATATCGGCGAGCATGACCCGCTCCATCGTCGGCAGCTGGTCAAATAGTCCGTTCACGATGAGCAGATCGGGCTCGTGCACGCAGGCGGCGGCTAGCCGCGCGCGCCGGGCGACCAGCTCAGGCGCGGCCCGCAGCGCGACCTCGCCCCAAGGCCCGAGGTCGAGCCGGTCCAAGATCGCGGCAACAAGCAGACCGCGGTCCCGGCGGGGCTGGCCCGACCGGCGCGCGGCGTGGGATACCAGGCCGCGGATCGTGACCGTCGGCCACGTCCTCAGGTTCGTGGCGGCTAGGCCGACCCCGGCTCGGACGGCGCGTCGCCCGGCTGGAGTGCTCACGTCGTGGCCGAGCACCCGGAGTTCACCGTAGGAAGGGGCCAGCCGACCGGCCAGCAGGCCGACCAGGACCGCTGACGCCGGGGACGGAGGCGTGATGATGCCCAGCGCGGACCGGCCGAGGCTGGAGGGCTCGAGCCGGAAGCTGGCCAGCCTGATCGGGTAGCGAGCGGCGTCCCTGGCCCCCACCCCGGCGGAGAGCACCTGAGCTAGCGGGGGCTGCGGGGGATGCGGGCAGACCTGGCCGAGGGGCAGGTCGCAGCCTGGAGCCGAGCTAGGGCTAGCCGCCTCGGCGTGACCGGACCGCATATATCGCCCCCTCGATCTCGCGTCAATCTCGCATCGGTCACGGATTCCCCAAGCAAAGGAATATAACTTCCTGTAATCGCTTGTGTCCAAGACGTGACGGCCTGCGGAGGGGAGTGTCTACTGGACCGTCCCTGCCAGGGGTGTCTATCGGGACGCCGACCGGTACCGTGTGGCAATGCCCAAGCCGATCGATCTGCCGTTCGACCCGATCGAGCGCGCGGCCGCGATCTGGGAGCGCAGGTTCGGCGAGTCCAAGGCCATGGCGGCGGTCACCTCGATCATGCGAGCCCAGCAAATCCTGCTCGCCGAGCTGGACGGCTTGCTGCGGCCGTTCGACCTGACCTTCGCCCGGTACGAGGCGCTGGTGCTGCTGAGCTTCAGCCGCACCGGAGCGCTGCCGCTCCGGCTGATCGGGGAGCGGCTAATGGTGCACCCGACCAGCGTTACCAACACGATCGACCGGCTGGAACGGGCCGAACTGGTGGTCAGGCGGCCCAACCCGGAGGACCGGCGGGGGACGCTGGCCGAGATCACCCCGGCGGGCCGGCAGGTTGTCCAGGCCGCGACCGCGAAGCTGATGGCAGCCGAGTTCGGGTTGAGCGACTATGAGCCCGACCAGCTCGACGACATCTTCGGCCTGCTGGAGCAGCTGCGGGTAGCGGCCGGCGACTTCACCAAGAAGCCGAGCTAAGACGCTGGGCTAAGCAGCCGAGCTAAGAGACAGCCCGGCCCACCCAGCTCAGCCCGCCATCTTCAGTGATGAAGATCTCCCGCAGCGCCGCGTTCGCCGGTATCGCCACCCCCCGGGTCGTGGTCGTCATGCCGACGAAACTGAACCCGCCCGCCGGGGCAGAACCGCCGCCGGTACCCGCCCGGTGCCAGGTGCGCTGGTCAGTCGAATAGAAGATCCCAGAATCGGTCGCCGCCACCAATGTCCCGCTGGCCGGCGCCACCGCCAGCGACGTGGGGCTGCCCTGACCGGTAAATGTGCCGGACTTCTGCCAGGTCTGGCCGGCGTCGGGCGAGGTGTACAAGGTCGCCTGGCAGATCAGGTAGAGATCGCTATTCGCCCCCGGCGCGATCAGGCCAGCCGGGCCTGACCCGGACAGGCACGCAGGAACAAGGCCAGAGCCAGCGGTAACTCGCTGCCAGGCACCGCCGGAAGGCGATCCAGCGAACAGCGTCGACCCGGCCAGCAGGTAGCCGTACTGCCCGGTGAGCTGCAGCCCGCCCGGCCGCACCGGCAGCTTGCCCCCGGCACCAGCCGCACCAGCCGCACCAGCCGCACCCGTCACCGGCTGCCAGTTGTCGCTGTTGTAGAACGCGGAGTACAGGGCGAACCTGGTACAGCCGGCCGCGAAGTCAGGCCCGGTGCCCGTGCACGTGGCCACGACGGCATAGGCCTGAACGCCGACGGTGGACAGGTCGATCACCCGGCCATGGAGTCCTGAGACCTTCTTCCACGTCGCGCCGCCGTCATGGGTGGCGTACAGCTCGGGCCCGAACGCCCAGCCATTGCCGCCGTCCAGGAACCTGACCTGGCTGACGCCCGAACTGCCAGAGGGCGGCCCGGCGGGCGGCGCGTCGACCTTGGTCCAGGACTGCCCGTAGTCCAAGGTCCCCGCCACGGCCGTACAAGAACCGGCCGAGCACCCGGCCGTCGTCTGACCGAGTACCGCACCCACCGAATCATTGACGAACGTGATCGACGTCGGCTCGAACCGCGCGTCCGGCGCCACCGACGACTTCAGTATCGACAACTCGTGACCCGCAGGCGGTACCGACGTGGGGGATCCAAAGGGGCGGGAAGACCGGTGCGGGCTCGGGCGGCTGCTCCCCGACGGCCCCGGTGCATGCGTCTTGGAAGACGAGGTCGGCGAGCTGATCCTGGCCTTGGCCGGTCCGCCGCTGCCGTGGCCAGGCAGCAGCGACGAGACCAGTTGCGGCACCGTCACCGCGGCCGCGATCACCACCGCCGCCCCGGCCGCCGTCATCGTGGCGACCGCCGTCTTACGCCGCCGCGCCCGGCGGTGCACCCGCTCGAACGTGCCGGCCCGCGCGGGCATCAGTTCGACGTCGGCACTCAGCCACTGCTCGATCGGGTCGAACGGGTCACTCATGGTTTCTCACCCACCGCGGCCTTGAGTTTGGCCCGCGCGTGATGCAGGTCGGCCTTCACGGTTCCCTCAGGCCGCCCGAGCATGCTCGCGACCTCCTTAACTCCGAAGCCGGCGTAGTAGTGCAGCAAGAACGCGCTGCGCAACCTTGGCGGCAGGTCCTCGATCAGCGCCCGGACATCGACGTCCTGCACTTGGTGCCAGGCCGGCTCGGTCGGCACGGCGGCGGTGAAATTCTTCATCGCCCGCCGCTCCCGGCTGGTCTTGCGCCAGTGGTCCCTGATCAGGTTGGTGGCGATCATGTACAGGTAGCTCTGCGGGTTGTCCAGCCGCGACCAGCGGGACAGCAGCCTGGTGAAAGCCTCAGAGGCGATCTCGTGCGCGGTCTCGTCGTCGTCCACGAGCCGCCGGCACCAGCCGGCTAGCCGCGGATAGCAGGCGTTGAACAACTCCTCCGCGGCTTCGCGGTCGCCTGAGCGCAGCCTGGGCACTGTGGTTCCTTGCTCGGCCGCCGGCATTGACGGCATGGCCCACGACGGATGAAGGGTCGCCACGTCGCCGGCCATGGTCAGGCAACCGGCGTCGCTGGTGAGATTCCGCATTCGTTTTACCACACATTTCGCCGCGGGCCGGGCCGAGTCTCGCTTACCCGATCTCGCCTATGAGTCACGCCTAAACAGACGCCGCAGAAGGTCAGATGGTTGGAACGCGTTCCCCGCGTAGACTGCGCATAGCCAGTTAGTAGGACGTCCTACTAACTCCTGTTGTGGCCGAGATGGCTGGCCAGCCGCCGGAGGTCGAGATGAGCGCATCAGACGAGGGACGCGCGCGCTGGCAGCGCCGCTATGACAGTTCAAAGGTCCGCGACGCTGACTTCACAACGTTGTCGGGGCTGGCTGTGGCGCCGGTGTACGGCCCGCCCGACGGCGGCGTAGTGCCCGATTTCGAGCGGATCGGCTGGCCGGGGGAGTTCCCGTTCACCCGCGGGCTCTATCCGGGCGGCTATCGCGGCCGGACCTGGACGATCAGGCAGTTCTCCGGCTTCGGCAACGCGGTGCAGACTAACGAGCGGTACAAGATGCTGCTCAAGGCGGGCGGCGGCGGGCTCTCGGTGGCCTTCGACATGCCGACGCTGATGGGTCGCGACTCCGACGACCCGCGCTCGCTCGGCGAGGTCGGCCATTGCGGCGTCGCGATCGACTCGGCTGCCGACATGGACGTGCTGTTCGGCGGCATACCGCTAGCCGACACCACCACCTCGATGACGATCAGCGGCCCGGCGGTGCCGGTGTTCTGCATGTACCTGGCGGCGGCCAAGCGCCAGGGCGCCGACATCAGCAAGCTGAACGGCACGCTCCAGACCGACATCTTCAAGGAGTACATCGCGCAGAAGGAGTGGCTGTTCCCGCCGGAGCCGCACCTGCGGCTGATCGGCGACCTGATGGAGTACTGCACCGCCGAGATTCCGGCCTACAAGCCGCTTTCAGTCTCCGGATACCACATCAGGGAGGCCGGATCGACAGCAGCCCAGGAGCTAGCTTTCACCTTGGCCGATGGTTTTGGTTATGCCGAGCTTGGCATCTCGCGCGGGCTCGATATCGACGTGTTCGGGCCCGGTCTTTCGTTTTTCTTCGACGCGCACGTCGACTTCTTCGAGGAGATCGCCAAGTTCCGCGCCGCGCGGCGAATCTGGGCTCGCTGGATGCGAGACACCTACGGCGCGAAGACCGAGCGGGCGCAATGGCTGCGGTTCCACACCCAGACCGCCGGAGTCTCGCTCACCGCGCAGCAGCCGGACAACAACGTGGTGCGGACCGCGATCGAGGCGCTGGCGGCCGTGCTTGGCGGTACGAACTCGCTGCACACCAACGCGCTCGACGAGGTGCTGGCGCTGCCGAGCGAGAAGGCGGCCGAGATCGCGCTGCGCACCCAGCAGGTGATCATGGAGGAGACCGGCGTGGTCAATGTCGCCGACCCGCTCGGCGGCTCCTGGTACGTCGAGGCGCTGACCGACCGGCTGGAGGCGGAGGCCGAAGAGATCTTTGCCAAGATCCGTTCGATGAGCGCGGATGGCTCGATGACCAGCGGCATCCTGCGCGGGATCGAGGACGGTTGGTTTATGGCTGAGATAGCAGAGGCTTCTTTCCGTTATCAGCAGCAAATCGAGAAGGGGGAGAAACGCATTGTGGGGGTCAACTCCCACACTGACACTGTCGAGAAGCCGATGGAGATCCTGCGGGTCAGCCACGAGGTCGAGGTAGAGCAGGTACGCGCACTCGGCAGGCGCCGGACCGCCAGGGACCAGGCGGCCGTCGACGCGGCGATGGCAGCCCTGCTAACCGCAGCCCGCTCCGGGCAGAACACGATCCCCCCGATGATCGACGCCGCCCTAGCCGAAGCCACCCTCGGCGAGATCTGCGATGCGCTCAAAGCGGAATGGGGCAGCTATTTCGAGTCGCCAGCGTTCTAACCTGCTGTCACGCCAAAGGGCTGCGGGCCCGGAGGCGAAAAGCAAGCACTGCGATACGGCAGGATGGAGCTATGACGCAGCCGCGAAACTTCTCTATGCACGGTGCCGTGGACCTTGGTGCCCGGCAGGCCGCCGTTAAGCGCAAGGCCCAGGCGGCGCAGGCTCCGGCCGGCGAGTCGTCCGCCTATGTGATCGAGGTCACTGAGGCCACGTTCAACGCCGACGTGGTCGCGCGCTCTCAGCGGGTGCCGGTGATCGTCGACCTGTGGGCAGACTGGTGCGAGCCGTGCAAGCAGCTGAGCCCCGTGCTCGAGAAACTGGCCACCGAGGCGGCCGGCGCCTGGATTCTGGCCAAGGTGGACGTGGAGGCCAACCCGCAGCTGGGCGCGGCGCTGCAGGTGCAATCGATCCCGATGGTGGTCGCCGTGGTCGGCGGCCAGCTGGTGGACGGCTTCCTAGGCGTGCTGCCTGAGGCGCAGGTGCGCGGCTGGATCGGCCAGATCCTCGGTGTGGCGGCGCAGCTCGGTCTTGACGTTAACGCCAACGGCGCGGCGCCGGGCGAGGGGCCGGCCGAGGAGCGCCAGGGCCGCGGGCCGCTCGGGGCCGACACCGAAGCGCTGACCGACCCCCGCTTCAAGGCCGCCCAGGACGCGATGGACACCGGCGACCTGAACGGCGCGGCCAACGCGCTCGAGCAGATCCTGCAGGACACGCCAGGACACCCGGTGGCCAAGATCTGGCTGGCCCAGGTGGAGCTGTTCCGGCGGGTCAATTCCTACGACCCGGCCAAGGTGCGCCGGGCGGCCGACGAGCGCCCGGACGACCCGGAGGCCCAGGCCAACGCCGCCGACCTTGAGCTGGCCGACGGGCAGATCGACGCCGCGTTCGATCGCCTGTTGGGAGTAGTCCGCCGGACCGCCGGAGCCGAGCGCGACAAGGCCCGGGTGCACCTGCTCGGCCTGTTCGAGATCATGCCGCCGGGCGATCCCAAGGTGACCAAGGCAAGAGGCAAGCTCTCGAGCCTGCTGTTCTGATTTTCGGCAAAACTGTCGGGGCTGCTGTTCTGAGTCGGCGCTCTGGGCGCAGGCTAGTCAAAGACCAGGTCAGATCTTGAGCCCTGCTCACGCATGGCTAGCGCCGCGTGGAGCATCATAGAGACATGCAGTCGCAATCCCGCACGGGCCAGCTTCTCGCTGCGACCCCGATGCTCGGGGACGTGAATTTCAGGCGTACGATCGTCCTGATCGTCGAGGACGACCCCGAAGAGGGCACGCTCGGCGTCGTGCTCAACCGGCCGAGCGACATCCCGGTACAGCAGGTGCTCGAGCCGTGGACCGAACTGGTCACCGGGCCGTCCGTGCTGTTCCAGGGCGGGCCGGTATCTCCGGACAGCGCGCTCGCGCTGGCCCTGCCCAAGGGCGCGGACGAGCCGATCGGCTGGCGCTCACTGTCCGGCTCGAAGCTGATGAGTAAGATCGGCCTGGTCGACCTGGGCGCGCCGCCGCAACTGCTGGCCGGGGGCATCAGGTCGCTGCGGGTGTTCGCCGGCTACGCGGGCTGGGGGGTCGGGCAACTTGAGTCCGAGATCGATATGGGCGCATGGCTGGTACTCGACGGGCTGCCAGAAGACGCGTTCGCGACCGATCCCGACCGGCTTTATCCAGCGGTGCTACGGCGGCAGGGCGGGGAGATGGCGCTGCTCGCGACCTATCCTGATGATCCCGTACTGAACTGAAGGGTTAGGGTGGCTGGCGTGACCGAAGCTGATGTCTTCCAGCAGACCACACCGGACCTGTCGACCGGCGATGGCGATCATGAGCGGTTCGCGCACTATGCCGACAAGGACCAGATCATGAATAGCTTGGTCAACGGCACGCCGGTGCGGGCCATCTGCGGCAAGGTCTGGGTGCCGAGCCGGGATCCGAAGCGGTTCCCTGTCTGCCCGGAATGCAAGGAAATCTACGAGTCGATGCCTGAGGATCGCTGACTTTCTAGCTGCGCTGAACTGCTAGGTGTTCAGTCGGCCGTACTGCTCAGCCGGCTGCACCTCGAAGATCGTGGGGATCGCTGGCCCGCCCGGGCTGTTGTCTTTGGCGTGCGCGGGCAGCTCGGCTAGGACGCGCTGATGGCGCTCCCTGGCGGCCGCGAGCGGCTCGGTTCCGATGATCTCGCCGTCGCGAACCAGGTGGCGCATGAGCGGGCGCAGGCCCGGTCTCGGCGAGGGCTCTGAGTCGCTCACAATCACCGCCTCGCTGATCGCGATGCCGCCGGCGTCCAGGCTGCGCATTGCCCACTTACGCCCGCCCATCGTGGGCTTGCCGACCGATCGTTTCGCGACGCGAACGACCGGCTCGTCCCGCGCCGCCGCCGCTGACCCGGCGGTGCTGGCCCGGGAGGTGGGCGGGGGGTGAAGCGGGCGGCCTCTGTGAACCCCGGCCGACCGGGCGACCAGCTTGTAGACCAGGGACGCGGTCGGTGCGCCCGAGCCGGTGACCAGCCTGGTTCCGACTCCGTAGCCGTCGACCGGAGCGGTGGCCAGGTCCGCGATCGAGTACTCGTCCAGATCCCCGGTCACCACTATCTTGGTGTGCGTCGCCCCGAGTTCGTCGAGTTGCGCACGAACTCCTTGGGCAACTTCAGCAACATCACCGCTGTCAATCCTGACCGCTCCGAGCGACGATCCGGCCAGCTCGACCGCGGTCTTGACCGCGGCCGGCACGTCGTAGGTGTCGACCAGCAGCGTCGTGCCGACACCCAGGGCTTCGAGCTGGACCGCGAACGCCTGCCGCTCGTTGTCGAAGACCATGGTGAACGCGTGCGCGCTCGTGCCGGCCGTCGGCACGCCGTACTCCTGACCCGCCCGCAGGTTGGACGAGGTGTTGAAGCCGGCCAGGTAAGCGGCCCGGGCCGCCGCTACCGCCGCCAGTTCGTGGGTGCGCCGCGATCCCATCTCGATGACCGGCCGATGACCAGCCGCGCTGACCATGCGGGACGCGGCCGACGCGACGGCGCAGTCATGGTTGAAGACCGACAGCGCCAAGGTCTCCAGGATGACCGCTTCGGCGAACGTGCCGTCGACGACTAGGATCGGCGAACCGGGGAAGTAGCAGTCACCTTCGGCGTAACCCCAGATGTTGCCGCCGAACCGATAGCTGGCGAGATAGTCGGCGCTGCGCTCGTCAACGACGCCGTGACCGCGCAGGAAGTCCAGGTCAGCCGTGCTGAACCGGAAATTGGCGAGCGCGGTGAGGAAGCGGTCGGTCCCGGCGACCACGCCGTACCGGCGGCCGGGAGGCAACTGGCGGGCGAACATTTCGAAGATCGCGCGCCGGTCGGCGGTACCGCCTTCGATGGCCGCGCAGATCATGGTGAGCTCGTAGTGATCTGTAAGCAGACCCGTGGTCGTCACTGGGGCAGCATACGGAGTGGGACACTGGGTAGAGGGAGGTGGCATCGAGTGAGCGTCGCACCAGTTGAACTCACCAGACCGGAGACCGACGAGCAGGCGGCGATCGACCTGCCGTGGCTCACCATAGTCTGGAACGATCCGATCAACTTGATGGACTACGTGACCTACGTGTTCCAGCGCGTCTTCGGCTACCCCAAGTCGAAGGCCGAGAAGCTCATGCTCGACGTGCACCACAGGGGCAGGGCCGTTGTTGCCGCTGGAGCCAGGGAAGCGATGGAGCGCAACGCTGAGACCCTGCATGGCTATGGCCTGTGGGCAACGGTGAGCCACGATAAGTGAGTCCGGAGGAGTCGATGGCGGGATTCCGCCGGGTCGGCGACGGGGTCGCCGCGCGATTCGCGCGGCCGGAGGCGGCGATCATCAGGGACCTGGTAGAGCAGGTCGTAGAGTTGGTCGAACCCTCGACCGGAGCCGACGCCGATGTCGGTGTGCCAGAGGCCGATGAGCTTGCCCGCATGGTCGGAATGAGCAACGGCCTGGCGGAGAACACCGAAATGCCCGATGACCCGGTGCTCGCCCGGCTGCTGCCCGATGCCTACCGCGACGACCCGGAGGCCGCGAGCGAATTCCGCCGGTTCACCGAGTCTGACCTGCGGTCGGGCAAGGTCTCATGTGCCATGACGTTGCTTGAGACGCTGCCGCCGGGCGGGGGCCGGATCAGGCTCACCGGCGACCAGGCCGAGGCCTGGCTGCGTTCGCTGAACGATGTGCGCCTCGCGCTCGGCACCAGGCTGGGCGTCACCGACGACTTCGACGCGCTCGACACCGATGTTGAAGCCGATGATCCCCGCTATGCCTACGTCCAGGTTTATCAGTGGCTGGCCTATCTCCAGGGCAGCCTGGTGGCCGCGCTGTCCTGAGTGAACACAGCCCTGAGTGAGAAGTTACGATCACGAGGTGCTGAAGATTTCGCGGGCGCTGCTCGACCAGATCGTGGCGCACACAAGGGCCGATCACCCGGACGAGGCCTGCGGTGTCATCGCCGGGCCGGCCGGCAGTGACACCCCAGCGCGGTTCATCGCGATGACCAATGCGGCGCGGTCGCCGACGTTCTACGAGTTCGACTCGATGGAGCAGCTGGCGGTGTGGCGTGAGATGGACGACCGTGACGAAGAACCGGTCGTGATCTACCACTCGCACACCGCGACGGAAGCGTATCCGTCCAGAACCGACATTTCCTACGCCGGCGAGCCAGACGCGCACTATTTGCTGGTCTCGACCGCCGACCAGAACACTGAGGAGATCAGGTCGTTCAGGATCGTCGGCGGCGAGGTGACCGAGGAGGAAGTCCAGGTCAGCGAGAGCGAGGAATGATCGGGACCCGAGCCGAGTTTCACAGGCGGAACATGTTGCCTGCCCGCCCCGACGTATGGAGAGTTACCGATGGCCATCGAAGTCCGGATCCCGACGATCCTGCGCCCGCTCACCGGGGGCTCGAAGTCGGTAGAGGGGACGGGTGACACGCTCGACGCGCTGCTCGCCGACCTCGACTCGCGCCACGCTGGGCTCCGCGGCCGCCTGATCGACGATGCGGGCAGTCTGCGCCGCTTCGTCAACGTATACCTCAACGACGAGGACGTACGGTTCCTCGGCGGGCTGACCGCGACGGTCAAGGACGGCGACACGGTCACCGTGCTTCCAGCGGTCGCTGGCGGGACGCGCTGAACCCGGCGGTGTTGGCGGACGGGTCTGGCAGGCAGAGGCTGGAGTAGCGGGGCTCATGCGTTACGACGAGCTGCTTGACGCGGTCGGCGGGACCCCGCTGATCGGGTTGCCCCGGCTGTCACCAGGACCGATGGCGCGGCTGTGGGCCAAGCTGGAGGACCGGAACCCGACCGGCTCTGTGAAGGACCGGGTCGCGCTGTGGATGGTCCAGGCCGCCGAGAAGGAAGGCCGGCTCTGCCCGGGCAGCACGATCCTCGAGCCGACCTCAGGCAACACCGGCATCTCGCTGGCGATGATCTGCAAGCTGCGCGGCTACAAGCTGATCTGCGTGATGCCGGAGAACACCTCGGCCGAGCGCACCCAGCTGCTGCAGATGTACGGGGCCTCGATCGTCTACTCACCCGCGGCCGGCGGCTCGAACGAGGCCGTCAGGGTGGCCAAGCAGCTCGCGGCCGAGAACCCGAGCTGGGTGATGCTCTATCAGTACGGAAACGAGGCCAACGCCAGGGCGCATTACGAGTCGACCGGCCCCGAGATCCTGGCCGACCTGCCTGAGGTCACGCACTTCGTGGCCGGCCTCGGCACCACCGGGACGCTGATGGGTACCGGCCGGTTCCTGCGCGAGCACGTGCCCGACATCAAGATCATCGCTGCCGAGCCCAGGTACGGCGAGCTGGTCTACGGGCTGCGGAACATTGAGGAGGGGTTCGTCCCCGAGCTCTATGACGACAAGGTACTGACCGCCCGGTTCTCGGTCTCGGCCGCTGACGCGCTCCGGCGGACCCGCCAGTTGGTCTCCGAGGAGGGCATCTTCGCCGGGATCTCGGCCGGATGCGTGCTGCACGCCGGGCTCTCGCTAGCTCAGCGGGCGCAGGAAGCTGGGGAGCACGCCGAGATCGTCCTGCTGGTGGCCGACGCCGGCTGGAAGTACCTGTCCACCGGTGCCTACGCCGGGACGCTTGACGAGGCCGAGTCCAGGCTCGAAGGCGAGCTCTGGGCCTGATCTCCCGTATTAGTCGCCTGAAGGATTGTGCATGACGGTCTTTGATGAAGCCACGGCGATCAGCCGAGACGGCGACGGCTGGTATACCGCGCATCCCGATCAGCGGTTCGCGCTGGTCGCGCCCGGCGGGTCGACGCCGCCGGCGATCAACGGCGGGGTGATGCTCGCGACCGTGTTGCGGGCCGTGCTGGACTGCTCGCCGTTGCCGCACCCGGTGGCAACCAGCGCTCACTTCCTGCGGGTTGCCCAGCTAGGGCCGGCGCGAATCCAGGTCACCTGGCTGAGGACCGGCCGCACGGCCGCGACCGCCCGCGCGACCCTGACCCAGGACGACGTCGTGATCTTGGAGACCACCATCACCACGGGCAGGGTACCTGGCCCTGGCGACGATGCTGGCATCGACCATGGCGTGCTGAGCTGGACCGGGACGGCGCCGGAGCTGCCGCCGGTGGCTGAGTGCGTCAACCTCGGTCCCTGGGCCGGGACGCTCGCGCCGGACGGTGCGATTGGCTATGCGGGCCAGGTCCAGATGCTGCTCGACCCCGCGGTGACCGGCTGGCGGTTCGATGAGCCTTCCGGATTGCCTGAGATGCGCGGATATTTCAGCCTAAGAGAAGAACGAGATCCGGACGCCCTGATGCTGGCCATGGCCGTCGACGGCCTCCCGCCGGTGGTCTTCGGGCTCGGCGCTACCGGCTGGGCACCCACGGTTGAGCTGACCATGCACATGCGCCGGGTACCGGCGCCCGGGCTGCTCGCCGTCGCCGCCCGGTGCCGCCATGTGAGCGGGGGCTGGTTCGACGAGGAGGCCGAGGTCTGGGACTCGGCCGGCCACCTAGTCGCCCAAAGCCGCCAGATCGCGAGAGTCGGTCGAGGCCGCCTGCGTCCGCGACCGGGCGACAGCGTGGCGGCGACGGCCAGCCTCCCGGTGGGGTAAGGCCGGGGTAATGGGTCGGCGGGCTGTCTGAGTCGGGTGGCGGTCGGCGATCGGATCGCCCTGCGGCCGCTCCAGCCTTCATGATTCTTGGAGATAGTGGGGTTCTGGACTCGGTTACTGGCAGCTGGGCGTTTTTCGGCATCGTGCGAGGCTTCGGAGTTGCTGTCGTGATCGTGATCACGAAGAGTTGACCGCAGGCGGCCGCGTCTTTTATTAACTTTGAGCGTGTCGCGTTTCTGGGGTGCGCGTTTGCCTGGTCTGCCGGTCATGGCTGGGGGGCGGGCGGGGTGATTTCTGCGGTTGCGGCGTGTTCGCGCGGCTGGTCTGGGGTGGAGATGCGG
>WNEY01005311.1_pt1 | contig 16821 bp, 14 predicted proteins | sample 5400531 | NCBI WGS metagenome assembly WNEY01 (sample SAMN13153338, study PRJNA577476) | soil metagenome | isolation source: 200 cm saprolite under Douglas fir tree site 1 | place: USA:California | collected 2015-04-18
CACCGTCGAGAACCGCCGCATCGCCGTCACGCGCACCCAGGGGAACGACACCGTCGTCGCCTCCGGGCTTCAGCCGGGCGAGAAAGTGGTCACCGATGGCCAGGCGCGCCTGGTGCCGGGCGCGAAGGTGGAGATCCGGGGCTCGGGGGGCGGTGGCGAGCGTCCTCCTCGAGGCGAGCGCTCACCCTGACGTCTCTATCGTTGGATATAGAGTTCTGTATCCCACGATAGATTCACCCTACCCCGTCCGAGGGGATAGGCTAAAGCCTGGATGGTCCACACCAGGAACCTCGGCCTCATCACCGCTCTCGGCCTCGTTGCCCTGCTCGCGTCGGGGGCGGCACAGGACAGCCCGAGGCACGTCTCGAGCCCGACGCCGGAGATCGTTACGTTGAGCCCGGAGACGAGTCAGCCTTCGAAGCGCGAGCGAGCCACGCCACGGCGCCGCCCGGCGGGCGCTCTCGACGATAATGATCGGGGCGTGCTCTTGCTCCTGCTGCTCAGCACCCAGCCAGCACGCTAGGTCGAACTTACAGGCGCTCCACCCGGGCGCGATAGCGCTGCGGGATGCTCTCGCGTTGATCCGTCCAGTGCACGACGCTTTCCTCGTCAACCCAACGGTACAGGCCTTGACGCCGCGCCGATGACTCGGCTGGCTGCGGGCCATCGGGGATGAGCGAGCCAACCGGGGGCGGCGGCACCGGGGGCACCATCGCGGGCGGCTGGACGGGCGCCGGCGGCGGCTTGGGGATCCAGACCCACACGTACGGTGTGCTCACCCCGTCGCCGCGAAGCTGATACCACCCCGTCGGATATTCGATAACCGCCGGGATCGAAGGCGAACCGTCGGTCACGACGATCGGTTGGTCATACCCGCTGGGGGGGTTGACCGCCAGCACAGGCCCCGACCCGACGATCACCGGGTACGAGGGCCCGATCACGGCTTGGCCGAACGGCACGACGCCGTGCCGCGGGACCACCGCGCCCGGGGGCCAGAATCGCCAGGGATCGACCGGCCTCGGGAAGACGCTCGGCTCGGGCCGCATGACCACGTGGCCGGGGGCGAAGACACGATTCGGCTGGACGATCACGGCCCGAGGTGAGCTGCGAACCACGACGGATCCGCCGGCCGACGCCGACGAAGCCAGCATCAGGCTGACACCGGCCGCCATCAGCAGCGCACGAACAGGCCTCATCACGACCCCCCTGCCTGACTGGGCGGATTCAGTCTCCTCGAATTCTGTCCGTCGTCAAGGGTCGCGGCCGCAGGGCCACCACCTTCCGCCGGTCACGCTTGCTCGTGATCCGGGCCGGGACGCCGACGGCCGTCGAATGACCGGGAACATCTCGGATCACGACGGCATTGGCTCCGACGCTGGAATGCTGGCCGACCGTCACGCGGCCCAGGATCTTCGCGCCCGCCCCGATGACCACCGAGCTCCCGATGTGAGGCGCCGCCTCGGGCTCTTCGAGATCCCTCATGCCGAGCGTGACCTGATGGAACAGCGTGACGCTGTCACCGATGACGGCGTTGCCGTGAAGGATGATCCCATTCGCTCCGTGCGGTAACCGTAACCCCTTCCCGATTCGGCACCGGGCCGGAAATTCCGCACCGCACAGGAGCTTCACGATGAGATTGTCGAGGATGGCGTAGAGCAGGAGCAGCAGTGGCCTGAGGACCGGTATCCTGCAACGGTAGTAGATCGTATTCCCGAATCGATAGACCGCCATCGTGAGAATTCCCGACGGCTTGTTCGCTCGGTAGAAGGCGCTCAGTTGGGCACGCATCGAAGCGTCCTACGCAGACAACCGGCCGGCCGTTCCATCGCATCGCGCCATCAGCGTGCGAATCTTCGACTCCAGCGCGTCCCGCAGCTCGGCCTCGTCGGGAAGGAAGAGGTCCCCGACGTCGAGCACCATCGCCTTCTCGGCGTGGTGGGGCCAGTGCCGTCGGATCACGTCCAGGTGCCGCGGCTCCATCACCGCGATGACGTCGGCCCAGGCCAGATCGCGGGTGGTGAGCCGCCGGGCGGCGTGCGAGGCGGTCCCCACGGATCGCACCTCGTGCCGCCCGGTCCGGCCTTGCAGCTCACGGAACAGCGTCTCGGCGGCCCGGCTGCGCGCGACGTTCTCCGTACACACGAACAGCACGTTCACCGCTGGCCTCCGTCCACCCGCGTCGTCATTCCGCGATCCGGCCCGTCTTGACGAGCTCCTCGCGGATCCAGTCGTACGTCCGCCCGAGGCCTTCCTCGAGGCTGATGATCGGCTCCCAGCCCAGGACCTGGCGCAGGCGCGAGTTGTCGCTGTTGCGTCCTCGCACGCCCTGCGGCTTGGTCAGGTCGTACTGCTTCTCGATGTGCTTGCCGGCGACCTTGGCCACGATGTCGACCAGCTCGTCGATCGTGATCATACGGTCCTGACCGAGGTTGAGCGGCTCGCGAAAGTCCGACCGCATCAGCCGGTAGATGCCCTCCACGCAGTCGTCGATGTAGCAGTAGGACCGCGTCTGCTTGCCATCGCCCCACACGTCGATCACGTCCTCCTCCTGGGCGAGGGCGATCTTGCGGCAGATGGCCGCCGGCGACTTCTCGCGACCGCCGTCGTAGGTCCCGAGCGGGCCGAAGATGTTGTGGAAGCGGACCGTCCGGGTCTCGAGGCCGAAGTCGTCGGCGTAGTGGCGGCACACCCGCTCGGTGTAGAGCTTCTCCCAGCCATAGCCGTCCTCGGGGTCGGCCGGGTAGGCGTCTTCTTCCTTGAGCGGCGTGACGTCGGGCTTGTCCTGGAGGTAGCCCGGGTAGATGCAGGCCGACGACGTGTAGAGGAGCCGGGAGACGCTGTTGGCGCGCGCCGCATCCAGCGTGTGGATGTTGATCAGCACGTTGTCGCGGCTGATCTCGGCCTTGTGGGCATGGATGAAGCCGATGCCGCCCATGTTCGCCGCCAGCGCGTACACTTCCTCGACGCCGCGGGTCGCGGCCAGGCAGTTGTCCCAGCGCCGCAGATCGAGCAGCTCGAACTCCTGAGCGGCCGTCGCCTCGTACTCCGGCAGCTTGACGTCCACGCCGCGCACCCAGTCACCGCGTTCGACGAGGAATTTCGTCAGGTGATGCCCGATGAAGCCACCCGCTCCGGTCACCAGCACCTTCTTCATAGCGCTTCCTCCATAGATGATGACGTCCAACGCTGCCGCACGAGCTGCGCGGTAAACAGCACGACAAAACGGGGGTTGTGCCACAGATACCGCCACCACAGCCGCCGGGGCTCGGAGGCCAGGCGGAAGATCCATTCCAGGCCATGGTCCTGCATGAAGCGCGGCGCCTGCGACTTGTTGCCGGCCAGGAAGTCGAAGGCCGCGCCGACGCCCAGCATGACGGCGTTCACTCGCGAGTGATGGGCCGCCATCCAGCGGTCTTGTTTCGGACAGCCCAGCCCGACGAACAGGATGCGCGCGCCGGACCGGTTGATCTCCTCCACGATCGCAATGTCCTCTTCCGGTCGCATCGACCGGAAGGGCGGCGACCACGCGTACACGACACGCAGACCGGGAAACTGCTCGCGCGCGACGGCGATCAGCTTCTCGAGCACGGCCGGTTTCCCGCCGTAGAATCCGACCGGGACGCCGGCGCGGGCGGCCGCCGCCAGTACCCGCGGCGTCAGCTCCGGGCCGTACACGCGCGCCGCGTCGCGGACGCCGAGCAGGCGCAGCCCCCACACGAGCGGCATCCCGTCGGGCGTGACGAGATCGGCATCGTTGACGATCTGCTGCAGGGAGGCATCGTCGTGCGCCTCCATCACCGTGTGCACGGTGGTCACACACACGTAACGCCGCCGGTCCTCGGCGCCGGCCCACGCCATGACACGCGCCGACGCGTCGTCATAGTTCGTGGCATGCACGCGCATGCCGAGGATCTGGCGAGACGCGGGGGCTGCGGGCGCGACGGGGCTCATCGGACCGCCGCGGCCCGTGCCTGGTCGTAGATTTCCATGAGCATCTGATAGTTCCTTTCCGGCGTGTATTTGGCCTCGAACTCCGCCCGCGCATTCGTGCGCATCTCCGCCAGCTCGTGGGGATGGGAGAACGCCCACTCGACCGTGGCGGCCAGATCGCCCGGGTCGCCCGGGCTGACGTGAAGGCCGGTCCGCTGGTCGTCGATCGCGACCCCGATACTCCCCAGTCGACTGCCGACGACGGGCAGACCGGCCGCGTACGCTTCGGCGATGACGAGACCGAACGTCTCGTAGCATTCCGAGGGAACGACGAGGAACATGGCGTTCCTCATCAGCTCCGCCACCGCCTCCTTCGACTGCCATCCCAGCCAGTGGCAACGATCGGTCTTCCCCGCGAACTCCTGCACCGAAGCCGCCAGTGGCCCATCTCCGGCGATGTAGAGGGGAACGGGGCGGCCCAGGCGGCCCCAGGCGGACATCAGCGTCCCGATGCCCTTCTCCGCCGAGAGACGACCGACGAACAATGCGTACCCGCCGGCGCCCCGCCCGATGCCCGGATCGACCGGACAAAAGTTCGGTTTGACGGCGATCTTCTCGGCCGGCAGACCCCCCGCGATGAATTTTGCTCTGGCGAACTCGGTCATCGCGATGTAGCGGTCGACGCATCGCTGCCACGTTCCGAGCCGTCGGTGCACCGTGAGCATTCCCGCCACGACCGCGGTTTGGACGCGCGAGCGGCGATAGCACCCGCGTCGGATCCCGGGGAATGCGACGGCGCTCCCCACGCAGTCCTCGCACACGCGGCCGTCGCGATAGAACGTCGCCGCCGGACACATCAGACGATAGTTGTGAAGCGTCTGCACCGCCGTGACGCCGGCGTCTCGGCACGCGTAGTAGGCGGCCGGTGACACCCGAAAGAACGTGTTGTGGAAATGGACGACGTCCGGACGCGTCTGGCGGAGAGACTCGGTCAGCCTGCGCTGGAAGCGTGTCGACCACACGGCGTCCCGGGCGGCGGCGAGCGCGTGGAGGCCGCGCACCTCGCCGTTCTCCTCGGTGAGCGTGAGCACCGAGTGGCCGTGCTGGCGGAGGAGGGCCGCTTCCGCGCGGAACACTTCGTCCTCGCCGCCCGCTTGCTGATAGTGGTTGTGGACGATCAGGATCCGCATGGAATCACCGCTCCAGCAGGAGCGGCAGCGGTCCGATCTCCACCCGCTCACCCGCCGCGAGTGCCCGGCGACCCCCGCCGAGATCGTTCACGTGCCGTACGCGCCAGGCCTCGGGAATGGCCAGGCCCTTGCGGCCTTTCGGGCTCCACACGATCCACGCCTCGTCGCCCGTCCCGCGCGTCAGACGGCAGATCCAGGGCTGGTCCTCCGCGCCTTCACAGCCACGGAGCTCGGCGCCGTTCATCCATCGCCACGCGGTCTCGTACGCGCGCCCCGCCGTCTTGATGGTTCGCCCGTCCGGCTCGACGAGCCCCATCAGATGGTTGTCCCAGGCGTACCAGTACAGACGACTGACACCGAGCGCCCAGTGAAGGACGTAGGACCTGACGACGAAGCCGGCCGCGTCGTCATCGTCGAGGACGCGGCTATACAGTCCGTTCCCGCCGCGCGGCTTCACGCCGAGCTGGCGGCTCGGGATCATCCAGCCGCTTTCGGTGTTCCACAGCGGCCGGGTGACGCCGTTGCGGCGAAGGATCTGCTGCACCTCGCGAATCAGCGGGACCATCGCTTCCGGTTCGGCCGGGGCGACGTAGAAGTGATACCCGATGACGTCCGCGGGGCCGGCGCCGCCCTGGCCGAGGAATTCATCGAGCCAGCGGAGACCGCCGCGCTCGGTGGCCGCGGGCGTGACGACGACGATCGCCGGATCGATCTCCTTCAGCACGATGGAGGCCTCGCGCACGAGCTTCACCATCGTCGCCACGGATCCGGTATAGAACGTCTTCAGATTCGGCTCGTTCCAGATCTCGTAGTGGCGCACCCGTCCCTGATAGCGGCGCGCGATCGTCCCGACGTAATTCCGCCAGTGCCGCAGATCGGCCGGCTCGGCCGTCGCACCGGCCCCGTAGGACGACACCTCGCCCGGGCGAGCGGAGGCCCATGCCGGAGACATTCCCAACGGCAGGAGGATCTCGACGTTGCGCTCGCGCGCGAGCTCCACGTAGCGGTCGAGCGCCTCGAACCGCCACTGGCCCGGCTGGGGCTCGAGATCGGCCCACGTCACCCGCGCGTCCCACAGCCGCCACGAGCCGAAACCGACGGTCGGCCACGCCGACAGCGCGCCGGCGCGATGGATGTGCAGCCCCCAGTACTCGCGCGGGATCGGCCCGTCATTTCCGCTGACCTTCGTCGGGCCGCTCTGTCCCGCCGTGGTGTGAGCCAGCAGAACGACGACGGCGCACACGACGGCGCGCCCGAGCATTCGCTTACCGCGCACAGGCATGCTCGATGGCTGCGCTGAAGCCGGAAACCATCCGCTCCGTCGTCCATTCGTCGATGGTTCGGCGGGCGTTGAACCCAAGCCGCCTGTGAAGCTGGGCGCTGTTCAGCACACGGTTGAGGGCGTCACCCAGGGCTCCCGCATCACGCTCGGGCACGACGAAGCCGTTGACGTCGTCTCGAAGAAGTCCGCCGGCCGCGGCGCCCACGCAATCGCTGGCGACGACGGGGACGCCCTGGTTGAAGGCTTCGTTGACGACGAGGCCCCAGGGCTCTTTGCCCGCCGGAATCGTTACCGACGGGAGCACGGCCACCCGGGCGATGGCGTAGTACGCAGGCGTCGCGTCCGGGGAAACGTACCCGGCGAATTTCACCCTGCCGGCAAGACCCAGTGACGCGGCCAGCCCACGGAGCTCCTCACGCTCCTCACCTCCGCCCGCCATGACCAGCACCGCACGCTCATCGGTGACGGTGCGGAAGGCTTCGAGGAGATAGCGCAGGCCCTTCATGGCGGTGAGCCGTCCCACGTACAGCGCGACCGGCTGATCGGCTCGGAGGCCGAGCTGCGAGCGCAGCTTCTGGCGCTCGTCGTCACCGACGACTCGCTGATAGAGCTCGTTGTCGACCGCCTGCGCCGCGACGAAGATCCGCGATGGGGCAACGCCTTCGTCCTGGAGATAGCGTCTGACGTGCTCTCCATAGACCACGACGGCGTCGGCACCACGGTAGACGTGCCGGACCAGCGGGAACCCGAGACGGTGGAAGGTGGTGTTGATCCGCGTCCAGATCCCGGTCCACAGCACGAAGGGCCGGCGCGTCAGGCGGGCGATCGCGTAGGTGACCGGGAGCGCGAAGCGTCCGTTGACACACTTGACGATCGCGTCGTAATTGCCGCGCACGAGCGCGAGCGGCAGGTGGGGCGAGACCCTCATGTTGCCCACGGACACGCCGGGGAGATATACGTGCCGGAAGGCGCCGCGCCTGACGCCATGTTCCGGGCGCCAGTACCATTCACCTCCGTCGGAGAAGAAGAAGTAGTCGACGTCGTAGTCGCGAGCGAGGGCCTCGAAAGGCTTGATCCGGTAGTGGGAGCACAGGTTCGTGACGAAGGCCACTCGCCTCCGTCTCCCGATCGCGGGACGATCCGTCGCTGGAATCTCGGTCGTGGTCGTGGTCATGGCTTATGCCCCGTGGACCCGGCGGTAGCCTTCGGAGCGATAGCCGAGGACCCCGGTGAGCATGCCGAGCCCCAGGCACACGCGCACCGAGGCGTCGACGAGTCCGGAAATTCCGCAGACCGGGGCCACCGTCAGCAGTCCGACGACGCCCTGGGCGATCCTGGCCGCGCCCTTGGTGGCGCGGCGCCAGCGAACCCCGCAGCTTGGCCGCAGGTCGATCTCGCACCGGGTGAAGGTGTTCCCGCCGCTGTAGGCTCGCTGGAGCACCCACCTCCAGGTCATCCGGGTCTGGGGCACCCGCTCGTCGACCACCGCTTCATCGGCCCAGATCATCCGGGCCCCGGCCCGATGCAGGCGCATGAACAGGTGGGTGTCCTCGCCGCCGCTCAGCGCGAATTGCGTCTCGAAGGGACCGGCCTGGCTGGAGAGCAGGCTGGCCCTCACCAGTACGTTCCCGGCACCGGCGACGGACAGGGGATGCCCGGTTCGATACCTCGGCCGCTCGAAGTATCGTCCTCGCTCGATCCACCTCGGGGGCAGCTCCTCGAAGCGTGGCAGCACAGGCCCGGCCACGACGTCCGCGTCGTGGCTCGCCCGAACGAACAGCAGCTCGTCGAGCCAGCTGCGGCGCGGCACCTCGTCGTCGTCGATGAAGACGACGAAGTCGCAGTCCTTCCCCGCCGCCTCCACGCTGCGGTTGCGCGCGTACGAGATACCGCGGTGTGGCTCGATGGCGTACCAGAGCGGCCAGCGTGCGACGCGCGCGGCCCGCTCGATCGGCGCCTGCGCCGAGCCATCCGTGTCGTTGTCGATCACGATCACCCTGACCTGCGGTACGGGAACCTTGCGGAACGTCAGCCGATCGAGCGCCTTCAGCAGCTGCGCCAGCATGCGAGGCCGTCGATACGTCGCGATGCAGATCGCGACCCGCACGGCCGCCGCGCGACGCGATGGAGGAGCGCCATGCTCGATCATGCCCGGAGCCTCTTCTCGTTGCCGCGCCCGAGGACCCACATGCAGGCGACGACGTACAGCATCCAGAAGATGCTGTTCCGCACCATGATCGTGCTCTCGGCGAGGTTGATCATGACGATGAACACCAGGTACGCGATCGGCCACAGGCCGTAGGCCGTTGCCGTCCGCCGGATCACGACCGCGGCCCGCCCCAGCGCTGTCGCGAGGCCGCCGATGAACAGGACGATGCCGGCTCCGCCGAGCTCGAGCCCGAGGTCGAGGAGGCCGTTGTGGGCATGCGGGGGCCGCCACTCGAGGGTTCTCCAGATGATGGCGGATTCGCCTTCCCAACCGAGCCAGAACGCGCTGTAGCCGTGCCCGAGCCATGGCCGGGTCGCGATCGAATCGACGACTGTCAGCCACAATCCCGCGCGACCGGTCAAGCTGGGGTCCTTCCCCACCGCACTGACCATGACGTCGGACGCCGTGCTGAGCCATATGGCGGAGCATCCGATGGCGATGAGGATGAACACGCCGGCGGCCACGAGCAGGGTGTGCCGGAGTCTGAAGATAGGCCAGAGCGGCGTGGTGACCACGACCGTCAGCGCGGTCAGCAGCCCGGCGACGGAGTGGGAGCCGACGAGCGCGACGACAGCCAGCGCAAGCAACGCCGCGCCCGTCAGGCGGTTCGTCATCCCGCGCTGGCAGAAGCGGAACAGAAATACGAGGCACGCGAGCGCCATCGCACGACCGAGCGCGTTCTTGTGAACGAAGATCCCGCGCCAGGTCCCGTCCTCGGGCGAGATGCCAAGGATGGGGAAGAAGAGCGCCGCCAAGACGCTCAGCACCACGGCCGCGGTCAGCACCCAGCCCACGAGGCGCAGCAAGTCATGCACCGTGTAGCGCGACGCGAGATAGACACCGAACGCGGTGGTGCCGAACAGGGCGACCGTGCGCCGGAACGTCACGTCGGGCGCGACGGACCACAGAACGGACGCGGCCGCGAGGCCGCAGAGAAGCACGATCCACCGCTCCCGGGCGAGGAGCCGGAAGATCTCCTTGGCTCGCGTGGACAGGAGCACGAGCGTGGTCGCATAGACGGCGAGCCAGGTGATTTGCATCACCGGATCGCCTTCGAGATCGTCGAAGGCGACTCCGCGTTCCAGGCGGACGAGCGGAAGCAACCCCCCCGTGGCCAGGAAGAGAACCACCACCGCGAAGGCGCGCTCGAGCAGGCCGGGGTGCGTGCTGGTCCGGCGGCGCGCGGCGACACGAGGCAGCGTCGGCGCATTCATGGTCAGAGCGTTCATGATCTCCGTCTCATCACCGCGATCGCGGCCCACGAGGCCACGACGAGAAGGACGTTCGAGGCCACCGCGGCACCGGCCGCACCGCGCCACGAGTAGAGTGGGATGGCCCACACGGCCATCAGCACGTCGCCGCCGACGTAGTGGAGCGCCCGGAGGAGTGGCAGCAGGGCCAGCCACTGCATCGCCTCGACGGAGCCCGCGAAGCTGTCGCCGAGCACGTGCGGCAGCATGGGAGCGGCCAGCGCGAGCGCGAGACCGGTCACGAGGCCGTAGAGAGCGCCGCCGAGAACGAAGGGCCGGGCGAAGGCGAGCGTCGCCCCGAGTCCCGCCGCGCCGTGCCGGAAGAAACCGGGATACGTCGCGGCCAGCAGCGAGTAGACCGGCGTGAAAGCGATCTCGACGATCCTCGAGGCGGCCGCGTAGATACCGGCGGCCTGGAGACCCGAGAACCGGACGATGATCATCTTGTCGATGTCCTTCTGGAACACCTGGGCCCACTGGCTGAGGGCGAAGTACACGCCCTCCCTGGCGGCACGGATGGACACGCGGAACTGGAGCGGCAGCCGGCCGTGACGCGCGTACACGACGGCAATCGCCACCGCCGCGGCCACGGCGTTGGCGCCGGCGTAGAGCCACGCCCAGGTCACCGGGGTCGGCGACGCCGCCACGACGAAGAGCCCGAGCGCGGCCACCACCTTGGCCGCGCTGAGCACGGTGTCCAGGCTGGCCGTCACGTCGAGGCGCTGCTGCGCCTGAAAGGCCTTGCCGCAGATGTCCGAGAACGGGGCGAACACCAGATCGGCGACGCCCACCAGCGCCACCAGCAACGCCGGCGTGCCGGCGAAGGCGTAGGCGGCGGCGACCATCAGCGCGATCGTCAGCAGCAGCCCGGACACGGCCGTGGTGACGAGCGCGGTGCTCCAGCTCTCGGCCATGGTGGCGGGGTCACGGCTGACGTTCCTCACCAGGAGATTGCCGGTGCCGAAGCTACCGAACGGCACCAGCATCGCCGCGAGCGTCGCCACCGCGATGAACTCGCCGTAGCCGGCGGCGCCGAGAACACGGGCGACGATGACGAAGTAGCCGGCGTGCAGGAGGATCCGGATGCCGCTGCGGGCGCACATCCACGCCGTGTTCGCGACGAGCCGGCCGGGCGGCGTCATGCCGGCGCGGGCGGGCACCGGCACTTCGAGGAGCGCGCTAGCAGGCACCAGTGCCTCGGAGAGCCGCAGGCAGCGTGCGGAACAGGATCCACAGGTCGAGCCACAGCGACCAGTTGCGGATGTAGTAGGAATCGCGCGCTTCCTGGCCGGCCATGTCGGCCATCGATCGCTCGCTCACCTGCCACATCCCGCTGAGACCGGGCCGCACCTGGTGACGGAAGACCCGGAACTGCTCGCTGAACCTGGCGAGGTGGTAGTCGGGGAACGGCCGCGGCCCCACCAGGCTCATGTCACCCTTGACGATGTTCCAGAGCTGAGGCAGCTCGTCGATGCTGAACCGGCGCAGCCAACGCCCGACGTAAGGAATCACGCGCGGGTCGTTGAAGAGCTTCATGCGCGTTTCCCACTCGAGCCGGGCCTCGGCGTCTGACGCCAGGTAGGCGGCCAGGCGCTGCTCGGCGTCGGGGACCATCGTCCGCAGCTTCCAGACGCGTATCCGGCGCCCGTGCCGTCCCTCTCGCTCCTGTCCGTAGAATGCCGGCCCCGGGCTCACCAGCGTGACGGCGACGGCGGCGACGGCGATCACCGGCGCGCCCAGCAGGAGAACGGGAAGGGCGAGGACGATGTCCGCGCACCGCTTCACGAGCTGGTTCGCCGGGCGAAGCAGATTGTTGCGAACCTCGAGGGTCAGACAGGCGCCGAGCGCCCGGGGCCGGATCCAGAGGTGGGCCAGCCCGTAGACGTCGGGGACGGCCACCACGTTGGGGTACCGGCGTGAAAGCCTCCGGGCAATACCGAGCAGGCGCGGCCGCCGCGCCGACGAGACCGCGATCAGGACGTGCCGGACCGGGTACGGGAACGGCATCGAGAGCGCGGCTCGTACCGTGCCGAGCACGGGCACGCCCTCGAGAATCAAGCCGATCTTCGACACCTTGTTGTCGAACACCCCCACCGGGACGTAGCCGGTGCCTGGGTTGGCCTTCATCTCGCGGATCGCGAACGCGCCGCGCTTGCCGGCGCCGACCACGATGACGGGGCAGCCGTACAGGCGGTAGCGAATCAACAGTCCCTTGACGGCATCGCGGGCGACCCAGCCGAGGAGCACAACGAGGCTAAATGTTCCCACCACCACCAGACGCGACGCGGCGGACTGCTTCAGGACGAAGAACGTCGCGACCTCGCCCAGCGCGACCGCGAGCGTCGTGTTGATGGACGTTCGCAGCTCCTCGGGCGCGGCCAAGCCGTAGCCCGGATAGAGGCCGACGCAGGCGCGCGCCACCAGCCAGACGCCGCCCGCCACCCAGATGAGCAGCGGCTGCTGCATCGGGCCGACGAGTGAGTCACGAATCTGCGAGGCCAGCCCGAACGAGACGAAGAAGACGAGCAGGTCAACGAGCACGAGGCTCGCCGTGGCGGCGACCGGCGTCAGTCGGCGCCACACCACCGGCTGCGCGGCGACTCGCAGGCCCAGCCAACGGTCGTACCGCGGTGACTGGGTGAAGACCAGCGCCGACGTGCGGGTCGCGCTCATGACTCGGCCTGCCCGGGGATCACTCCACCGGCCGTCGTCGGGCCGCCGGAGGCGAGGGTGAGCACCAGCGCCAGGTAGATGAGGTTCGACATCACCGGTACGTTGTAGTTCGGCAGGCTCTGAACGGCGGCGCCGATGAGCGCAACCAGACCGGCGAGGGCACGGATACGGGCCGCGTAGGTCCCGGACTGGCGACGGCGCCTGAGCAGCATGATGCCGAGCGACACCGCCGTGGCGGCCGCGAGCGCGAAGCCGATCACTCCCGTCTCGACCAGGATCCCGAGCCAGTCGCTCTCCGCGTGTGACATCACGGCCGGGATGCGCAGCGTACGGAACCGTGGGAAGGCCACGGCGAACGATCCGAGACCGCTGCCGACGATCGGTGCCTCGCTCCACCACATGGTGACCGCGTCGGGCCAGACGCGAAGGCGGAAGCCTTCGTCCGGACGCTCGATCTCGGTCAGAAGGCGTTCGATCGTCCCGTAGAGGACGTCTCCGCCGATCCAGGCCGCCGCCATGATGATGAGCAGGGCCGACACCGCGACCTTGATCCAACGCGCCCGGCCGGCCCGCCCGCCCCCACCGAGTCCGACGATCGCGAGCAGGACGGCGACGAGCGTCACGATCGCGCCTCGCGAGCCGCTGGCCAGCGCGGCGCCGGCCATGATCACGATGAGCAGCGGGATCAGACTGCGGGCGCTCGACTTTTGCGAGTTCCAGCCTCGGAAGCGGGCGGCCAATCCCTTCAAGGCATGGCGCCGCGTCGTGCTGGCGCGCCGGGTGAGCAGGATCACGAGCGCAATGGGGAGCACCGCGACGACGAGGCCGGCGAAGTGTGTCCGGTTCGCGAAGGGCCCGAACGTATAGACGGCGGTCGCGGGCGCCTCGGGACCGATCCAGTAGAACCGGCCGTTCCACGTGACCCGCTGGATGACGCCGAAGACGGAGATGAGCGTGCCGGTCGCCACCATCGTCCAGGCCGCGCGGCGGAGTTGGGCGCGGCTCCGATAGGTGTTGGCGCAGACGAGGAAGAACGCCGCGACCGCGCCCAGCTTGAGGCCCAGCCGCCGGGTCGCGCCAGGATCGAGCGACCAGCCGGGAAGCGTGGCTTGAAGCGCGAGCAGCCCGAGGAACAGCAGGGCCGGAAGCCAGCCGGCCGGAAGCTCCACGCGAAGCTCCCAGTTGCGCAGGTTGCCGATCAGCCAGGTGACGACCATGCCGAGGATCACGAGCTCGGCGACGGCCTCCGACCACGGCTCCACGGTGCCGAAGGCAAAGGGTGTGAACACGATGAGGAAGAGCGCGCCCGCCTCGACGAGGCGCTCCTGGATGGTCGAGGCCGTCATTGCAGGCTCACCTCGTCGAGCCACACCTTGCCGGCCAGGTTGCCCTCCGGCTCCGACGCCGGCTCCCGGCGGACCTTGAGCATGACCAGAGTCGTGTGCGGTGGAATGGTGGCGCGCGCTTCGAGCGGCACCCAGTCTTTGGTGGTCCCGCTGATGGTCGCGGTCTCGCCGAGCAGCTGCTCGGCGATTCCGGGCACGACGATCTGGAGCTTCAATCCCGAGCGGGTGGTGAAATCGATGGCCTTGGCGAGCGCACGCAGCCGGTATTCGCGACCGGGCTCGACCGCCACCAGCTGAGTCACCCCGTCATAGTCGAGCGTCGGGAACGAGTTGAACGTGAGCCGGAGCGAGCGGTTACCGGCGGCGGCAGCGGCGAACCGGTCGAGGGCGACGTCGACGCCCCACGCCTTTTGCACGCGCCAATCCAGTCCCCACCCGAGCAGCCGCTCGGTCTCGAATCCACCGTTCCACACGGCATTGCTCTCGGACGTCGGGCTGCCGTCGGTCACGAAGGAGAGCCAGGCCGCTCGCGCCAGGGTTCCGGCGCCCTGCTCGAGGGTGACGGCCACGTAGTGCTTCAGCATCTCGTCGGGCAGCGGTGGCTCGAGCTGGATGCGCTGGCGCCACGCGATCCCGGCCAGCGTCATGTCTCGCTGCCGCAGCGCAGCCATCATGACGTTGGTGAGCCCATCGACATCCGCCGGGAGCAGGCTCGCCGGATCCTCGCCGGGACGGAGCAGGGTGCGGGCGAGCTGGAAGGCGGCGTCGCGCTGCGCGGGATCGACGCCCAGGACGTACTTGAAGTGATCCAGGCCGGCCACCCGCTCACCCCAGCCGAGGGCGAGGAGTGCCGCCTCCCAGCGGATGGATACGTTGTGGGGGTCGAACTGCACCGCCTCAGTGATGGCGGCCCGGGCGGCCGGGCGGTTGCCCTGCTTGTCAGCCAGCAGGGCCTGCAGCAGCCGCGGGTAGGCGTCGGTCGGCCGCAGGCGGACGGCCTCGCCGTAGTGCGCGCTTGCCCGCACCGCGTCCGCCGGAACGCGGTTCGCGTAGGCATGGCCGAGCCGGATGTGGAGCTCGGCATTTTGCGGGTCCCACTTCACCGCGCGCTCGAGACCTGGGATCCTGTCGCCGCGCCCGTCGTACCAGGCGATCGCCGGGCTGGCCAGCTTGAGAGCTAGCCAGCCGGCGAACACCAGGGTCAGGGTGAGGACGACCGCACGACTCGCTCGCGATTCCAGAGGAACGAGAACGAGCCGCGCGCCGCCCGCGTCACACGCGACCGGCAACCTGCGACTCGGTGTTGGAATGGTAGTAGCTGTCGTAATAGCCATAGCTGTTCGCGTGAACGTCCACGTCGTTGAGAATCACACCGAGCAGACGGGCCCGGACCGCGACGAGGCTGCGGATGGCCCGCTGGGCGGCATCGCGGCTCGCCCGCCCGTGACGAAGGACGAGCACCGTGCCCTCGAGCTGCCCGGCCAGGATCATGGCGTCGCTCACACCGAACATCGGGCCGGTATCGAAGACGACATAGGCGAACCGCTGACCGAGCGCTTCGAGCGCCTCGCGCAGCCGCGCCGAGGCGAGAAGCTCGGCAGGATTCACGGGAATCCGGCCCGCCGGAATCACGAAGAGATTGGGAATCCCGCTGGGGACGATGACCTGCTCCAGATCGGCCTGCCCGGTCAGGTACGTCGAGAGGCCGGGCGTCTGCTCGATGTTCAGGACCCGGTGCACCATCGGCCGGCGCATGTCGGCGTCCACCAGGACGACGGGGCTGCCGCCGAGTTGGGCCAGCGTGATGGCCAGGTTGGTGACCAGCGAGGTCTTGCCGTCTTCCGGCTGCAGCGACGTCATCATCAACGTCTTCGGCGGCCGCTCCGGCGTCGAGTACAGAATGGACGTACGGAGATTGCGGAAGGCTTCGGCGAATACCGAGGGGAGCTCGGAGTGCGACACCAGCGCGAAGGGCGTGGACGTCGGACCGGCCTCCAGCGCCTTCCGCCGCGCCATCATGCGCTCGAACGCCGCGCGGGACGGCACCACGCCCAGGGCGGGAACACGGAGGACCGACTCGACTTCCTTCGTGTCCTTGATGTTCGTGTCGAGGTACTCGAAGAAGAACGCGAGACCGATGCCACCGCCCAGACCAGCCAGGCAGGCGATCAACAGGTTTAGCCCCTTGCGGGGCCGCGACGGTGCGATCGGAATCTCGGCGGGGTCGACCACCGAGATGTTCGACGTGAGCAGCGCGGCGGAGATCTGGGTCTCCCGCAAGCGGCCGAGGAGCGCGGCGTACAGGTCCCGGTTGGTGTCCACCTCGCGGCGGAGGAGGTTGTACTCCGCCATGTTCTCGGCCAGACCGCGGGCCAGCGTGCTCTGCTTGGCCAGTGACGCCTCCAGCGCCTTCTCGCTGCGGACGGCCGAGTCGTAATCGGACTTCAAGCTCGCCAGCGTGCGCTCGATCTCGGTCCGGAGCTGGCGCCGGTTCTCGTCGAGCTTTTCCTTGAGCTGCAGCATCTTCGGATAGTCGGGCTTGAACGTCTGGCCGAGCCTGCGGTACTCGCCTTCGAGAGCCGCGCCGTCCTGCTTCAGCTGGGCAATGATCCCGCTCTGCAGCACGGCGGGCACGGTAAAGGCGTCTTGCACCGACGCCTGCGTCAGAAGGCTTTCCTTCGCCGTCCGGTCGGCGCGAGCCCTGAGGACCGACTCGGACATGATCGTGAGTTGCTGGGTGATGATGTCCTGCGGCTGCCCGAGCCGGTCGGCGGTGACGAACAGAATGCCGCTGGCGTTAAGGTAGTTACTGAGGTGGGTCTCCGCCTCGCCCAGCTTGACTCGCGCCTCCTCGAGCTGCTTGGCGAGGAACTGCGTGGCGTAGCGCGTGGCCTCCACCATGCGATCCATCTGCTGGGCGATGAAGGCGTCGGCCATGGTA
>WNEY01001434.1_pt1 | contig 16810 bp, 4 predicted proteins | sample 5400531 | NCBI WGS metagenome assembly WNEY01 (sample SAMN13153338, study PRJNA577476) | soil metagenome | isolation source: 200 cm saprolite under Douglas fir tree site 1 | place: USA:California | collected 2015-04-18
GGCCCAGCTTGCACCGATCACTCCGGTGCCGACGATCGCGATCCGTCGGATGGGCTTTTGAGACGTTGACGAGTTCGAAGGCATGTCCTCTCCGCTGTGTGTGATTGCGACTGGACGCTTTGCACCGGCCATGCCAGTGCACCTCTCCTCGTAGAGGCGCGCGGGTCGTTCGCGGCGGCGCACGGCGGCGGCGGATATCCGGCGCTTGTGTCTGCCTTTCCGATATCTTCGGGATGCGGCACGCAGCCGCCGCGCTGCATTCGCGATACACTCGCAATTCGAGGTCGTCCGGCGCGACCGCCGCCGTTGGTCCTTCATCGAGCAGGCGTGTCGTGAGAGGCAGCCGTGGATCTTTCGGAGTACGTGCTCGAGACACTCCGCAGAGACGGCGGGCTCGTTCTCAGTCGAGGCCGCCACCGAAGTCCGGCGGTATCGAGCACGCGTTCCATTCTCCTGCTCGCGACGGTTTCGGAGCATCCCCCGGCGGCAACGCTCAAAAGGCTCGAGCACGAGTATGCGCTCGAGCGCGAGCTGCGTTCCGCATGGGCAGCTCAGCCGGTCGCGCTCAGGGACCACCAAGGCCGAACCACCCTGGTCCTCGAGGACCCCGGCGGCGAATCGCTGGACGGGCTGCTGCGGGCGCCGATGGAGCTCGGCCTCTTCCTGCGCGTGGCGGTGGGCCTCGCGTTCGCCCTGCGCCAGCTGCACGCGCAGGGCATCATCCACAGGGACGTCAAACCGGCCAACGCCCTGGCCGACATTGCGACCGGCAGGGTGTGGCTGATGGGCTTCGGGATCGCCTCGCGGCTCCGGCGCGAACGCCAGGCGCCCGAGCCACCGGAGGTCATCGCCGGCTCGCTGCCGTACATGGCCCCCGAGCAGACCGGCCGCATGAACCGTTCGATCGATTCGCGGAGCGACCTGTACGCGGCCGGCGTCACGCTCTACGAGATGTTGACGGGTGGTCTCCCGTTCACCGCGTCGGATCCGATGGAATGGGTGCACTGCCACATCGCGCGGCGGCCCGCGCCACCCGCCGAGCGGAGGGAGGACGTCCCCGGCGTCGTCTCGGCGATCGTCCTGAAGCTGCTCGCCAAGACGCCCGAGGAGCGCTACCAGACCGCCGCCGGGGTCGAGGGCGACCTGCGACGCTGCCTTCGCGCATGGGAGGCGAAGCGCCCGATCGACGACTTTCCACTCGGCGAAGACGACACGCCCGACCGGCTCCTCGTTCCCGAGAAACTTTACGGTCGGTCGCGCGAGGTCGACACCCTGCTTGCCGCCTTCAACCGGATGGTGACGAGCGGGAAGCCGGAGCTGGTGCTGGTTTCCGGGTACTCGGGCATCGGCAAGTCGTCGGTGGTCAACGAGCTGCACAAGGTGCTCGTGCCCCCGCGCGGCCTCTTCGCCTCGGGGAAGTTCGACCAGTACATGCGCGACATCCCATACGCCACGCTCGCCCAGGCCTTTCAGACACTGATCCAGTCGCTTCTGGGCAAGAGCGAGGCGGAGCTGTCCCGCTGGCGCGACGCGCTCCGCCAGGCGCTGGAGCCGAACGGACGGCTGATGGTGAACCTGGTCCCGCAGCTCGAGCTCATCATCGGTGAGCAGCCGCCGGTGCCCGAGCTCTCGCCGCAGGACGCGCAGCGGCGCTTCCAGGTCGTGTTCCGGCGATTCCTCGGCGTCTTCGCGCGGCCGGAGCACCCGCTGGTGCTCTTCCTCGACGACCTGCAGTGGCTCGATGGCGCGACGCTCGACCTGCTCGAAGATCTCATGACCCGGTCGGAACTGCGGCACCTGATGCTGGTCGGCGCCTACCGGGACAACGAGGTCACTGCCGCCCATCCGCTGACGCGCAAGCTCGAGGCGATCCGGAACGCGGGCGCGCCCGCGCAGGAGGTGAGGCTAGGGCCCCTCGCCCGTGAGGACGTGGGTCAGCTCGTCGCGGATGCGCTTCGCTGCGAGCCGGCGCGCGCCGCCCCGCTGCCGGATCTGGTGCACGAGAAGACTGGCGGCAACCCGTTCTTCGTGATCCAGTTCCTCTCCGCCCTCGCCGACGAGGGGCTGCTCGCGTTCGACCATGGCGCGGCGCGCTGGTCGTGGGACCTCGGGCGCATCCACGCGAAGGGTTACACGGACAACGTCGCGGACCTCATGGTCGGGAAGCTGAGCCGCCTGACGGCGGCGACGCAGGAGGGGCTGCAGCAGCTCGCCTGCCTCGGCAACCGCGCCGACCTGACCACGCTCGCGCTCGTGCGCGGGACGTCGGAGGAGCAGGTCCACGCGGACCTGTGGGAGGCGGCTCGCTTGGAGCTGGTCGAGCGCCTGGATGGCGCTTACAGGTTCATCCACGATCGTGTCCAGGAAGCTGCCTACTCGCTGATCCCGGAAGAGTTGCGCGCGGACGCGCACCTGCGAATCGGGAGATTGCTTGCGGCGCAGACGCCCCCGGAAAGACGCGAGGACGCGATCTTCGAGATCGTCAACCAGCTCAACCGCGGTGTCGCGCTGATAACGTCACAGGGCGAGCGCGAGCAGCTCGCCGAGCTGAACCTGATCGCCGGCAAGCGCGCGAAGGCGTCGTCGGCCTACGCCTCCGCGCTGACGTATCTCACCGCCGGCGCGGCGCTGTTGCGGGAGGACTCGTGGGGGCGCCGCCAGGAGCTCGCCTTCGCGCTGGAGCTGAACCGGGCCGAGTGCGATTTCCTGACCGGCGCGGTGGCGCCCGCGGAGGAGCGCTTGACGGCGCTTTCGACTCGCGCCGCCACCACGCTCGAGCAAGCGGCCGTCTCGAGCTTGCGCATGGATGTATGCACGACGCTGGGTCAGGGCGACCGCGCGCTCGCCGTCGGTCTCGACTACCTCCGACGGCTCGGCATCGACTGGTCGCCGCATCCGACGGACGAAGAGGCGCGCCGCGCATACGACCGCATCTGGGCCCAGCTACGCCGCCGCCGCGCCGAGGAGCTCGTGGAGTTGCCGCTGATGAGCGACCCGGTTGCCCGCGCGACGGTCGACGTGCTCACCCGGCTCATTCCTTCGGCCATGATCGCGGATGCGAACCTGTACGCCCTGGTGATCTGTCAGGCGGTGGATCTCAGCTTGCAACACGGCCACACCGACGGCTCGTGCTGGGCCTACGTCATGCTGGGCCAGCAGGCCGCACTCCGATTCGGCGACTACCAGGCCGCCTCGCGCTTCGGTCAGCTCGGCTATGACCTCGTCGAGCGACGGGGCCTGACGCGGTTCCAGTCGCGGATCTATTTGACCTTCGGAAGCGTCATCGTTCCACTGACCCGACATGTCAGGAGCGGCCGCGAGCTCGTGCGCCGTGCGTTCGAAGCCGCGCTCCAGGACGGCGACGTCACCTTCGCGTGCTACAGCTGCCTTCTCCTGGACCTGAACATGCTCGTGGCGGGCGACCCGCTGTCGGAGACGCAGCGCGAAGCCGAGAACGGCCTGGCTTTTGCGCAGAAGATGCAATTCGGATTCGCCGTCGACTCCATAGCCACACACCTGGGCCTCATCCGCACCCTGCGGGGGCTGACGCCGAGGTTCGGCTCGCTGGATGACGAACAGTTCGACGAGCTGCAGATCGAGCGCCGCTTTGCCGGCAATCCCGGCCTGGCGCTGAGCGAGTTCTGGTATTGGACGCGCAAGCTGCAGGCGCGCTACCTGGCCGGCAATCACGAGGCGGCAGTCGAGGCTTCACTGCGGGCGCAACCGCTGCTGCGGACATCGCCATCGCCTGTGGAGGCCGCGGAGCTCCACTTTTATGGCGCGCTGTCCCACGCCGCACTCTGCGACTCGGCCTCGGCCGACCAGCGGCAGCGGCATGTCGCGTCACTCGCCACCCACCACCGACAGCTGACGGTCTGGGCGGACAACGGCCCCGAGACCTTTGGTGATCGAGCCGCCCTCGTCGGCGCGGAGGTGGCTCGCGTCGAAGGACGCACGCTCGAGGCCGAGCAGCTCTACGAACTGGCCATCCGCTCGGCTCGCCTGAACGGCTTCGTCCACAACGAGGCGGTCGCGAATGAGCTCGCGGCTCGCTTCTACGACCGACGTGGCTTCGACACCGTATCCCGTGCCTTCCTGCGAGAGGCGCGCCACTGCTATCTCCGCTGGGGCGCCGATGGAAAGGTCCGGCAGCTCGATGAGAAGCATCCGTTCCTCGAAAAGGGAGGGCCCGCGCCTGCCCCGACGAGCACGATCGGGGCCCCGGTCGAAAACCTCGATCTCGCGACGGTTCTCAAGGTTTCGCAGGCGGTGTCGAGTGAGATCGAGCTCGAGAAGCTGGTCGATACGCTGTTGCGAACCGCCATCGAGCACGCCGGCGCGGAACGCGGGCTGCTCATCGCGTCCTGCGGTGGCGAGCTGTCGATCGAGGCGGAGGCAAACACCGACGGTGACACGGTGACCGTCCGCCTGCGCGAGGCGCCGGTCGCCCGCGCCGAGCTCCCGGAGTCGGTCGTCCATTACACGGCGCGCACCCAGGAGAGCGTGATCCTGGATGACGCCTCGGCCCCGAGCGCGTTCTCCGCCGACGAGTACATCCGACGCGCGCGCGCCCGGTCGGTCCTTTGTCTGCCCTTGGTGAAGCAGGGCAGGCTGGTTGCGCTGCTGTATCTCGAGAACAGCCTCGCTCCTCATGTCTTTACGCCGGCCAGGACGGCGGTCCTCAAAGTGCTCGCCTCGCAGGCGGCGATGGCGCTCGAGAACAGCCGGCTCTACCGCGACCTCCAGGAGAGGGAAGCGAGGATCCGCCGCCTGTTCGACGCCAACGTCGTCGGGGTATTGATCTCGAACCTGGAGGGGCAGGTCCTCGAGGCGAACGACGCCTTCCTCGAGATGGTGGGATTCACGCGCGACGATCTCGCCTCGGGACGAATCAAGTGGACCGAGCTGACGCCTCCGGAGTGGCAAGCGGTCAGCCAACGGGCCGTGGCGCAGGTACGCGCCAGCGGAAGCGCCGATCTCTTCGAGAAGGAGTACTTCCGCAAGGACGGCAGCCGGGTGCCGGTGCTCCTCGCCGCCGCCGCGGTCGCCGGCGCGGGCGCGCGGATGGAGACCGTCGCCTTCGTGGTCGACCTGCGGGAGCGAAAGGCGGCTGAGGAAGCGCTCCTTCGCGCCCGGGAAGAGCTCGCACGGGTCGCGCGCGTTTCGACGCTGGGCGAGTTGGCCGCCTCGATCGCGCACGAGATCAATCAGCCGCTCGCCGCCGTGGCCACGTATGCAGGCGCCGCGCTGCAGTGGCTCGGGCGTGACACGCCGAACGTCGACCGAGCCCGCGACGCGGTGGAACGCACCGTCCAGGAAAACGAGCATGCAGGAAAGATCGTCTCGCGTGTCCGTGCTCTGGTGAAGAAGGTGCCTCCTCGCACCGAACCTCTGGGCATCAATACGGTGGTTCTCGAGGTGCTCGAAATGACGCGAAACGAGCTGCAGCGAAACGGGATCTCGCTCAGGACGGAGCTCTCCGCCGAGAATCCTCTGGTCCTCGGGGACAGAATCCAGCTGCAGCAGGTCCTGCTGAATCTCATCCTCAATGCTGTCGACGCGATGCGGCAGCCGGGTACCTCGCTGCGCGAGTTGTCGATCATCAGCCGGAGCGAAGGGGGGAAGGAGGTCTTCGTCGAGGTCCGCGACTCGGGGCCGGGCCTTGAAGCCGAGACGTTGGATCGGATCTTCGATCCCTTTTTCACCACCAAACCCGATGGGATGGGAATGGGACTGTCCATCAGCCGCTCGATCGTGGTCGCCCATGGTGGCCGGCTCTGGGCGATGGCGAACGAGCCCCGGGGAGCGGTTTTCCAGTTCGCGCTTCCCGCAGCCGAGTCCGACACCCATCCAAAAGCGTAAGTCACCTATCCCTAGGTCGCGTGGAAAACGGCCAGACCTTGACGTACTACTGACGTCCGAAATGTTCCGCTCCCTTCCTGAAGGCGTCCGCTTCGGCTACCGCCTCGCGGAGAACTTTACGATCTCCATCGTCGACGATGATCCAACGGTTCGAGACGCCTTGTGCCGCCTGATGGATTCGGCCGGCTTGACCGCCGAGGCTTTCGCGCGCGCGGAAGAGTTTCTCGCCTCTCCCTCTCGGGCGAAGACGACTTGCCTGATCCTCGACGTCCGCATGCCAGGAATGGACGGCCTGGAGCTTCAGCGCCGTCTCGTCGCATCCGGTTGGAAGGTGCCGATCATCTTCATCTCGGCACACGCGGACGAGCAGGTTCGCGCGGACGCGATGCAGGCTGGGGCGGTCGAGTTCTTCGAGAAGCCGTTCAGTAGCCCTGCGTTGCTCAAGGCGATCCGCGCCGCAAGCGCCTCCCTCGCGGCAGGTCCTCCCGGCAAATAACCTCACGCGGACCCACCTTCGGCCGAGTTGACGGATACACCCCGTCGGCGCAGTGTCCGCCGAGTTCGGGGGCTTCGGTGCCGGAGCGCGCGCGTACGGATGAACCGATCGTCTACGTCGTGGACGATGAGACGTCCATCCGGAACTCAACCAAGGAGCTCGCCGAGTCGGTCGGGCTGCGCGTGCAGACCTTCGCCACCGCGCAGGACTTTCTCCAGACCCAGCGGCCGGACGTACCGGGCTGCCTCGTTCTGGACGTCCGGCTGCCGGGACTGAGCGGGTTCGATCTGCAGCGCGAGCTGGGCAAGTCGAAGAATCCCCTGCCCATCATCTTCATCAGCGGCCACGGCGACATCCCGATGTCGGTGAAGGCGATGAAAGCCGGAGCAATCGACTTCCTGGCGAAGCCATATCGCCATCAGGATTTGCTCGACGCCATCGCCCACGCAATCGAACGTGACCGACTGGCCCGGAGGCAACGAAGCGAGCTCCTGGAAGTGAGGAGCCGCTACCAGACGCTGACGCCGCGGGAGCGCGAGGTGATGTCCTTTCTGGTGAAGGGCTTGCTCAACAAGCAGGTGGCCGCGGAGCTCGGGATGACTGTTCCCACCGTGAAGTTCCATCGGGCCCACCTGCTGGAGAAGATGAAGGCCGAGTCGATCGCCGAGCTGGTCCGGATGTCCGAAAGGCTGGAAGCGCACAGCGACGAGGAAAGTGCGACCTAGATCAGTGGCGAGGACAACCGAACCAACGGCGAGCTATGCAGATCTCGCGTGGTCGCTATCCTGCGCTTCGTGACGCCGCCGTGCTGGCCAGCATCGGGACATGACGAGGTCCTGCGTGCGGACGGCGATCTCGTCCTCTCCAGGAGCGCGACGGATGACGGCCGCTCTTCCGTCCTGAAAGTGACGACGGCGGCCGAGCGACCCGTGCCGGGAACCCTGGCGCGGCTCGAGCACGAGCATGCGTTGCGGAACGAGCTGGATCCCGCATGGGCAGCACGGCCGCTGACACTGCTGAGCGATCACGGGCGGACGACGCTGCTGCTCGAAGATCCCGGCGGCGAGCCGCTGGCGCGTCTTCTGGGGCACCCGATGGAGCCAGCGTCGTTCCTCCGCGTCGCCATCGGCCTGGCCGCCGCGCTCGGCCGGCTCCACGAACGCGGCCTGATCCACAAGGATCTCAAGCCGGCCAACGTCCTCGTGCGTGGCACGATCGGCGACGTCTGGTTGACGGGGTTCGGCGTAGCGTCGCGAATTCCGCGCGAGCGGCCCGCGCCGGAACCGCCCGACATCATCGCGGGTACGCTCGCATACATGGCACCCGAGCAGACGGGGCGGATGAATCGATCGGTCGATTCACGGAGCGATCTGTACGCCCTCGGCGTGACGTACTACGAGATGTTGACGGGCGCACTGCCGTTCATCGCGAGCGATTCGATGGAGTGGGTGCATTCCCATATCGCCCGCCAGGCGGTCCCGCCTCGCGAACGCGTGCAAGGAGTGCCCGCCACGCTCAGCGCGATCGTGATGAAGCTTCTCGCAAAGAGGGCGGAGGATCGCTACCAGACCGCGGTGGGAGTCGAAGCCGACCTGCGAAGGGCCCTGAGCGAGCTGGAGGCCCGTGGCCGTATCGAGCCCTTCCCCCTCGGCGCACACGACGTGCCCGATCGCCTGGTGATCCCCGAGACGCTCTACGGCCGGGAGCGCGAGACCCTGATGCTGCTCGACTCCTTCGACCAGGTGGTCGCGAGCGGCGCGCCACATCTGCTACTGGTTTCCGGGTATTCCGGGATCGGCAAGTCGTCGGTCGTCAACGAATTGCACAAGGCGCTGGTGCCACCGCGCGGCCTTTTCGCCTCCGGCAAGTTCGATCAGTACAAGCGCGACATTCCGTATGCCACGCTGGCGCAGGCTTTCCAGTCCCTGATCCGCCCCATGCTCGGCCTGCCGGAGGCCGATCTCGCCCCGTGGCGGGACGCGATCCAGCAGGCGCTCGGTCCGAACGGTCGACTCGTCGTCGCCCTCGTTCCCGAGCTCGAGCTGATCATCGGACCCCAGCCGGCGGTCCCGGAGCTTCCGGCGCAGGACGCGCAGAACCGGTTCCAGATGGTGTTCCGCCGGTTCCTGGGGGTGTTCGCGAAGAAGGAGCATCCTCTCGCGCTCTTTCTCGACGATCTGCAGTGGTTGGATAACGCCACCCTCAAGCTGATCGAGCACCTCGTCAGCCATGCCGAAACGCGCTACCTGCTCCTGATCGGCGCGTATCGGAACAACGAAGTGGGTCCGTCCCACCCTCTCATGCTGACGCTCGATTCGATCCGCAAGACCCAGGCAAAGGTCAGCGAGATCCTGCTCGCGCCCCTCGGCATCGATGACGTCGGCCGGCTCGTCGCCGATGCGCTGCACTGCGAGCCCGCGCGCGCGAGAGCGCTGGCGCGGCTGGTGCACGAGAAGACCGCCGGGAACCCGTTCTTCTCCATCCAATTCCTCACCACGCTCGCCGAGGAGCGGCTGGTGGAGTTCGACGCGCGCACGGCGTCATGGCGATGGGACGTGCAGCGCATCGAGGGCAAGGGCTTCACCGACAACGTGGTGGAGCTCATGATCGCCAAGCTGAAGCGTCTGCCGGCGACGACCCAGGAGGCGATGACGCTGCTCGCCTGCCTGGGAAACCTCGCCGAGGCCGCGACCCTGGCGGTCGTTCGCGGTGGATCCGTCGACGACCTGGACACGGCGCTCTGGGAAGCGGTGCGGGCCGGATTCGTCACGCGCGTCGATGGGACGTACAAGTTCGTCCACGATCGCATCCAAGAGGCGGCCTATTCGCTGATCCCGGAAGCGCATCGAACGGAAACGCACCTCCGCATCGGCCGTCTGCTACTCGCCCGGCTCAGGGTCGATGCGCCCGCCGAGCACGTATTCGCGGTGGTCAGCCAGCTGAATCGCGCGGTCGATCTGGTCACGGGCGCCGACGAGAAGGCATCCCTCCTCCGGATGAACGTCCTCGCCGGCAAGAAGGCGAAGTCCGCCATCGCTTACGCTTCTGCGCGTAATTACCTGGCACAAGCTGCCGCGCTCGCGGCCCCGGACGCGTGGACGCGGCTCTACGAGGAGACTTTCGAGCTGCATCTCTTGTTGTCCGAATGCGAATACCTGGTGGGCAATTTCACCACGGCCGACCGGCTCTTCGACTTGATCCTTGCCAACGCGCGATCCGACGTCGACCGCGCAACCGTGTACGGCCTTCGCATGAAGCTGTACCAGGTCGCAGGCAAATACGACGATGGTGTCGCCGTTGCTCTCGAAGCCCTGAGGCTGTTCGGCGTCATCTTCCCGGAGGCCGACGCGGAGATCCAGGCGGCCGCCGAGGCCGAGTACCGTGACGTCCCGCTTCATCTGCGCGGACGTCGCATCGCGGATGTGCTCGAGGCGCCACGAGCAGCGGATCCCGCGATGCGGGCGGTGATCAACCTCCTGGTCGAGGCAGTGCCCTGCGCCTATATCGGACGGCCAAAGCTCCTCCCCGTGATCATGCTGAAAGCCGTGAACTTCTCGCTGCGATACGGCCACACCGAGCAATCGAGCTTCGCCTATGGCGCCTATGCCCTGATGCTGGTCTCGATGATGGGCGACATCCCGTCGGCGTTCGAGTTCTCGGAGCTGTCGCTGCGCCTGAACGAGAAGCTCGACAACCCTCGCTTGCGGGGGACCCTGCTTCATCTGCACGGCGACCACGTCAACTTCTGGCGGCGCCATCTCGCGACGGGGATCCCGATCCTGGAGCAGGCTTTCGTCGCCTGCCAGGAGGTCGGGGACCTCGTGTACGCGGGCTTTCTCTCCTTCGAGACGGTCTGGCAGGTGCTCGAGAAGGGAGACCCGCTCGAGCGGGTCCTGGAGGTTTCCAGGAAGTACGCGGCATTCGCCCAGCAGAGTCACAATGAGCCGATCTACCAGACCATCCGCCTCGAGCAGCAATTCGTCGCGAGCCTCCAGGGAAGAACGACTGACCCGCTCGCGTTGGAGGACGGCAGCTTCGACGAGGCGGCTTGCGTCGCTGCCATCGCGAAGGCGACGTTCGGCTGCGGCATCGTCTTCCATCACATCATGAAGCAGATCCTGGCCTTCCTCCATGGGCGGCATGCCGAGGCTCTCGAGCACGCCAAGCGGGCGGAGCCGGTCCTCGGCGCCGCCATGGCCATGCCGATCGAGGCCACCCACCACTTCATCTACGCACTCACCCTGACTGCTCTCCATCCGGCGGCATCCGACGCCCAGCGCCAGGAACATGCAGGCCTCCTCCGGGAGAAACTGAAGAAGCTCGAGCTGTGGGCCGCCAACTGTCCCGAGAACTACGGCAACCGCCTCGCGCTCGTCCTGGCCGAGCTCGCGCGGATCGAAGAGCGGTATCTGGACGCGGAGCGCCTGTACGAAGACGCCATCCGGCGGGCGCGCGAGCACGGCTTCATCCAGAACGAGGCGCTCGCGAACGAGCTCGCTGCCCGCTTCTACGCTGCGCGCGGCCTCGAGACGATCGCGCACGCCTATCTTCGCAACGCCCGGTACTGCTACCTCCGCTGGGGCGCGAACGGGAAAGTGGGGCAGCTCGAACGCTCGTTTCCGTTCCTGCGCGAGCAACCGGCGAGCCCAGGTCAGACGACGACGACGGCCGCGCCGGTCGACCAGCTGGATCTCGCCGCCGTGGTCGACACTTTGCAGGCGGTGTCCGTCGAGATCGTCCTCGACCGGCTGATCCACCGGCTGCTGACGGTGGCGGTAGAGCATGCGGGAGCCGCGCGAGGCCTTCTCATCCTTCCACGCGGCGACGAGCAGCGCATCGAGGCGGAAGCCACGACGGACCACGCCAGCGTCACGGTGCAGCTGCGCCAGGCAGCGCCGACGTCGGCAGACCTTCCCGAGTCCGTCCTCCGCTACGTCCTCCGCACCCAGCAGAGCGTGATCCTGGACGACGCGTCGGCCGACGATCTCTTCTCGGGCGACGAATACGTCCGCCGGAACGGCTCGCGCTCCGTCCTCTGCCTGCCACTCTTGAAGCAGGGTCAGTTGATCGGCGTCTTGTACCTCGAGAACGCCCTGACGTCGCACGTCTTCACGCCGGCACGGATCGCCGTGCTCAAGCTGCTCGCGTCGCAGGCCGCGATCTCGCTCGAGAACGCGCGCCTATATTCCCAGCTGCGGCAGGAGAACAGCGAGCGGGCGCGCGCGGAGGAGGAGCTACGCAAGAGCGAGGCGCGGTGGCGTGCAGTCTTCGAAAGCTCCGCGCTGGGAATCGCGCTCACCGACCTCAGCGGCCGGTTCGTCGCCGTGAACCCCGCCTATCGCTCGCTGCTGGGCTTCTCGGAGGCTGAGCTGCGGGAGCTGTCATTCCGGATGGTGACCCACGAAGACGATCGCGCGCACAATGTCGACCTCGTCGCGGAGCTCATCGCGGGCAAGCGCACGTCTTTCGAGCTCGTGAAGCGGTACCGCCGGAAGGAAGGCGAGCCGATCTGGGTGAACGTCAGCGGCTCGTTGGTCCCCGGCACGGAAGGGATCCCGCAGTTCATCCTCGGCATCGTAGAGAACATCACCGAGCGAAAGAGGGCGGAGGAGGCCCTGTCCGTAGCGCAGGCCGAGCTGGCGCACGTCTCTCGCGTGATGACCATGGGCGAGATGACCGCCTCCATCGCCCACGAGGTGAACCAGCCTCTGGCCGCGATCATGGCCAACGGTGATGCCTGCCTGAATTGGCTCGAACGGACGCCGCCGGATCTGGAGAAGGTGCGCGCTACCGTGGAGCAGATCATCCTGGCAGCGAAGCGCGGAAGCGAAGTGATCGGGCGGATCCGCGCGCTGGTGAAGAAGACGAAGGCTCAGAAGACGTCGCTGGACGTCAGCGAAGTCGCCGAGGAGGTCGCCGCGCTCGTCCACGGCGAAGCACGCAAGCACGGCGTTTCGCTCCGGACCGAGCTGGCCCCCGCGCTGCCGCCGATCGAGGGCGACAGGGTCCAGTTGCAGCAGGTCATCCTCAATCTGCTGATGAACGGCATCGAGGCGAGCGAAGGCGTGAAAGATCGGCCGCGCGAGCTGATGATCCGGTCGCAGCTGTACTCATCCGACTCCGTTCTCGTGGCCGTGCAGGACGCCGGGGTCGGATTCGATCCAGACCAGATGCCGCGCCTGTTCGATGCGTTCTTCACCACCAAGCCCGGTGGAATGGGCATGGGGCTCTCGATCAGCAGATCGATCATCGAGGCCCACCGGGGCCGCTTGTGGGCCTCGCGCAACGCCGGCCCTGGCGCGACGTTCCAGTTCGTCCTCCCGGCCCGAAGTCGGCCGGAAGCATGACGTGCTCAGCCGCTCGCGACGGCGCGGATCCAATCCTGATCCGAAGGCGTGGTCAGCTAGCCCCAGGTCGGGTGGAAATCCGCAGGACAATGGCGTATTCCGGACGACAGCGGCCGGCACTGAAGGGTGGCCGATGGATCTGTCCGGGTACGCCTTCGAGTTGGTTCGCAGCGACGAGGCGCTCGCGCTTCATCGAAGCCGGTCCGGAACGCCCTCGAGCCGTCGCCCCGTCCTCTTGCTCACACCATCATCCGGGCATCCCACGCCGGCAACGCTCGAGAGGCTCGGGCACGAGTATTCGCTTGCGCCTGCGCTGCGTTCCGCATGGGCAACGCGGCCGATCGCCCTCACGGAGCACCAAGGCCGGACCACCCTGGTCCTCGAGGACCCCGGCGGCGAGCCGCTGGATGGGCTGCTGGGGCCGCCGATGGAGCTGGGCCTCTTCCTGCGCTTGGCGGTTGGCCTGGCTTCAGCGCTGCGCGAGGTGCACGCGCAGGGCATCATCCACAAGGACGTCAAGCCAGGAAACCTCCTGGTCGACACCGCGACCGGCGGGGTGTGGCTGATGGGCTTCGGCATCGCCTCGCGGCTGCGGCGCGAACGCCAGGCGCCCGAGCCGCCCGAGATGATCGCCGGCTCGCTGCCCTACATGGCCCCGGAGCAGACGGGACGCATGAACCGTTCGATCGATTCGCGCAGCGACCTGTACGCGGCCGGCGTCACGCTCTACGAGATGTTGACGGGGAGTCTGCCGTTCAACGCTTCCGATCCGATGGAATGGGTGCACTGCCATATCGCCAGGCGGCCGGTGCCGCCCGCAGAGCGGCGGAAGGAAGTCCCCGGTCCCGTCTCTGCGATCATCGTCAAGCTTCTGGCCAAGACACCCGAGGAGCGCTATCAGACGGCAGCTGGTCTGGAACGCGATCTGCGCCGCTGCCTTGCTGCCTGGGAGGAGCACCGCCGGGTCGACCACTTCCCGATCGCTCAGGACGACACGCCCGACCGGCTCCTCGTACCCGAGAAGCTCTACGGGCGCTCGCGCGAGATCGATACGCTGCTCACCGCCTTCGACCGGATGGTGACGAGCGGGAGGCCGGAGCTGGTGCTCGTGTCAGGGTACTCGGGCATCGGCAAGTCGTCGGTGGTGAACGAGCTGCACAAGGTGCTCGTGCCGCCGCGCGGCCTCTTCGCCTCGGGCAAGTTCGACCAGTACAAGCGCGACATCCCGTACGCCACGCTCGCCCAGGCCTTTCGGGAGCTGATCCAATCGCTTCTGGGCAAGAGCGAGGCGGAGCTGGCCCGCTGGCGTAACGCGCTCCGCGAGGCGCTGGAACCCAATGGACGGCTGATGGTGAACCTGGTCCCGGAGCTCGAGCTCATCGTGGGAGAGCAGCCGCCCGTCCCCGAGCTCTCGCCCCAGGACGCGCAACGCCGGTTCCAGTTCGTGTTGCGGCGATTCATCGGGACTTTCGCGCGGCCCGAACATCCGCTCGCGCTCTTTCTCGACGACTTGCAATGGCTGGACGGAGCGACGCTCGACCTGCTCGAGGACGTGTTCATCCGGTCGGATCTGCGGCACCTCATGCTGATCGGTGCGTATCGCGACAACGAAGTCAGCGCCGCCCACCCGTTGATGTTGAAGCTCGAGACGATCCGGAATGCAGGAACGCTTGTGCAGGAAGTCAAGCTCGCGCCGCTCGCCTGGGAGGACGTGGGTGAGCTCATTGCGGATGCGCTTCGCTGCGAGCGGGCGCGCGCCGCCCCGCTGGCGGAGCTGGTGTACGAGAAGACCGCGGGCAACCCGTTCTTCATGATCCAGTTCATCCACGCTCTTCTCGACGAGGGGCTGCTCGCGTTCGACCATCGAGTGGGCCGCTGGTCATGGGACCTCCAGCGCATCCACGCGAAGGGTTACACGACCAACGTCGCGGACCTGATGGTGGGGAAGCTGGGCCGCCTGCCGATCAGGACGCAGGAGGCGCTGCAGCAGCTCGCCTGCCTCGGCAGCAGCGGCGACACTCCGACGCTCGCGCTCGTGCGCGAAACGTCCGAGGAGCAGATCCACGCGGATCTGGGGGAGGCGGTTCGCCTGGAGCTGATCGAGCGCCTGGAGAGCGCGTACCGTTTCGTGCACGACCGTATCCAGGACGCTGCGTACTCGCTGATCCCAGAACCGTTGCGCGCCGGCGCGCACCTGCGAATCGGCAGATTGCTCGTAGCGCACACACCAAGGGATGAGCGCGAGCAGGTCATCTTCGAGATCGTCAACCAGCTCAACCGCGGTGTCGCGCTGATCAGCTCGCCGGACGAACGGGAGGAGCTGGCCGAGCTCAACCTGATCGCGGGCAAGCGCGCCAAGGATGCTACCGCCTACGCCTCAGCTCTGACCTATCTCGGTGCCGGCCGCGCGCTGCTGCCGGAGGACTGCTGGGAGCGATGCGGCGCACTCACCTTCGCGCTGGAGCTGCACCGTGCAGAGTGCGAATTCCTGACCGGCGACTTCGCAGCAGCGGAAGGGCGACTCTCGGGGCTGTCCAAGCGCACCCGCCGGCTCGTGGACCTGGCCACCGTCACGAGGCTGACGGAAGAGCTGTTCACAACGCTCGGCTGGGGCGGCCGCGCTGTCGAGGCATGCCTCGACTATCTGCGGCAGACGGGTGTCCAGTGGTCCCCGCAACCGACGAAGGAGCAGGTCCAGCAAGAATACGAGCGTATCTGGCGCCAGATCGGGAGTCGCTCGATCGAGGAGCTCGTCGATTTGCCGCTGATGACGGAACCCGAATTGCGCGGCACCATGGACGTCCTCAACGCAGTCGTGGCGCCGGCCTTGTGGACCGACGAGAATCTCTTCTGCCTCGTCATCTGCCGGATGGCAAACCTCAGCCTGGAACATGGGAACAGCGACGGATCGTGCTTCGCCTACGTCTGTTTAGGCATGCTCCTCGGCCATCGTTTCGGCAACTACCCGGCCGGCTTCAGCTTCGGAAAGCTCGGCTTGGACCTGGTGGAGCAACGCGGCTTGCGTCAATTCGAGGGCCGCGTCGGCCTGATCTTCGGGGGCTGCCTGCTTCCCTGGACGCAGCCCATTCGCACTGGCCGCAGCTTGGTGCGGCGCGCCTTCGAGGCGGCCACCAGACACGGCGACCTCGCCTACGCGGGTTACAGCCGTAACATGGCGATCACGGACTTGCTCGCCACCGGGGAGCCCCTCGGTGAGGTGCAGCGCGAGGCCGAGAGCGGCCTCGAGTTCACGCGCCAACTCCGGTTCGGCTACGTCGCCGACATCATCACCGGACAGTTGAGACTCATCCGGACCCTCCGCGGCCTGACCCCGCAGTTCGACTCTTTCAACGATACCGAGTTCGACGAGAGCCGGTTCGAGCAGCATCTGGCGGAGGATCCGTGGCTGAGACTCGTCGCCTGCTGGTACTTCATCCGCAAGCTGCAGGCGCGCTTCCTCGCGGGTGCGTACGTTTCCGCCATCGAAGCGGCAGAAAACGCGCGACGACTTCTTTGGACGTCGTCGAAAACCTTCGAGCTGGCAGACTACCAATTCTACGCCGCGCTGGCGCGGGCTGCGCTCTGCGATGCGGCATCCGCCCCGGATCGTGCTCAGCACCAGGACGCTTTGGCAGCTCACCATCGCCAGTTGCAGAAATGGGCCGAGAACTGCCCGGCGAACTTCGAGGACCGCGCCGCGCTCGTCGGCGCCGAAGTCGCGCGCATCGAGGGCCGCGCGCTCGATGCCGAGCAACTCTACGAGAAGGCCATCCGCTCGGCTCGCGCAAACGGCTTCGTCCACAACGAGGCGGTCGCGAACGAGCTTGCCGCTCGCTTCTACGCCGGACGTGGCCTCGAGACCCTGTCCCATGCCTATCTGCGAAATGCTCGTTACTGCTATGTCCGGTGGGGCGCCGATGGCAAGGTAAGGCAGCTCGATCAGTTACATCCGCTTTTCACGGATGAGGCGCCTGCTCCCGGGCCGACGAGCACGATGGGGACGCCGGTCGAGCGTCTCGACCTCGACACCGTGATCAAGGTGTCGCAAGCCGTCTCCGGCGAAATCGTGCTGGAGAAGCTGCTCGACACGCTCATGCGCATCGCG
>WNEY01002942.1_pt1 | contig 16810 bp, 18 predicted proteins | sample 5400531 | NCBI WGS metagenome assembly WNEY01 (sample SAMN13153338, study PRJNA577476) | soil metagenome | isolation source: 200 cm saprolite under Douglas fir tree site 1 | place: USA:California | collected 2015-04-18
GGTGCCACCGATGCCGTCAAAGACAACGTCTACGCCCTCGCTCGCGAGGCGGTGAATTTCTTTCACGAAGTCGAGATGTTGGTAATCAATCGGGATACCGCCCAGGTCGGAAACGGCCGGCGCCCCTCGCAATGAACAGGTTCCGTACATCTCCAGCCCGGCGAGGCGCCCAAGCTGCAAGAGTGCCGAGCCGACCCCGCCTGCCGCGCCGTGAATCAACGCGCGCTGGCCCGGTCTGACGTGAGCCGAACGATGCAGCATCTGGTACGCCGTGACGTAGTTCAGCACGAGGCTGACAGCCTCGGCGGCGTCCAACCCAGATGGCACCGGAACCAGTTCACGTTGCGGCAGGCAGACGAACTCCGCGTACGCGCCGCTGATCGGCAGCGCGGCAACTATCTGGCCTGGTTCGAGTACAGAGATGCCGTCGCCGAGCCGATCCACCACGCCGATCAGATCCCACCCCGGCGTGAAGGGCAGCGGGGGCGTCTCGGGATGAACGCCCTCGCGCATCATTAGGTCGGGCAAGGAAACACCCGCGGCCAGCACTCTCACCCGCACTTCACCGTCCTTCGGCTCGGGGCACTCTTCTTCGAGCACCTGAAGTGCATCGAGCCTGCCGTAGTGAGTAACGATGATGCGCGTGTGTTTCACGGACCGCTTCCTCGCTTGCCGGGCGCTCGACCTTGCGCGGCGTAACTATAAGTACATGGAACTGTATAACAGGGTAAACATGGAGCCGCGTCGCAGCCTAGCACAGATTGGCCGCGAGCCGGGCGAACGGGAAGGCGCATGCGCGCGCGGTCTTACGGCTCGCGAGAGCCCTGGGGCGCCCAGTTATGCAGCGAGGCTGACAGTGTAGCCCGGCGTGCCACGCGGCCTATCACGGCGCATCAGGAGAACAGGATCCGGTCGGCCCGTCTCATAGCGCGCCCGGGATTGCCCCGTGCGGCCCCAGCCGCCCAAACCGGATCCCGATGCCACTCGACAATGGCCGATGAGAGCCCTTACGTTGGCTACGCGCTGACGCGCTATTTCGCCTCGGGCAGCCCGGCGGCCTTGCGGATCTTGGCAAGCTGCCCCGCGTGATCGTTCCAGTGATAGGCGAACAGGGCGCCCACGTATGCCGGGATCGGCACCTCCTCTGTGTTCATGATGCTCTTGAAGAGCGGGATGCGCGCCTTGCGCTCGAGCTCCGCGTCGCTCAGCGTCTCCAAATAGCCGAACACCTCCTGCCGCTGGGCGTGGAGGGCGCCCTTGAGCTGGCCGAGCGTCATCTTCTTGCGCTCCGGGGTGACATCGCATTGACCCGGGACGATGTCGATCTCCGGCAGGTCCTTGGTGGAGAAGGACTTGAGCACCGCCGCGGGCTTCCATCCGGGCTCGAACAGCAGGTGGCAGAGCACCTGGCGTGTCGTCCACTCGCCCGGCGCGTCGGAGCGCTCCAGGTGGGGCTCCATGCCCTCGAGCTGGCGGCTGATGTTCGCAAATGCCGCGTCGGACTTCTGCTTCAGCTCAGCTACCTTCGCGTTCGCCATTTTGAGCTCCTCCCTTATATGTCTGCCTGCATCCAGATCTCGGCCCGCGGATTGCCGTTGTAGTCGGGAATCTCCTTGAACCCGTAGCTCCGGTAGAGATGCACCGCGGCCTCGAGCCGCCGCTCGCTGTCGAGTTTCAGGATGCGGCAGCCGAGGGCCCGCGCCTCCTCGAGACAACAGTCCATTAATCGCCGTCCCAACCCCAGCCCGCGGCTGTCCGGGCGGATCCACATCCGCTTGAGCTCGCCCACCGCCGGCTCCAAGAGCCGAATGCCCGCAGTGCCGACGACATCCCCCGCCGGCTCCACGACCACCAGGAACGCGCCGGAGTCGCCGCCGTACTCCTTCTCCCACTCGGCGACGTCGTGGTCAAGGCCGGCGGGGTCCGGCGTCTCTCCCAGAAAGGCGAAGTAGGCGGCGAGCTCACGCTGGACGGCGTCCCGGTCCGCCGGGCCGGCGCGTCGAACGCGGTATCCGTCGGCCGGCCGGCTCATGCTGGCGCTTTGCATGCGGGAGGCGCGCTTAACGCTTCCGCTTGTGGGCAGCCAGGCCGCGCTCCCAGAGGTACTCGGTTTCCCCCAGGTGCTTGCCCACCCATCGCGAGAGGACGAAGAGGAGATCGCTCAGGCGGTTGACGTACTTGAGCGGCCATTCGCGCATGGGCTCCGCGCGCGAAAGCGCCAGGAGCCGGCGCTCGGCGCGGCGGCAGACCGTGCGCGCCTGGTGGAGGAAGCCGCCCACCCGGCCGCCGCCCGGCAGCACGAAGGACTTGAGCGGCGCGAGGCTCTTCTGACATTCGTCCATCAGCCGCTCGAGCGCGGTCACCTCGTTCTCGCCGACGCGGAACATCCCTTCGTAGACGGCGTCCTCGGGCGTTGCCAGCTCGCTGCCCAGGTCGAAGAGCTCGTTCTGGAGCCGGCGCAGGATCTCGTCGAGCCAGCGGTACTTCTTGCCGCGTTTCAGGTTCTCGGCATTGAAGACACGCGCGAGACCGAGGATCGAGTTCAGCTCGTCGATGGCGCCATAGGCCTCGATCCGCGGCGAGTCCTTGGGCACGCGGCGGCCGCCCACGAGGGCCGTGTCCCCTTTGTCGCCGGTTCGCGTGTACACGCGGGTGATACGGATCGCCATGCGGCCGCCCCCCGGGGCACAGGCTAACACAGCTGCTAGACTGGGCGCATGGACGCCTGGCGAAACAATCTCGTCACCGCGCAGGAGGAAATCGCCAGGATCGTGCGGGAATGCCGGCGCATCGCCGTGCTCGGCATCAAGACCGAGGTTCAGCGCGGAGCGCCCGCCTTCTACGTGCCCGAGTACATGGCCCACGCCGGCTACGACATCGTGCCTGTGCCTGTATACTTCTCCGAGGCCACGGAAATCCTCGGCCGCCCCGTTTATCGCGCGGTGAGCGCGATCCCCGCTCCCGTGGACATGGTTGACGTCTTCCGGCGCCCCAAGGACATCCCGCCCCACGTCGCCGACATTCTCGAGGCGCACCCCCGCGTCGTGTGGTTCCAGCTCGGCATCCGCCACGACGCCGCGGCGGAGGCGCTCGCGCGCGCGGGCATCCGCGTCGTCCAGGACCGCTGTCTGCTGGTCGAGCATCAGCGCCTGCGCTGAACACCTCTATTCTGGGGGCGCCGGGTGGGGCCGGGCCGCTCTCTCCGGAACCGTGTCTTCTGCGTGTCGGTGTGGCAGGAGACCGTGTTCCCGTGGCCCGTGAGAAGTGGGCGCAGTCCGGTGCAACGTAGCGTGTTCCGGGAGAGCGGCCCGGCCCTCCCGGAGGACTAGGAGCGCTCGAGCGCGTCGAGACAGCGCTCGACTTCGCGCATCTCGGGCTCGGTGAGCGCCGCGGCGCCGAAGCGGGCCCGCTCGTACTCCTCGGTGAGGCGTCCGATCGGCTCCGCGAGCGCGGGCGACTTGTCGCGCACGCGGCCGCAGAACTGGCGCGCCGTCTCCGCGGGCTCGGGCTCGAGGCCGCGCCGGGCCAGCAGCCGGAGCGCGCGCTCGTAGAAGCGGGGCATTCGCGCGGCATTTCCGCTCGGCGCCACCGTCAGGCGCAGGCGCCAGGCCAGCCATGCGAGGCCCAGCGCTGCGACGATGCCCGCCGCGCCCACCAGCCACGGCCGAGCCCGCCAGTCGCGCGGCCAGTGCAGCGCCAGCCGCAGGTCGCTAGCCTGGCGCTGGACGGTGGCGGCGGCGATCATCTGGTCCTGCAGGCTCCAGTTGATGACGTAGCGGTACCAGCGCATGCGCGCGGCGTCGACATAGAGCGACAGCGTTCCCAGCTGCCAGGCCTCCGGCTCCGCCTCGGCGCGCGGTGACGGATCGAGCGTGACCCACCCGAGCCCGTCGAAATACGCCTCGACCCACGAGTGCGCATCCGCCAGCGTGACCATGAAGTACCGGCCGTAGGGATTCCACTCCCCCTTCTGGAAGCCGGCAACCACTCGGGCGGGAATGCCCAGGCTCCGCAGCATGACCGCCAGCGCGGCGGCGAAGTACTCGCAGTTGCCCGAGCGGCGGACGAACAGGAACTCCTCGAGCGGCTCGAGCTGGGTCTGCCGCTTGAGCCCGAGCGTGTACTTGTACTGCAGCGAGAGGAACGCAGTGAGCTTCAGCGCCGCCTCATAGGGATCGCGGCTGTCGACGGTCGTCGCGCGCGCGAGCTTCGGAATCAGCGGCGACAGCGTCGGCAGCTGGAGATAGCGGAGGCGCTCCGCCCCCGAGAGCGTCCGACCCGCGCCGGACGGCCGAGAGTCCGCCGGCAGCGTAACCTCCAGCTCGGAGTCGACGACGTAATGCAGCCGCGCTGACGCGCTCGGCACGAAGACGCTCCCCATGTCGTCGAAGGCCAGCGCGCTCACGCGCAGGTCCATGCGGAGGACGCGGGGCGCGCCAAAGACGACGTCGGTGCCGATCGGATCGAGGAAGACCTCCTGGCGGACGATCGGGCGCCGGCCTTGTGCGGGGTTCAGCTGAAACTCGTTGTTGCCGCTGCGGCGCGTGAGGATGCGCCTGGGCTGGCCGAACGTCCAGGTGCGGCCGTCAAAGCGGTCAAACACGAGGCCGCGCCAGCGCAGGTTGGGCAGGCGCTGGGGATCGCCGGTTTCATCCGGAAAATATACCCGCATGACTACGGTGCGGTCCGTCTCGATATCGCCGAAGGCGCCCAGCTCCACCTTGTCGGTGAAGCCGGTGACCATCTTGCCGAGCTGGGCCCGGAACGGCAGAGCCGCCTGGCCGACCCGCGGGATGATGAAGAAGAGCAGCCCGGCCAGCACGAAGGTACCCGCCGCCGCCGCGAGGCTCACGCGCATCAGCGGGCTCCGCAGCCCCAGCCGGGTGCCGGCGGCCTCGGGCGAGGCGTAGCCGGCTTTCTCGGACTCGGCCACCACGTGATGGAGCATCAGCATCCACGTGACCAGCAGCAGGAAGACGACGAAGACAAGGAGGAACCCGGCGCTGAAAGTCACCGAGGAGGCCGCGATCAGCAGAAAGAAGGAGAGAAAGCCGGCGTCACGGAGGTCACGCAGGACACGGTGCATGAACAGTCGCACGAGAATGAGAAAGAGAAGGAGATGGACCATCCCGTCCAGGAGGGTCTGAGCGAGATAGACGAGGTCGGCTGCGATGGCGACGGCGGCGGTGCCGACCAGCCCCCACGCGACGGCGGGACGCAGCGCGCCGCGCTCGCGCGCCCGCTCCAGTGCCCAGCTCACGAGGACCGCCGCGACCACGAGCGCCACGCCCACGGGTCCGATGAGCCCGGCGAGGTAGAGCGCGGCAATGCCGTCGCCCACGACCAGGTAGGTCACCAGGCGGAGCGCGAGCAGCGCCGGCATCTCAGCCGATCCTCACCCTGATCTCACGGAGCGGCCGAGTCCCCTCGCGCGCGTCCCCCCCGCCGGCGTCGGCCAATGCCCCCGTTGTGCCGTCCGCTCGCCCGCTGCCCGGTTGATAGACCGCGAGCGCGGTGAGCAGCCGCCGGATGTGGCCGCGGCCGCGCCCCAGCGGCACGTCGAGCCCGGGCCCGGCCAGGGCCACGCCGGAGCCGGCGCGCAGCAGATGCACGGCGATGGACGCCGCTTCGGACAATCCTGCTTCGAGCCGGGCGGCACCGCTGCCCCCGGCGCCGACGAGGACGATGCGCGTGTCCTCCGTGGTCTCGGCCTCCAGCTCACGGATGGTCAGCGACTGCGTTTTCGCGCTGCTCCGCCAGTGGATCAGTCGCGGGTCGTCCCCCGCCCGGTAGGCGCGAAGATTGTATAGGTCGCTGCCCCGGCCGCGACGGCGGGTGGGCGCGTCGCCGGCGGCGGCCAGCTCCCGCAGCGTGTCGGACGAGATCGGATGTATGGCGGGGAAGACCGTGACCTCGTCGGTGAGGATGGGCTGGCCGGCCTTCACGAACAGGCCGAACGGGAACCGGGTGGTGAGCCGCATGCCGGGCGGCCGGTGGCGGCCGCGCTGGGGCATGATCTGCTCCCACGTGACGAGGCGCTCATTGCCCGCCTCGAGCTTCGGGACGTAGAGGAACTGGACGCCGTCTTCGGCGGCTCTCGTATTCGTCTTGGAATTCGGGCCCAGCAGCGTGAGCATGATCGAGTACGAGGTCAGCCACTCCTTCCGGTTCACGAGGGTCGAGCCGAAGAGCGCGGGGCGCCCGGCGTAGATCTCCTCCGGCTCGGCGCCCACGACGCGCAGCCCGCGCATCGTCTGCTCCGAGAGCACGCCCGAAATCACGATGATCGAGAGGAGGAGGGACACCAGCAGGTAGAGGAGGTTGTTGCCGGTGTTGATGGCCGCCACGCCCAGCCCGACGACCACGAAGAGGCACCACCACCCGTCCCGCGTCGGCCAAATGGTCCGGGGCGGATGCCACAAGCGCCAGAGGATGGCGCGCATCTGGTCCTTCATCTAGTGTGGTGAGTCGGAAGTTCGCAGACGATTCGCTGGGTGGAGCCGGGCCGCTCCCCCCGGAACGCGCTGCGTTGCAACCCCTGCACCGGTTTCTCGCGGGCCACGAGAGTACGGTCCCCTGCCACACCGATACGCAGAAGCCACGGTCCCGGTGAGAGCGGCTCCGGCTCCACCCTCCGCTTCAGGTGGACGGACTTCCGACTCCCCATACTAGCCTTAATACGACTTACTTCAGTTTGGCGGTTCGGCTCCTTCGCCCAAGGGCTCATCGTCCATCTCGCTCAAACGTCGAACCGTTCAGTGTGCGGTTCGGCTCCTTCGCCCAAGGGCTCATCCGAACTACCGGGGGACAGGAACGTCCTGGAGGATGGCTCTGATGGCCGCCTCGCCGTCCGTGCCGCCCGGCTGGCCCAGGCGCGCCTTGACCATCACCCGATGCGCGAGGGCCGGGACCGCCAGGCTCGTGATGTCGTCGGGCACGAGGTAGTCGCGCCCCTCGGTCAGCGCCTGCGCGCGTGCAGCGCGCAGCAGCGCCAGCGAGCCGCGCGGGCTCACGCCGAGCGAGAGCAGCGGCGACCGTCGCGTCGCGGTCACGAGGGCAACCACGTAGTCGAGCACCGACTCTTCGGCGCGTACGCGCTCGGCCTTCTCCTGCAGCCCCAGCACCTCGTCCTCGGTCAGCACGGGCTGGAGCCGGGCCGGCGCGGGCGCCTCGGTGCCCCGCAGCACCGCCTTTTCGTCCGGGGCATCGGGATAGCCGATGCGGATGCGGAGCAGGAAGCGGTCGAGCTGGGATTCGGGCAGCGGGTAGGTGCCCTCGTACTCGCGCGGGTTCTGCGTCGCCAAGACCATGAACGGACGTGGCAGCGGATACGTCGAGTGATCGAGCGAGACCTGGGCCTCGTTCATGGCTTCAAGCAGCGCCGACTGGGTCTTCGGCGTCGTGCGGTTGATCTCGTCGGCCAGCACGATATTGGTGAAGAGCGGCCCCGGCTTGAAGACGAACTCGCTGGTCTTGGGCTCCCACACGGACACGCCCAGCACGTCGGATGGCAGCATGTCAGACGTGAACTGGATGCGCTGAAACCCGGCGCCGATGGAGCGCGCGAGGGCCGCGGCCAACGTCGTCTTGCCGACGCCGGGCACGTCCTCGATGAGCAGGTGGCCCCGCGCGAGGAGCCCGACCACGGCCAGCCGCACGGCCTCGGGCTTGCCGACGAGAGCGCGGCTGATATTCTCTTCGAGGCGAAGGATGAGGTCCAGAGACTCTGGCATAGGCGTTTATACTATACCCGATGAACGCCCTCCTTCAGCCTCCCCGGCCGCCCCGCTGGCCCGGGGATGCCCGCGCGGCCTGCGCGTTCACCTTCGACCTGGACGCGGAGACGCTCTGGATCGCGCGCGGCGTGACTGAGCCCGTGACGCTGTCCCAGGGCCGCTTCGGGCCGGTCGAGGCGCTGCCGCGGATCCTCGCGCTGCTGCGCCCGGCCGAGATCCACGCCTCGTTCTTCATCCCGGCCTGGGTTGCGCAGCATTATCCCGATGCCGTCAAGGCCATCGCCGGCGAGGGGCACGAGGTCGGCTGCCACGGCGACGAGCACGAGCGCGTCAGCGAATTGCCGCCCGACCGGGAGCGGGAGATCCTGCTCAAGAGCCTCGAGGTCCTGACGCCGCTGGCGGGCCGCCGTCCGGTGGGCTACCGCGCGCCCGGCTGGCAGCTCTCGGCCGAGACGCTGGGCCTCCTCGCGCGCAACGGCTTCGAGTACTCCTCGAACATGATGGATCGGCTGGCGCCCTATCTCCACCCGCCGGTGGACAGCCGCGCGCTGGTGGAGATCCCCGTCTCGTGGGTGCTCGACGATGCGCCGTTCTTCATGTTCACGGGTCAGCGCAGTATCCAGGCGCCCGGGCCGGTGCTGCAGGGATGGATGACCGAGCTCGAGGGCATCACCGCCGCCGGCGGGGTAACCAACTTCACCTTCCACCCCCAGATCATCGGCCGCCCGTCCCGAATGGCCTGCCTCAAGGAGCTGATCGACCAGGTGCGCCACACGCCGCGCCTCTGGGTGGCCCCGCTCCGCGACATCGCCGCTCACTTCCGCGCGGCGGAAGGCAAGCCGCGATGATTCGCGTGACGCGGCTCGATCATTTCGGGGTGGACGTGAGCGATCTCGACCGCGCCGAACGCTTCTACACCGAGGTCCTCGGCATGACGGTTCGGATGCGAATGCCGGATCAATGCCTGCTGGGCTATGGCGAGGGCAGCTGCGCGCTGTTCCTCAAGCCGGACCGCGTTCCCGGCGGGCTCGACCAGATCCGCGATCCCCTCGGCAAGAGCCACCACGCCTTCGAAGTGAGCTGGGAGGATCTCGCGGCCGCCCGGCGCCTCTTCGGCGAGCGCAGCATTCCCCACCACGCCCCGATCGATTGGGGCGACCACGAGTGCGTGTACTTCCTCGACCCCGACGGCAACTTGCTCGAGCTGGTCGGCTACCGGCCCGGCGAGAAGCGCCGGGCGAGCGCGTGAGGCGCGCGCGACAAGACCGCGCCTCTCGCTCGCTGAGCGCTCGGCGGACCGGCGCGCGGCGCGGCCCTTACGGCTCCTGCACGAGGAAGTGCACGCGGCGGTTGCGGGCTCGGCAGATCTCGCTCTTGTCCGCGCAGAGGGGGCGGTCGCTGCCGTAGGTCACGGCGGAGACGCGCGAAATGTCCACGCCCTTGGCTACGAGATAGTTCTTCACCCAGTCGGCCCGGCGCTCGCCAGTGGCCATGTTCTCCTGCCGGGTCCCCCGATCGTCCGTATGCCCCTCGATGACCACAAGCCAACCCGGGTTCTGCTTGAGCCAAGCGGCGGCCGACTCCAGCGTCGGCATGTCAGCCTTGCGGACATCCGGCTTGGCGAAACTGAAGAACACATCCTTCAGCGCCTGATGCGGCGCAAAGACCTTCGCCGGGGCTGGCTGACTGAAAGCGGCGCGTGTTGTCTCCGATGACCCGGAGCCTTGTCCTTCCGATGATGCTCCGGTGACCGTCGGCGGTCGCTTCGGGCAGCCGATCAACAGGGCTGAAAGGGCCAGCGTCGAGAGGGCAAAGACTACCGGTTTCAGGGCAGGTCGGCGCATGTGGTGTCCTCCTGGCTCGCGTTGATCGCAGAGGTCATCCTCAAGGAGGGAAGGGCAAACCACATGCCAGCAGTCCGACTCGCAGAACTGCCTGAAAAGATTAGGGATCGAAATCACTGAGAGTTACGGGGCTGACGCGTCGGACACGACGAAGTTCTGGTGGACAGAAACCGAGCAGCGCATCAACCGGGAGCTCCAGCCGACGTCAGCGGAGGGCGGGGGCGATTTCGGCGAGGAAGCGGTCGAGCTGCGCTTGGCGACTGTCGCGGGGAATGAAGAAGGTCGGGATCCAGAGCATGCCCACTCCCGCGTCACGGAGCCGCGCGAGCTTATCCTGCACCGCGGCGACCGTGCCGGCCAGCACGGTGTCCCGCGCCTTGTCGGGATCGGCCCCGAGCCGCTTGATGTAGGTCTGCTCGAGCTGGGAAACGGCCGCGCGCTCCTCGCTGATGAGGAATGGCATGTTGGCCGAGCGAAGAATCCGTTTCGGATCCCGGCCCAGGGCCGCGCAGTGCTCATCCAGGATCTTCCCCTTGTGCCGGAGCGTCTCGGGCCCGCCCCACACATTCCAATGGTCGGCGTGCCGAGCGGCGATGCGCAGCGTGACCTTCTCCCCGCCGCCGCCGATCATCAGCTCCGGATGTGGGCGCTGGACGGGCTTGGGCATGAGCGGCGCGTCGTCGAGCTGGTAGTAGCGGCCCTTGAAGTTCGCCTTGGGCTCGGTCCAGAGCGCCGTGAGCACATGGCAGGCTTCGTCGAGACGCTCGAGCCGCTCCTTCACGGTATAGAAGTCGATGCCGTAGGCGCGGTGCTCGTTCTCCTGCCAGCCCGCTCCCATGCCGCAGATAAGGCGGCCGCCCGAGATGATGTCCACGTTCGTTGCCATCTTCGCCACGACCGCCGGGTGCCGGTACGTGTTCCCGCTGACGATGGTGCCGATCCGCATCCGTTTGGTTTGAGTGGCCAGCGCGGCCAGTCCCGTCCAGCATTCCAGCGCGTCGCCCACCTTGTCGGCCGTGTTCGGCATGAAGTGGTCGGTCACGCAGGCGGCGTCCCAGCCGGCTTGGTCGGCATAGCGCCACAGCGCCAGCGTGTCGTCCCAGGTTGTGAGCGTGAGCGTGGTGAAGAGTCCGAACTTCATCGTGGAGGCATGCTACGGGTGGGCCGGCGAGACGTCAAGCGGCGGCGCGACTCTGTTACGATGCCCGCGACGTCACCATGACCCCGCGCAACGGTGAGGAGGTCCTCGTCATCCATCCGGGAGCGCTCGGGGACGTGCTTCAGGCCGTTCCAGCCCTGCGCGCTTTGCGGGCCGCGGGCGGCCGCCTCACCATCGCCGGCCAGCCGAGGCTTGCGGGCTTTCTGGCCGATGCCGGCGCGGCGCAGGCCGCGCTCGGCTTCGATGCGCTCCGACTCGAAGCGCTCTTCACGGACGAGCCGCTGCCGCCAGCCCTTTCCGAGCGTCTCGCCCGCTTCGATAGAATCGTCTCTTGGTTCGGCTCGCAGACCGAGGTGTATCGGAGGCGCTTGAGCGAAATCGTCGGCGACTCTGTCATCGCGCCTCCAGCGCCCAAGCCTGGAGAGCCGGTCACCGTGTGGCGGCATCTGCTCGAGACGCTCGGGCTCCCGGGCGCCGGAGTCCAGACCGCGCCACTCGATCAGCCTGAACCCTGGCGCGCCGCTGCGCGACAGGCGCTCGAGGAGCTGGGCGCCCGGCGCGACCGGCCACTGCTCCTGATCCATCCCGGCGCCGGAGCCATGTGGAAGCGGCCGCCGGTATCGCTCCTCGCCGAGGCGATTCACTCCGCGACTCGTGGTCGCGTGGTCGACCTCCTCATCCATCAGGGACCTGCGGACACGGAGGCAGCCGGCCAGCTCGCGAGAGTCCTCGGCGCCCAAGCGCTCCGCCTGATCGAGCCCGAGCTGCCGCTGCTGGCGGGGGTTCTGCGCGGGGCGACGGCCTATATCGGGAGCGATTCGGGAGTGAGCCACCTGGCGGCGGCGGTGGGCGCCCCGTCGGTGATCCTGTTTCCTCCGTCAACCCGCGCCCAATGGGAGCCGTGGAGCGCGACCGCAGTCGCAATCGAGGTGAAGGACGGCGCAGCGTGGGTTGAAGAGGCCGCGGAAGCGGTGCGGAGCCGACTCGCCGCCGGCCCCGCACCGAGAATGGGTTAGCCCTTCGCGTCCAGGAAAGCCCGCAGCATCCAGGCCATCTTCTCGTGCTTCTCCATCAGGCCGGTAAGGAAGTCATTCGTGCCGGCATCCGCGTACTTGTCCATCACCGTCGCCAGGTCGGCGCGCAGGGTGCGGATCACGGCCTCGTGGTCGGCCAGCAGATTTGAAAGCATGGCGGTCGCCACCGGGTACTGGCCGGGATGCTCCTTGATTCGCGCGTGCTGGGTGAACTCGGCGAGCGTGCCCAGCGATTTGCCGCCCAGTTGCCGCGCACGCTCGGCCACGTCGTCTACGAAGACGTTCAGCTCCTCGTACTGCGCCTCGAAGAACTTGTGCAGGTCATTGAACTGCGGCCCCACCACGTTCCAGTGGTAATTCCGCGTCTTGGTGTAGAGGACGTATTCGTCGGCCAGCAGGTCATTGAGGATCTTGACGATGTGTTCGCGATTCGAATCGGCGATGCCCAGATTCGGCGTCATGGTTGGCTCTCCCTCCTTCTGTATTAGATGCCGCGACGGGCCCGATGGTCGCAGCCCCGGCGGCGGCCGGCCCACGTTATCCGGAATGAATGCGCGATTCCGGGACTTCGACCCGCTTGATGCCCTTGAAGCTGAAGAGCAGCTCCACGCGGTAGACGGGCGGATCCGCAGAGACCTGCTCCAGGACAGTGCCGATCGCTTTCTGGACGTTCTGGCTGAAGGCCACGCCTTTGATGACGAGGCCGGAGAGGTCGACCGTCACGCGCTGATTGGGCTCGAACATCCGCAGCTCCATGGCCGGCAAGGAACAGCAACGGCCCCAATCCATCATACGCCTCCGCTACCCGTCTTGGCAGCCCAGCTTGACAGGTCTCCGCGGGGGTGTACGCTCGCGCCCATGGTGGGATCGAGGATTCTGGTCCTGCTCCTTGTCGGTAGTCTCGTCTCACTTTAACGGCATCGACCGTCGATCCCGCTCCGCTTGACCGCATCGATCCGGGTCAGATTGCCCTCGGCGTCGTTCCTCCCGTCAAGGCTTACAATGCTTCGCGGCCGGCTCCTCCGGCCTTTCTCGGCAGAGCCCCTCCCCTCGCCTGATCTTTCTCCACGGCAAGCCGGTCCACGGAGTGGACTGCGGCAAGACCCGAAGGCTCATTCGAAGGGAGGAAGACTCTAATGACAAATGCTCGCCGAATCGCGCTGGGCTCGGCCGCCGTGCTGCTGGTGCTCTTGACGCTGGCGCCGGCCGTGGGGGCGGTCGAATACCGGCTCCAAGTAGCGAACCTCTTCGATACGGCGTTCTACAGCTTCGTCAAACCGGCAGAATTGGTCGATGGCGCCTCGGGGCCGGGCCTCGACCGCCTGACCGCAAGCATCGATCAGGGGCAGCTTCCCCGCGGGCCAATGCTCTGGGATCGGCATCCTGAGCAAACCCCCGAGAACGTCGCAAGGGCCTATGGAGCGAAGCGCGTCCGCGCGGAGGTCGCCCTTGGAGGTGATGGCGACCGACTCTGGGACGAAATCCGGTGGGATGGCCAGCCGGGCGAGCAGACCGTGTGGCTCGTTACACCCGCCGCGCGACAGCCGCAGCGCATGCTCCGCGTCGCCCTCAAGGGCACGGGCCCCGTGCGCCAGTTCCTGCCTTATAGGGTGACTGGCGGATCCGCGAAAGTGGCCGCCGTGACGTACCCGCTCAATTTCCTCTGGTTCCACGAGGAGCGGGGCACCGCCTGGGATCGATACCTGTCATCGAAGCTGGATCTCGGGAGCGGCATCGCAGCGGTCGTCGCGGAGAACTTCAATCGAACGTTTCCGGACCGTGTCTATCTCATCGTTCGCCACGGCGCGGAGCCTACGACCTTCAAGGCGATATTGATCTGGCGCACGCGACACGAAGACCAGGAAGCGCCGGGCGACGTGGACCGAGCGCCGGTGCGATAGAGGCGATCCGGTAAGAGAGGCGGCCCGCGACCGTTACCGAGCTACGCCGTGCGGCTCGGGCGGCCGCGGGTCCGCGCCCTGTAGTATGCTCCCGCCATGGCCTTCACGGAGGAGCTCTGGAAGTCCATCGAGCCCATCTACGCGGCGATCCTCCGACATCCCTTTGTCACCGGCCTCACCGACGGCTCCCTGCAGCGCGAATCCTTCCGCTTCTACGCGGTCCAGGACGCTCTCTACCTGCGCGATTTCGCCCGGGCGCTCTCTCTGGCCGGAGCGCGGGCGCCGCGGGACGAGTGGATCATCATGTTCAACGAGCACGCAGCGGGCGCGCTCCGGGTCGAGCGGGCGCTGCACGAGGGTTTCTTCAAAGAGTTCGGCCTCGCTCCCGAGGACGTCGCCGCGACGCCGCTGGCCCCGATCAATCTCGCCTATACCTCGTATCTCCTCGCCGTGGCCTACGGCGCGCCATTCCACGAGGCCGTCGGGGCGCTGCTGCCCTGCTACTGGATCTACTGGGAAGTGGGCAAGGAGCTCGAGCGGCGCGGCTCGCCGGACCCGCTCTACGCGCGCTGGATCGGCACCTACGCCTCGGACGAGTTCGGCGGCATCGTCCGCGCGGTGCTCGAGTGCGCCGACACCCTGGCGCCGCGGCTCCAGGCGCCGGAGCGCGAGGCCATGACGCGCCACTTCGTCACCACGAGCCGCTACGAGTGGATGTTCTGGGACATGGGCTATCGCCGGGAGGCCTGGCCCGTATGAGCGCGGACAGGTCACCCGGCGCGCAGAGGCCGTGACCGGCGGCGGAGCGCAGCGCCCTTGATTGGTGGGCGCCTGGGCTGTTACCTTTGCCACGGGAGCTGACGGGAGTCAGGAGGGCTCATCGATGCTCAGCCACGAAGAGAACGAATTCCTCGTACGCTCAGGTCCGGGAACGCCGATGGGGAACCTCGTCAGGCGCTATTGGATCCCCATGGTCCAGTCCGGCGAGCTCTTCCCGGGCGGACGCGTGAAGCGGGTCCAGCTCCTCGGCGAGCGGCTCATCGCATATCGCACGCCCGGCGGCGCGCCCGGCCTCATCGGTGAATACTGCCCGCACCGGGGCGCGTCGCTCTTCTTCGGTCGCGTGGAAGAGGCGGGCATGCGCTGCGCGTATCACGGCTGGAAGTTCGGGCTGGACGGGCAGTGCGTGGACATGCCGAGCGAGCCCGCGGAGTCGAGCTTCGCCGGCAAGGTCTGCCACACGGCATATCCCTGCGCCGAGCGCGGCGGGGTGATCTGGGCGTACATGGGGCCACAGGGCGCCCCGCCGCTGCCGGATCTGGAGTGGACGCTCCTGCCCGAAGACCACGTCTTCATTTCCAAGCGGGTTCAGGATTGCAACTGGTTCCAGGCGCTCGAGGGCGGCATCGACTCGAGCCACATCTCGTTCCTGCACGCTCCAGTCGACCACACCAATAGCGCGATCACCCGCGACATGGATCGCGTGAGTTTCGGCGTGGGCGCAGCGGTCCAGACCGGCGACCGCGCCCCGCACTTCGAGGTGGTGGATACCGACTATGGCGTGCTCATCGGAGCGCGGCGCACCCAGCCGGACGGCCGATGGTACTGGCGGATCACGCAGTTCCTGATGCCGTTCCACACGATGCCGCCTACCGATCTCGAGGAGAAGATCGTCCAGTCCCACATCTGGGTGCCCATGGACGATACGCACGTCGTGAACTGGATGGTGACCTGGCACCCCGAGCGCCCGCTCACCGCGGAGGAGGTCGCGCTGCAGATCGCGGGCAAGGGCGCGCACGTGTGCAACTTCGCGCCGGCGACCTCCGAGCCCTACGGCGACATCCGCACCGCGGCGAACCGCGACAACGACTACTTCATGGACTGGGAGGCGCACCGCTCGCAGATGTTCTGCGGCATCCCGGGGTTCGGCGTCCAGGACCAGGCCGTCCAAGAGAGCCAGGGGCTGATCGTGGACCGCACGCAGGAGCGACTCGGCACCAGCGACACCGCCATCATCCAGGTACGCAAGCGAATGATGAGCGCGGCCCGCGCGCTGCGGGAGCGCGGCGAGCGCGCGCCGGGACTCGATGGGACCTCCTTCCTCGTGCGCTCGGCCTCGGCGGTGCTCGCGCCCGGCGCCGACTGGGTCGAGGGCGCCAAGGCGCGCATCCTCGTCCGCCCCGGGCAGTCGCTCACCGTCGTCTGACTTCGCGCATGCCGGGACGGATGGCGGACCGCGTCGCCCTGATCACGGGCGGCGGCGGCGGAATCGGCGAGGCGACGGGCCGGCTCTTCGCCGAGGAAGGAGGCCGGATCGCGCTGGTGGATGTCGACCGCGCGGCGGTCGAGACGGCCGCGGGCAGCATCGCGGCGACGGTGCCCGGCGCCGAGGTGCTGCCGCTAGTGGCCGATCTGGCCCATGAGGCCGAGGCCCACCGGGTTGTCGACGAGACCGCCAAGCGCTTTGGCGCGCTCGACTGCCTGATCAACGTGGCGGGCGTGCGAGTCTACACGTCGCTGGCCGAGGCCGAAGCCAAGGACTGGGAGCACATCCTCGGCGTGAACGTCCTGGCCACAGCCTACTGCTGCAAGGCCGCGCTCCCGCGGCTCCGCGCCGCCCGCGGCGGCACGATCGTGAACCTCTCGTCGGTGTACGGCGTCTTGGGTCGGGCGGGCATGGGCCAGTACGACACGACCAAAGCGGCGATCCTCGGATTCACGCGCGCGCTGGCCGTCGAGGAGGCGAAGCACGGCGTGCGCGTCAATGCCGTGTGCCCCGGCGGGACGATCACGCCCTATCATGTCCGGCGCGCGGCGAGCCGGGGGATCTCCGAGGCCGAGCTCCGCCGGAGTCGGAGCGAGGATAACCTGCTCGGACGCTGGGCCGAGCCGCGCGAGGTGGCCTATCCGATCCTCTTCCTCGCCTGCGGGGAATCGTCCTTCATGACGGGCACCACGCTCATGGTGGACGCCGGAAGATCGATCCTGTGAGGGGTCAGGTCTTGAATTGCGACATTTGGTGACAAAATTGGTTCGCGCTGGCAGATTCCGAGTGACAACGGTGGGCAGGAAATGTCGTATTTCAAGACCTGACCCCATCGTCGGCCTGGTTCTTCTGCTGGCGGTCCTGACCGCT
>WNEY01004943.1_pt1 | contig 16808 bp, 10 predicted proteins | sample 5400531 | NCBI WGS metagenome assembly WNEY01 (sample SAMN13153338, study PRJNA577476) | soil metagenome | isolation source: 200 cm saprolite under Douglas fir tree site 1 | place: USA:California | collected 2015-04-18
AACCAGCTTTTGGTTTCGTTGGCGGTGACGCCCAGCGAGATCAGCAGGCGGTTGCCGGACGCCGCGAGATTGACGCTCTTGACGGTGGCCATGAAGGAGCCGCTCTTGTCGTCGGGAAATGTCTTGCCTTTGAGCTGCGCCTCGACCAGCCGCTTGATGTCCGTGAACGGAATATCGATCGGCACGTCGATGCTGATGCGTCCCTGCTCCATTTGCGGGACGATCTCCAATTGCGCCGGAAACGAGCAATCGGGTTTGGTCTCTTGCGGCACGATCCGCGTCTCCGCCTGCACCCCGATGGTCAGCGTGACCGCGCTGCCGTCGATCCGCGGCTGCGCGGCCAGCGCCCGCGTCGGGCGCAGCTCGAGCCATAGATTCGTCATTCCGCCGGGCCCGGAGCCGAGCGGGATCGAGCGGCACATCTTGGCCCATTCGCGCCGCGCCGCCTGCTCGATGGCGGGATCGTTGCGCATCTGCGTTTGCAATTCCGCGACGCGCTCGCTGATGGTGCGCTCAACCATCGGCTTCATCTCGTTGGACAGGTTGAGCTTCATGCCCATGAGGGTGAGCGAGGCATCGGCGATCGTGACCTGCACCGCGAGATTGGGCTCCAACCGCCAGCCCGGCAGCAGGTTCGGACGCGCCGTCAGGGTGACGTTGCCGCTGACCTCGGCGCGCTGATCCATCGTCTTGTTGTCCCCCTGGCTCTGGCTCCCGGCCTGGCTCTGCGACGATCCTGACTGGCCACCCTGGCCGCCTTGGCCCCCGAACCCGGGCGGGCCGAAGCCGCCAGGCGGGCCGGGAAAGCCGCCGGGTGGTCCTCCACGGAAGCCGCCGGGCGGCCCTGGGAAACCGCCGGGGGGGCCTGGAAAGCCGGGCGGGCCGCCGCCGCCAGGCGGGCCGGAGAAACCGCCGGGCGGGCCCGGGAAGCCTCCACCGCCGCCGGGGAAACCGCCGCCTTGATTGCTCATTTGGCCGGTGGCGCGAAGCGAACCGCGCAGCGCGGTCGATAGCGTCAGCCCCTCCGGTCGACCGGCAATCGTGAACGGGTCGCGGGCAAGCGACCAGTTGATCTCGCCGTTGGTGATGTTCGGGGGCAGCGGAATGTCCGGCTTGCCGGAGAGGTCGCGCGGCGCCGCCCGCTCCAAGGCGTCCTGGATGGCGGTGAGCGCGATGACCACGGGCGTCACGATGACCGAGCTGCGGGTGACCGGCGGGAGCGGCGGCACCTCGGCGAGCTTCGGGCGCCGGTCCACTGCGCTGGGCGCAAACCATTTGATCGCCCAAACAGTGCCGGCGAGCGCGACCACGACGATCAACGCGCCGATGCCAATCTTGCCCCAATGCATGCCGAGCCATTCCTCTCGTATCTCGACTTGAGCTTATTGGAGTGCGGATCATAGCGCCAGCGAGACGACGGCTCGGCAACCCCGAAAGCGCATTCTTGTGACGGCCATCACATTGTGACGGCGGAGGACTCCTTAGAGTTCAGAGTGGGGATTGTCGAAAGCTATCGACGTCCGCGAACACTGGATGGAGGCAACAATGCTCGCGAACCGCACGTCGCTCCTGACCTTGGCTGCCATCACCACATTTGCAGTGGCAGCAGGCTCCACCGCCGCCGAAGCCAGGTTCTTCGGCTCGCCATTCTGTCATCCGGGCGTTGGTAATCCAGTAAGGGCCTACATCGCGGCCATGCAATCCAGGGGCGCCGGCAAGATCGCGAGCGCGCGGCAAAAGGACAAGGACGATGAGCCGGCCAAGCCTGTGAGCCGGCCGCGCCCGGTCGCGGAGCCGGTCAAGCCCGCCGCCCCCGCCGTCTCCGCCACCCTTGCCAGCGCGACATCGGTGCCCGTGCCGCCCGCGGCCACTGCACCAGCCGCGAGCGCGGCCGCTTCGACCTCGACTTGCCTCACCAAGGAATATCTCGACACCGGCGCCGTCATGTTCAAGGACACCTGCACCAACGAATGGGCGGTGAACTCGACCGAGGTCGACACCAAGTCCGCGGTCGTCCGCACGTGCCTGACCAAGGACAATCAGAACGGCGTCGTCATGTTCAAAGATGTCTGCAGCAACGAATGGGCGATGAACACGTCGAATCAGCCGGCAAAGATTCAAGCCGCGCAGGTTCGCTAGCGTTCTTGACGAGCGTTCTCGAGGTCATCGCAAGACCCCGGCCACCCGTCGGGGTCCGGCGCGGCAGGTCGTCGCAGCCTGAATCGCGGCATTTCCGGTGCGAGGATTTACTTGCTCGGGAGCCCGACCAGGTATTCGGCAAAGCTATCGGCTCGGGAGGATGGGCATAACCAGTGCAGCGAGCGATCAGCCCTCAACCAGCGACAATTGCTCGATCGCGGTCGAGCCGCTATGATCTGCCAGCTTTGATCTGGCCCGGCAAAAAGGCTCGGCGCGACGGTTTGATGACGGTGCATTGGACATGAATCCGCGCGTCATCTTTCTTGCTTTCTTAACCCTAGTTGCGGCGAGCGGCGCTCACCCGGCCGGCGCGCAGCAAGGGGCTTCGCGGATCGCGCTGACCATCGGGAACGCTGCTTACCCCGACGCCGAAGCGCCGCTGAAGGACCCAATCGACAGCGCGCGCAACCTCGCCGACGAGTTGCGGCGCGACGGATTCGAGGTCGATGTCGGAGAAAACCTCACCAAAGAAGCGATGCGAAGCGCCATCGACCGGTTCTACGGCAAGATCAAAGCCGGCTCGACCGCGCTGATTTTTTTCAGCGGTTACGGAATCCAGTCGGATCGACAGACCTATATGGTCCCGGTCAACGCCCAGATCTGGACCGAAGCCGACGTGCGGCGCGACGGATACAGTCTCGATTCGGTCCTAGCCGAGATGAGCAGCAGAGGCGCCCGCGTCAAGATCGCCATTCTCGACGCCTCGCGCAGAAATCCGTTCGAACGGCGCTTCCGCAGCGTTGCCGCCGGTCTTGCCCCGGTCGCCGCGCCCAGCGGCACGGCGGTGATGTACGCGGCCGCGCCGAGCATGGTGGTGAGAGACGGCGAGCGGCAATTCTTCGTGAGCGAGTTGCTCAAGGAGATCCGCGCGCCCGGCAAGATCGAAGAGGTGTTCAACCGCACGATGGTCGGCGTGTCGCGGGCCTCCCAGGGCGAACAGGTCCCGTGGTTTTCCTCCTCGCTGGTCGAGGATTTCTCGTTCGTGACCGCGGCACGGCCTTCCTCGACACCGGCGGTCGAACCCGAGAAACGACCTCCAGCCCCAACCCCACCCGCCGATCCGGAGGCCGACGCACGCCGCGAGTACCAAAACGCCGAGCGCGTCGGGACCAGGAGGGCCTGGGAGGATTTCATCGCCAAGCATCGCTCGGGGCGATACGTCGATCTCGCGCGCGACCAACTTGCGAAGCTGGACGCCCCGGCGGTCAAGCCGGCGCCGTCCGAACCGGCTGCTAGGCCGAAAGAGCCTGAGCCGGCGCCATCCTCAAGGCCAACGGCGCGGCTGGACGATCCCGCCATCCAGGAGCTCGACAAGACGATCGAGCTTCGTCCCAACGATTCGGCCGCCTACTACAAGCGCGGCCAACTTTATGCCCAGCACGGGGACTTTGCCCGTGCCATCAAGGATTTCGACGAGGCCATCCGTATCAATCCCAAGGATGCCGAAGCTTTCAACAATCGCTGCTGGGCGCGCGCCGTCGTCGGCGAGCTGCAGCCCGCGCTGAGGGATTGCGACGAGGCGCTGCAGATTCGCCCGCGCTACCTCGATGCCCTCGACAGTCGTGGCTTTGTCAATCTGAAGAGAGGCCAGCCGAAGGACGCCATCGTGGACTACGACGCGGCGCTGCGGATCAATCCGAAACACGCGTCGTCCCTGTATGGACGTGGCATAGCGAAGTTGCGCAGCGGCAACTCCGCCGGCGGCAACGGCGACATCGCGGCGGCGAAACTCATCCAGCCCGACATCGTCGAGGAGTTTGCCGGCTACGGCGTCCGCTGACCGTCGGGCGACACCGTCTTGGAGACCAGGAGAACAGCAATGTCAGCACGTCCCGAGTGGCTCAAGGTCCATTTAGCCGGCGCGGCTTTGGCCGCCGGCCTCCTGCTGCTGGCGGGTTTCCCGCTCGCCGCCGAAGAATCGGCGGATCAGATCATCAAGGCGCTCAAGCCCGCTCCCCGGGCCACGCGCGGCCTCTCGACGCCGGCCGACGCCGCTCGCGCCGCGGACGAAGCGCGCTTCGTGGATACGTTGCGCAACAGGACCCGTTCGCTTTCCACCGACGAGCGCGACAAGCTCGCGTCCATCGCCAAGAAGAAACCGAGCATCGATCTCGAAATCAACTTCGAATACAACTCCGCTACGATCGCGGCGCAGGCGATGCCTCAGGTCACTGCGCTCGGCCAGGCGCTCACGAGCGCGGATTTGAAGGGCGGCACCTTCGTGGTCGCCGGGCACACGGACGCCAAGGGCGGCGACACCTACAACCAGGGCCTGTCCGAACGGCGCGCGGAGGCGGTGAAGCGCTTTCTGACGGAAAAATACGGCATCGAGGCCGGCAATCTGGTCACCGTCGGCTACGGCAAGACCCAGTTGAAGAATACGTCCAGCCCGTTTGCGAGCGAGAACCGCCGCGTGCAGCTCGTCAACGTGGCGGACAAGTGACGGCCCGATAACGCCGTCGCGCCAATGAGAGACAGTTTGATTCAAAATCGGTCGGCCAAATCAGCCGCACCGAGAGCATCGGTCGGTAGGATGATCGCGCAACGGTCGACAGGATTGCGGTGAACAGAGCGCACAACGGGTCTTCCGATTTTCGCGGACGCAACGCGTCGGCGGCGACCGCCGTGAAGATTGCCGTGGTGGTCTTGTCCGCCATGGGCCTGTGGCTGGGGATCGGCATTTCACGTTCGGCCGCGCAAGGAGCCCCATCCGATGTCGCCTATGTGGAGGCGGTGAGCGGACGCGTCGTCGCCTCCGCTCAGGGCAGCCCGGCGCTGCTCGATGTTCTCGATATCATCGGAGATCGGACCCGGTTGGACCTGCAAGCGAACAGCGAATTGCGGATTTGCCACTACGGAACCCGCAAGCTCGTGACCCTGAAGGGGCCGCTGCGAGCTTCGGTGTCCGCGTCCGGCGTAACGGCTGAAAACGGCAACGCGATCGCCGCATCCGCGGAGCCGTGCGCCGCGCCCGTGGTCTCGACCTTCCAAGGCGGCATCGTTTCCCGCAATATAGCCTTCACGACCACGGACGCGCCGCCGCGGCCGACCATCAAGATCGTCAATCGCGGGACCAAGGCGATCCGTCAAATCAGTCTATGGGATGCCGCGCAGAAGAAGGTGCCGGCGGTTTTCGAACGCAACATGGCGCGTCCGGTACTCGAGGAGGGTCAAACCTACATTCTCGTTGTCGAGCTGGGCGACGGCAGCGAATTGAAGATGATGCTCCGGGCAGTCGCGGGGACCCGATCCGGGCCGCTGATCGTCCTCGTTCAATAGGGCCGGCCTTGTGGATCTCGGCGACTGGAGCATCCGCCATTGGCGGCCACTCTCGGGACTAGCCGCGGTACTGCTCGTCGCGGCGGGCGGGGCCGCGGGTTGGGCGAGCGATTACAACAGCGATTTCCCGGCCCTCGGCGGCCCGAACGGCCCGCTCTACGATTTGACGCTGAAATTGTCCGAGCCCTGGCGCCGGAACATCCCGACCGAGTCGGCGGTGTTCGTGGCCATCGACGATGCATCGCTGACAACGCCCGAGCTTGCGGTGCTTCCGCGCGCCTTGTTTCAACCGATTTACGCCCGCCTGATCGACGGCCTGCTCGAGGCCGGAGCACGCCGGGTCGCCTTCGACATCGCGTTTGCCTATACCGGAGCCGACTTCCAAGTCGGATCGTTCACGCTGCCCGACTACGATCGCAACCTGATCGACAGTCTCACAAAAGGTCGAGACCGGATCGTGCTCGGGCGATTTCCCAGCGTTCCTCCGGCCCCTGCATTCGTCAAGGCGGTGGGACCGTTGCGGGTCGGGGTTCTCGACCTGCAAGTCGAATCCGACGGCCGGGTCCGCAGCGCCGCTCCCCTGATTCGCCTGCCCGATGGGCGGATCTCCTTGGGCTTTGCTGCTGCCGGCGCGGGATGGCCCCTTCGCCAGGCGGGGTCCGTCGAGCGGGTTCTGATAACCCCGCACGCGGCGCTGAACGATACGCCGACCTACAGCCTCGCCACCCTGCTGGCCTGCCTGTCTTCGCCCGAAGGCGCTGCGCGCATTCGCGCGGCGGTCGAAGGCCGCATCGTCGTCGTGGGCACCGCCGTGCTCGGCGAGGACGAGCACCGCGGGCCGACGCGCTTCCTGGGCCATGCGTCGCATACTCCGTCAAACGATCGCTGCGCACCGCAGCAGGGACTGTTCGAGCGCCCGCAACTCGAGAACGGGCCGGGGGCGCTGCTGCAAATCGCGGCGATCCAGTCGGCCGCGAGCGGCAGGCCGGTGACGCTCGCGCAAACGCGGTTGCGCATCCTCGCCGGCGCCGCCCTCGCGCTCGTTTTCGCGCTCCTGGCTTTTCGAGACGAGGGCGCGCTGACGATCGGCGAACAGGCGGTTTCCCCGCATTCGGCCGTCGCACTGCGGCTCGTCCAGTCGGTCGCGATCGGACTGGGAGGGCCCGCCGTGGTCGGCTGCCTCGTCAGCGCAGCTTTTTTCGTCCTCGCCGACCTTTGGCTGCCGATGGGATATCCGATACTCGCCGCCAACCTTGCATTCGGAACCATTCTCGGCTTGCGGTCGATCCGCCACCGCGCAACCGTCCGAAGGGACGGAACGGGAAGTCTCGATCCTGCTCGCTGATCTCGCCGGCTTCACGGCCTTCTCGAACCGGTCGGACCTCACGGCGCTGCAAGTCGTGCGGGTTGCAAACGAATACTTCACCATGATGCAGGCGGCGATCGACCGTCACGGCGGCTGCAGCGACAAGTTTCTCGGCGACGCCGTTCTGGCGTTCTGGAACGGGCTGGCCGACGAGCCGGACCACGCGATCAAGGCGCTCGCCGCGGCCCAAGACATCATGAGCGCGGTAAGCCGTGCGGAAAGCTCGAACAAGAATCGCCTGGAGGCGCGCGCCGTGGTGTGCTCGGGCCGGGTCTATGTCGGCGACCTCGGCGCCAAGCAGCGCAGCAACTTCACCATCATCGGTCCGGCGGTTAACGAAACCTTTCGTTTGGAAAAGGTGCCGGACGTCTACGGCCTTCCGCTGCTGGTGGCGGCCTCGACCGCCGACATGATCATGGCGTCGAAATCGCTTGCGGTGTCGGCGGGCGTGCTGGCCGGCAACGTTCTCGTCCGCGTCGATGCCATCGAGCTCAAAGGCTTCGCCGAGCCGCGATCGATCTATGCTCTGGTGCCGAGCGACGATCCCGGGCTGGTCGAATTTCGGGCCGGATGCGAGGCGCTCGACCGAAAGATGCTGCGCGAGGCCCGTGCCCATTTCGACGGGGTCAACCGGGGAATGCTGCAACAAACGGCAAAAATTCTCGCCACGCGTTGCTAACCCCCTCATGATGCTCCGATATCCGGCACCTGCGATCGTCCTGACTGATCGATATTGCCGCCGAAAATCCAGCCCATCTTGGTGTGATGGGAGGGCAACACTTGGCCGAAAAGCGATTCAGTTCACCGCCCAGATGCCCGTACCGCATTGATCTCAACAAGCGACTTGCTCTACGGTTTCCACATGCCTCCGCGGGGAATTTTCATCGGGGCATGGATGGGGGCGTGCGATGAAAAAGCTGCTGATTTCAAGCGTTGGCTTGCTTGCTGCGATCACGGTGTTGGCGCCGGCCTTCGCCGCCGACCTGAAGGTCGAGCCGAAACGAGAGCGGGCGACACAGTCAGCGCAGACCCAACAGTCCAGCAATTGGAACGGCGGTCAAGTCGGCGGCTCCAACGGCGCGAGCGGTGTCAACAACAACTTCGTCGAGCCGGGTGCACATAACTTCGGGACCTGCGTGCCGGGCTCCGGCGGTGCCTTCTTCTTCGGCACCACGCAATGCCTTGAGACGCCGTTCTCGTTCAGCGGCCACAAGACCAGCTGGATCGGCGGCGGCTTCCTCGGTTACCGCTGGCAGTTCGGCGGCACGGTGTTCGGCGTCGAGACCGACGTCTACTACAAGAATGGCGAGAGCTCCTTTGCCCAATCCTCGCGGACGCCCTACTCCACATTCGACTATTTCACGGGGTCGCAGAAGCAGGGATGGGACGGCTCGCTGCGCGCTCGCTGGGGCGTCCTGGTCACGCCCTTTACGCTGGTCTATGTGACCGGCGGTCTGGCCTACGGGCAGGTCAGCGGCTCGTTCAGCTATCTCGGCAGCACTTGCGCCTCGCAGCCATGCCCGGGCGGCAACGTCTTCGGCGCGGCGACCTGGAACGACACGCGGGTCGGCGGCACGTTCGGCGGCGGCGTGGAGTGGTTGGTCGCCAGCTTCTGGACGGTTCGCGTCGAGTATCGCTACACCAGCCTGGGCAGCTTCTCCAAGGACATTCCGCTCGCCAACAACTTCGTTGGCGGGTGCGGCGGGACCTGCGGCGTCAACGCCCACATCGACCTGAAGGCGAGCGACAACCGAGTCACCTTCGGCGTAGCGTACAACTTCGCGCCCTGATCGCTCGCTACGACAAGCTCGGACTTCAACATGCGGCTCCCGATCCGACCGGATCCGGGAGCCGCTCTGCTTTTCGGAATGGACCTTTACCGCCGACCGCCGCCCTCGCCGATCACCGCAAACGGTCCCCAGATCGCCGGATAGGCATTCTCGGGCGAGGACTGATCGTTCATATAGGCCAGCATGGCGCGCCGCATGGCTTCGGCGCGTCCCAGCGTCGGATCTGTCTTGAGGACGGCAAAAGCCGACGTCGTCAGTCGCGTTGCCGCATCCGAGGCAACCGCCCAATGCGACACCAGCAGAGCGCGCGCACCGGCATAGAAGAACGCGCGTGCGAGTCCTGAAAGCGCTTCCGCGCCAGGCTTTTCACCCGCGATTGTGTTGCAGGCGGAGAGCACGACCCAGTCGGCGTTGAGCTTGAGCTGCGCCACCTCGCTCGCCTTGAGCAGGCCGTCGTCCTCGGCGCTCGGCTTGGCCGGCACGGAGAGCGCCAGCGACGGCTCGGCCAAGCCCTTGACGTCGCCCGCGACGAGACCGTGGGTGGCGAAATAGACGATGCGGTAATCGGCGAGCGGCGCGCGCTTCACCGCCGTCACGGTCGCATCGCGGCCAAGATGGATATCGGCCACGGGCACACCGAGGTGTTGCGCGATGGCCTTGAGCTCATCGGCGGTGTCGGGGAGCTGCGGCAGTGCTTGCATGAGCATGTTGCGGTCGAGACCGGCGCCTCGCCAATAGTCGGTGTATGCCCTCGCCGCACCCCTGGAACGCGCGCCCCGCTTGTCGCCCTCGCCGGCCCGGCCCGGGCTGAACACCGGATCGCCAAATCCGATCATCGGCTTGCCGCCCTGGTCCGCGCTCGCCAGCGAGCGCAACGCCTGCAGGCTCGCCACCGACGGCAGAACGCTGACGGCCTGGCGCTTGATCAGCCAAGCGGCGTCACGATAGGGAGAGGTGTCCGCTTCGGTCGGCTGCTTCTTCTCCTGCGGCTTCGGCGCCGCCGACTTCTCCGTCACCAGCAGATGAAACGGCAAGGCCGTCAGGACGCCCGACGGCACGACGATCAGATTGCCCTTGTCCTTGACGAGCGCGTCGACCGGACCGATCAGCAACGCATACAGCTCGTTCGCGAGGTTGAGATCGAACAGCTGCATGGTGTCGAGCTCCAGGCCGCGGCGGAAGGCCGCGACCTTGGCGGCGATATCGTCGCGGCCGGCAGGGATCGTGCGCCACTCGAAAGCATCGTGCGTCAGGGCGAAGACGTAACTCTCCTTGTCGCCCATCAAGAGGAACACGAGCGCCTCGTAGGGGGCGAGCAGCTTCTGCACCTCCTCGACCTTCACCGGCTTGGGATTCGACAGAGCCGCGAAGTCCGGGAATTCCTTTTGCAGTTGCGCCGAGCTGGCGGCGAGCTTGCGCTCGGTATCGGCAATCTGCTTGCGGATGGTGTCGATCTGCGTCGCGTTCGACTGCCCTTCCGGTTTCGACAGCGCCTCGACCAGCGCTTTGTCGCGCTCGCGCCGGAAGGCCGAGAGGTCCTGGTTCTGGCGCACGAGCGCGGCGAGTGCGTCGTTGCGGGCGCCGAACCGCGGAGTGAGCTGCTGGACGGCGGCGGCCGCCGCCGACTGGTTCGCCCATTGCGCGATCTCGAACGCCTCGCGGCCGAGCGCCGGCGCGGGCTCGACGCCCGCGCGTGTCGCCGCCGCCAGGCTGGCCACGTGCGTCACGAAGAAGCTTGCGCGCTGCTCGACCAGGCCGCCAAGCTCACGCGTTCCTCCCGCGTCGCCGGGAGCGGCGTGGGCGAGAACGGCCGCCGTCGCCTTGCGCGCGTGGGCGACCGCGCTGGCCGGGTCGCGCTGCGCGATGTTCAAGAGGGCGAGGTCGTTGAGAACCCTGGCAACCTCCGGGTGGGTCGCGCCGCGCGTCTTTTCGTTGATCGCGAGCGCCCGCTTGTAGACCTGGTCGGCCTGATCGTAGCGATTCTGGTGCTCGAACAGGTGACCCTGATTGATCAGCACCGTGGCCAGGAAGCGGTGGTCCGGTCCGAAGGCTTTCGTGTAGATGTCGAGCGCGCGCTTGAACTGCGCGTCGGCTTCCGCGTAACGGCCCTTTCCGTCATAGGCCACGCCGAGCTTGCGGATGACCTTGGCGGTATCGGGATTGTTCGGCCCCAGCGACTTCGTGACCACGGCGAGCGCGCGCTTGGCGTAGGTCTCGACGTCGTCGTAACGGCCCTGAGTCTCGTAGATCTGCGCGAGGTTGTTTTGCACCGTCGCCACGCTGAGGTCATTCGGGCCGAACGCCGCCTCGCGTATGCCGAGCGCGCGCTTGTAGAGCGCCTCCGCCTCGTCGAGCCGCTCCTCGTCGGAGTAGACGCTGGCAAGATTGAGCAGCGCCGTGGCGAGGTTGGGATGTTTCGGGCCCAACGCCTTTTCCCAGATCTCGATGGCGCGCAGGAACAGCGCGTCGGCCTCGGCGTATCGGCCCAGCCGCTCGTAGACGTGAGCGAGATTGTTGAGGCTTGCGGCCACCTCGGGATGGTTCGCCCCGAGCGCCGCCTCGCGGATCGCAAGCGCCCGCTTGCTCGCCGCCTCCACCTCGTCGAACCGGCTTTGATCCTCGTAGACCTTGGTGAGGTTGTTCAGGACCAGGGCCACCTGGAGACTGTTGGGACCGCTGGTCTTTTCCGCCATGTCGAGCGCGCGCTTGTACTGCGCCTCCGCGTCGGCATAGCGAGCCTGGCTCTTGTAGACGTCCGCGAGATTGTTGATGAGAATGGCCACGCTCGGACTGGCCGGGCCGCGCGTCTTGGTCTCGATCTCGAGCGCTTGCTTGTACAGTCTTTCGGCCTCGCCGGCATTGCCTTGCAGCAAAAGCACGGTGGCCAGGTTGGCCATCGGTTGCGCCAGGCGGCCATCGCCGGGGGGAATATTCTTCTGCAGCGTATCGAGCACCTGCCGGAACATCCCGGCGGCCTTGCCGTATTGGCCGAGCGCCTGGTTGGCGCGGCCCAAATCGTTCAGCGCCGACACGTAGGCGAAATTATTGGTGCCGCCGCGCTTGGCGGCGGCCTCGGCCTTCTGCGCCTCGGCCAGCGCCGCGGCGTAGTCGCCGGCGGCATAGAGATCTTGAAAACGCTTCTGCGAAGCCGCGACATCGGCCTGCTGTGCCGCCGCCGGCGCGGACGCGGCCGCCAGCATGAGTGCGACGCCGAAAGCGATCGACGCGCTGCGCCATCCGGATTTCATGATCCCTCCTCGAAAGGCCTTGCAGGCGGCGCGCACGCATCCGGCCGCGTTCGCCAATATCGGTGAATATAATACCATGAGGGATTGCCGCCTGCTGCGATGGATTGCCGCCCTGCTGCGCCGGAGATGGGCGGCCTTTTAATAGCTTTGCGGCGAGACCACAGCCAAGCCGTAGCCTCGCCGCAAGGTACGAGCACGATGTCAGTGTCGCCCGAACCCCATCCGTGACATTCCCATCCCCATCCCCATTCCCGGCCGCGGGCCCATCGACAACGCCCGGGCTCCCATGGGGCTCGACATCGGCGATGCATTGGTGATCTTCAGCGACCGCACGGTATTGCTCCCGGTGTTGTTATTCAGTTTGGCGATCGGATTGTCGTTGGTCTTCCCGCGCGTGATCACCGGGTTGTCGTGGTTCGAGCCGCTGCCGGTGGGCTTGGGCTTATCGTTCCCGGAGCTCTCCGGGTTGTCCTTGCCCCGAGGCGGCTTTGGATGGATCGGAATGACGACCGGCGTGACCGGATTGGTGATGACCGTCGTCACGGGGGCTGGATCGACGATCGCCACGCTGGTTCCCGTCGTCGAGCTCGTCGAGGTCGAGTTGGAGCCGGTGTTCTGGGTCGGCGACACGTCGGTGCGCTTCTGACGCAGCGTCGGCGTGGTCGGCTGGCTGCACGGGCAGGTCGGACCGACCGAGGCGAAGGCCGCGGTCGCATCGGAGATCGACCGGCTGCGCGCGCGCTCGATGAGGCGATCGGCGGTTTGGGCGAAATCGCTGCTGCCGTAGCTCGCCAGGAAGGCCTGATAGGACGCGACCGTATTGACGGTCACGGCATTGTACCAGGCGATCGCCACCTGCCGTCGATCGAGCAAGCTGCGCACGGCCGGCGCGGCCGGCTGCGACGAATAGAGCGCCAGATAGGCCTGATAGGCTTCGACCTTGTCCTCGCGCACGACGATCTCATAGGCCTCGCGCGCGGGCTTCGACTTCAGCTCCTTCTGCCAGGCGTCGACCGAACGCGTCTCCGATCGCGAATTTCCCGTCGTGCCCTGCTGGCCGCTGCTCGCCGCCGTGCTTCCCTCCTGTCCGGTCCCGGACGGAAAGAACGAGAATTCCGAGGTCAACGACGAGCTCTCCCACGGGAATTGCTGCCGTTCGGTCGCGTTGCTCACGTCGAGCCGGACACGCTTGAGCACCTGCTCGATCGGCAATCCCGGCTCCTGGCCGATCTTCAGCAGCGCCGAGGTAAAGGGGCTGTTCTCCCGATCGCCGTCGAGCGCCTCGGTGCCCGGCGCCGTCGAGTAGGACACCAGCGAGCCGTTCGGGGCGTCGACGATCGCGAGGCCGCGTCCGGCGGTCTTGTTGATCGCCGAGAACGGGTTGTTGCGGCAGGCATCCAGGATCACCATGCGGGTCTTGCTCGGAACCGAGGCAAGCGCGTTCATGACGTCGGCCAGCCGCATCGCCTGCAGCGGGACGTCGGCTTCCCGCTCGATCTGCGCGTCGACCGGAACGAGGAAGTTCTCGCCGTCGACCTGCAGGCCGTGGCCGGCATAGAACACGAGCGCGACCGTGTCCGGTCCCTTCTCGGCGACCATGCTGGCGAAGTTGCCGATCGTCTTGCGCATATCGCCTTGCGTGAGATTGGGCGCCTGCATGACCTGGAAGCCGGCGGAGCTCAAGAACTTCGCCATGGCCTTGGCGTCATTGGCCGGATTCGGCAGCGCGGTCACCGAGGTGTAGCTCGAGTTTCCGATCACGAGCGCGATCCGGTTTTCGGCCCACGCATCGCCGATGCTCATCCAGCAGGTCGATGCCAAAGCCGCGAGTTTTATGAAAAATCGTAGTGACATGGCTGCGCCTCCACAGGTCGAGACAGAGACTGAGACCGCAGAGCCCTGTGGCCCTGCCGGTTGGTGTTTTGGCCCCCGAGGCGGGTTCAAAGTTCCCCGCCTCGCCGACTTTCAGCTCACCCCTTTGCTCCAGCGCGGTTACCGAACCACGAAGATCACCGGCTCGGTCCGGCTCGTCGCGCTGCCCTGGAGCATCATTTTGAATTTGCTGCCGTCGTTGCGCTCGACAACGAGCTGATAGAACCGGCCGTCATCGAGGGTTGGCCGCGCCGCGTTGTGGTCGAACGTCATCAGAACGTTATGGCCATCCCAAAGCGCGATCTGGCGGATCGGCTCCGAGCCGCGGTTGACGATCTTGATGCTTGGCTGCAGCGATACATTCATCATCCTGGGCATCGGCTCGGGGTCGATACCGCGATGGATGGTACCGCCCTGGAACGCCGAGACCACGGGCGCGACGCACGTCTCCGAGGCCACGTTGATCGGCTTGCCGTTTTCGGCGGTCAGCCCGTTCAGAGCCACCGAAACCCGCGCCGGCCCCTTCAACGTGACCAGTCGTTGCGTGCGGAAATGGCAGATCCGCAGCTCGCTGTTGGGCTGCAGATCGAGCCTGGTCCGGTCGCTGATGACGTCGAGCGCCTCGAGCAGCGTCGGCTTGCCCTGAGCGGACGCAACCACGCGTCCGCTCACGTCTTCCACGTACGCCACGTCGGTAACGGCTTCGGCTCCGCGTGCAGTGACAACCGACAGACCCATGCCGATGGCCAAGAGCAGTGCAGTTGCGATGAGTTCCATTGGCGTCGACGCCTTGTCCTGGAGTCGCATCTTCATCTCCTCGGAATGAAGCCAGCCATTGGTCGTTTCCGCCCGCTCGAAGGTTCTGCAAGTTCTCCGCGTTCGCACTTTTGCCGTTGGTTCGCGGACGCTTACTTGTCGCTCATGTTGATGACCTGCACCCGGCTGTTCTCGGCCGAGAGCGGGTCGGATGAGTTCTTCAGCTGCGCCTTGCCGTAGCCGACGGTGACCAGATTGGCCGCCTCGACGCCGTACTTCGCCGACAGGAAGCGCTTCACCGCATCGGCGCGGCGCTCGGACAAATCCTGATTGTATTGATCGCCGCCCTTGGCGTCGGTGTGCCCGGCGACGATGAAGGTGCGGCCCTTGAGGTCGGAGCTCGCGAGCGCCTGGCCGAGCGCCGTCACTTGCGGCTGCGCCTTCGAGGCGATGGTGGCCGAGTTGTATTCGAAGTTGACCTCGAGATCGATGCTCGGCTTCTTCTGCGCGATCGTTACGATCTGCTCGCGCTCGGCTGTGGTCAGCGAGCGGGTCGTCCGGTTGCGCAGGGTGTCCACGAAGCGCGATTCCTCCGCGCTGCGGGCCACATCGGCGGGCGACGCCGAGAGGCTGCGCGTGGCCTTGGCGGGCTTCAGCGCCTTGATGATCTGCTCGGCCGACGGCTCGTCGGCGGCAAATGCGACGCCAAGTCCGGCCGAAAGTCCTACCGGCAAGGCCAGACCTGCGGCCAGTGCTACGCAAAGTAAATTGCTCTTTAACCCTTTCGAACGTGCCGACATTGTTCCTCTCCCATTGTCTTCTTGGGGTTTCTCGATGGCCGTTGCCGTGAGCCGCAGCCATGCTCGACTGCCGAACTCGGACTGGCCATGAGGAGAGGCTATACGAGCGCTATCAAGGCCGATGTGATGGCCATCACAAAAGGAACGATTGTGGAGGGCGCCTAGTGTCCCGATTCCGAAGTTCGCCGATCCTCGCGGCGCCCCCGATGCGAACTTCGGAATCAAGGGGACACTAGCAACTCTATGATTCTAGTGCCGCTTTTGAACCCGAAGTTCGCAACCGCACTTGCCACACGAGTGTGCGAACTTCGGGTTCGCGGCACTAGTTCCTTGTTCCGGCCGCCTCCCTATCCGGGTCAGTCCTCGCCCGTTGCCCGCAGATATTCGGCGAGGCCGGGACTGATATTGGGCACGAACAGCTCCTCGACCTTCATCCGGCGCCGCGACAGCTTCTGCTCGTCGAGATAGGCGACGAGCGCATTCAGCGTCGGGAGGCTGCCTTCGATCGAGTAGTCCCAGATCTGCGGCCCGAACACGGCGCGCGTCGCCTCGACCTCGTCGATCACCCAAGGAAGGCTGACCGTCAGCGCATTGGTGTCGTACATCGCCCGGTAGGCGAGATCGCGCGCGCGGCAGAAGGCACGATAGAGGCTCACCGCGAGCCAGGGCTTCTCCTGGTAAAGGCTCGTTTTGAGCACGACCGTATGCATGATCGGGAAGATGCCGGTTTTCTTGTAGTACGCGGCCTCGACCTGGCGGGGATCGCGGAACAGCCGCCGGACGGTCTTGCCCAGCCCTTCGGGAATGATCACCGATGCGAGCGCGTCGATCTCGCCGCGCTCGAGCATCGCCTCCAGCGTCGTATCGGGCGGCATCGACACGAGCCTGATGCCTTCCGGCGGCTTGATGCCGCGGATCGGGTTGCCGACGACCCACTCCACCTGCTCCGGAGCGACGCCGTATTCGTGCGTGAGCAATCCACGCACCCAGACCGCCGCCGTCATCTGGTAGTCGCCGACGCCCACGCGTTTGCCGCGCAGATCTTCAGGGCGCTCGATGCCGGAATCGGCGCGCACGTAGATGGCCGAATGGCGAAACACCCGGGACGGAAAGACCGGAATGGCGACAAAGCGCGTATCGCCTTCCGAGCGCAGGATCGTATAGGACGAGAGCGACATCTCGGACACGTCGAACTCGCCATGGTTCAGCATGCGCCAGAAGGTCTCGCCCGGAAGCAGCGGCAGGAACGTCAGATCGACGCCTTCGGCCTGCACCCGGCCGTCGATGAGCGGTTGGGTGCGATCGTAACGGCCGCAGGCCAGCGTCAGGTCGAGCTTGTGCATGGGGCGATAAAACGCGTGGCGCTCCCTAGGGAAGAATGAAAAGCCAATGTTACCAACTGGTTTGCCAGTTTTGGCCAACCGATAATCGCCATTGATCTGCAACAGATATTTTTGCCATTGGCAAACCTCACCGAAGAGGATTGACGATCTCGATG
>WNEY01001529.1_pt1 | contig 16798 bp, 14 predicted proteins | sample 5400531 | NCBI WGS metagenome assembly WNEY01 (sample SAMN13153338, study PRJNA577476) | soil metagenome | isolation source: 200 cm saprolite under Douglas fir tree site 1 | place: USA:California | collected 2015-04-18
CTTTGATCCCGGCGATCGAGGAATCCTCCGCGACGTAACGGATCTCATTGATCTTGATGCTGGTTTCGCCGGCGAGCGCGGATTTCAACTGCTCCGCCAGGGCAGTAGGCTTGGTGTTGCCGCTCGGAAACGCGCGCACGAACCGCGCGAGCTGTGGCTGCGTAAGCGTGGGCGCAAAATGGATGCTAGCGATGCCGGAGGAGATCAGCAATTGCGCAAAGCTGCGCTCGCCTGCCGCGGAACCGAGGGGTACGCCGTCGAGCAAAATCTGAGTCCCCGACGCGCCGAGCAGCACGCCGCTCCCGCCGCTTTCGTCCAGAGCGCTGCGCAATTCCTTCCAGGTGGTCTCGAATTGCGCCGCGGTGCGCACGTGCCCGAATTCATAGAGGCGCGCGAATTTCAGCAGAATATTCAGGCTGCGTACGAATGCCCGCGCGGAAGCTCGTGTATCAGAGGCCATAGACTCACACCGCGAACAGCATGCTCCCCGGTCTCATAGCTGTATACAGTACAGTATGTTGGGGCGGGTGAGGAGACAAGCTCCGTAAGCGCCCATTGTACCCATGTCAATAACATTTTCCCGCCGAAAATGACGTATTGCCATGGGTGCGTAACAGGTTTCCGAGAGACGGAATTCTTGTCTTCGCAGTTGCCCGTTCTGGGGGCTCGCTCTACAATAGCGTGCGAGCGAGGCACCAACGCGATAGGCGCCCTGCTCGGTAATGGATTGAGTCCGAAGCGTCGCATTTCAGTGAAGAGCCGTTCCCAGCATGCCAAACCAGCCGCCCTCCGACCGCTTCAAAACAGAAATGCCACAAATTCCGGGCGTTTCGACGTCGGCGCCGCAGGAGCAATTGGGTTTTAAGCCCTTGCGCCTGGCCGGCTTCCTTGCCGCTCTCTTAATTTGCTTGTTGACGGTACGCTGGCTCTTGCGCCCCAAGACGGCAGAGCTGCCCGTTGCGACGCCCGCGGCGCAGATCGATGTACCCGCGCCCGCAGCGAACCCCAGTGCTGCCCCGCGGAATTCCACGGAAATGCAGCCAGGCATCGCCAGCGTCAGTGAAATGGCGCAACCCTGGACTTCGAAGGAGTTCATGTTCAGAAACCGGTTGACCGGAGAGAACGTTCCCGCTTTGCTGATTCGCCTTTCCAACGGATCGGCGTCGCAACCCTCTGGCTACTGGGCCCTTGCGATGAACTCGCCGTTCGGGAACTGCCACTTCGAATACGTTACCGACCTAGTAAGACTAAGAAACGATTACGGGTACGGCGCGGCGAAACATCCGATGGTTGGCAATCCGTGTAGCAGAGCGCTGTTTGATCCACTGAAGATGACCAGCTTGCCGGGAGGGATTTGGGTCCGCGGGTCCATCGAACAAGGCTCCGACCTGCGCCCGCCGCTGGGCATTGAGGTTGAGATTCAGGATAAGCGGATCCTAGCGGTTCGCATGGAGTGATCCGCGCTGCGGGGAACTCCTTCTCGACCCTGGCGATTAATTGCCGGCCCGCTTTCTATTAGCCCACCGGAATTGGTTCGATGGAACGGGCGCCTTGGTGAGGCAGTGCCTCGCCTATGACTGCGATTGCTCGGACTGGTATAGCGCCGCACTTCCTGCCCCATCTGGCCGGTGATCATCAGGAACATCATGCGCTGGTCGGCCCACCAGGACCACAGGGGATGATCGAAGGTCGCGGGCATGTTGTGTTCGACAAAAAAATGCGAAACCCAGGCGAGACCGTAGGCGACCACGATCGCCGCGACGATCCACCACCAACGCCGTTCGGCGATTGCAGCTCCCACCAGCATCCATCCGCCGAGGGTCCCGACTAGATGTACCACTCTTGTCGCCGGCCGGCTATGCGCTCGCACATAGACGGGCCAAAACTCCGCAAACGTCATAGAAGACCTCTCGCTGCAAACAGCACTTAGGCGGAAGCTATCACAATTTTAGCCTGTAGCAACGAGAATCTAATGACACTCGCGAGACGAATGGATTCCGAACGAAAGAGCAGCCCTTTTATTTGTCTGATGACAAAAAAGGAGCGCACTGCGGAGCTGTTGATCGTGCATGGCGAAAAAAGCAGAGTTAATGAGTCGGTTAGAAGGTTAGCTTCAGCCCGAACTGGATGTTGCGGCGCTCGTCGTTAGGCTGCCCAGCAATGCCGTAGGTGCCGCCCTTCTCTGTTTGGATGAAGGGAGTGCTGAGCCCGCTAACATCGATGTTTTCAGTTGTGACGTACTGGTTGTGGTGATTCAGAATATTGTAGAACTCGCCGCGGACCTGCAGGCCGAAGCGCTCGGTGAGCTTGAAGGTCTTATAGAAGTTCATGTCGATGTTCCAGTAGCCTGGCCCGAAGAATTGGTTCCGTTCGGGGTAGGTCTGGCCAGTGGTTGTGTACGTGCACCCGACATGAAACAACCCGGTGCAGGTTGGATTTCCCAGGGAGACGGCTTGGTCATTCACAGTACCGCCGGTGTTCGGTAGTGCTATGTAGTTATACAAGTTCGACCCCACCGAGGTTGATGTGCCCGTCGTCGGAACCGCCGTGCTCGAAGCCCACAGTGGGCACGCGGTTTGTGTAGCGTTATTGCAATCATAGATGCTGAACGGCGAGCCGCTGCGAATGCTTAAAATGGAGCCGAGGCCCCAGCCACCCAGCACGTTCTTGGCAATTGCGTTGCTTGAACTCTTCATCCATGGAAGTTCCCAAGTCCAACTGAGGTTGAAGCGATGCCGGATATCAAAATCGGCATTGCCATAGTTCAACCGGGGGTTAAACTCATCTAGGTAGCCCAATTGGTAGAGGCCGGAAGCCAGCGCGCCATTGCTATCACTAAACGTAGAGGACAGGTTATCCAAGGCGTGCGACCAAGTGTAGTTTGCCGTGACGCCCAGCCCCTTGTTGAGAAGATTCGTTACCCCGTACTTGACGTTCAAAGCGTCGTAATGGCTGTAGCCGTGCCCGCTGCGGAAGTTCATATTGCCGTACTGAAGGTTTATGCGGTTCGCAGCACGGGCATCGCCCAAGAACAGCCCACCGCCACCTAGGGGATTAATGTTGGCGATGTCATAAAGGCCCAAGCCATGCGAGCCCGCATAGGCAACAGACACCACACCCTTACCCATGCGGCGGTCGCCGGACAGATTCCAAGTCTCAGCATAAGCGGTCTTGAGGTTCTGGTCGATCGCACGCTGACTAACCGCCGGCAAAGCTTTGGTTCCAGTGCCTCCCAGAGGGCCGGCAGTATCGGTAAACACCGGCAAGGAAGGGACATCCCCCACGCCACCGTTGGCGGCCGCGCTGACGAGGCTGACCACCGCATAATTCGGGGGGTTCTGAATGGCGTTGAAAGTCACGTTGCCGAAGTTACGTTCGTAGCCCATCGCGAAACCTCCGCGAAGGGCAGTTTTACCGTCGCCGAAGACGTCCCATGCGAAGCCAACTCGCGGAGCAAAGTTGCCATATTGGGGCTTCCCGAACACGCCACCGTTTTGGGCGAGTTCAACACCTCCGTTGCGAACGCGATCGAAGATGGTAGCTCCCGGGCCCATAACGAAGTTGGAGTCAAGCGCTTGATTGGCATTGTACTGCACGCCGTAGTACTCCCAGCGGATACCATAGTTGAATGTGAAGCGGGGTATGATTTTCCAGGAATCCTGGACATACCATGACCCGTCGTTGTAGTGGAAGTTGCGGTTGAACGCTGGTTCTGATACCGGCAGCGTCAGCGTGCAGGCGGGACTGACTTGGGTGACGCCATTCAAGTCCTTGGGGCAAGGGAACTTGCCCTGCGGGTAGACTGCCCCTTGGAACTGATAGATGTTTCCGGAAACCAGGTTGGCAAGTCCCTTGTCCAAGGTCAGACCCAGTGTTTCGACCGGGTTCTCATAGGCCCCGAAGACGCGATTGTCGCGAATCTGAATGTATTGGCCACCGAATTTGAACTGATGCTTGCCGATTGTCCAAGAGAGGTCATCATAAAATTGGTAGAGGTTCTGAGGGCCGCCGAAGGGGAGACCAAGGCCGGGTGCGGTGGCGTTGTAACCTGGGAAAATTAAGGGAAAGTTATTACCACTCAGCGTGACGGATGAAACCTGAGGGTCGGTGTAGAGGGTTGGGCCAACGGGCGCCGTGCCAAGCGGCTGAACCGGCCCGTTAAGACGGTTGTAGCTGGCCTTCGCCGTGTTTACCCAAGCCGGGCTGAACACGTGCGAGAGGCTGATCTCATAGTTCTGGTCGTAATTGGTTTGTCCGGTGTTGTAACCAACGTAAGGACTGGAGTTTACGAAGCCGGGGAAATCGAGCTCTTTGTATGAAGCGTATCGCCCAAAAAGCGTGGTGTTGGAGCTGAAGTTGTAGTCAATCCGGGCCACTTCCAGCGTGGTATTCTGCGGCGCACCACCACCAGAATCGTTCGGAACACTGAAGACGACCGTATCGCACGTGGGGCTGTTGGCAAGGGTCGGTGAGCAAGGACCGGTGGCGATGGTGCTAACGCCGGGCGCCAGTTTCCCAAACGCAGTGAAGTACGTCTGACTGGCGGGAGCTAACGACGCTATCGATGCGGGGTCGATGATCGTGTAGTCGGTCGGGGCACTGCTGCGCACCCGAATCCACTCGGTGTTGTTGAAGAAGAACAACTTCTTCTTGATAACCGGGCCGCCGACAGCAAACCCGAAGTTGTTGCGCGTGAATCCGCCCTTGGGCGTGTTGGTGGCGTCATTTTGGATGGTGTTGGCGGACAGGGCCGCAACGCGGTTGTATTCGTAGGCGGAGCCGTGGAAGGTGTTGCCACCCGACTTGGTGACGAGGTTGACCACCCCGCCGCTGGCGCGCCCGTACTCGGCGGTGAAATTATTGGTGAGCACACTGAATTCCTGCACGGAATCAAGCGGAACCGTCTGGCCTAACCTTGCAGTAAAGGCGCTAACGTTTTCGGTGCCGTCGAGCAGGATGTCGGTCGATGCCGAGCGCTGTCCGTTGATCGCATAACCGGCGCCGCGGATGCCACTATTGTCCTCTGTCACGTTACCAGAGATCCCTACCAATGCATAAGGGTTGCGCGTGGGCGAGGTCGGCAACTGATCTATCTGCAGCGCGGTAATAGTCTCCGACATAGTTTGATTTTCCGTGTTGACGGTGTTCGCTTCCGCGGAGCCGGTCACTTCCACAATTTGGCTTGTGGCGCCGACCGTAAGTTGCGCCGACACGTCCGTTTTCGATCCGACCGACACCTGCACTCGCTGGGTGAAACTCTGGAAGCCACTGGCGTCGATGGTGACGTCATATGTGTCAGGCCTAAGGCTGGGAATCGTGTAAATACCGGCCGAGTTGGTGATTGATTCACGCGTAGCGCCGGTGTTGACGGACTTGATCACCACCTTTGCGCCCAACACGACACCACCAGTGGCATCTGAGATCGTGCCCGTGATTTGGCCGGTTTCCGTTTGGCCGAGGGCGCAGGTGGAACACAGAAGCAGTACACAGGATAGCGACACTAGCCTCAACGCCGTTTGCAGGACATATTTCATATCTATTGCCCCCAAAATGTGCTTTGCCAACATGTAGCGCTTGTAAAAAGGAACCAAGACCGCTTGAGTCTACATTGCACGGCACTGTCCAATCTCACCACCCGTGAACCGTCATCTGAGTCTTTTATAAGCATAGTGTTTTGTGTGCATTACAAATATATCGGTTTGTGATTGATATTCGGTTTATACCAAATTCCATATAACTCCTTATCAGCACTACTGTTAAGCGAATCAGGCTTTCGGCGGGACCAATACTCTACAGATCTTCTCCCGCGCCCCAGTCATGGCTCAGAGCATTGCATGTGCCTTGACAGCGCTCCCCTATCTCGATAAACCTCGTGCACGATATGACTGATAATTTCGATCTCGCTGCTCCCAACCCATCTCGCCGACGGTTCTTCCGCACTGCCGCGGCGGCCTCGGCGATTGCACTTGCGCCTAAGTTGTCGGGAACTGGTGCTGCACTCCGTGATTCGTTGCCTTCCGCATTCGCCGCGCTTAAGCCGCTTAGCGACCGCGTTCACCCCATCACTCCCGACGAATTTCGCGCGCGCATCGAACACGCGCAACGCTTCATGGCCGGACTGCCGCCCGCACCCAGCGGCTCGCTGTCGCAAGCTGCGAAATACGACGCGCTCTTCTTTGCCCCCGGCAGTTCGCTTTACTACTTCACGGGCATTCGTTGGGGTCTTAGCGAACGACTGCTTGGGCTGGTCCTTCCTCGAGCCGGACGGCCGATCCTCGTTGTGCCAGCCTTCGAAGAAGGCCGGCTGCGCGAAAAACTGCATCTTCTTCTGGAAGTCCGTGCTTGGCAGGAAGACCAGAGCCCTACACAAATCGCTGCCGGCGCGCTAGCCGAGCAGGGCGTTCGCTCCGGCCGCATCGGCATCGAAGAAACGACCGGGTTCACTTTTTTCGACCATCTGCGGCAAGCGGCTCCTGCGTTTGAATATGTCTCCGCCGATCCCCTCACCATCGCGTGCCGCGCGTACAAGTCTGCGCACGAACTGGAACTGATGCGCCTCGCGTGCGAAGCGACCTTCGATGTGTTCCGCGCCACGTTCGCTACGCTGAAGGAAGGCATGGCCCAAGAAGACATCGGGCACCTTGTCGAAGCGGGGTTCGCGAAGATGAACCTGCGAGGTGGTGCCCTGGTTCTTCTCGGTGACTCCGCGGCGCTACCGCACGGCACGCTGAAACCGCGAACTTTGAAGGAGGGTGACGTGATTTTGATTGACGGCGGCTGCAACGTGGAGGGCTACGAATCGGACGTTACTCGCACCAGCGTGTTCGGCAAGCCGACGGAAAAAATGTTGCGCGCGTTCGAGCTTGTCCGCAAGGCGCAAGACGCTGCACTGGATGCAGCGCGCGCCGGACGGCTCTCCGGCACGGTCGACGATGCTGCGCGCGCGTTCATCACCGGCGCGGGATTTGGCCCCGACTACAAATTTTTCACGCACCGCCTCGGCCACGGCATCGGCCTCGACGGCCACGAGCATCCGTACCTCGTGCGCGGCAGCAAAACCGTTCTCGAACCCGGCATGACGTTTTCTAACGAGCCGGGCATCTACATCCCCGGCGAATTCGGGCTGCGCTGCGAAGACGACATGGTCATCGCGGCCGACGGTCCCGCACAGCTCCTGACTCCGGGCTTTGCTCCCTCCCTCGAAAAGCCTTTCCGCTAGCTCTCCCGCAAGTAGTCCCGAGCGAGTGTCATCTGAAGCTATGCGGTGAGGATAGCTGAAGGACTTCAACCAAAGGATCTAGCCAGAGATTTTACCGATGAATGCTGCTACTCACGCAATCCCTCGCAAAAGTCAATGACGCGTGCCTCCGCCCAAAACCGCGCCGCGCCAGCGTACCTGGAGATAAATCCGCAATGTCCGCCGTGCTTCGGCGCTACAAACTGAATGGCGGGATTCTCTTCCACCAGCGCCGCCAGAAACGATTCATACGGCACAAACGGATCGTCCTGCGCGGTGATCATCAACATTGGCACGCGCACTCGCGCGACCACCTTCCTCGCCCCCGCTGCTTCGTAATATTCCTCGGCATCGCGATACCCAAAACAAGGCGCGGTGATGGAATCATCGAACTCGCGCACCGTGCAAATCTTCCTGAACCCGCGCAGCGAATATATTTGTGGAAACAGCTTCACTTTTCGTGCGTAGCGCGCCATCAATCCCTTCACAAACCACCGCTGATAAAAATAATTCTCGCGCTTTTCGAGCGCATCCGCGGAGGCCGCCAAATCAATCGCCGGGCAAACCGTGCAAACGCCGCGCAGCGCCCGCGGAACGGCATGGCCGTACTCCCCCGCCATCTTCGTCACCAGGTTGCCGCCCATCGAATACCCTACAAAGAAAATCTGCGTCAAGCCGTCGTTCTTCGCCAATTCCTCCAGCACCGCGCGATAGTCCGCGCTCATCGCGGAGTTGTAGAGCGTGGGCGTCAGCTTCTCCGTTCCGCCACAATTCCGCTGATTCAGCCGCACCACGTGAAAACCTCGGTGGTACGCCTTCTCCGCAATGCCCAGCACGTAATCCGAATCGCTGGACCCTTCCAGCCCGTGCACAATGGCAATCACCGGCACATCCAGCCGCTTCGCCTGCTGCCAGTGACACTGCCCCAACAGTTGGGAATCTTCGGCGACGCGGAACAGCCGCTGCTCCGCCTTCGGCAGCGTAAATCGCCGGGGCCAATACGCCGCAGCGATGGTCATCGCATGCCGATTCCTCAATAATGCATGCGGCTCGAAGGGCGCAAATTCTTTATGCATTGCCGTCGCAACATCTTAGACAATCCTCGTTCCTGGCGCAGCAGCATCCTGCGCCGGAACTGACGCTGCTGCGCTTAGGCGGAATCGCCAAGCCACCTACGATAAAAGATTCACAGTGACTCCGTGTTCATCGCCAAAATCACGAAGTAGACAGGCGGCGCAGCGCTGAAGTCGCGCCGGGAACTTCTCCGTGCGATCAGAGGCGGTAGCCGACGAGCGTGCCCGGCGCGGTGCGCAGGAAGAGCATGCTGGCAACGTCGTCGACTGCGTACACCGGCTCGCGCTCCTTGCCCAGATCCACGCGCGCGCGCGGCTGCCCGCTGTCCTTGTCGATCTGAAGCAGGACATTTCCGTTGCCCTCGGGAGCGCGAGTCAACATAAAAACCGATCCGGGGACGGTGAGGGAGGCCTTGAAGCGTTTCGTGGCGAGCGCCGCCGACTGGCGCGAATAGCCTGTGAGCTGTGCGCCGGACTGCGAGTACGCCGTCGCCAGTTGCCCGGTGACGTATCGCGCGTTGGGATCCGTGCTTTTCTGCGATGCTTGGGTGAAGGCGTCACCATACGCCGAGGCGGCGGCGCCGTACAGGCCGGCGCGCACGGCGTTCACCGCAGAGAGCGCACGCGCCAGCCCCGGAAGCTGCGGCGCGGGGTAATAAACCTGCTGCTTCACCTGACCATCCCGCGCCACGAGTACGAGGTTCTGCGGAGCGATGAGGACAACGCCTGCGGGCCGGATCTCCATATCAGTGGGATCTTCGCCGCCCTGCAGCTTGATCTCGCCACCGAGCGCGCGGAATGTACCGGCCTCGCGATCCACGGCGTACAAGCGGTGGTCGCGGTTCGCGAAGACGTAGAGCGTGCGCCCCTCCACAGCATGATGCAGGTAGTACCGCGCGGCCTTGTAGTCCTCCGCGCTCAACGGCTTGCCGCTCTCAATCGCGTCCTTGAACCTCGGCTCACCGGTGGCCAGATCGATGATGTTCACCTCGGCGTTGGTCGTCGCGTCGGGGCGCGATACGTAGAGGAGGCCGGACGGCGCGAGCTCCGCGTAGGCGAGCTGGCCCTTGATCTTCACGTCCTTCTTCAGGCGCAGCGTCGCCGTGGCCACATCCAGCACGTTCACGAAAGTGCGCGACTCGGCGTCCACCGCCAGCACCACGGCGTCGCCGGCGACCATCGCATCGATCACCTTACCGTGCATACGGAGTGGCTTCGCGGCGACCGTCGTCCCATCTTCGTAGCGAGCCACGTTAAGGCCGGTTTGCGTAACTCCGTTGATCACGCGGCGACTACGGGTCGGCTCACCTTCCGGCGGTGCTTCGGGGAGCATGACGATCCCAGCCGGATGTTGGACGATATCGCGGATGTTTCCCTCCACGCTCGCGGGCTTGGCCCAGAGCGCCTGACCGTCCGCGAGGCTGTAGGCCATGAGGTGGTCGTCGAAGCTCACGTAAATGCGATCCGTTTTGTTGAGCGATGGATAGAGCCGCACGTGTCGTGGGGATTGCGCCCAGCGGCTGGTTGCGGGCAGTGCTGCGGACCAGCGCACCGCGCCTGTCCGCGCGTCCAGAGCCCGCAGACCCATCAGGGTGTGGACGACGATCATGTCCGGCCCCGCCTGCAGCACCTCTAACGCGCTGCCCTCGGCAGCCGTACGCTGTAAGCCCTGCATCAGGGCACCGAAGCCCCTCTTCTTGGGCTCGGCCTGCTCGAAGAGCGCTTCGTTCGTCCAACGCTGTTCGCCTGTCGCGAGATCGTAGAGCGCAACGACCGAAGGCCCGGCCGCGCGGTTTCCATGGACGAGAAGCGTGCCGCTCTGTGCCAGAACGCGGCGGGTAACGATTTGCGCCAGGTCCAGGCGTCGAGAATCGAAGACGACCGCTCCGGTCACTGGATCAAAAATCAACAGCAGGCCCGGGCGCTCCGCTTCCATGAGGAGAGACCCCTCGACCATGCGGACGCCGTCGGCCTGCAAACCGCCGAGCTCAGGCTTCTCCCACATGACTTGGCCGCGCTCCGTATCGACAGCCGCGAGTGCAGTGTCGGTGGAGACGAGAAGTGCGCCCACTGGTGTGACCTGCTGCCAGCGGATATCTCCCTTCACCTTAAGTGTCCACGCCGCGGTGGCGCCAGAGGGAGCGGGCGCAGTGGCTTGAGCGTTGGGCTGCCGCGGTGCAGAAAACATTTCGCTCGATAGGAGCACGGAAACGGGCACGAGCAGCGCGCTGGCTATTATGGTTCTTCTCATCGGAGCTTTGGTCTCCTAGCTGAGTTCGGAATGAGGACGGCGTTGTTTTTATCGTGCCAGAGAATCTATCTTCAGGAATACATGTTTGGGGTATAGAAGTGTCGGCTTAATTACCTCGATTTTACTGGGCTCCGGATAAACTTACGTCCGGGGTTTCCGTCAATAGTGAGTTCCTTGTCCTGTAAAATCATTGGGAACGCGCACGCGCGCCGTGGAGGCTGACCCATGTTTACCCGGGATGGGATAAGGGAACTGCACGGGTGGACGCACCAGAGCCTGGACATCCTGCTGGAGCACGTTTCGTCGATTCCCGCGGAGAGGTTGCGGGAACCGCTGACAGGTTTTGGCATTGCGACGGTTTGGAAACAGCTTCTCCACATCCTGGAAGTCGAGGAAGGGTGGGTGTGCGATCTGCAGGACAAGGCATGGGCCCGATGGCGCGAAGAGCACTGCAAGACGATGGACGCTCTTCTTGCGAACAAGACGCGGGTACGAGATGCGACGGGGGCATATCTCGATAGTTTGAATGAAATGGAATTGAATCGGCGATTGACGGAAAGGCCAAGAAAATGGGTAGGGGAGCTGAAGAGTCCGGCTTTTATTTTGCTGCACGTGGTGACGCACGCGTTTCACCATAAGGGGCAAGTGGTAGCGATGTTGAGGATACTTGGCTATCCCGCGCCGGACACGGATTTGCAGAGAAGCTGATGCGCGCCTGGAACTTGAGAGAGCTAAAGAGGGTCTTTCGCGGGGGAGTTCAACGTGAGTCAGCCGAAGAGCCAACTCGACCTCGACCTGCTCAGTATCGATACCATTCCGATGTGAGTACGCTCGTCCATGCCGACGCGGTGCTTGACCGGAATCGCCAAGCCACCTAGAATAAAAGATTCACAGTGACGCATTTTTTTCGATTTGATGAATTCTTCCCACGGCCCAGCGGCCACCCGCTGGGCTGCGCTGTTTTACGGGCCGTCGCTGGGCCCTTTGCCGCCGCTCACAAACCTCGCGGCTAGAATGAGGAATCCATGACCAACGGCTCTATTCCTGAAGCCCTGACGTTTGACGACGTCCTGCTGCTGCCCGGGAAGTCCGCGGTTCTCCCCGCTGATACGGACACGCGCACGTGCTTCACGCGCAAGCTGGCGCTGAACATCCCCCTGGCGTCGGCGGCCATGGACACGGTCACCGAATCGCGCCTGGCCATCGCCATCGCGCGCCAGGGCGGCATCGGCATCGTGCACAAAAACATGCCCATCGAGCGGCAAGGCGAGGAAGTGGACCGCGTGAAGCGCTCGGAAAGCGGCATGATCGTCGACCCCGTCACCATCTCTCCGGACATCACGCTTCGCCAGGCCCTGGAAATCATGAACAAGTATAAAATCTCCGGCCTGCCTGTCACCCGCGGCACGCGCCTCACCGGCATTCTCACCAACCGCGACCTGCGCTTTGAAAAGAATCACAGCCAGCTGGTCAGCTCGGTGATGACCAAGGACAACCTGGTGACCGTTCCTGTCGGCACGACGCTGGACGAAGCCGAGCGCATCCTGCAACAGCATCGCATCGAAAAACTCCTGGTCGTGGATCGCGATTTCAATCTGAAAGGGCTGATCACCGTCAAAGACATTCAGAAAAAACGCGAATATCCGCACGCCGCCAAGGACGAGCAAGGCCGGCTGCGCGTGGGCGCGGCCATCGGCGCCACCGGCGATTTTCTGGAGCGCGCCGTAGAAATGGCGAAGTGCAAGACCGACGTCGTTGCCATCGACACGGCGCACGGCCATAGCGCCCGCGTCATGGACGCCATCAAAGCCATCCGCCACCGCTTGCCGGACGCGCAACTCATCGCCGGCAACGTGGCCACCTACGAAGGCGCCAAGGATCTCATTGCGCTCGGCATTGATGGATTGAAAGTCGGGATGGGGCCCGGGTCGATCTGCACCACGCGTGTAGTCACCGGCGCCGGTGTCCCGCAGATTACCGCCATCATGGAAGCCGCGCGCGCCGCGCAAGGAACCGGCGTGCCGATCATCGCCGACGGCGGCATCAAATTTTCGGGCGACATCACCAAGGCCATCGCGGCCGGCGCTTCCTGCGTGATGATCGGCAGCCTCTTCGCGGGCACCGAAGAAGCCCCGGGCGAAACCATTTTGTATCAGGGCCGCACTTTCAAGTCCTATCGCGGTATGGGCTCTTCGGCGGCAATGGAAGAGGGCTCCGCGGACCGGTATGCCCAGGAGGAAGAAGTCCAGCGCGGGAAGTCCGTGCCGGAGGGCGTGGAAGGCCGCGTACCGTACAAGGGTTCGCTGGCCGCGTTGACCGACCAACTCGTCGGCGGGTTGCGCAGCGGCATGGGCTACGTCGGCGCCGAAAACCTGAAGGCGCTAATGGAGCGCAGCGCATTCGTGCGCGTCACTTCCGCGGGACTGCGCGAAAGTCACGTGCACGACGTGATTATCACCCGCGAAGCCCCCAATTACCGCATGGAATGAACCCTTTGCTAGTTGAGAGCTCTGGAGCTCGCGTAACACGTGTGCGTCAACTGACTTCATTTCCCGAAGCCAGCAAACCTTCCATGCGACAATCAATAGCGAACGGAGCCGTCTGGAATGTCTGACCTGCAACCCTGGCGCAACCCGCGCACCTCGCCCTATGCAGCGGGCGCCGGAAAAACATACCTTGAACCTTTCGCGCGCGCCTGGCTGCGCGCCTGGTGGCCGGCGCTGCTGTGGGCGGCGGTCATCTTCACGATGTCCACTGACTCCTTTTCCGCACAGCGCACCGCTTCGTTCCTGGAACCCATACTGCGCTGGTTTTATCCCGCGATCACCCACAGCCAATTCCACCTGATTCACCATTACATCCGCAAGTTGGCGCATTTCATAGAATACTTTGTCTTCTGCCTGTTGCTTTATCGCGGGGTTCGCGGTGCCCGCCAAGGCTGGCGCTGGACCTGGGGCCTCACCGCGTTGTTCGTCGCCGCGAGCTATTCCATCCTCGACGAAATTCACCAGGCCTTTGTCGCCAGCCGCACCGCGTCTTCGTATGATTCCCTGCTCGACTCCGCGGGCGCCTTCGTGGCTTTCACTGTCCTGTGGCTTTGGTTCCGTCGCCGCACTAAGAATTTTTCCAGTTGAAGGCTTTACGAAAAAAACCGCCCGTCCCGGCGAGCCGGAACGGGCGGTTGAATGCTGTGTTACGAAATGCTGCGAGTTCGGTGCTTCCTCTAGGTCTTGGCGTCGGCGGTTTCTTCCTTCTTGGTCTTTTCTTTCTTCTCTTTGCGCTTGAGCTCATAGCCGATGAGTTCGAGGATGGCCACTTTGGCGCCGTCGCCGACGCGGATGCCGGCGGGGATAATCCGCGTGTAGCCGCCCGCGCGGTCCGCGAATTTCGGGGCGATCTCGCCGAAAAGCTTTTGCGTGACGCCCGGCGTCATGATGTACGAGGCCGCCTGCCGGCGCGATTGCAAGGTATCGCGCTTGCCTAGCGTGATCATCTTCTCCGCAACCGGCCGCGCCGCTTTCGCGCGCGTCAGCGTGGTGGTAATCCGTCCGTGCTCGAACAGATTAGTCACCAGGTTCCGCAGGGTCGCGCGGCGATGCCACGGATTTCGTCCTAGTTTCGATCCCGAATTCAAATGTCGCATGGTCTCTTCCTGTTCCCATCTCGCGTAGGGACGGGTTTATGGCACGTCCCAGCCGCCCTCGGCGGCGTAAGCTTACTTTTGAGCCGTAACTATCGTCGACTGCTTACAATCCGACGGTGTCTTCCGAAGCCGGCGGCGGCGCCGTCTGGCTCGGCAAAGGCGGCCAGATAATCCGGCCGTGCTCGTCGAACTTCATGCCCAGGCTCAAACCCATTTTGGTCAGGATGTCCTTGATTTCGTTGAGCGACTTGCGGCCGAAGTTCTTGGTCTTGAGCATTTCGTTTTCGCTCTTCTGCACCAGCTCGCGAATGGTCTGGATATTCGCGTTCTTTAGGCAGTTGTACGAGCGCACGGAAAGCTCCAGCTCCTCGACCGAGCGGTCCAGATGCTCGAGGCGCGGGTCGTTGGTGGTTTCCTGCGGGAGCTCGGTGATCTCCGAGGGCTCTTCGAAGTTGATGAAGATGCTCATGTGATCCTTCACCAGCTTGGCCGCCAAACCGATGGAGTCCTGCGGGGTGATGGCGCCGTTGGTCCATACTTCGATCATCAGCTTTTCGTAGTCGGTCATCTGGCCAAGGCGCGCTGCTTCCACCGAGTAGTTGACCTTGCGCACGGGAGAGTGCACGGAGTCCACGGGAATGTAGCCGATCGGCAGGTCTTCGTCGTAGTTGCGGTCGGCGGCCACGTAACCGCGGCCGTTCTTGGCGCGCATTTCGATCTGCAGCTTGCCGCCCTCGCTGACTGTCGCGATGTACACGCTCTTGTCCAGCACCGCGAAGTCCGCGTCCTCTTCGATTTGCGCGGAGGTAACCGGGCCGGGATTCTCCACGTTGACATAAATGGTCTTCGGCAGATCGGTGTTCAGTTTAATGGGCACTTGCTTGAGGTTGAGGATGATGTCCGTGGCGTCTTCGACCACGCCGGGAATCGACGAAAATTCGTGCAGCACGCCCTCGATTTTCACGGCGGTGATGGCCGCGCCTTCAATCGAGCTGAGCAGCGCGCGCCGCAGCGCGTTCCCTACGGTCGTGCCCCAACCGCGCTCAAACGGCTGCGCGGAAAAACGCCCATACTTTTCCGTCAACGACTCCAGCTCGGATGCAAGACGCTTTGGCTTTTGAAAACCCTTCCACATCGTGTTCCTTCCTTCCGGCAGCCGAGATGATCGGCCACCCAAAACTTTTTACCTCGCCTGCGGACTGCCGGGCTAAAGCCCAGCCCTTTACAGCCCTCTGTTATTTCGAGTACAACTCGACGATCAACTGCTCGTTGAATGCCGGTGTTTGCACGTCTTCGCGCTTCGGCATGGCCACCACTTTGGCCTTGAACTGCTCGCGGTCCAACTCCAGCCACGGTACGGTGTTCTGGCTTTGCGCCACGTTGCGCGCTTCCATCACCATGGCGTTCTGGTGCATTTTGTCCTTGATGGACACTTCGTCGCCGACCTTCACCAAGTACGACGGGATGTTCACCTTTTTCCCGTTCACGCGCACGTGCCCGTGCAAAATGAATTGCCGCGCTTGCGCGTGCGAACCCGAGAAGCCTGCGCGACGGATCACGTTGTCCAGGCGCCGCTCCAGCGTGATGATCAGGTTCTCGCCCGTCGGGCCCTTGATGCGCAGCGCTTTCTCGAAGTAGCTGCGGAACTGCCTCTCCAGCAGCCCGTAGGTGCGCTTCACTTTCTGTTTTTCGCGTAATTGCAAGCCGTAACCGGCCACCTTGGCGCGCCGCGACTGTCCGTGCTGTCCCGGAATGAAGTTGCGCTTCTCAATCGCGCACTTCTCCGTAAAGCAACGCAGCCCTTTCAAAAATAGCTTCTGCCCTTCCCGGCGGCACAAGCGGCAGACCGCTTCTCGATGTCTTGCCAACTTCTTATTCTCCCTTCCTCATACCTTTTTCAAAAATTCAGTGGCTCGTCATTTCTGAGCGCGCGCAATCAGACTCTGCGCCGTTTCGGCGGACGGCAGCCGTTGTGCGGAATCGGCGTGACGTCGCGAATCACCACAATGTGCAATCCCGCGGCAGCCAGCGCGCGCACCGCAGACTCGCGTCCCGAGCCCGGTCCTTTTACGCGCACTTCCACGCTTTTCATTCCGTACTGGTCGCGCGCGACGCCCGCGGCCGCCAGCGAAGCTTGCTGCGCGGCGTACGGCGTGCCTTTGCGCGAGCCTTTGAAGCCGATGGCGCCCGCGGAAGACCAGCACATCACGCGGCCATCCGTGTCCGTGATGGTGATCTGCGTGTTGTTGAACCGCGATATGCACGTACCCGTGCGGAACCACACGCCGCTCGCGCTTCTTCTTGAACTCTTTCTTACGCTTCGTTGCCGCTGCCGGTTTTCCCGGTGCCCCGGTATCCGGTGTTGTTCCTGCGGCCTTTGGTTCTTTTGCCACGTTTCGCTCCGATCGTTCCGGTCAAGGTCTGAAACCTTGCCAAGCTGGGACGCAGCATGCTGCGCCCCTACCGACTGCTGAAAACTAGCCCTTCTTGCCGACCGTCTTCTTCTTCGCTGCGACGGCCCCTCGCCGCGGACCCTTGCGGGTGCGCGCGTTGGTGTGCGTCCGCTGGCCGCGCACCGGCAAATTCCGGCGGTG
>WNEY01003632.1_pt1 | contig 16797 bp, 14 predicted proteins | sample 5400531 | NCBI WGS metagenome assembly WNEY01 (sample SAMN13153338, study PRJNA577476) | soil metagenome | isolation source: 200 cm saprolite under Douglas fir tree site 1 | place: USA:California | collected 2015-04-18
AGGCGCCGGCGCGGCCGGAGGCGGCTCGGGTGCCGGCGGCGGCGGAGGCGGCGGCGGAGGAGGAGGCGGCGGCGGAGGAGGCGGCGGCGGAGGCGGCGGCGGAGGCGGCGGCGGTGCGAGCGCGGGCGGCGGAGGGACCCGCTGCGTCCCGCTCGGCGTGACGGTGGTCTCGACGCCGACGAGGGTGTCGGCGCCTTCGGACCCCGTTGCGGTCGTCGTGCCGTCGGCGGCGGTCGCGATCGTGTCCGGCTGCTGCGCGAAGACGGCTCCGTCGGACCCGTCGCCGCCGTCAAGGTGGTCGTCGCCCAAACCGCCCCCGAGCTGGTCGTCTCCGGCGCCGCCGTCGAGCTGGTCGTTGCCCGTGCCGCCCGTCAGCTGGTCGTTCCCCGCTCCGCCGAGGATCACGTCGTTGCCGTCCCAGCCGGAAAACGAGTCGTTGCCGCCGCGCCCTTCGAGTCGATCGCTGCCCGCGAGACCATAGAGCTCGTTCGGGCCGTCGTCGCCGAGCAGCACGTCGTCAAAGATCGAACCCATCATGTTCTCGATGCCGGCGAGCGTGTCGGTCCCTTCACCCGTCGCCGTGCCGGCTGCGAGGTCGACCGTCACACCGGCGGTCGCCGCCTCGAAGCTGGCCCGGTCGGCGCCCGCGCCCCCGTCGATCGTGTCGTCACCGGGCCCTCCGAGCAGCTTGTCGTTGCCGGCCTCGCCGCCGAGTTGGTCGTTGCCGGCATCGCCGGTGATCACGTCGTCACCGGCGCCGCCGCTCACGACGTCGTTTCCGTCCCAGCCGGAGAGCCGGTCGTTGCCGCCACGGCCGTCCAGCCGGTCGTTGCCCGCGAGAGCGTAGAGCGCATTCGCGCCGTCGTCGCCGAGCAGGACGTCGTCGTAATTGGAGCCCGTGACGTTCTCGACGGTTGACACGGTGTCGTTTCCGTCGCCCGTCGCCGTTCCCGCGGCGAGGTCGACCGCGACGCCGTTCGGAGTATCGGCGTATGTGATCAGGTCGACGCCTGCTCCCCCGGTCAGCGCATCGTCGCCGGCACCGCCCCAGAGCTTGTCGTTCCCCTCGCCCCCGTCGAGCGAGTCATTCCCGGCCTTGCCGTACACGGTGTCGTCGCCCGGCCCGCCCGCGACCGTGTCGTCGCCATTCTCGCCGGTCGCGAGATCGTTGCCCGCGCCCGCGTCGATCGTGTCATTGCCGTCGCCGCCGCAGATCTTGTCGTCGCCGCCGAGCCCCTGGATCGTGTCGTTCCCGGCGCCGACGACGATCACGTCCGGGCCGTCGGTGCCGGTCAGGACGTCGTTGCCGGGTGTGCCGACGATGGTCGCCGGCGAGCCGAAGCACATCGGCGTCGAGTCCGCCCGCGCAGAGCTTCCCAGCGCGAAGGCGAGGCAAAGCGCAAGTCCGCTTGCGCACGCGAACGGCAGCGCGCGCCGATATGCACGACCCCCCATGACCCCCCTTGGACTACGCCTGCTCCGTCTGGCCGCAAACAGCGGTTCGCAAAAACCGTACCGCAGTTTTACAAATCATACAAATACTATTTCAAAAGGCCCTGCAAACCAGCGGTCAGACGGGAACGCGGGCGCGCAGAAAGTCGACGATCTCGCTCGTCGGCGCGCCCGGCGTGAACACTTCGGCGACGCCCTGATGCTTCAACTCATCGGCGTCTTCGTTCGGGATCGTCCCGCCGACGACGACGAGGACGTCGTCCGCTCCGTTGTCGCGCAGGCCGTCGACGATCCTCGGCACGAGCGTCATGTGCGCGCCGGAAAGAATCGAGATCCCGACCGCGTCGGCGTCCTCCTGCACCGCCGTCTCGACGATCTGCTCGGGCGTCTGGTGCAGCCCGGTGTAGATCACCTCCATGCCGGCGTCGCGGAGGGCGCGCGCGATGATCTTGGCGCCGCGGTCGTGACCGTCGAGGCCGGGCTTCGCGATGACGACTCGGATCTTGCGCGCCATGCAACGGAGTCTAGTTCCGGCGCTCCCGCCGGTAGCGGCGCTCGATCGCGCGCGACCTGCGCCACGCATTCAGCGCGACCAGCAGCGGCACGACGATCACGAGGCCGAGCACGCTCCCGGGGATGATGAACCACAGGGGGCTGAGGCGGGCATGCTCCCCCGGCGCGGCCGACCCGGCCGGCAGCTTCGGCGTCGTCGCCGCCGGGGCGGAGGGACCGAAGACGTGCTCGGGCACCATCGAGTCGATCAGCCAGCGGCCGTCACGCATCTGCTTGAACTCGACGGCAAACGCGATCGCGCCTGCATTCACGCCGCGCCGTGGCTGAAGAACGAGGTCGATCGTCAGATCGCCGGGGTACGACGTCAGCACCCTCCAGCCGGGTCGATCGGAGATCTGGGCCGGAAACGGGTTGACGGGTACCTCGCCGTTGTTCCAGTCGCGACGCGAGATGCCGTTCCGCATCAGCGGGGTGACGAGATTCCACGCGGCGGCAGAGTCGGTACGCGTCACCGCTGTGCGGACGAACGCCACGAGCGTCCGGTTCACGTCGCGGCGCACCCCGGGCGTCACTCGAACCTGTTTCGCGGGCGGGGTGTTCACGACGGCCGGCTCTGTGCCGGTCGGCGCCAGTTGATAGTGCTTGCCGTGGCTCTTCGGCAGGGCGATCGCGAGCACGACGAGCGAGACGAACGCGACGAGGGCGCCGCCGCTCCAGGCGAGCCGGCGACGCCACCGGTGCGACGACAGGATCCCGCGCACGCCCGTGAGGCTAGAGATAGCCGGACTTGTAGCGCTTCAGTGCACGCGAGTTACGCCACCAGCCGCGGACGGCGAGCGTGGTCACGAGCACGAGACCGAGCAGGAACGCGCTGATCGGAACGAGGAGCCAGCCGGTCCCGACCGCACCCTTGTACTCGACCCGCGATGCACTCGCGAGCGGGCGACCCCCGTTCCCGGTCAGCGGTCCGGACGGAATGTTGAGGTAGCCGGCAGGCGCCCAGGAATCGACGAGCCAGTGTCGGGACTTCCCGTGACCGAACGGCTTCAGCACGATGTCGTACACGGCAGCGGGAACCTGCTTGTGTGCGCGGTCGGGGAAGAGCCCGACCTGGATCCACACCTCGTCAGTGAACGAGCCCTTCAGCTGGTAGTTCGCCGAGTCGAGCGGATAGGGGACGACCGGAATGTCCTGCGTCGCCCACGAGTGCCGCGTGTAACCCGTCTTCAGCGCCGGCGTCGCGAGGTCGTACGAGCGCTCGACGTGCTTGCGCCGAACGGCCGTGTTGACGAAAGCGGCCGCGACCTGCAGCACGCCTTCCTTCTTCGCCAGTCCGAACGGCGCCTTCACCGGCGCCTTCGCCACCTGCGCCTTTTCGTTGTAGCGGATCGGCAGCATGTGGTAGTGCGACGTGTTCGACCAGTGGATCATCGAGAACGTGACGGCGCCGACGACGAGCAGCCCGATTCCTCCGCCCAGGAGGCGGCGGCGGCGCCTCGGGGAGGAGAGGAAGCTCCTCACGCCTCCAAGCTTAGAGCTACTGGGCGCCGTTGCCAGCGTCGCTATGGACGAATAAGGCACCCGACGACGGAGCGACGTACGAGACGAGCCACTGCCTTCCTTTCCCCTTGCCGACCGGCTTCAGCTCGATGAAGAACGACTGCGTCGTCACGCCCGACTTCGGCTTGGCGAAGACCTCGACGTTCAGCATCACGTCGTTCGGGTGCGAGAAGTAGACCAGGAAGCTGGCGCCCGCGATCGCCTTCGCCGGGAAGTACTGGACGGGGATGTTGCCCGTCAGCCACTCCTTGTACGTGTAGCCGGCCTTCAGCGACGGATGGGTGAGCTTCCAGGAGAGCGGCAGGTTCTGCCGCGTCATCGCGGTGACGATGTATTGGCCCGCGACGTGGCGCGCCGACTTCGGCAGCGGCACCGTGGGAAGCACCTTGGACACGTCGACCGGCTTCCCCGGACGCACTCCCGGGTGCTTGACGTGCGACGTGTTCCCGTAGTAGGCGATCAGGAAGGCGATCCCGCCCGCCACGAAGACGAGCGCGGCGACGAACGGGAGGATCTTCGTGATCCTCCGGCCGAGCGTGTTCTCGGTCGGCTCGAAGCCGAACCCCTTCTGCTGGGTCTCGACGCTCACGTCAAGAATGGTAGACGCGATTTCCGGCCTGGGGTTAGGCCTCGGACGTTGCCCGAAGGCTCCGCTCGTCCCACCCGTGCCGATCATCGCCCGACGCTCACTACGTCGTCGATCTCCGACCAGGTAGCGCACCGTCAGGTGTCAGGAAGGGTCTGTTGACAACATCCAACACCTGAGCTACCCTTCGACTCGGTGGCTGAGCACACTTTCACGCTGCTTGTTGAAAACGCTGACCTCCTGGCCGAGGAGAATCTCGACGCACTGTTCGAGATCGGTTGCGACGACGCGACTTTCGGTGAACGGGGATCGGTCTGCTACGCCGATTTCGATCGCGAAGCACCGTCGTTCGCAGAGGCGGTGATCAGCGGGATCCAAGAGATCGAGTCCGCCGTGGCCGAAGCACGAGTTGTGCGAGTCGAGCCCGAGGAGTTCGTGTCTCTCAGCTCGATCGCGAAGCGAACCGGCCGGAGCAGAGAAAGCATTCGACTTCTCGCAGAGGGTCGGCGCGGGCCCGGCGGCTTTCCAACTCCAGAGAGGTGGGTTGACGCCAGGACGACCGTTTGGCACTGGGCAGAAGTTGCGGAATGGTTCGAGAATCGTCTAGGCGAACACGTCGCTCGGGCCGACGAAGCACACGTGGTCGCAGCGATCAACGGGCTACTCGAGGCACGCCGACACGCGGCGCAGGCTCCGGAACCCATCCGTCGCGCCGTGGCCTCGTTCGCGCATGCGACGCCCGAACTGCGTGAGCTGCTGACCGCGTAGCTTGTTTTACTCGCCGGGTGCGTCCAAAGCATCCGAACAAAGACATCGAAAAGGCCCTGGCATTCGCTGAGGCGAACGGATGGACTGTGGCGCTTGCACGCGGTCACGCATGGGGAAGAGCCGAGTGCGGATCCGGCTGTCGAGTAGCGATTTGGTCGACTCCAAAGAATGCCGGCAACCATGCGAAACAGATACGCAGGGCGATCGAGCGCTGCCAGCACTAGGGGCCTGTCCGGAAAGTGGCCACGGTGGCTGACACGCGGCACGGGCCGGGAGGCAAGGACGCAGGCGCCGGACTAAAAGACCGGCGTTTCTCTCCAGACCCCCCAGACCTCGCGGAGGGCGTCGCACATCTCGCCCATCGTCACGTACGCCCGGGAGGCGTCGACGATCGGCGGCATCAGGTTCCGGTCCTCGTGCGCGGCGTCCTCCTTGAGCCGGCCGAGCGCGGACTCGACTGCCGCCGAGTCGCGGCGCCCGCGCAGGGCGCGCACGCGCTCGATCTGCTTGCGCTCGAGGGCGGGGTCGATGCGCAGGAGCTCGATCGGCCGCTCCTCCTCGAGCTCGTAGCGGTTGACGCCTACGACGATGCGCTGCTCCGCCTCGACCTCCGACTGGTAGCGGAACGACGCCTCCGCGATCTCGCGCTGGAAGAAGTTCTCCTTGATCGCTGCTACGACGCCGCCGAGACGCTCGATCCTCGAGAAGTAGTCGTAGGCCTCGCGCTCGAGCTCGCTCGTCAGGTGCTCGACGAAGTAGGAGCCGCCGAGCGGATCGATCGTGTTTACGACTCCCGTCTCATGTGCGATCACCTGCTGCGTGCGCAGCGCGAGCCGCACCGCGTCCTCGGTCGGCAGCGCGAGCGCCTCGTCGAACGAGTTCGTGTGCAGCGACTGCGTGCCGCCGAGCACGGCCGCCAGCGCCTCGAGCGCAGTGCGCACGATGTTGACCTCCGGCTGCTGCGCGGTCAGCGACACGCCGGCGGTTTGCGTGTGGAAGCGCATCAGCCACGAGCGCGCGTTCTTCGCTCCGTATTTCTCCCGCAGCTCGCGTCCCCAGATGCGCCGCGCGGCTCGGTATTTCGCGATCTCCTCGAAGAAGTCGAGATGCGCGTTGAAGAAGAAGGAGAGACGCGGCGCGAAGTCATCGACGTCGAGACCGCGCTCGATCGCCCAGTCGACGTATGTGAAGCCGTTCGCGAGCGTGAACGCGAGCTCCTGCGCCGCGGTAGAGCCGGCCTCGCGGATGTGGTAGCCCGAGATCGAGATCGGATGCCACTTGGGCATCTCCTGCGCGCAGAACTCGACCATGTCCGTGACCAGCCGCATCGACGGCTCGGGCGGGAAGATGAACTCCTTCTGCGCGATGTACTCCTTGAGGATGTCCGTCTGGATCGTCCCGCGAAGCTCCGAGCGGGGAACGCCCTGCTGCTCGCCGACGCAGACGTAGAACGCGAGCAGCATCGCCGCCGGTGAGTTGATCGTCATCGAGGTCGAGACATCGCCGAGCGGAATCCCGGCGAACAGCGTCTCCATGTCGTCGAGCGAGTCGACGGCGACCCCCTCCCGACCGACCTCGCCCAGCGAGCGGGCGTTGTCCGAGTCGTAGCCCATCAGCGTCGGCATGTCGAACGCGGTCGAGAGCCCCGTCTGCCCGTGCTCGAGCAGGTAGCGGAAGCGCGCGTTCGTTTCCGCAGCGGTGCCGAAGCCGGCGAACTGCCGCATCGTCCACAGCCGGCCGCGGTACATCGACGGGTACACGCCGCGCGTGAATGGGTACACCCCCGGGAAGCCGAGGTCGTGCGCGTGGTCGATCTGCACGTTGTCCGGCGTGTACAGCGGCTCGTTCTCGATTCCGCTGATCGTCGAGAAGAGCTCGCCCTCCCGCTCCGGCGTCGCCTCGTAGAGCTCGCTGCGCCACGCGTCGGTGCCGGTGGTTTCCGCGCGCGGATCCTCGGTCGTCGCCATCGCACAGCGATTGTACGCGGCGCACCGCGGCAGATTTGTGGAGAGATCCGTTGCCAGGCTGGTTGAACGTCACTACAGTGAGTAGTCGGGAGAGGGAGAAGAGCGCTGCGGCGCGTCCATGGACCTCAAGCGGATCATTCGAATCGCTCTACTGCTGCTCGTCGGCGCCGGCGTCGCCCTCGCGGGCATCGCGGTCGCGGCGCAGACCACCTCGATCACGATCCCGCAGTTCTCCGCGCTCGGGCCTGGAAACAGTGGTCCCACGAAACCCGGAAAGGGCTGCGGCGACAGGAACCACTACCACGAGCGAAGCAGCGAGTGTAAGAAGCAGGACTGCACAACCCAGATCAAGCAGGACGACGACGCGTTCGACGCGCAGCAGGCCGACGAGCTCGCTGCGTTCGAGGCGCAGCAGGCATCAGAACGTCAGGCGTTCTTCTTGCAGCAGGCGCAGGACAATGCCGCGTTCCTCGCGGCGCACGACCCGGCGCACCGGAAGACATTCGTCGCACAGCAGGCAGCCGCGCTCCAGGCCTTCGACGCCGGACAGGCGCAGGAGCTGCAGACGTTCCAGAATCAGCAGACGGCCGACCGCCGCGCCTTCCGCAACGGGCAGGAAACGAGCGCTGCAGCGTTCGCGAACGCCCAGGCGCCGGCGCTTTCCCAGCTCCTCGCGGGCCAGTCCTTCGACCGCTCGGCGTTCCTCGCCCAACAAGCCGCCGCTGCGACCGGCCTCGCGACGAATCAGCAGCTGGCGCGAAATCAGTTCCTGGCGCGGCAAGCTTCCGACCTACAGGCGTTCAAGGCGAAGCAGGCCAAGGAGCTCGCGGACTTCGACAAGTCGCACAAGCCGACCAACAAGAACTACGCCAAGGACAAGCAGAAGTTCGACAGCGGCCAGGCTTCAGACCTCGCGGGTTTCACGCAGGCGCAGGCGTCGGATCTGCTGGCGATCGATGCAAAGCAGGCGGCCGACGCGCTCACCCTCACCAGGAGCCAGACCGACGCGAGGAAAACCTTCGACGTGAAGCAGGCGTCCGACCTCGCGAAGCTGAAGGACCAGCAGGCGAACGACAAGAAGGCGTTCGACGACCGGCAGAGCACGTCAGCCAAGTCGTTCACAGCCGGACAGGCGCAGGCGCTGTCTGACTTCCAGGACCAGCAGTCCTCGGCCCGCACTGCGATCCTCTCCGGGCAGGCAGCCGATCTCCAAAGCTTCGACGACGGCGGCAAGACGTTCGAAGCGCAGCAGCTGGATCAGCTCCACACCTTCGACGCGAACCAGGAGTCGGCGTTCTCCCGGTTCCAGCAGGCACAGGGCAAGGCGAAGTCGGCGCATCAGGACGACGACGAGAAGAAGGCGAAGCACTGCGAGTCGCTCTAACGCCTCGGGCGCGCGCATGACCGAGCCGACCTGGACGAAGTACTTCGAGCAGCCGGGCACGGTCGTCACGTGGTGGGATCCGCTCGCCGAGGACGATCCGGACTTTCGCGAATGGTTCGCCGATCAACTCGACGACGTCATCGCGCTCGCGCGGCCGCAAGGCCGGCGTGTGCTCGACGCTGCGACAGGACGCGGCCGCGCCGCGATCGCCTGCGCGCTTGCCGGTGCGGAGCGGGTCGTCGGGGTGGACGTCGCAACTGAGATGCTCGACCGCGCCCGCATCGTTGCGGAGGATCGCGGCGTCGCGGACCGCGTTGAGCTCGTGCACGGTCGCGTGGAGTCGTTGCCGTGCCGGGACGGTGCGTTCGAGGTCGCGCTCCTGCTCGAGGTGCTGCTGCACTTCCCGGATCCCGGCGCCGTCCTCCGCGAGCTCGCGCGCGTGCTCGAGCCGGGCGGCGTGCTCGTCGTCACGACGAACGGCCAGAACCCGATCCAGCGCCTCCTGCAGCCGCCGAAGCTCGGCGCAGCGCCCGCGCCGCGCTGGAAGCAGGCGATCGGCGTCGCCGTCAACCAGGCGATGACGGCCGCCTTCGGTTTCACCTGGGCACGCACCCGCGCGACGGCGATGCTCTACCGGAAGTTCTTCAACGTGCCGGTGCGGCCGCTGTCGCCGAGAACGGTTCGGCGGCTTTTGCGCGAGGCCGGTTTCACATCCGTGTACCAGCGCCGCGTGCCGAACGCGTTGCTGCCGCGCGAGCATCGCTGGCTCGCCGTGAAGCCGCGGCGCGTCGACTGACGACAAAGGCGGCAAGCGCCGCGAGGAGCGCGGCGAGCGCACCGAGCGCATAGTTGCGCTCGTACACGTGCCAGCGGCGAAGCTCGAGGTCGCGGCCGTGGAGCGTCCAGCTCCCACGTTGGGGCAGCCCGAGCACGAGGCGGCGTCCACGAGGAACGGCTTCGAGGAGGCGCACGTGTGCCGGATCTACGCGCTCGGCGCGCAAGGGCTTTAGCGACGTCGTGCAACGTGGTGCGGACGGCGGCGCGGCCATCACGATTCCAGCAGGCGCCTTCACGCGGTAGAGCGTGAGGTTGTCCCAGCGCCGGACACGCACGAGGTCACGGCGCGACGCGAGTCCCGCGTACCGCTCCGCACCCGGTTCGCTCGCAACGAGCACGCGCGAAACGCCGAGGCCCGCGAGACAGGCGCCGAACGCGGGCGCCCGCACGTTCGCGAGCAGTCGGCTGACATCCTCCTGGGTCGGATCGGTGAACTCACGCGTCGCCGGAGACGCCGAGACCGAGCGAGACGCGAGGATAGGCGTCGAGAAGTAGCCCGGTGCGGGATTGCCGACGAGTCTGTCGTGCGCGAAGTCGAGCTCGAGGTAGCCCGACCACGGAAGAAATAGGGTGCGCGCGTCGCCGGGAAGCAGCCGGCGCGCCTCCGCCCACGAACGCGGAAACGAGCTCGTGCGCATCGAGCCCCAGAGACCGTAGAGCTCGCGGTAGCCGTAGAGCAGGGGCAGCGCGACGAGGGCTGCGGCAGCGGCCGCGCGGGCGCGCGGGCCGCGCAGCGCCGCCGCGAGGTCATCGACCGCCGGAACACCGAGATACGCGTACGCGAACGCGAGCAGCGCCACGCCTTTCTCCGGCTCGCGGAACGAACGCAGCACGTTGACGTGGTCCAGGAGCCACGTGAACGTCCCGCGCGTGAGCGCGGAGCTCGTTCCGAGCGCGAGTAGGAACCCGAGCGCGCCCGCAGACGCAACGGCCCACGCGACGCGGTCGCGCGCGCGCAGCGCGAGCCCCCACAGCGCGAGCCCGACGAGTGCTGCGGCGAGCACGGGCCAGATGGAGAGATGGGCCTTCACCGGAGCGGGGTCGTTCCAGAAGCCGTACAGACCGGCGACCGTCGCGCCGATCCCCCACTTCGCGTCGGCGACGGTGCTGTAGTACGCAAGCTGCTCATGCCCGACGTGGCGCCAGAAGTCCGCGACGCCGGGGGTCGGCAACAGCCAGAAGAGAGACAGCGCGGCCGCTAGCGCGAACGACAGCACTGCGGGAGCGACGGCGCGCTCGGCGACGGACGTGAGCGCGCACAACACGACGAGGAGCACCGCGATGTGCGGGCTTGCAGCACCGATCAGGAACGCGATGACGGCGAAACGCCATGCCGCCTCGCGCTCGCCGCGCAGCGCACGAAGAAACGCAGCGAAAGCCCACGGCACGAGCGCGTACCCGAGCAGCAGGAACCACTGGCCGGTCCACAGCCGGTCGTAGACGAATGGATTGACCGCATACAGAAAACCGGCGAAGTACCGGGCGGTCGTCGTCCGCGCCGCGACGAGGCGGTGCATACCGAGACCGGCGAGGAGGACGACGGCGAGCAGCAGCGCTTTCTCGCCGACGGCGACGAGACCGACCTTTCCCAACAGTACGAACGCGGCGTCGTACGGCAGACGGCTCGGCGGCAGCTCGTGCGTCGCCTCGGGCGCGCCCCAATACGTCCCGGGCAGATGCGGGTGCGGCCCGAAGTTCAGATCGACCGCAAGCACGAGGCCCGGCGCGAGGAGCGGTCCCGCGACCACGAGCGCGAGGACGAGGTAGACGGCGGGCGCTAGCCCCCTGCGGACGACCGTGCGGACGACCGGACCCTCTTTCGCTCCTGCGCGACGAGGTGGACGAGCGACATCGCGGCAAGCACGATGATCAGCGTCGCGAGCACGTTCGCGGAGTTTGTGTGTCCGAGCGCGGCGTAGGCAGGGGCAACGCCGAGCAGAGCGAGCGCCGCTGCACCCGGCATCCACCACGACGTTTGGAAGACGAGCGCGACGAGTCCGAGTAACGCCGTTCCGGCGAGGAACGAGTGCGCGGCAAGGCCGATCGCCGTCGCAGCCGTCACAGCTGCGACGGGCGCGGTGTAGGTGTTGAGCTCGAGTCGCTTCACGAAGGCGATAGCGTCAGCCGACCGACGTTGAAAGCTCCGGCTTGCGCCTTCGAGTCGGTCGCGACGCGGACGGAGACCACGTGCCGCAAGTCGAACGGGCCTCTCCCGAAGTCGGGAGCGCTCAGGTCGAGGGCGACCGCGCGCCACGCGTCACTCGTGTCGACGATCGAGAAGCCTTCGGAGTTGGCATGCCGCGGTCTGAAATCGACGAAGAACGAGTAGGTCCTGCCGGACGCGTGACCGCGGAACGTCACGAACAGCCAGCGGTGGCCGAACCAGTTCTGCGGCCTCGTGAACGTCCACTGCGCCGCGGTGAAGCTCGTGCGTCCGCGACCGAGCCTGACAGTGACCGCGTTCGTGCCGTCGGGGCCGCCCGTCGCCTTCATGTCCACGCCCCTCGTGTCTACGACCCGCCAGAAGCCGACGTTCGCCCCGGTGGCAGGCGCGCCTGCGTACAGCTTGACGGGGCTGCTGCTCGAGCCGCCGCCGATCACTCCGGTCAAAGCCAGGATCGCGAGCAGGATGCCGATCACGGCCAGAGCGCCGCCGGCGACCAGCGGCCACACGAGACGCACAGCGGACGGCGCGTTGCGCGAGGCCATCGTTGTCACGTTGATCGGACGGGGGGTCGGTTCTTCCATCTTCTGAGGCGCGGACCGGCTCCGGCGAGCGGAACGAGGACGAGTAGCGAAAAGGCCGAGATGAGCATGCCCTCGTGACCGGACGTCTGTCCGCCGAAGCTGATCGTGCCCGTGTGTCTCCCTTCTCCGAGCAGGTAGCCGTTGATCGCCGCAAAGACGGGTACCGGTTTCATTCTGACCCCAGAATCGGCAGCCGTCCAGAGCCGATCGTAGGCCTGCCCCAAGACGAGCACGCCTCGACTCCGCGTGTCCAAGCTGTACCGATACGTCGTCTCGCCCGTGCGGGCGAAGCGAACAGGCTCGGCCGGCCGCTCGCGGATCGGCCCGCGGGGCCGCACGACGACGCGGTAACCCTGACCGAGTGCGTCCTCCCGGATCCGCAGACGGAGCTGCGTCGCGGAGCCGGTGACGCGCGCGGAACGGCCGCCCAGCGCGGCAACGCGCGGTCCGCGCGAGGCTGGAAGGGCGTAGCGGAACGCGACGGTCGGCTCGAGTGGCGACAGACTCAGCCGGCCGAGCTCGAGCACGCCGACCTGATTCTTGGAGTCGGTCGCGATGCGAACGGACGCAACATGGCGCCAGGTGAGCGGCGGCAACCCGCGCTCCGGAGTGCGCGTGCTGAACGCGACCCGCTTCCAGCTGCGGCTGTCGTCGGTGAAGCTCCATGAGGCCGAGTGGACGCGCTGCCGGCCGAAGTCGAGGAAGAAGCGGTACGTCGCGCCGCTGACGGTTCCTTTGTACGTCAGGTAGAGGTAGCGGCGAGCCCGCCAATCGAGCGGCCGGGCGAAGCGATGCTCGACGACCGTGTAGAACGCACGCCCCGGGTGCAGGATGAGGCCGAGCGCCGTTCCGTAGCTCCCGTGGATCGCCTTTCCGATCGTGTGCTGCCGGTCGAGCACGCCCCAGAACGAGGCGATGTCGTTGGTCACGTCCTCCGGACTGCCGGTGGTTTCGGGCGCGCGTGCCTGCAACGCGTCGACAGCGAGCGAGTACACCCGCTGCGCGTGTGTCGAACGAAGCGCCGTCGTCAGCCGCGCCATCGCGTCCTGCCGCACGCTGGGAGCGACGAGCTTTGCCTCGTCGATCTCGAACGAGTCGCCGTACATCGACCGCTGCGCACCTGCCTCGAGCGTGTGCGTTCCTGCCGCGAGCTGCAGCGTTGCAAGCCTGACCCAGCGGAAGCCGCCCTGGAGCGGCGCGAGCGGCAGGGCTTGCGCGACGATGCGTCCGTCGAGGCGGAACGTCAGCAGTGCCGCGGTCGGCGTGCTCTCGACGCGGCACCACAGCTCGAGCGGCCGCGCCTTCGGCAGGGTGAATGTTGTCGCTCTCTCGCGCCGGCCGACGTCGGCGGGCGCGATGCTCTGATCGGCTAGGGCGCCAGTGCGCGTGCTCTCGTCGGACGGCAGTAGCTCCGTCAGCCGGTCGAGCCCGGGGTCGCTCGAGAGACCGGCGAGTGACGCGACCGGCGGGGCGGCCAGGATCGCGACGTCCTTCGGTTCCTCGTCGGACACGACGACGAGGTCGGCCGAGCGGACGAGCGACAGCAGACGCGCGAAGCCTCCGACCTGAACGGCGTCGTCCGCCGTCACGGCCGCCCAGGCCCCGACGTGCAGGCCGGGCAAGTCGGCGAGCGCGGCCAAACCGGAGCGGCCGCCGAGGACGACGGCGAGGTTCGGACGAAACGTCACGGCGGGTGACCACGTCGGCAGTCGGTACACGGTCCCCGCGGCATTGCCGAGCACCGGCTGCAGCCCGCTCATCGTCTCGACCGCGCGCTGCTGGTACATGGCGGCCGGAATCTTGCCCGCACGTGTCACGAGGTTCGGCGGCAGCAAGTGCGGCGCGACCTCTGGAAACTCGAACTTGACGAGATACTTCACCCCCGTCGTTCCGAGCAGGCGGGCGAACGCCGGGTCACGCTGCTCGAGCAGGGTCGACGTGAAGGCAACGTCGTCGGAGGCCTTCTGGTTCCAGCCGCCGTCGGCGAGCGCGGGATGGCCGGTGTACGCCGCGCTTTCGGCACCGAGGTCGTGCTCGAAGCCCCGATAGCTCCCGGCCCTCACGAAGCGTGACCCCTGGTCAAAGGGGATTGTCGCCACCTCGAACCGGCCCGGGTCCCGCTCGACCGCGCGCAAGAGCCCGAGTTGCGCCTGCTTCGGCTCCCAGGTACGGAAGCCGGTCAGGAGCGTCGGCCCAACCGGAACGAACAGAGCGAGCACCAGCAATGCGGTGACGAGCGGCCCGACGGCGCGCAGCCGCCAGTCGTCGCCCGCGAATCGCGGCAGCACGCGCAGCCCGAGCTCCCGGAGCGTCAACCCCGCCAGCAAGGCATACGCGAGCGAGCCGACGATCAGCCAACGGTTCGGTCCGCGTAGGTTGCCGAAGACCGGCAGATGGTTCACTGCAAAGAGATATGGAGAGCCGAGCGGCGCGCGCACGCCCTTCGCCATGAAGGCGGCCAGGATCGCCGAGCCGGCGAGGAAGAGCGTCCGCGGGTCGCGGCGCCACCAGACCGCGCCGAGCGCGAGTGCGACGAGGACGCTCGCGCACGCCTCGTACAGCCACAACGCGAGCCACGGGTGCGAGAACCACGTCTGCTGCCCGGTGAAGCCGAGGTAGCCGAGCTCGCGCCCGAAGCCGAGCAGCGAGGGATACGCGTCGAGGCTCCGCTGCACGAAGTCGTCGACCCTGAACAGACCACCCGAGCTGAGCCAGGTCGCCTTCACGCCGCGCACGACCGGGACGAGCGTGTATGCGCCGAGCGCGATGTTTGCGGCGAGCACGACGCTGCACGTCTTCGCAACCGACGCGAGCACGATGCCCGCGCGCCGTGCCAGCGCAAGCTCGAGCACGACGTGCAGCACGAGAAACGGCGCGACGTAGAGGACCATGTCCGGACGCACGAGCATCACGAGCGCGACGACGAGCGCGAAGCGCAGCGCGCGCCACCACGCGTAGGCCTCGACGCACTCGACCCAGAGCAGGATCAAGAGAGGTGCGGCGGCGAGCGCCAGCTCGACGTTGAGCTGACCGCTCGCCCAGCGCGAGAGCGATGCTTGTGACGTCATGAAGGCGATTCCCGCGAATGTCGCGACGCCGACGCTGCGGTAGAAGCGCCACGCGAGCAGATAGGCGAACGCGCCCGCGGCGAACAACGTCCCGAACGCGAACGCCTTCACCGTCACCACGGGATCGCCGGTGATGATCGTCGCGAGCCCGAGGATGTTCTCGAGGCTCACCTGGCGCACCGCACCCCAGACGCTCGGCGACCACATGCTCGTGGCCGCGCCGAAGCTCGCGTTCTGGTGGGCGCGTGCGATAAAGCCGAGCATGTCCGTCCCCGCCGGCAGAGCGGACGTGAACAGGAACCGCCGCATCAACCAGATTGCGAGCAGCGCGATGATTCCGAGGCCGCGCGCGTGCGGCGACAGGGCGACGACGCGTGTCCGCGGCAACGCGAGCGGGCGCCTGGCACGGAGGTCGAAGGTCGCGGTCGGGGTCTGACCGGTCACGTCCCTCCCAGTACCTCACAGTAGAGGCGCTCCGTTTCCGCCACTACGCGGGAGAGCAAGAAGCGTTCTTCGACGAGCCGTCGCCCTTGATCGCCGTAGCGGAGGAGCAGCTCTGGATCCGCGAGCAGCTCGGCAATCGCCGCGCCGGCGGCGGCCGCGTCGCCGTAGCGAACGATCCGTCCGCCTTCGCCGTCGATCGTCTGCGCGAGCGCGACGCGGTCGGTCGCAACGACCGGCAGCGAGAACTGCCACGCCTCGATCACCGCGCGCGGCAGTCCCTCGTACAGCGACGGGACGAAGAGAAGGTCGGCGGCCTGGTACGCGAGCTCGAGCTCGCGCTTCGGCAGCCAGCCGGGACAGTGCACGCCCTCGCTCCTGCCGTGCGGACTGTCCGGCTCGGGCCCGACGAGCAGCAGTTGCGCGTCCGGGCGGCGTGTGCGCAGCTCGCCGAACGCGGCGAGCCCGAAGGGCAGCGCCTTGCGCGAGTTGTCGCGCGCGACCGTGAGCACGACGGGCCCCTCGCCGAGCCCCGCATGTGCGCGAAAGGTCTGCAGAGCATGAGGCGGAGCGGGCGACGGCCGCTCGTCGACCCCGGGGGGGATCAGCTCCGCGCGTGTCCAATGCGCGAAGAAGTCGCGCTCTTCCTCGGTCGCGCCGATGACCGCGTCTGCGAACCGCGCTGCGCGCGGCGCTGTTCGGTCGAAGAGCTCCATAGGCGGACGCCTCAACCCGTACGCCTTCCAGCTGTGCGCGCGGCTCGGATGGAAGATCGGCGTCCAGACGAGCCTCCGACGACGACGTTTGGTGACGATCATCGCGCCGAACGTCGTCGTGTTCGGCAGACAGCCGAAGACGTGGACGAGCGCACGCGGCTGTTCGTCGAGCGCGCGTGACAGCTCGGCGAGCGTCGCGACTGCAGGGAGTGCAAGCCGGTCCGCGATGTGACGCACGTCGGTCGACACGCCGCCCGGCGTCTCGAGACCCGCGTGGACGAGGACAGCGTCGGCCATCAGAGTCCCAGCAGCGGGTGCGCGGTCTCCCACTCACTCGCGTCGCCGCGGTCCGCGAGGACCGCCCGCGCGATCCTGCGGTCGGCGGGCTCGCGCCAGAGCAGGGCGCGCCAGCGGCGACGGCCGCGCAGCTGAGAGAGCACCGCGTACTGGAGATTGCGCACGAACGTGTGTGCCGGCGTCGACGAAGGAAACGGTTGCGCGAACGACGCGAGCTCTGCACGCAGCGCCTCGACGCCGAGCGGAACGTCGTCGCCGGCCTCGGTCACGTACTCGCCTCGCGCAAGCGCGCGAAGCTGTGCGACGAGGGCGACGGCGCCGAGGGCAGCGCGAACCCCCGCGGCGCACTCAGCACGCGCCCCTCGTGCAGCAGCTTCCACACGAACAGCCGTCTTGCGTCGGACAAGAACCGAGCCGGCAGCGGGTTCACGGACACGCGGCTGCCGACCCGCCGCGAAAG
>WNEY01001440.1_pt1 | contig 16793 bp, 14 predicted proteins | sample 5400531 | NCBI WGS metagenome assembly WNEY01 (sample SAMN13153338, study PRJNA577476) | soil metagenome | isolation source: 200 cm saprolite under Douglas fir tree site 1 | place: USA:California | collected 2015-04-18
GACAAGACTAACGAGTTATATTGAAACCTCGAAAATCGCCCTTGAAATCGAACCAGTCCACGTCAACATTCTCCACTCTGGCCCCAGAAGGACCGACCCGGCAGAACTGGATGACCCTGTCAAGCTTGTCCTTGTCTCCCTCGCAAACCACTTCAACACCACCATCTGGGAGATTCCTCACCCAGCCCGTGACACTCAGTTGCCGTGCCAAGTCGGCGATCCCGCGACGAAAGAAAACGCCTTGTACAAGTCCAGAGATCAGAATTCGCGCGCAAGCATCCAAACTCATACACTGATGACTTTCTAGACTACCAAGTTTTCGCCGATAGGGAAATATCCAGAAACAAAAAGCTGATCTAGGCGGCAGAGGGTGCGACGAGTTGGGTTACCGGTTGCTGAGGTGGAGGCTCCTTGGCGGCCTCAACGAGTTCTTGGACGAGATTCTCAGCTTTCAATCCGTTCATGGCGGAGAAAGCATCGAGGGTCATGTAGATGTCTCCAGCGTCCTCCGCTTCTAGTCTCAGACCCTTTCTAACCAGAACATCTCTTATCCGAGGGAAAGTAACGAGAAGGTCGCCGATCGCGGTGTCGCCGCGAATATTTTCGACCGTTATCCTTGACCGCTCCCGAGCTGGTCGTTCGACGTCAAGACGTGGCAACACAACCGGTGGAAGCACGGGTGGAGATTTCTTCACTTCGACTCTCTTTCGAGGGTGACTGGCCTTCCCAGTTTTTGCCTGCCTAAGCTTCTTCCCTGATTTCTTCGCCCGTCGTGTAACAGCTCGCCGTTTTGTTGCCATGACCTAGAGCCTCTGAACCACCCATGTATGGTGGAACCTGAGTTAAAAGATTCGCGGCTTCGCAAATGCCTCTAAAGTAGGGCGGCGAGTTACAGTCAGGGCTCGATGGACCAAGCGATTGGAAGGCCTTGGGTTAGCTGTTCAACGTGTGTGGCGGCTCGCGTTCTGAGCTCGTTCACAATGCCTCCGATTATTGAGTTGGAATACTCTTCGATTTTCCCCTCGTCAGACAATTTGGCAATGGCGGGGTCTAAGGGAATGGCGCCTAAGAACGGCAGCCCTAGGCTCGACGCGAGGTTCTCTCCCTTCGGCTCTCCGAAAACATTCAGCGTCTTTCCACAACCCGGACATTTGAGATAGCTCATGTTCTCAACTAGACCAAGTATTGGGACGTCCATTTTCTTGGCCATGTTCACCGCCTTTGAGACGATCATTGAAGCGAGATCTTGTGGCGAGGAAACTACGATGACGCCATCTAATGGAAGAGACTGGAACACTGTTAGAGGGGCATCGCTGGTCCCTGGTGGAAGGTCCACTAGAAGATAATGGAGGTCGCCCCAATCGACGTCCCAGTACAGTTGTCGGATTACGCTGTTAACGATTGGACCTCGCCAGACCACAGGCATGCTAGGGTCGTCCAAAACAAGGTTGATTGACATGACCTTGATTCCGGTCTTCGTCCTAAGGGGCACTATTCCACCGCCGGGACCCTTGTACGGCTTACCAGAAACACCAAGTACCTTGGCGATGCTCGGACCGGTGAGGTCCGCGTCTAGGACCCCTACCTCGAAGCCACTTCTCTTTAGCTCCGATGCGAGCATGCTGGTAACGAAGGATTTTCCAACGCCTCCCTTCCCTGAGATAACGGCGATAATACTGCGGACCCCCCGCTTTCCGAGACGTTCAATCCCCGGTCCAACCCCGGGGCCACCTCTTGACGGGGTTGAGGGGCCTGCTCCTGGTTGCAACTGTTGCTTCAACTCCTCCAACTCCTTTCTCGACATGGTCGTTGTCTCGACTTTCACCGATCTTACGTCCTCGAGCTTTCGCACTGCATTCTCGACATCCGCCTGAAGGGTCTTTGCAAGGGGACAGTGCGCAACGGTTAGGGCAATTTTCACGTAGACATTCCCATCGCTAGCTGAAATATCTCGGACCATTTTCAGATCAACTATACTCCGGCCGATCTCGGGGTCCAGCACGCCCCTCAGCTTTTCTAAGACTAGGTTCTTATCGACCAAACGATAGGCCACAGTTCGAAACACGATTATGAAGCCTTTCTCGCTATTTACACCCTCCTTCAACGGTGCAGCATGAGGTCACCTGTTTCGAAGAGAAAGAAGATGCCATGATGGTCTCCGAAACGACTAGAAGAGCCCTAAAGGAATTCGGGCTCACGGAATACGAGGTCAAAGCGTACATTGCCCTGGTGGAATCTGGACCGATGCCCGCGAGCCAGCTGAGTACTACTGCCTCGATTCCCTACTCGAAGATATACGAAATACTAGGGAATCTGGAGAGAAAGGGCTGGGTAGAAAGCGAACAGGGCAGACCGAGCAAATATTTTCCCAAACCTCCCAGTACGGCCCTCGAATCCTCCAGAGTGAGAATGGAGAACACGCTCAAGTCCAGCCAGACGGATGCAATGTCAGAGCTACAGCCCCTCTACGAGAAGAAAAGAGTCCAAGAAAGACCGGACATATGGATCGTTAGAGGACAGAACAATATACTAGACAGAATCAAAGAGACGTTGGGTAGAACAAGGCGAGAACTGCTCGTTGCTATGCCGATAGTTCCCGACTCGATGATTTCCATGGCCACACCATTACTGTCCCTCATGAACAGTCGAAGCGTCAAAGTCTCAGTTATGATTCCGAGCATGATCAGCAAAGAGGTAACGAGGAAGCTGAAAGGGCTGGCAGAGATCAGGGTCCGCGAGCAAATGTTCGGCGGAGGAATTATCTCCGACAGTAACGAGATCATCCTTCTACTAGGAGAAGAGCTGGAGAAGGGACTTACCCTGGCCATATCATCTGATCACGTGGGACTGGTAAAATTCGGAAAAAGCTATTTCGAGTTCCTCTGGGAGAACTCAAAACCATCGTAACTGTGCTCTGGTCTGACAAAAAGGGTAATAGACTATGAGTCAGAGTCCGGACGATGCTCCGGTGGTGTAGCCCGGTTTAGCATAGCGGCCTTAGCCCGACCCTAGAGCGCGGGTGGCCAGTCGAGCGAATAACCAGCCAGCGGCGGAGAATCGTAACCTCAAGAGCCGTTGATCGCGGGTTCAAAAGCGGCCCTGCCGCGGAGAGTCCCGCCCGGAGCACCATCGCGCGGGGGTACCATAGCCAGGTCAAATGGGCAGTGGGCCATTGGAACGCGCCCGCCTCGGGCTTAGGACCCTGTGGCGAAGGCCTTCGTGGGTTCGAATCCCACCCCCCGCACCATTGAAAAATGGTCGAGAATTCGGTTTAGGACCTGACAGCGTGTCAGGCTGGAGTCAAATCCAGACCTTACCGGGGCTCAAAGGAATTATTGGGAAGAAACCATGTTCGAAAGGAACTGTGCAAAAACTGACTCTCTTGCGTAGAGGGAAAGGAAACAGAACAGATCCCTAGGAGCGGGGTCTTTGCCTTACGAAAATTGGTTCTTCACTAGGGGATGGATATTCTGCTTATGGTAGCACTGAGAAGCAGCCACTATGCGTTTCACTGCTGGCGAGTAGAACGCTGCCTGATGCGAGGCCGAACTCCAGCGAGGCGATGAAGCAGACTCTGAGACCTATGAGAGTAGAGGATAACGGGGTTTGCCAACTGAAGGAGGATAAGCCAGGGGAGACCTTGGTGACCGGAGACCGGGCGGCGTAGTTTGTCGTGGGGGTGCCTATGATTAGGATCTGGACAAACATCTCCGTTGAGAATGGATTGTTGACGGTTGCGGTCCAGCTTTGGATCCCGCCGGTCCTGGCCAAGCTGATATGGTGTATCCAGGAAAGCTTAGCCTGGGCAAAGACTATCTGTCCAACGATAATGGTTGTGCTCGTCATGGCGGATCCTCCCCGGAAATCGTTAACAACGAGTTTGGCGGCGAGTAATCTTGTTGTATTGTAAGTATGGAGGATAGGCCCTATGGTGCAGGGTACGGCACAAGCGGAAGCTGTTGAACCGGACGCCACGGTCGTTGCATCGCCAAAGTCCAACGTGAACCGGATACTGTCATTGTCCGCATCTGTTACGGTACCCGAGAAAGTCACGTTGACCGGAGCCGCAACTCCAAAACTAGGGACTGCCGTGAACATTCGGACCGTGGGAAGACTGTTGATGCCGTACCCACCGTCAAGGCTAGAATGGGCAAGGGCGAAGACCCCGTTACCGAGGAAATCATCAAAGATGTGAACAGCACTAGAATTTCCCACACCAGCGACATAGCTTATCGTAAACAACGTGCCGTTAATGGGAAAGGGAGGGGGCGGAGCAGCACCCAAGCCAAATGTTGCAGAGTGAACAACCCCGGGGCCATCATCCTTGTCGCACCCTATTCCCCGACCGTTGACGCAGTGCGATATTTCAAGCTCAGTGATGCTTGCGTTAGCCTCCAACGTGTTCGGAATAATTGTGAAGTTTGTCGGGTTGAGCGCGAACGGGTTTGTCTTGACATGAATATCCCAGACACGGAAGGTGGGGTCCATCTCAGCGACCTTGATCCGATATGTAACCACTGTTCCAGGCGTCAAGGGGCCTTGGACCGCCGGGTCAACGTAGAGCAGATTAAGCGTAGTGGATTGTAGTGTCTGAGAGGAAGCCGATATGCCAGCACCCGCTACTGGTGTCTGTGTGAGCAGTGCACCAGCTATGAGTAGGACTGTTACCAGTCTCCCTCTGAAAGGGGAAACGCACGTTCGGTTAAACAAACGGCCACAACGGGGCCAGTCTTGGTTAAAGACTTAGCTGAAACGCTGGAGTAAGATTCGATGAAACTCAAGGAGAACCCTCACTGTAACTCTAATCGACAACGGTCAAAGTATCGACTCAAGTCACTAGGCAGAATAGCATAAGACTATGGTGCGACTCGGAAACAGCCACTCTTTGAGGAAGCGCTCGTCAGCAAGAGAGCGTTCGAGGCGTCGCCATAAGCGAGTCTAGCAGTGAAACAGATTTCTGACCCCACGAGCGAACTCGGAATAGGAGTCTCGAATGTTACCACCAAATTGGAATTGGCGGGTATCATTACGACTGGAGAGGTGGAGGAGAAGGGAACAGAACCTCCGGCACCACGGATTACTACCTGAATGAACCGGGCCACTGTGGCACCGTTGAGAACGTGGGCACTCCAAGATTGCAAAACCCCGTTCCTAGACAAGGATAGATAATGGATCCAAGATAATTTGTTTGCTGTAAAGACAGGGGCGGGACCGGCCGGTGTAAGAGCTGGCAGAACAGTGACAAGATCGATGGCGAAATGGGTCAGCGAGCCAGATGTACCATTCACCACAACTGTATAGATCCCTGCCGGTGCACTGCTTGGCACCGCCACTGTCAAGTTAGAAACGGCTAGGTCAATGGAAGTGCTGAGGCTTACGATAGTTGGTTTCAACGTAACTGCCGGACCGTTGATGAGCTGGGGCAGGACGTACGACGAGAGCGACACTGCACCAACGAAAGTAACTGGTGTGGTTACTCCCTTGTTGGTCACTCCAATGATGGAAAAGTTTGAGGAGCCAGCTCTGATAATCAATCCATTATGAGTCAAGACATCAACGCAAAAGTCCGCTTGCGTTGACGGTGTAACGGTTACGAACAAGTACGATGTGTAGGAAAGCGATCCGCTAGAAGCACGGATACCAGTGATAACTCCCCCTGGAGAAATGCAGTCCGGTACAGAAATCATTATTCCGGCGGCGACCGTAGCATTTGGGGTCAGAGCGACTATAGGAGGATTCACCAAAGAATGGAGGAACTGATCGCCGATAAAGGTCACGTTTCCGGTGAATCGGTTGTGGCTTGTCACGGTAACTTTTCCAGTCGCTATCGAACCTTGAGGGATCGTGAACGATGTGGGCTGGACTGTCACGGTAAAACCAGGCGAGGATCCGTAGAAGCCATCGAGCACGTCGACGGGTAGTGGGTTGGGTGTCCCATTCGCTAATCCTTGCCCGATGATGCTGATTGGTGTGCCCCCGAGGTTGGTGATTGAAGTGTACGTTACGGTGAAGAGAATCCCGCTAACCGAGGATACAGCTGGTGGAGCACCTAGGGGGAAGACAGCCGAGTGAACGATGCCTAGGCCGTCTCCCTTAGTCGGATCGCACCCACTCCCAACCCCATTGACGCAGTGAGCAATCTCCGACTCTTGAATGCTGAAGTTAGCTGTCAAAACATTCGGCGTAGTACTGAAATCTCTGGGATTGAGAACCGCTGGGTCAGCTTTCACGAGTATATCCCAGCCGTTGAACGGATCCATCTCGGAGACCTTGACCTGAAAAGTCACATTTGACCCGATGGCAGCGGATGGCTGGCTAGATGGACCTACGTAGAGAAGGTTCATGTTTCCTGCCCTCGCCCGAGGCAGAGGACCTACCGAAAAGGCTGTAGCACACAACAAGGCTAGAAGAAGACCGAAGACTACTAGCACTCGAACGTCGCCGCGACCTTCCAATCTATTATGACTCGAGTTCTTCGGGCGCACAATTCGAGTTTAAGCTTATCTCCTCTGAGAGCTTGATCGCTGTATCATTAGGAGAAAATTATTGCTGAAATCTCCCGAACCGATTAGATGAAGTTGTGAGCCTGCCAAAACGAGCCGATTATGCTCGCATCAAGAAGGGTAATGCTACCGTCGGCATTGAAATCTGCTCTCGGATTGTAATTCGAGCTTCCTATGCTGGACCCCCATGCACTTCCGAAGGCACTTGCATCCAGCAAGTCCACCGTGCCGTCCATCAAGAAGTCAACTTGCCTAGTAACAAGAACTGAGCCCGTCGCCGTTCCTCCTGCTACGGCAACTCTGACGCCTGACGAGAGATTGTAAGGGAGTACGGGAATGTTAAGCAGGAATGAGCCTTGAAGGACGGAACTGCTGTTTTGAAGTCTGAGGGTCAAGATCGTGTATGTCTTCGTGAAGAGGGTTGCTCCAGTTGTGCTATTCTTGGCGGTGACGGTGATCGTTCCTGAAGAGTTGAGGTTCGCAGGGCTAATGATGAGGGTGCCTGAGGTTGAGACAGATACTCCTCGGAAGGTTGTGCTGTTGCTGATCGTTAATTGTATGCTGGGTGATAGAGCAGTAACTACTGACGTCGCGTCCGGAGTTCCGAGTCCAGTGGGATAATCCCAGCCCTTGCTCGCCGAGAAGAAGCCATCCGAGCCCGCGGTTATGTCATGGTATGTGGCTAACTTGTACAATTTGGAATTTATGGCTCCATACTTTTGAGAGTTGGCCTGATTTGCAAGAGCGATTAAGGCAGCCCACTGTGGGGCGCCAGCACTCGTGCCCCCAACCTGAAAAGTTGAGCCGCTTTCGATAACGAGCAGACCGGTGTTCGGGTCAGCATCGTAGGAGACATCGACCGCGTCTCTCATCGAGTCACCTAATCCCTGCTGGTATGTCGGTTTGGCGAATATGATGCTCGAACCCGACACACTCCCACTCCATGTCGTTTCCCCCACATACGATGCGGTGCTGTTGAGGGTCAGAGTAGTCCCTCCTACAGCTGTTACGAGGGGATCCGAGGATGGGTATTGAATGTTGCAGCATGATGATGCTCCCGAGTCTCCTGAGCTCGCTACGGGAGTGGTCCCGTGAGACGTGATCGTGACGAGTAGTTGATGAGTCGCAGCGATCGTGAAGGAACCCGTTGTCGGGTAGAGCGACTCGGACAGTCCGAAACTCATAGAGAGGACTGCATTGTTGGGTAGCGAGTTTGCAACAAACGAGATCGCGTCAAAGATGCTTCCAATGCCGGCGTTGACGGCGATGACGAGGTCGATGCTCGCGGCCGGTGCTATTGCATGTGCCCATTCAACATCTAAGGCGGTCTCCACCGCCCATCCTGAGTTCCGTTGTCTAGGCACACCATCAGGATAATAGATGTTGATTGTTGCAGGGGAGAGCCCTGTCAGAGAATCAAATGTTTGAAGGTCCGACGAGAGGGTGGGATCGCCGAAGGCATCAATTATTGCGATTCTCGTTCCATTCCCCTCAACCCCGCGAGAGTACATTTTGAGGAAATTGTATGCTTTCCGAATCTCAAACGGGGTGAACGGTGGCGCACCTAATGTAGTGAGACTTGAGGGGTGGTAGACTATAGGGTGTTGAGTTTCTGGTAGCGCTGAGCCGCCGTCAAAGGAAGATACAACTGGAAAGACTTTCCCCGCGTCAAACACAAGTGGCGGGTTCACCACGAGGACCGCGAGTACTATTAGACGGATCGTGTTACCGAATGGCCACAAAATAACCTGCGAAGTCAGTAGGAACTTCCTTGTATATAGGATGCTCGGGAGTAACTTGGAGTGTAGCACGGCAAAGCTCATTTAGAGAATTCTGCCACGACTTCCATTTGACTTGATATCTATTCAGACTTCATGGTTCCTGACCATCCTGGATAACCTGTGACATCCCTCGGGATTCCCGAGATAGCTGAGTGTACTAAGAGATTACCCAAATCATATATTTGGCGCGGCAATCGGTGGAATACGAAGAATCCATGGTCGGAACCATCAGAACGGCCACCCTTGCTACGACGCTAATAATGCTCGTTGCCATGGCGCCCGTCCATGCAACTACCCAGACGATCACGTTCTCCAAGACCGTCTCGTTCGACAATGTCACAGTCTCCATCTCCGCAACTCTGACAATCGACACAACAGCCAAGACCCTTACAGGGATGATAACAATCCTCGTGACGAATTCCTCTACCGGACAGACAATATTCTCGCGGACGACTCCCATCAGCGTGACCTTCCCAAGCAGCAACCAGGCAACATTCGTCCTGGGATTCCTCACGATGGCAACCAGCTGCTTCGTCAACAGCTCCACCGGTGCCAGCAATTGCATCGCCTCCAAGAACCCAGACCTGCTCTTCCAAGGAAAGGTGAATCTCCTTGATGTTTCCGCGTTCGGAGCCGCCTGGAATTCATCTCCGGGAACAGCTAACTGGAACCCTGCCGCCGACCTCAACGGAGATGGAAAGGTAGACCTGCTAGACGCCTCAATAATCGGCGCAGACTGGCAAGCACCGGTCTTCTACTAGACAACCAAACCCCCCTTTTTTGGATGCGAGCTTCTTAGCAAGGCGACTAGATCGGAACGGGATCCGAATTGACGCGGCCTTCTATCCTTGATGAAAAATTTGAACTGGCGGGGCCCTCCTCCAACGGGTTGGGACGGTAGACTTAGCTGAGGCGGTGAATAAGTGCAAAGGTTCACTTCTCACATACATCGCACATATGTGGATCAAGTGCAGGTATTGCCGTGCCACCGACTCATTGATCTCCAGAGAATGATATCGTGGCCTTACAGCTAGGGGCAGTGTCCCCTGAAGTCAACCCTGCGGTCTCGTCTCCGTTTGTAAAGACTCAGCTGAAATAGTTGTGGATCATGATTTGCTACGGGATTTGTGGCGAACAATCTATGGGCAATGGATTCTGCTAGGCTCTTCGCCGGCTATCGGAGGTCTACCGCCTGCCAGAAGGTTCCGAACACGCTCACGTCGAGAAGGTCGACGACGCCGTCGGAAGGAATCAGATCCGCCTTGGGCTGATAGTTGGAGCTTCCAACCTTTGTTTGCCATGCAGCGCCGAGGAAGCTGGCATCAAGGATGTCCACCTGCCCATCCGAACTAATGATGTCGATCTGCCTAGTTAGCATCGTACCAGCTGTGAGGGTGAGTGCCTGCAAGCTGACGGTCACGTCCGAGCTTAGGTTGTAGGGGAGGACTTGAACGTTCAGCAGGAATCGTCTCAGCAAGGTTGTGGACCCCTGAGGTTTGATCATTTGAAGATTGGGAATTGAGTAGGTCTTAGTGAAGAGTGTTGCTCCCGTGGTTGAGTTCGCTGCGCTTTCCGTGAGGCTTCCGGACAGAGATAAGGATCTCATGTCAAGGATTAGTGTTCCGCTGGTGGTAACGGTCGAACCATCGAGGGCAGCGATAGTGTTGACGGGGGTGGAAACTTGTTCCGGGAGCACCCGAATAATGCCGGTCATAGCAAAGGGATGGAAGGAGCATTTGTAGGTCCAGTTTCCAGCATGAGGGATGTTCTGGCCAATGACCGGTGTGAAGGTGTAGTTGAGAAAAGTTGTCTGAGAGAAAAAGTCGGGTGACGAGGTAGCTGTCTCGTTGGAGTCCAAGATATTATTGTTATTGAAATCTATGAACCACTGATGCAGAAAACCATCGCTGCTGAGAAGCATTATCGTAACGAGATCGCTGCTGACGACCGTGAGGAATGGGCCTGGGTTGCTGCCGTTCCAGCCTGCGGGGGAGGTGAAACTCCCTTTGAGATAAAAGGTCCTGTGCAAGGGCGCTGACAAGGCCCCGCTGACGGTTCTCGGAGGAATCTTCTCTGGTAGATGAACGACGGTGAGGCCGGCGAGTACAAGCGAGAAGAGAAGTGCGGAACGGATCTTGGAAAGATGATCTCGCCTCAAAGAACTATCCTGTTCCTATCACGATAGGAAGTAAAATATAATGCTTTCCGAAACGGAGATGCCAGGAGCCAATTGAATCTCACGGCATGAGGGATTGTTCTGCGAGACCCTTGTCACTCGCGTGAACTAGTGCTTTGAGGCATCTTATGTGTACAAATGGCACGCGACGTAGTGGTCCTTTTCCACTTCGACAAGAGGAGGCTCTTCCATTGTGCACCTCCAGTGAGCATATGGGCATCTAGTGTTGAACCTGCAGCCAGGGGGCGGATTGATCGGGCTCGGAATCTCACCGCTGATCACATCGGTTCGCTTGTATTTCGGGTCGGGTACTGGAACAGCTGCGATCAGAGCCTTGGTGTACGGGTGCAGTGGCATATCAATTATCGGTGCAGAATCAGCCATTTCCATGATTTTACCCAAGTACATAACAGCAACGCGGTCGCAAACGTGCTTGGCGAGAGCCAGATCGTGTGTGATGTAGATTACAGAGGCACCCTTCTTCTCAACAAGATCGATCATCAAGTTCAGAATCTCGGCCCTTATCGACACGTCCAGCATCGAGACAGGCTCATCGGCCACGACAAACTTGGGAGTGAGAATGAAGGCACGTGCGAAAGCTACTCGCTGCCTCTGACCCCCGCTCAGCTCGTGGGGGAATCTGTGCAAAAACTCCTCGGGTGGAACGAGCTCGACCTCAGTCAACATCTTTTTTACCCTCTCTTCAACCTCCTCCTCGTTCTTCGCGATTTTCTGCACCCTCACTGGCTCCGCTATGATCTCTTTAATTGTCATCCTTGGATCGAGGGATTCAAAAGGGTCTTGAAAGATGATCTGCATTTCTCGACGTAACGGCTTCATCTCGGACCCGGTGAGCTTCGAGATGTCCTTGCCGTGGAAGACGATGGATCCCTCTGTCGGATCAACGAGCCTCACTAGGAGGCGCCCGGTAGTGGTTTTCCCGCTACCGCTCTCTCCCGCTAGACCCAGTATCTCGCCCTTCTTTATGCCGAAACCGATTCCATCGACTGCTTTGACCGTGATCTCTTCCCGGGATACTATCGTCGCGAAGAAGCCCTTCTTTAGTGGAAAGTGTTTCTTTAGATCCTTTGCTTCAATAACATAATCTTCGCTCACACCAGATCACTTCAAATCGTACAGATGACAGGAAACCCAGTGGTCACCCTTTCCAACCCGCTCAAGGTGGGGATCGACCCGTTTGCAGACGTCCATGACATATGGACACCGAGGATTGAATCTGCAGGCGGGCGGGGGATGCAATAGATCAGGAGGCTGTCCGGGGATCGATGTGAGGCGAACCCTCTCTCCCCTTATGCTGGGAAAGGCTTTGATCAGTCCTTGCGTGTAGGGGTGTAGTGGTTCGTTGAAAACTGCTTCAGAGTCCCCGTATTCGACGATTCGTCCAGCGTACATTATGGCAACCTGCTCGCAGGTCTCAGCAATGATGGAGAGATCGTGACTTATCATTATCATCGACAGACCCAGCTTATCCTTCAGCTCCCGCATCAACTTCAAGGTCTGGGCCTGAACGATCACGTCAAGAGCCGTTCCAGGCTCATCCGCAATGAGAAGTTTCGGATTCGCTGCCAGAGCCATTGCGATGAGAGCTCTCTGACGCATGCCCCCACTGAACTCGTGGGGATAATTATCAACCCTGTCAGGCTCCACTCCAACCATCTCAAGGAGGTGCCTTGTTCGGTCCATCGCGGTCCTCTTGTCTACCTCCGGCTCGTGGACCCTGATGGCCTCCACTATTTGATCGCCGACTTTGAATACAGGGTTCATCGCATTCATCGCACCCTGGAAGACAATGGCGATGCCTTTCCATCGGAACTTTCTCATCTCAGCATCAGAGAGGGGCACCAAGTCTGTCCCGTCGAAGACGATCTTGCCCTTTCTGATTCTACCGCCCGTAGGGAGAATCTTGAGAAGAGAGAGTGCTACCGTAGTTTTTCCACAGCCCGACTCTCCTGCCAGTCCCATTGCTTTGCCTGGTTCAACCTGGAAGGTCACGTCTTCGGCCGCCCTCACCCAGCCTCTAAGAGTTTGATAGTGCGTCGTGAGTTGTTGAACGTCAAGGACTGGTGGCATAGCAGTGGTATTGCTCGCTGTTGATGATTGAAGGTCGTTTCTGGCAGGGCCTCAATTAAGCTTTGGGGAATAGGAGCGCTCTAGCTGCTTGGATATTGGACATCTCTAACAACCTCCAATGTCGGAGCGAGCGGGTCGAGAAAGGTGAAGAGATGTACTTCTACGTTGTAGTGAGACACGATGCTCGCTCCGTGAGTGGCGAGGAAACTGGCGAGAACGCTGGACTGATTTCCGACAAGAGAGAATCCAGCTTTCAGCGAGATGCTGGACCGAGGGCCCAACGAGGTATTTGTCGCGTTTGAGCCAAGGAGTGGAATCTCTTTGAATATTGTGTCGTTAGAAGCTGTGAAGTAGAGATGGATGACAACGTATTCCAGTCTGAGACCGGAGTAGCCGGTAGGGTTCACGACAGCGAATTGAAGAAGGACCTGCACTGGTTGGTTTTGCGAGTCCCGCGTGACCTGTTGAGCTTGGATCTTGGCGTCAACTGCTTGGAGGGCGGGGTAAAACTGCAGGTAGTTGACGGTTGAGCCAACCAGCGATATTGCAGCCGAAACCGCAATGGCTATGTAGATGATTTTGAAGACTCTCTTCTTCATCAGTACCACCCCCGCGGAATAGAGAGAGAGGATGTTGTGATACGGACATATAGCAGAGGTCGATTCAGCAATCTTCTGCGATTCTGGCTTGTCGTGTTCAGCTGGGGAGTCATGACCTCGGCCGTGGTGCTTGCTTTTGTCTTCCAGGGATATCTCGTCCCGGGTCTCACCTCTAACTATCGGCCACCACAGGACTACGTCTACATTGCGTATGCCCTGATACTTCTGGTTGCCCTAGTCTCGGGGATGATGATATCAGATCTTGGACGAGTCGTGGGAGCATTGTTCGTCTCGCTGGCTTTGTCTGCAACAATAGAATACACAATCCTCACGCTCCCATCCACTGTTGGCTCGGTGGGGCCTCAGGTTCTGTTTGAAGTTGGACTCGCTCCATTGTCTGACATGGCCATAACGATTGTGTTTTACTCTCTTTTCCCGCTAGTCTTGATGCTAAGTCTTGCCGGATCTATGGTGGGTGCGATGCTTGGAGAGGCATACTTGGACTAGCGTCTCCTTCGCAGTTTGGGATTGAATATCTCGTCAAGCCCCTGCCCTACGAGGATGAAGGCGAGGGAGACGACGGCTATGCCGAGCCCTGGGGGCACGATGTTCCACCAGAATCTTGTGGCGGCATTAATGTCGGCGACCTGGAGTATCTGTCCCCAAGAGATATTGCTTGGGTCCCCCAGCCCCAAGAACGATAGGGCTGCCTCGGATAGAATTGCTGCGGGAACGGAGAGGGCTAGGTTGACGTAGGTGAGAGAAACGATGTTGGGAAATACGTGCTTGGTGAGAATGTGCGTGGTGCCGGACCCGGCCGCCTTGGCTGCTTCTATGAACGGCCTCTCCCTCAGACTCAGAACTTGGGAACGAATGACCCTTGCAAATCCCATCCAACCAAGAAATCCTATCACGATGATCAAATTGGTAAGGCTAGCGCCCAGAACAGCGATGAGAACGATGAGCAGTGGAAGACTTGGTATCACCAGCATCATGTCTGTGAACCTCATTAAGACCTCATCCGTGAGACCTGCCATATAGCCGGCCAAAAGTCCGATGACTAGCCCCAGAAAGATACCAATGAACGCTGCTACTAGACCCACGTACAGAGATACGCGTGACCCCCAGAGGTTCTGGGCGAAGAGATCCTCCCCACGATAGTCAGTGCCGAGGATTCCATACGACGAGCCGTAGAGGGTTAAGCCCAGGTTTGTAACATAGAGGCTGGCGGGACCATGAAAACTGGCCTGGAAACCGTAAACGTAATCGCCCGCCGACGGGAATACTATCTCGGACACGTGCAAAGATGTAAGACCGCTGCTCGCGCCTAGGGTCGTGTACAGCGGAAAAAGCGACGATTCCGAGTCTACTAAGTATGCCGGATTGGTCCACGTTGTAGTATCGCTGATGGGACCGGTCGAGTTAATGCTGGTCGTCCATAGGTCGAAGCTGTGGCCTGGGCTGGCTCCAGAGAGCCTCTCTATGAAGAACCGGACCTCGACCGGGTTCGCAAGACTTACCCCATCGGCGTGAATCCTATAGTCTCCAGGCAGATCCCGGAACTCTAGGGGTGGACTCTTGTATGGATAGTGGAATGTCTTGACGACAGTAACATTGCCCGGAGTTGTCGAAGAATAGCTGATCTTGAGGCTCCCTACATTGGCACTGATGGTCCGGGGGGCATAGGATACGGAGACGCTGGGAAGTAGGGTTGAATCTGAAACCGTCGATGACCATTCCTGGATAGAGGAAGGCGAAGAAAAGGTTGGGTCATTGACCACGACTATGTTCTTGCTCAGATAAGTGCCCTCAGAAAAATAGGATACCCATTCGGGAGGGACAGACTTCGCCCCGACAATGACGTTTTGAGGATTGATAGGGAAGACGGAAGTTGCGGACAACGCCACCGATACAGATATGATTAGAATGACGAATCCCGCAGCCGACGTCCGGTTCTTGAATAGGACCTTGAAGAACCCGGCGAAACGTCTCAGATTGAACCGTAGACTGCTCTCTCTGGCCCTCTGCAATTGAGAACCCTTCTACTCGTATTTTATTCTCGGATCGATGATACCGTAGACAATGTCTGAGATGAAGTTCGCAATTATGACGCTGAGGGCTAGAAGGAAGAACATGGCCTGCATCACGGGATAGTCTTTGTAGCCGATCGCGTTGAAGAGCCATCTGCCGAGCCCGTCCCAGTTGAACACGGTTTCCGTGATTATCGCGCCAGAGAGGATGGTGCCGAACGCTAGTGCGGAAGCGGTTACGATCGGCAGGGAGGCGTTCTTGAATGCGTGCTTGAAGAGCACCGTCCGCTCGCTGAGACCCTTCGCCCTTGCTGTCATCACGTAGTCGTCCCCGAGCGTCTCAAGCATGGTGGCGCGAGTCAGCAGGAGAAAGCCTCCATAGGAGAATAGAGTAAGGGTCAACGCGGGCAGGAACAGGTACTGAAGCCTGATCAGAAGCTGCACCGGCAATGAAGGGAGTAATGCTCCCTGGGCCCAGTTATTGGGCTCCACATTTCCGGACGGGAACCATCCGAGGGTTAGGGCGAAGATCAGGATAAAGGACAGACCCATCCAGAAAGTGGGAAGGGAATAGGTTGTGATAGATACAGAAGTCCAGAATCCGTCAACCGGAGTTCCCCTCTTGTGGGCCGCCCATATGCCGAAAAGCACACCGACGACTATGGAGAGGACTGTCGAGGTTCCCAGGAGCACCAACGTGTTCTCTAATCTTCCCGACTGTACGATGTCCTGTATTACGGGATGCTGGGTCTGGAAGGAAGTGCCAAAGTTTAGAGTAAGCGTGTCCCAAAAATAGGTTATGAACCTCTCCAATGGCGGCTTGTTTAGACCGTACAGGGAGAGATAGTTCTGGTAAGCCTGCTCGTTGGCAGAAGATCCCCCTGCACTGACCCGCCCTATGAGTGATGATATGCTGCCTTGGACGCCGGGCATCAACTGGAAGATTACCCAGTTGAGAACTATTACGAAGAGAACCAGAACTAGTGTGTAGGCGAAACGACGGGCGATATAGGACCTTAGTGTCATTCAGACACCTAGACTTTGCGAAGATGCGCGTGCGACGTTATTAGTCTTGCCCCACTAGTTCCAAGTTACGGATTGTAAGGCGAGGACCGAGGAGCTGGGAAGGGGACGGAGTCACCACTGAGTTTCGAAAGAAAAAGGAGAAGGGGGGGTTTAGGGGTTTTCAGGGAAATGTCTAAGGTGGAGCTGAACCGGTGTAGACTAGTCCGCCCTCGTATGTTGTCTGGGGCACAGCCTGGACGACGAGCAGGTTAACTGCGACCGGATTGGTCCAGGCGACCTGCCATAACTGTCCGAGCTGACCTGACTCGATAGTGTTCAGAGTGCACGACGTGGTGCTTCCGCAGCCTGGACTGTTTCCTCCCAGCTTGGTGTTCGTCTGGCTTCCCGCGTTGCAGTCAGCGGTCGGCCAGCCTGCTGTTCCACAGAGAGTTGTCGAGATCGTCGCGGAAGGATTCGCCCAGTGAGCGCAGCCAGTGTTCAGAGTGCTCGATATAGTCTTGCCCCAGCAGGAACCGAAGTTGCTGGCATCGACAAAGTTGACAATGCCTTGACCCTGCCTGTCGGCCCAGAGCCAGTTCTTGTAGTCA
>WNEY01001903.1_pt1 | contig 16760 bp, 14 predicted proteins | sample 5400531 | NCBI WGS metagenome assembly WNEY01 (sample SAMN13153338, study PRJNA577476) | soil metagenome | isolation source: 200 cm saprolite under Douglas fir tree site 1 | place: USA:California | collected 2015-04-18
CAGCGCCGATCGCCTGAGGAGCGGAGATGCGCGCAGCGTTCATGTCCATCGAGAAGGCCTTTGGGACCTATTCGGAGGGTATGACGCATGTCGCGGAAAACGCTCAACTTGGGGATCCTTGCGCATGTAGACGCCGGTAAGACAACTCTCACCGAGCGGCTTCTCTACGCCGCAGGTGTCATCGACGAGATCGGCAGCGTCGATGCCGGCACGACTCAGACCGATTCGCTGGCGCTCGAGCGGCAGCGCGGTATCACGATCAAGTCCGCTGTCGTGTCGTTCGCGATCGACGGCGTTACTGTCAACCTGATCGACACGCCCGGCCACCCGGATTTCATCGCCGAGGTGGAACGCGCCTTGAGCGTGCTCGACGGTGCCGTGCTGGTGATCTCCGCCGTCGAAGGCGTGCAGCCGCAGACGCGCATCCTGATGCGGGCGTTGCAGCGGCTGCGCGTCCCGGCCCTGATGTTCGTCAACAAGATCGACCGTCCCGGCGCGGGCTACGAACGCCTGCTGCGGGCCATCCCGGAGCGACTGACGCCAGCGATCGTCTCGATGGGCTCCGCCCGTGAGCTTGGCACGCGCGCGGCCGGTTTCACGCCCGCCGGCGGCGGCGACGCCGCCTTTACGGCAAGGCTGGCCGAAGTGCTCGCCGAGCGCAGCGACTCGATCCTGGCCGCGTACGTGCACGGCGAGCCGGGGGTATCGCAGCGGCGGCTCCGCGACGAACTCGCGGCGCAGACGAGACGGGTGCTGGTGTATCCGGTGTTCTTCGGTTCGGCGCTCACCGGAGCGGGTGTGGATTCGCTGATGAGCGGCATCGCCGAACTGCTGCCGGCGGCAGGCCGAGACACCGGCGGTCCGGCTTCCGGCCGTGTTTTCAAGATCGAGCGCGGCGCGGCGGGCGAGAAGATCGCCTATGTCCGCATGTTCTCCGGCACCGTGCGAACACGAGACCGGGTGCGGTTCGGCCGCAGCGGCGAGCGGAAGGTGACTGCGATCAGCGTCTTCGCCCACGGCCCGGCCGTCCGGCGTGCGTCCGTGTCTGCCGGAGAGATCGGGAAGCTGTGGGGTCTCGCGGAGATCCAGGTCGGCGACGCGGTCGGCGCGCCGCGCAAGCATGCGGAGCAGCACCAGTTCGCCCCGCCGACACTGGAGACGGTCGTCATCCCCCGCCATCGGGCCGACAATGGCGCCCTCCGCGTCGCGCTCGCCCAGCTCGCCGAGCAAGACCCGCTGATCAACGTGCGGCAGGACGACGCCCGCAAGGAGATCTCCGTCTCGCTCTACGGCGAGGTCCAGAAGGAAGTCATCGGGGCAATGCTGGCGACCGACTTCGGCCTCGACGTCAGCTTTCGCGAGACGACGACGATCTTTATCGAACGGCCCATCGGCACTGGAGCAGCCGACGAGCGACTGCGCAAGGCGCCCAATCCGTTCCTCGCCACGGTCGGGCTTCGCATCGATCCGGCCGCGGCCGGCTCAGGCGTGGAGTTCCGGCTCGAGGTGGAGCTTGGCTCCATGCCACTCGCGTTCTTCCGGGCAGTCGAGGACACCGTGCGGGAGACGCTGCGGCAAGGCATCTATGGCTGGGCGGTAACCGACTGCACAGTCGCGATGACGCACTCCGGCTACCTGGCCCGGCACAGTCACGCTCACCAGGGCTTCAGCAAGAGCATGTCGAGTACGGGCGAGGACTTCCGCAAACTGACACCACTTGTCCTGATGAGCGCGCTGCGGCAGGCGGGAACGGTCGTCTGCGAGCCGATCCACCGGTTCCGGCTGGACGCGCCGGCCGACACGCTCGGAGCGCTGCTGCCGACCCTGGCACGGCTGCACGCCGTGCTGCGAACACAGGTGACGAAGCGGCACGATCCCGACCCGGCCGCGATCGGACTGCAACCCACTCAACCGCGACGAATACCTGCTGCGCGTCGCACGACGGGCGAGCCGTCCCGCGAGCGAGCTGCGGGAGACCGGCGAGTGATTCCGCGCGCTACCAGGGCTGCTGCGGTGACAGCTTCAGCCGGGCTTGCAGCAACGGGGTGACCGCGCGGGTTTCGCTGCCCGCGACACGGTACAGCTCAGCGATCGCGTCGTGGGTGATCCCGGCCTCACCTGCCCGGTAGCCGACCATCCGGTGGATCGCGGCGGCTAGCACGCTTGGCCGGTGCACGGCCAGGAACTCGGAACCTTCGCTAATCCGCCACCATGCGGCCAGGCAGCGCAGCGCGAGCGGGAGCCCGTGTGCCGGGGGGACCTTCCGCCATAGCCGGACCGCCACCGGGTCGAGGTCGCAGCCCGGCTCGGGGAATCCGTGGAACATGCGCGCCGAGGCGGAACTGAACAGCCACCTGGGCGATGGCAGCCGGGCCGATACCCAGCTTCCGAACGGGAGCACCTCGGCGACCTGCCGCGTATCCGGGTGCCACCGCAGCAGGTAGTTGTACTTGGCCCGGCCAGTGTGCAGAGATCCGCAGGTACCCGCCAGATCGCTGTCGCGCGGCGCCGAGGTGGCGAAGGTCAGGCGTTCCGGACGCTCGCCTGCCGCCAGGCCCACTGCCATGGCCGGCCCCGCTATGCCGTGCAGCCGGACGGCCGCGGCGGCCGGCGAGTCCGGAGCGCACAGCCGCCGTAGCGCCCGCAGGTTGCCCTCGCCGGTCACTGACCAGAACTCCATGGCCAGTTTCTCGCCCATTTTGGTCAGTGCCTGGCGGTTGAGCGGCTTGAGCCTAGCGGCCGGGGGCACCGGCCGGGAGGCTGCGGGTGCAGGCTTCGACCGCACTGCCGTGCCCGCAGCCCGAGCGCTGCCCTGCCCCGAGTTCGGCACCGCACGCTTCGCTGAGTCCGGCGCTGATCCCTTCCGATGGCCGTCGGCATGGGCGGAGACCGCGGGCTTGGGCGCGAGGATGGCAGGAGGCTGCTGCCCGGTCCGAGGCGCGGCCACCTTGGACAGGCAGCGCGAACAGCCGAGGTGGGTCTTGGCAGCCACAAGCGGCCAGCATGCGGCGTTCGCTCCGCACGCGGGACAGCGCACCGGCGCGAACGCGCCAGCAGGCAGCAACCACTCAAGCTCCAGCGGGAAGCGCCGCCCACCCCGCAGCACGTCAACCGGGAACCGCAGGGCAGGGACGCACAGCAGATGCAGCCGGTACGGGCGGATCTCATGCTGCGGCGTGTACTTTTCCTCGATCTCGGCCAGCCGCCGCTCTTCCTCCGCCCGGACGCTGTCCATCCGGGCTGCCAGCAACGCCTGCCGGTCCGGGGCGGCGTTCCCCTGGCGCCTGGCCAGCGAGCCGAGCGCCTCGGCGTAGTACTTCTTAGCCCTCGCCAGTTCCGCGTCCGCGGCTGCCCGTACCGACCCATTGGCGAGTACCCGGCACCGGCCAGCGGCTGCCTGGTCGAGCAGACGATGGGCCGCAGCAATGGCTGGCGGGACCGCCTGGAGATCCGGTGCGGCGCCCGCGGGCGAGCCATCCGCGGCGAGCCGCCGCATCCGCTTGACGGCCTGCTCTGGCAACTCGTGCCGGGACGGGACGTCCACCCAGCATTCCGCACGTTCACAGAACAGGTCGTCCGCGGACGCCGTATAGGTCACCAGCGCGCCAACCCGGAGCACCTGCCGCACGCTCCGCTCCACCGGGCCACCGGCGTCGATCCGGCCGTGATCAACGGGAAACGCCTCCCGCGCCTTCTCCAGCAGCCGCTTACCGTCCGGCGGTTGCGCGGCGGGGACCGCAAGCCTGAGCACGCCAGCATCGTCGGCCGACAGGACGTCCTCCGCGGCGGCCAACAGGAGCGGGTGCCCGGCCCCGAGCAACGCGACTCCGTCCTCGCGGGCAACATCGGCGTGCTCGGTGACGGCGAACTCCTCCGCCAGGCCAAGCCTGCGCTGCAGCTGCGGTGGGATCATCACAAGCGCGCTGTCGCCGGACCTTTCCCAGAGCCCGCCGCGCGACTCTATGTAACTCAGCCAGAACGCCAGCGCGCTATCCATCGTCACGCCACGCTCATTCCTGCCCTATCAGCTCATCGATATCGGTGCGATCCCGCAGGTACTCCGTCCTGGCCCGCGCCAGATTCTCCCCGATCTCTGCCAGCCGCTCGCCGAACTCGGCGTCGTCGCGGGCCTCGACGTAGGCGTCGAACACCGAGGTCTCGAAGTCGAAGTCGTCGTTGATCCTGCCCAAGATCATGTCAAGCTCCCCGATCACCAGCTCGAACAAGTTGATCTTGGTTTCGAGGACGTGCAGAATGCGCTGCTCGATGGTGCCGCGGGCGACAAGGTTAGTCAGCAGCACATCCCGCGTCTGGCCGACCCGGTGCAGCCGGCCGAGCCGCTGCTCGATCTGCATCGGATTCCACGGCAGGTCGACGTTGACCATCACGTGGCAGAACTGCAAGTTACGTCCCTCACCCGCCGACTCGGTGCTCAGCAAGACCGGCACCTCCTCGCGGAACGCGCGGATTGCCTTCTCCTTGTCGGAACGAGCCAGGCTCCCGTGGTAGATGGCAGCGCGCATTCCCCGGCTGCTCAGCTCGCTGGCGAGGAGGTCCAGGGTCTGCCGGAAGGCGGTAAACACGAGTACCTTCTCGGGGGCGGCGCCGCGCAGCCTTGCCACCAGCTCAGCGGCCTTGCTCGTGGCCGTGATCGCCGCGGCCTGCCGGCCAAGGTCATCCCACCCCACCTTGACCAGGGTCGGGGCAACGGCAGCCGGACTTGACCCGGCCAGCCTGGCCAGGCTGCGCAGGGCCAGCCGACGAGACGGCCGGGCATCGGCTGCCTCCTGCCTGATCCGCGCGGCGATCCCCGCATACAGCGCCGCTTCCTCGGGGGAGGGCGTCACGAGCACTGTCTCGGCGAGGCGCTGCGGAAGCATCACGCTCACCTCGCTGCGGCGGTGCCGGACCATCACCTCCCTGGTTCTCGCGCGCAGCCCGGCCACGTTGCGCGGTGTCGCCACCTCGCCGGACCCGTGCTGGGCGCGAAACTGCGCCGGGGTGCCCAGCAGGCCGGGCGCGACCAGGCTCACCAGCTCGTAAAGATCCTGCAGCCTGTTCTCCACCGGGGTGGCCGTGAGCAGCAGCAGATACCGGGCGCTCAAGGCCCGCGCCAGCCGGCCGGAGGCACTGCGGGGATTGCGCAGCCGGTGAGCCTCGTCCATGATGATCGCATCCCACGGCTCGTGTGTCAGCGCCGACCTGAGCGGCTCTCGTCGCGCGGCAGCCAGTGAAGCGATCACCACCGGGTGATCCCTGCCAGCGTCCCACCCAGCGTTGCCGGCCATCGTGGTAGGCAACACAAACTTCCGCTCGAGTTCCTCCCGCCACTGCTGGGCAAGGCCCGCCGGCACGACCACAAGTGCCCGGTCGGCAAGGCCGCGCATCCGCAGCTCTGACAGCACCAGCCCGGCTTCGATCGTCTTGCCGAGCCCGACCTCGTCGGCAAGAATTGCCCGCCCTCGCATCCTGCGCAGCACCGCCTGCGCCGTCTGCCACTGGTAGTCAAAGGGCTCGAAGCCAAGCCTTGGCTGGGACAAGAAAGTGTCGAAACCCGGCCTGCTCCATACCTCCGCAGCGGCTTCGACCAACCTGGTGCGCTCCCCATCGACGGGCGCGCCTTGCCGCACGACGCCGAGAAGGGACAGATAGGGGGTCAGGACCTGGGACAGTTCGTCCAAGTGTGGCGAAGCGGCCGTCATCACGAAGGCCAGATTACCGGAGTTGGCCCGGCCTGTCCGGACAGCGAACACGCACTCGCAACCGTGTCGCCAGCTGGCTAGCGCGCTAACCGGCTGCAAGTGATCGGGTGTCAAGCCAGCTTCGCGGCCACCGATGCCGCGCTGCGCAGCAGCCGACCGTCCGCTCCGGCAAGGACAGACTGGTACGCGGGCCTGGCCATGGCCTCCTCGATGAGGTCAGAGAGTTGCCTGATAAACGGGATCTCCGGGGTTATCCACAGATACCGCGCCAGGGAGCCGGGAATCGTGTTGATCTCGTTCACGAGTACCTTGGCCCCATCCGTCATGAAGTCGAGACGCGCGACCCCGCGTACCGCCGCGGCCTTCATGATCGCGGCCGCCTGGGTAACCACGGTCCCGGCAACCTCCTCGGCCAGAGCGGCAGGCAACTCGCGCGCGGCGCCAGCCATTCCTTCCTCAGGCACGTACTTATCCTGGTAGGACAGCAGCGGCCCGGAGCGCCTGATGGGCCGCTCGATCGCGGACAGCTGGCGATGCGGCCACGTCCTGAGGGCGATGTTGACGTCGTACCATCCCTTGAGGAATGGCTCCACGAGGGCTCCGGATACGTAGAGCGGGCTCGATTGCGCCAGCGCCCGCGCACTATCCAGGTCGTCTACCAGCTCAACGCCCAGAGACGACCCGCCGTAACGGGGCTTCACGATCAGGGGCGTTCCCAGGGCCTGCAGGGATGGCTCATCTGCGGTTGCCAGGTCCAGTCTCGGGATGGCGCTCACGCCTGCGTGCTCAGCGACAGCGGCGAAGGCAAGCTTGTCCATCCCGAGCGCCGCCCCGGCCTGGCTCGGGCCGGTATAGGGCACGCCCATCAGATCGAGCAGCCCTTGCAGCCGGCCGCATTCGCCGGGCGCGCCATGGCAACAGGCCACGACCGCCCTGAGCGTCATCGGGACGGGTCGGCCCAATCTGCGGCGGCGGCAAAACCCGCGTTCCGCGCCCAGGCCCACGAAAAGAGGCTCGGAACCGATCGGGGCCCCGTCCCGGAAGCTCGCGGCCTCGCGCCCCGCGCCGACGTTGTAGAAATCCCCGGCCTTGCTCCAGTAGATACCGATGGCATCGGTGCCGTTGTCATTCAGGCACCGCTCCGCCTGGAGGCCGGTCAGTACCGATACGTCGTGCTCGGGTCCTGGCCCGCCGAAGACGACTCCAACGTTGGTCTTGGCTTCCACAGATTTCTCCCTCCCTCCGTCCGATGAAGATCGCCGCGCCTTCCTCCCGGCGGCAGCTGGCAGTACCTGGCACGATCACGGGTAGTGATTCGGCAGGTCGTTCTCCCACAGCACGCCGTCCCCGGCGGTCAGGGCCGATCGAACCCACTCGCGGGCAGCGGCCCGGGATGGGACGGTGACGGTCTCCCCGTTCCGCGCGCCTGCCAGCAGTGCCCGGCGGTTGGTCCAGCCAACCACCACGAGCACGGCGTCGGCCTTGGCCACGGCCGCGGCGAAAGCACGGTTCGCCTCGTCCTGGTCAGGCCCTAGCTCCACCATTCCCGGGGTGACCACGGCCCGCCGATTCGGGCCAGGCACCGCGGATTCAAGCAGTTCAAGCGCATGCCTGGCGCCGCTCGGATTTGAGTTGTAGGTATCGTCGATCACCACAAGCCCGCTGCTGCTCACCCCCTGGGCGGCGCGGTGCGCCGGTACCGACAACTCGCTGGCCCGACTGACCACCTGGCCGGGTGGCGCGCCAACCGCGAATGCCGCCGCCAGCGCGCACGCGATGTTGGCGAGGTGCAATCCCGGCTGGCTGTTGAAGGAGCCGATCGCGGTGCCGCGATACCGGATGGTCACGATGTCATCATCGCGTTCGAGCGACACATCGAGGCCGGGCTGCCGATGAGTGCCGCAGCGCCAGACATCAGCGCCGCGTACTGAGCCCGCGATCTGCGCCAAACGCTCGTCATCGACGTTCAGGATCGCGACGCGAATTCCTTCGAGCAGCTCGGACTTGGCCCTGGCAACAGTGTCCAGCGTTTTCATGCGCTCCAGGTGCATAGGACCTATCGCGGTGATGATCCCGATTTCTGGCTTGACCCATGAGCACATCGCCCGGATCTCCCCGACGCCGTAGGTGCCCATTTCAGCGACCAGGACCTGAGTATCCGGGCCAATGTACTCGTTGACCGTCCTTGCCAGCCCGGCAGCGTTGTTCCAGCTCGCCGGGCTGGCGACAACGTCGAATATTCCGGTGAGGAGATCCCGGACGTGATTTTTCGTGGAGGTCTTACCGTACGAGCCGGTGACGGCTATAACCCTTGGGGCGACCCGGTCCAGCGTGGCCTGGGCCCTCGTCCGGTATTGCCGGGCGAGCCGCACTTCCACCGGGCGCACGATCAGCGCGGCGCCGTCGACAATGACGGGCACGCCGGCCGCGAGCGTCCCGAGCGCGGCGGGCACGCCCAGCCACAGTACGACGGCGGCAAGGAGCACCTCCAGCAGGGCGCAGCCAGCCGCAAGCCTGCTGAGGCGCGCGGTGCGGACCATCCGCTGCTCTTTGCCGAGGAGTGGCATCGCTACCGGAAAGGCTGCCGCGCCTGCGGCGGCCAGCAGGCCGCCGCCGACTGTGACTGCAGGCGGCCGTCCCGTCAGGGCCAGTAGCGCCGCCACGCCGAGCACCGGCGCAAGGACCTGGTTGGGTGGCCGCTTGCGCGCCCAGCGCAGAGCCGCTGTCAGGCACGCCCCCGGGATGTAGTGCTCCCGTTGCATGACGCGCAGCCACCGGAAATCGGCGATCACCATGGCAAGCAATGCGACAAGTGCTACTACCACTGTGGCACCCTCCCCGGCGCGTCAAGGACCTTTTCGATCATGGCTCTGAGCCTGCCGGGCGCCTGCAAGTGCACATCATGGCCGGCGCCGCCGACAATTTCCGTGGCCACTAGCGCGGTGAGCAGGCCCCGGGCCTTCTCGATCATGCTGGCTGGCACGGCCTGGTCGGCGCTTCCCCAAAGCAAGGCTACGGGGCAGGCGACTGCCTGCAACTGCGCGTCGTACGATTCGTTCACTACCCGGACGAGAACTTTCCGCATTGCCCCGGAGGCTGCGTTGTAGTCGTCGGATGCCCTTGCCCGGCGCATGGCCTCGAAGCGGCGGTTGCTTAGCAGGCCCGCCTGATGTGCTTTGCGGCCAAGCCGGTAGGAGACCGGAGGTTCGGCTGCCTTGGAAAGCCTGAGCAGTGGCACGCCGCAAAGAACCATTCCCCGGACAAGGTCGGGCCTGCTAGCGGCCAGGCATACCGCGACCCGCCCGCCAAAACTGTGCCCCAGTATCACGACCGGTTCCGCGGGTTCATGCTCGTCGAGCGCAGCAGCAATGCAGGAAGCGTAGTCGGCCGCCCCCCAAGCCTCTGCTGGCGGCGGCGATACGCCGAATCCCGGCAAGTCCACGAGAAGATGCGGATACGTGCTCAGCGCGCTTTGGAGGTCGCGGCGGTCACGGCCCCATCCGTGCAGCCCGACTACCAGCGGCCCCGGCCCGTCCGCCAGCTCACCGAACACGCGGCCATCGAGATAACTACGCAAGGGCACGGAAATAAGTTATCGCGCGTCTTCGCGGCTTGCCCGCCGACTCTGGATTAGGGCCGGAAGGTGGAGTTTCTGACGCCTCGCAACGATTAGGGCGGTTAACACTGAAAATATGTGCGTCGCTGACCTGTGGCGACATGTGGTCACGCGATTCGAGATAGCCTCCGGGTGGCCATGCGCGGTCCTTTCCGCAGCTAAACGATCTCGTCGTAGATTGCGGCCGGCGCACCGGTCCGGGCAGCCCAGTACTGGTCCCCGTAGGACCAATGCCACCACTCGGACCCGATGACAGTCATCCCCACCGCATGCAGGCGGCTGGCCAGCAGCCTGCGCAGGTCCCGTGCGGTGCCGCCGGCATCGTCCTCAAGCGCGGCCGGCGCGGAATCCGGCAGGAACGCGTCGAAGTCAGTGCCGAGTCCGAGCACTGCGCCGCGCCAGCCGAGGGTCAGATCCACGGCGCCACCCGTGGTGTGCGGAGGGACTGGCGCATCGCTCCAAGGATCTGAGACGAAGCCAGCGAGTGGCGTGTTCGCCGCCGCCAGGTAGTAGGCCAGGAGCTCCGCCTGGAAGGCGCGCGTGCGGTGGGCGTCGATGACCACGATTTCGAAGTCGGCGGGAAGCCTGCGTGAGGCGCGCTCTAGCCGTTCCAGCACACCCGCCCGTAGCTGCATGGCACCGGGGCCGTGCTCGAATCCCAGCCAGGAGTACACAGGGTATGTTTTTATGATCCCGGCCAGCGGGATCAATGGCTCGTCATTTTCTTTGACCGGGACATCAGGGTGAGCTGGCATAGGCCGCCGGAGCGCCGGAAGCCCTGGCTGTGGCGGAACCGCGATCACGTTGCAATCTATGAGCCACTTCATCGTGCCCGGTGCCATGTGCCCTGGAGAGCCAGCCCGGGCTCCTGGCACGCATGACATATTACGAAACTTCCGGAACGGGGACCTGTTTTGCTGGTTCCGGCCCGTCATTCTGGCCAGCCGACAATGATCGGGCCCGCAGCCAGGCCAAGCTCGCCGTGCAACTCGGCGGCCGCTGCGGAGCGTCTCTCGTCGAGGTCATCGAGCACGGCGTGGATATACTCTGATGCCAGAGCGAGTTCCTCAGGTGAGCTCAGCAGAGAATCGATTTCCGCGGGTTCGGCGGTCCGGAACAGGTCGAGCAGGTACTGGTGGCGCTCCTCAGCTGTAGCGCATGTGCCGGTTTTCATCATCGAGCGTAGCCGACTGGGCAAGTCACCGGAAGCCGCGCGACGGGCCGGTCGCTGCATTAGCTGATCCTCGCTTCGCTGCGATTACCTGGCATGAGCGCGTAGAGCCTATCCTCCGGCCACAATGCCGCGCTGGCCATTTGCATTCCAATGACCTGGCCCGAGGCGTGTTTAGCGGTATTCGTCTTTCTTGTAATGATTGTGGCGGAGAACGCATTGCGGTCACGGCGCCGCCGCGGAGCGGCACTGCTCGCGCGCCGACGCGGCACACCCTTGCGGCCCGCAGGCTGAGGGCCGGCCCGATGTCAGTTCGTCATGTTGATGACGACAACGTCCAGGCCAGGAATGCGCTCGAAGTGCCGGATGTTGGCTGTTCCGACGCGCCATCCAGCGGTGATGGCGGTGGCAGCGACGAGCCGGTCGTGCGCCGCTACGCCTGTCCCTGCCATGGCCAGCCCTGCCCAAAGCCGCGCGTGTGCGTTCGGAACCGTACTGGCTCCATGGCATCACAGGTGATCCGATCTTCCCGGCCATGAGGCACAGATGTCAGCGGTCAGACCCGAGTCATACCGCTCCTCTGGGCTTCAGGCCCTAGCCCTGCCTTGTCGAAACGCTGGATCAAGCTGGGCTTGCGGAGGTGCTGTTCACGAAGTTGCCGGAATCGCTGGCTGAACGCGTTGCCGTCGCCTGCGCGTTCGGCAAGTGCCCGCAGGTCCAGCAGGATCGCGACCGCCTCGTCGTATTCGCGCGGTTTCCTGGTGTCGATGAGCGAGTCCACCTGTTGCCAGGCTTTCTCCTCCCGGAGCGCCAGGGCATCCAGGCGCTGCTCACGGGCGGCGGCGGCGGCGCGTGCTTGGCGGCCCGCTTCCTGGGTTCTCCGCTGAGCGGCGAGCCGTTCCCTTTCCTCGCGCCGGGCGGCTGCCGCGTCCCTGAGCTCCCCGGCCGTACGTGTTCCGGGATCGGCAGCCGCGCTGCCTGCTGACCGTTCGGCCCGGAAGCGGCGCTGCAGGGCCGCCTGCACCCGGCTGCCCTCCCCCCGCGCCGCCCGGAGGAGCAGGGCATTCTTCTCCGCTTCGGGCAGACCTTCGATCCAGCCGGCCAATTCGACTGCTGACTCGGGGACTGTCTGTACCTGAGCGCTGGCTGCCGCTGCCGCCGCCAGCAGGTCTTCATCGATGCGCAGAAAGCCTGCGACTGCATGCAATGGCGCGCTCAGGGTCCGCATGCCCGGTGGCAGGGGTGGCTCTGACTCCTCGTCGCCGACCTCTTCTGCCTGTACCGAGAGCAGCCACGCGATGTAGAGCAGGCGAAGATCACCTGCTGCCAGTTCGGAGCGTACGAGAGCGATCGAGGCCAGCCGCCCCTCGCCCTCCTCCCAGTACTCGTCCTCGTCCTCCGACGACAGGCTCAGGATCACGTGGCCGTCGGCCGCCCATGCGGATGCGGCGTCCCCGGTGCAGTAGCGCTCCGCCACGCCAAGGTCCAGCAAGTCTCGCGGAAGCCGGATCATCAGTTGGCGCGTCCCCCAGTTGGCGAGGTAGAGAAAGGCATCGAAGTATCGCTCCATAAGCACGGTGGGGTTCCCGCGAAAGTTACCCCAGTGGTACTCGTTGACGAAGCTCGTCGCGGTGATCCGCGCCCGCGTTGACAGCGCCCGAAGCTCGGCACGCTGCCGCTCATCCAGCGGGCGGTCTACTGCCAGGAACTCGTAGTACTGGTACTCGCTCATGGTCAGGGTGCCTCCGTCGTCTGCGCGCGTCCCGCCCGGCGCGCTTTGCGTCCGGCCTTGGCCTGCGCCAACTGCCGCGCCTGCTCCTCGATCGGCGTGACAACTTCGGGCCGCTCCCGGCCGAATCTCTTCCTGTACAGGTGCTCAATGAACTGGGGAAGCGGCTGCTTCCAGGGCTCTTGGCCGTGGTTGTCGAGCTTGCCGAGCTTCCTGGGGTTCAGGCCGAGCTCACGCGCCATCTGAACATGGGCATGAGACAACAGGTGCCGTCGGCGCGCGTCCACCCAGGCCTGCAGCTTCGCCGGCAGGACCAGTGGCTTTCTGCTCACGCCGATCAGCCCAGCCAGTGACCGTAGGCGTCGATCCACTCCGCGCCCTCGGGACGCGGCACCGGGAGCGGGAGGTCGAGGATTGGGACGGCCTGGCGGAACGCGTCGCGGGCGCAGATGGCTACGACGCCGACGTCATCTCTCAGATCGACATCCTTGACGATGACATCTAGACCAAGAACTTGCGTCTGAAACGGTGTTACCAGGTTGTCTTGAATCATTGTGTAAAGGGCCGCGACCTGTTCCTCGCGGTCGTAACAGTCGGCCATGGCCTCCTCGACGAGCGCGTCGAGTTCAGCCTTGCTCAGCTTGCTCACGTCATGAGCCTAATGGTGCATGCTGCGGGCATATCGCCGTTCCGTGGCCTTCCCCTCGACTGATGCGGATGAGGAAGGAGCGGCCGGATCCCGGAACTGCCATGTGTCCTGTGACCTGGTCGGGGTGGCCGGATTTGAACCGGCGGCCTCTTCGTCCCGAACAACGTCCACCGAAGCTGACGACCAGGACACTCCGGCATCGCCGCAGGACAGAGGCTCCCCTTGAGTTCCGTTGGGAGCCGTTGAGAGACGTTCCGGGACAAGATCGTCTCCTAATCGTCTCCCACCCGGTGATCGACGGGGGCGATTGACGCGCTGTAGCAGCGGCGCCCGGCTGCCCAGGTAGGGATGATTCTGGAGCCGGTTCCCGGCATTGGCGGTCGCCGCCGGGCTCATCGGCTGAGCTTGGCGAGCTTACGGTTGACTTCGGTGAGGCTGAACGGCTCGGGTTCCTGCGGGTTCTCCTCGGATGGGTACTCGACCGGGGAGTCGCCCTGGTACGCCACGCAGACCGGGTGCGAGTGGTCTGGGTCGAGCATGAAGGCCTTCTGCGCCGTGATCTCGTGCTGCCAGCTTGCCCCGAAGTCGTACTCGTACCCGACCTTGGCCCCGGGACGGCAGGCGTCACGTACCCGGATGCCATCCTCGTCGGCCGCGTCTTCCAGGGTGAAGGACGGATCGCTGTACGTTCTTCGTCCCACCTGGAATGCGTGCAGGTGGTCACCGTCCCAGCCGAACAGGAGCTGGATCACCTGGTGCAGGTCGCCGAGGGTGGCGATGACGGGCAACCGCACGCTGCGCCAGATCGCCGGTTTCACGCGCTTCAGCGTCACCTTGAGCTGAACCCCCTGGTCGATGCTTCGCGGCACGCCCGACGCGGTGAACCCGGTCAGCGCTCGTGCCAGTTTCCCGGCCGCAGGATGGCCGGTCGCGCGGACCACGGCGAGACGACCGGCCAGGTCTTCTCCGCGCAGGGACTCCCAGACCACGCACAGCGCCTCGTCGGGACCCTTGCCGTCCAGCGCGGCAGCGGCCGATTCGGTGCCGAGCCACTGAAAGTCCCGCTCGCCCGGTTCCGGCCCCTGGTCCCAGGCGTAGACCGCGTAGCGGGCGTGCGGGCCGACGTGCGGCGCCGCCGTGAACTCGCGCCAGGCCGGGATGGCGTGCTCGCCCAGCATCCCGACGAGGTCAGCTGCCACGCTGCGCAGCAACGGCGACATCGACTCTGCGGCTTCCAGGATCTCCCTTGGGTGGTGTTGCTCCAGCCACTCCGACGCGGCCTCCAGCCGCTGCGCGGCGTCGTCGTATTCCGCCACCTCCGCGATCAGCTCGGCGGCGGAGATCTCCGGGCCGGCCGCGCCGTGCAGGGCCTCCTCCAGCCGAGGCACCGCCCAGCAGCCCAGCGGGGTGATCACGGGCCTGTCCGCGTCACCGGTAACCGCCCCGAAGCCAGCCAGCAACGCCACCAGCCCGCCGAGCCGGCTTCCGCCCGCCAGCCCGGCGCGCCGCATCGCCGCGGCTGGCACCAGGTCCAGATCGTAGGTGTCACAAAGATCATCGGACTCTTCCAGCACCGCCTGCCATAGCTCTTTGCCCGTCGGCACCTCCTCGTCTTCCAGGACAGTGAGCAGCGCCAGCGCGAACACCAGCATTCCGGTGAAGCCGTCCTCCTGCCGGGGATCGGCCAGCGCCTCGCAGACGGCACGCAGTCCCGCGAACCACGCATCGAGCAGGACGGCATCGCCGGGCGGCCAGCCTTCCAGTGCATGCCCGCTGGTGACCATCCCGTCACTGATCCGCAGCAAACCCGTCGCGATTGCCGCGGACCAGGGTCCGTGCAGCTCCGGCACGTCGGCGGCCGTCCGCGTATTCGGCGGCACTCGCACCCCGATCGCAGCGCCGGCGGCCGGCACATCCGCCTTACGCAGCACCTGCGCGGACGTCACCGGCCGTTTCCCTGTCCCCATCCAGCGGGCTAACGTAACCGCGCGCTCAAGGACGGCGCACTCGCGTGCCAGGCGGGCCGCGTCGTGAAGATCATCTCCTGAAATTACCTTGTCCACCCAGCGACACTATCTGCTCGCGCTACCGTGACTGCTGGCACTGTTGACTCGCGATCGTGCTTCCCGAGAGGCAGAGATGAGCCGTCGTCTGGCCTTCCCCGCGATCATCCCCGTGCGGAATGCGACCGAAAAGGAACTCGCCGCGGCGGCGCGGGCGTCCTTGCCGCTCCAGGCGGGGCGACGGCTGGCCGACTGGTTCGGGGATGACCCCGTGGACGCAGAGTCCGGCTGGCGTTCGGCACACGCGCAGCGGGATGCGGCCGTAACACTGGGCCTCGTCGCGCGCGGCGATGCGATAACCGACGAGACGACCAGCCAGCTGTGCTGGATCTATGAGATCGCCTACCACGCCGGATACCTGCACACGAGCGAAGACCACGAGCTGATACACCGGGCCGGAACGCTCTGCGGCGCCGCGGAGCGCACAGACACGGAGATCATTGCCGACTGGTGCCGTGCGCTCGATGCCCTGTTCGCGCACGGCGTGCAGGACGCGCTGCCCCCGGGAGCCGATCCGGCACCGCTGGACTTCGCCGGCATCGGCAACTACCCGATCCTCAAGCTTCTCGAGCAGCACGGCACCGCAACCGCGGAGATTCTCTCGGCAGAAATCGGCGAGGGGGCCACCGAAGGGATGACGCCCTCCTCCGGCCGCCTGCGGTGGTCGGCATGGACGGCCAGGTACGGTGACCCCACTGCGGCGTTCCTGTGGCTGGCCGCCGAGTTCGGCGTGGTCACCGTTGACGGCCCCGCGGTCTCGCTCACCCCGCTGGGCGCGTGGGCGGTCATCCACCAAGTGGGAGCAAAGGTAGAGGTGCTGCCGGCGACTGCGGCACTGACGCCGATCCAGCTCATCATCTGCCGGCTCGGCATGTCAGGCGAAACGTTCGAGCAGGAACTGCACGCCTGGCTCGCGGCACGGGAATCGGCCGGGGCGGTGACCGCGCTGCTGGAAGCGGCGGCGGAAGAGGACGCCGCGTACCTGACGACCGGCGTCCAGATCGCGGCTGGCATTGAGGGGGACACCGAGGCCGCCTGGCTGTCGGCGATGTCGCTGCCGGCAATCCGGCCCTACGCCATTGCGGAACTGAACCGGCGGGCCGGGCGCGATGCGCAGCACGACCCGCTGCCTGGCCTCGAGCCATTCGAATGCGACGCCATGGTCATGGCATCGCAGGCCATCGTGGCCGGCTATGCGACCGGCGGTTCTGAAGGCGTGGCCGCGGCGGTCCGGCAGGCGGCCGCGCTGGGTTCGGAGACTGTTCTCTTCGAGCAGATGTGGCGCTCCCGCCACGTCATCGCCGAGCAGGCCCTGATGACAGCCGGGAAGCTGCATCCGGAGCGTTCCTCACCAACTTGGAGGTGGTGGAGAACGAGCTGATCCTGCTGAGTGACCTGAACGAGCCGTTCCGGGGCATGGCCGAGAACTTCTACCGGCTCCTGGACCAGTTCCGGCTGACCTGACCACCATCCACAAGGCCAAGGGGGCGGAACGTATGCCGCGGCCTGCTCAGGCGGCCCGCCGAAGGATCGAAGCGGAACCGCTCTTGCAGAGTTCAGCGAGCACGGACAGAATCGTCAGCCCGACCCGAACGACGTCTCTGGGTGACACCTCCCCGGCGGCAACGAGCCCCGGCAACCCGGCGCCGGCGTCCACGTGCCTGATGCGCTTCAGCACATCGGCATCGCCGGGCAGCTCGCATCGGTAATGCGTGGCAAAGGCACCGATCAGTGCGTCAGCCACAACCCGGCCTGCCACACCCGGAACGGTGCCGTCCATGGCAGGCGACAACACGGCGAGTACCTCGCTGAGCGGATCCTCACCAACCA